>Ga0210410_10006071_pt1 | contig 10509 bp, 5 predicted proteins | sample IncBWC4MmetaG_FD_161058 | JGI IMG/M metagenome (GOLD analysis project Ga0210410, IMG submission 161058) | Forest soil microbial communities from Barre Woods Harvard Forest LTER site, Petersham, Massachusetts, United States - Inc-BW-C-4-M | ecosystem: Environmental > Terrestrial > Soil >... | reverse complement strand
CATGGATCAGGGTTTGGTTCAAAACCAAATACAAAGCATTACGCAAGATAATGAGGGTACCCTTTTTGTAGGCACTATTGCCGGTTTATCTAAATACAATGGCACTCAATGGACATCATACACCAAAAACACCAACCTGGCCGAAGACTGGATTACCTGTTCATTTAAAGACAAAGACGGAAACATTTGGTTTGGGCACTGGGCTGGTGGCGTTACACGTTACAATGCAACCACACAACAATTAGAGAACATTAATTTAGAAGAATACACCAAGCTTAAAACTATACGCAACATTACTCAAGATTTTACCGGCAAATTATGGATAGCAACTGAAGGGGCAGGTGTTTTTATTTTTGATGCCGAAAGCAAAAAAATGTTTGCGCTTTCAAAAAAGGATGGTTTATCTAGCAACACGGTTTACGATATATGTACCGATGAAAATAAAAATATGTGGATGGCAACCGATTCGGGTATTACGGTGGTTAACCTAAATAATTCGGTTTCAAACCCTGCATCTTATACTCGCATTACAAATACTAATGGTTTATTCAGTAAAAATATTACAGCCATTAAAGTTACTTCTACTAATGTGTTGGTTATTGGTTCAGCCGACCAGGGTGCTGCTATGGTTGTTTTGCAAAACAATGTAGTAGATTGGAAATCATATATCGTAAAAAATCAAATACTATTTAATGAAGTATCAGGTTTAAAATCAACTTTTATTAAAACCATTTACGAAGACAATAAGAAAAATATATGGATAGGAACTATTGGTGGCGGGGTTTCGTTATTTATAAACGATAAAAAATTGTTTAACACCGCGGCACTTAGAAACGGATTCTTTAAAACATATAGTACACGTCAGGGTTTAAACTATTTTAATGTTAACGCCATTTTTCAGGATAGAGAAAATAACATTTGGATTGGTACTGATTTAGGCTTAAACCAATATCGTGGCGATTTTATGCAAACTTTTGATGAAGTTGATAACCTACCTAACAATATAGTATGGAGTGTATTTGCTGATAGCGACAATAATATTTGGATGGGCACGAACAACGGTTTAGCAAAAACATCTTTTAGTTACGAGCGCGATGGTAAAATAGAAAATCATCAGCTTACACAATATACTGAGAAAGATGGGCTGGCATCAAATGTTATTCTTTCTTGTTTTCAGGATAGTAAAGGCAATATGTGGTTTGGTACAGCTTTTAATGGCGTAAGTGTTTTATTAAAAGGCGCTACTAAATTTAAATCATATACCGTAAAAGATGGTTTGGCAAACGAAATGGTTTACACCATTGCCGAAGATAAAATTGGCAATATGTGGTTTGGTACCAAAGCAGGAGCTACACGTTTTAATCCGAATACTAATGAGTTTAGAAATTTCACTGAAACAGATGGGCTTGGTGGAAACCACATTTACCGCATACATAAAGACAGTAAAGGTCTTTTATGGATTGGTGCATTAGGTGGTAACCTTTGTGTGTATGATGGAGCAAGCTTTAAAAAGTTTGGCGAAGAAGATGGATTAAAGCAAAAATTTATTCTTTGTATTAACGAAGATAAAAATGGCAACCTTTGGTTTGGTTGTTATGGAGGAGGCTTGTTTAAGTACGATGGCAAAACATTTACAAACTATACCAAGCAACAAGGCTTAAAAACTGAATCACCTTACGCCATTACTATTGATAACAATAATAACATTTGGATTGGTGATAACCGAGGCGTTGAAAAATTTGATGTAAAACAAAACAAGTTTTATCATTACGGAAAAAATGAGGGTTTTTTAGGCATAGAGTGTAACCCCAATGCAGCTTGTACAGACAGAAGCGGTAACCTTTGGTTTGGTACCATTATGGGTGCTGTGCGTTTTAATTTGAACGAAGAAACACCTAACACTTTAGCGCCCCTTACAAAAGTTACCGGTATAAAAATTCAATTAGAAGATGCGCCTTTTCCGGCAGATAATATTTTTACCTACAAACAAAACAACATTACATTTAAATTTATAGGAGTTAGTTTAACCTCACCTGATAAAATAAGATACGAGTACACACTTGAAGGTTTTGACCATGGTTGGATACCGACAAAATCGATACAAGAAGCAGTTTATACAAATTTACCTGCCGGAGATTATGTTTTTAAGGTAAGGGCATATAATAACAATGATATTTGCAGCGAAGCTGTTTCGTATACATTTAAAGTAAAACCTCCTTTTTGGCAAACAGCTATATTTTACGTGTTAATGGTTTGTGTGCTTGTTTTTGCCGTGTTTGTTTTTGATAGAGTAAGAACCCGTAACTTAAAAATTGCCAATGCTTTATTAGAAAGCAAAGTAAAAGAGCGCACAGAGCAGTTGGCGGTTAAAAACTCAGAGCTCGCCGAGAAAAATAAAAACATTACAGATTCTATACGTTATGCTAAGTACATACAAGACGCTATGTTACCTAAGCAAGAAATGCTGCAAAAACTTTTACGCAATTACTTTGTTTTATATAAACCTAAAGACATTGTTAGTGGCGATTTTTATTGGCTAAAACAACATGGCAACTTTGTATATATAGCAGCTGTAGATTGTACAGGACATGGTGTACCTGGCGCATTTTTAAGTATAGAATCAAGTAACTTATTAAATACAGCGTTTAATGCCGACGAAACTAAATCTCCGGCAACTATTTTAAACAAGCTGGATAAATTAGTTGAACAATCGTTACACAATAAAATAGACGATATTGAAATCAGAGATGGGATGGATTTATCTATTTGTAAAATTAATTTTGAAACCCACACAGTTGAGTATGCGGGAGCCTTTAATTCCATATACTTAGTACGCGATAATAAATTGATTGAGTATGATGCCGATAGTATATATATTGGAAATAACGACGACAATAAACCATATACCAACCAAACATTTAAAATAGAAAAAGACGATATGCTTTATTTATTTAGTGATGGTTATGCCGATCAGTTTGGTGGCGATAAAGGAAAGAAATTTAAATACAGCCAAATGCAGCAGTTATTGGTTAAAAATAATAATAGGCCTATGGATGTACAGAAACAATTATTAGCAGAAGACTTTGAGCAATGGCGTGGCAACTTAGAGCAAGTTGATGACGTAATGATTATTGGTATAAAAATTAGCTAGTCCCCTACTCTACAAAATATAGGAAATCAAAAAGGCTTACACGATGTGTAAGCCTTTTTGATTTTATAAAGTGTAAAATTAAGCTTCAGCTTTTTTGGTTGTACGTTTACGTTCGTTTTCGTCTAACACAATTTTACGGATACGTAATGAAACCGGTGTAATTTCAACATACTCATCAGCCGCGATATACTCCATAGATTCTTCTAAAGAGAATTTAATAGCAGGCACGATACGCATTTTTTCGTCGGTACCGGATGCACGCATGTTGGTTAATTTTTTCTCACCACAAACATTTACAACTAAATCATCAGGACGGATATGTTCTCCAATTACCATTCCGGGATAAACTTCTTCGCCGGCAGCGATAAAGAATTTACCACGGTCTTGTAATTTATCTATACTGTAAGCAACTGATGTACCTTTATCTTTAGAGATTAAAACTCCTGAGATACGTTGAGAGATTGGCCCTTTCCAAGGTTCGTAAGCTTTAAAGCGGTGAGCCATAATAGCTTCCCCGGCAGTTGCTGTAAGAATATTGTTACGTAAACCAATGATACCACGAGAAGGGATTTCAAATTCCATGTGAATTAAATCTCCTTTTGGTTGCATTACTAACATATCACCTTTACGTTGAGATACCAAGTCAATTACACGACTTGATGTTTCTTGTGGTGTATCAATAGTTAAAACCTCAACCGGCTCATGTTTTCTGCCATCAATTTCTTTAATGATAACTTGTGGCTGACCAACTTGTAACTCATAACCCTCGCGACGCATGGTTTCAATTAAAACTGATAAGTGAAGGATACCACGACCAAATACGATATAAGAATCGGGAGAAGAAGTTTCTTCTACGCGAAGTGCCAAGTTTTTTTCAAGTTCTTTAAATAATCTATCGCGTAAGTGACGAGATGTTACAAACTTACCATCTTTACCAAAGAAAGGAGATGTGTTAATGGTAAACAACATGCTCATAGTAGGCTCATCGATAGAGATAACCGGTAAACCTTCCGGTTTTTCAAAATCAGAAACAGTATCACCAATTTCAAAACCTTCAATACCGGTAAATGCACAAATATCTCCTGCAATTACTTCAGTAACTTTTAATTTACCAAGTCCGTCAAAAATAAACAGGTCTTTTACACGAGATTTTACAATACTGCCATCGCGTTTAACAACCGATACAGCCATATTTTCTTTAATAACACCGCGATAAACACGACCTACGGCAATACGACCTATGAACGAAGAATAATCTAACGAAGTGATTTGCACTTGCAAAGTACCTTCGCGAATAGGAGCCGGAGGAATGTTAGCTACGATACAATCTAATAATGGAGTGATAGAATCAGTTTGTACTTTATAATCTGTACTCATCCACCCTTGTTTAGATGAACCGTAAATAGTAGGAAAGTTTAATTGATCTTCAGTAGCTTCAAGGTTAAAGAATAAATCGAAAACCATATCGTGCACCTCTTCAGGGCGACAATTTGGTTTATCTACTTTATTAATAACCAAGATTGCTTTTTTACCGGCAGCGATAGCTTTTTGTAATACGAAACGTGTTTGAGGCATTGGTCCTTCAAAAGCATCTACTAATAAAACTACACCATCAGCCATGTTTAACACACGCTCAACCTCACCTCCAAAATCGGCGTGACCAGGAGTATCAATAATATTAATTTTTGTGTCTTTGTACATAACAGACACGTTTTTAGCCAAAATGGTTATACCACGCTCACGCTCCAAATCGTTGTTATCAAGAATAAGTTCGCCAGTTTCCTGATTATCTCTGAATAATTTACAGGTGTGAAGAATTTTGTCAACCAAAGTAGTTTTACCGTGATCAACGTGGGCAATAATAGCTACGTTACGAATGTTCATTTTTTGCGATTTTTTTAAATAGGGCGCAAAGGTACTAAAAAAAGGCTAAAAGGCAATAGATTAGGTGGATTAAATAATGGTTACGAAAACCGCTTGTTTGCCAAGCTGTATAAGGTTTTTACAAGCTGGTTATCATCTTTCCAGTTATAGATTTGCTTTAAGGAATTAAGGTAAAAAAGAGACTCATCTAAGGTGTTTATAGAGTTTAATTGCTGTAAAGCCGCCTGAAATTCATGCTGACTTTGGGCAAAAAGCTCATTTATAACCCTAAATCGGTCATTAATGCTAAATTCTATTTTTTTAAGAGAAAGGTTTTCTTCGGTTAAAACAGGGGCTATTTCTTGCGTTTTTTCTTCAATTTTCTCTTCAAAATTTAATTCGGGAGTGGGTTCAGTTACTTTTTCAATAACAACAGGCTCTTGGTCAGGAGGTGGTACACTTTGCATAATTTTAAGATGCACCTGCAAATTACCCTGTGTTTTTAAAACATAGGCGTAAACCGAAAGATTGCGATACAATTTTTCTACATCACTTAAAAATTGCTCCGTTTCGGCTTGAGTAAGCGCTTCATCCTGCTCTAATTGCAAGATGTATTTCTCCACGTTTTTGGCTTCTTCCTTTAACTGCTGTATCACAAAATCTCTTTGCATAGTTCCTATAAATAATCTTGTTTAAAAATAACGTATTTTTGCTTAGTTTATTTCATTTTAACGAATGTTTTTAAACATTTAAACAAATTATATGTTTTTAGAAAATCATAGGCACGATACTAACAAAAAAGGGAGCATTGAAGTTATATGTGGGAGTATGTTTTCTGGCAAAACTGAAGAACTTATACGTCGATTAAAACGTGCCCAATTTGCCAAACAAAAAGTAGAGATTTTTAAACCCAAAATAGATACCCGTTATCATGAAATGGATGTGGTATCGCATGATGCTAATGCCATTATGAGTACACCCGTACCCACCAGTTCAAATATTTTATTAATGGCAAACGATGTTGATGTAGTTGCTATTGATGAGGCACAATTTTTTGATATGGAGCTTGTAAACGTGTGTAATAAATTAGCCAATAATGGTATACGCGTTATAGTAGCGGGCTTAGATACCGATTTTGAAGGAAAACCCTTTGGCCCCATGCCACAACTAATGGCTATTGCAGAACATGTTACCAAAGTACATGCTATTTGTATGCAATGTGGTGCGCTGGCTAATTATAGTTTCCGCAAATCAGCAGATAAATCACTTGTTATGTTGGGCGAAACGGATTCATACGAGCCACTTTGCCGAGAATGCTACAATAAATCTTTTGAAAAAACGGAATAAGGTTTATGAATTTTTCGGCTAATCAGGTTGCAAGTATTTTATCGGTCAAGTTAATTGGCAAACAAGAGAATAGTTTTTCAAACATTATTACTGATAGCCGTACTGCAGGTTTTACTGCACAAGCACTTTTTGTTGCCATTAAAGGCGAACGACATAACGGACATATTTATATTAAAGAAATATATCAGCAAGGTTGCCGTTGTTTTTTGGTGAGTGAGGAACATGCTTATTATAAAGAGTTAAATGATGCCAGTTTTTTAGTAACAGAAGATACTTTGCTTGCCCTGCAACAACTGGCGGCTTATAAAAGAAGTCTGTTTAAAATACCGGTAGTTGGCATTACGGGCAGCAATGGCAAAACCATTGTAAAAGAATGGCTGTGGCAATTGCTAAGTGCCGATTATAATATTTGTAAAAACCCAAAGAGTTATAATTCACAAATTGGAGTACCTCTTTCTGTTTGGCAATTAAATGAGCAAAATAATTTTGGTTTGTTTGAGGCAGGCATTTCGTTACCCAATGAAATGGAAAGGCTTGAGACTATTATAAAACCTACCATTGGCATCATCACCAACATTGGTAGCGCTCACGATGAAAACTTTAGAGATTATTTAGAGAAGACTACCGAGAAGCTTTTATTATTTAAAGATACTGAGACTTTAATTTATTGTAAAGATTACGAAGCCATTGAAAACAGGTTACAACAGTTAGATTTTAAACAGCTAAAACAAATTAGCTGGTCGGCCTTACAGAAAGCTGATTTACAAATTACAGAACTGGAAGAGCAACACACCCATACTCTATTAAAAGCCCTTTATCATAAAAAAGAAATTGAATTACGCATTCCGTTTACCGATAAAGCCTCGATAGAAAACTGCATACATTGCTGGTTGTTTATGCTTTATTTAAACTACAACAATGAGGTTATACAGCATCGCATAGCAGACTTAGAGCCTTTGGGCATGCGTTTGGAAATGAAGCAAGGCATTAATAATTGCACGCTTATTAATGACTCTTATAGTAATGACATACACTCCCTTTCAATAGCACTTGATTTTTTAAAGCAACAAAAACAACACACACATAAAGTTGTTATACTAAGTGATATTTTACAATCAGGCAAAAAAGGCGATGAGTTATATAAAGAGGTAAACGATTTGCTGAAGAGCAAAAATATTTCAGAGTTAATCGGAATTGGAAAAGACATTTCATCGCAACAAAACAACTTTACCGTAAAGAAAACTTTTTTTGCCACCACGAAAAATTTTATTGAAGCCTGCAAGCAAGAAAAAATTGTTTTTAAGAATAGTGTTATCCTTATAAAAGGGGCGCGCAGCTTTGGTTTTGAGCATATACATAAATTACTGCAACAAAAAAGTCATGATACGGTTTTAGAGATTAACCTGAACAACTTATTACACAACTTAAATTATTACAGGGGCAAACTAAAACACGGTGTAGGCATTATGCCTATGGTAAAAGCATTTTCGTATGGGAGTGGTAGTTTTGAAATTGCCAATGCTTTGCAACACACACACGTAAATTATTTTGCGGTTGCTTATGCGGATGAGGGAGTTGAACTACGTAAAAATGGCATAACAACCCCCATAATGGTTATGAACCCCGAGCCGCAAAGCTTTGAGCAAATGCTGCAGTATAATTTAGAACCCGAAATATTTTCTTTTTCTGTATTAGAGCAATTTGCCAATTATGTTTCTGTCAATAATAAACAGGCTACTTTTTCAGTCCATATAAAATTAGATACCGGCATGCATCGTTTAGGTTTTGAAGAGGGAGATATAACTCATCTGACAGAAAAACTAAAGCACTATTCTTTTTTACAAGTAAAAAGTATTTTTTCGCACCTTGCTGCAAGTGATGATGCAACTTTGGACATTTTTACCAATGAACAAATTACTTTGTTTGATAAATTAAGTAAGCAAATTATGCAAACACTTAGCTATTCTGTGTTACGCCATATTTGTAATTCGGGTGGCATTAGTCGTTTTCCTAATGCGCATTTTGATATGGTGCGTTTAGGAATAGGGTTGTATGGAGTTGGTATAAATGATGTAGAACAAAAACAATTGCTGAATGTCAGCTCACTGAAAACTACCATATCGCAAATAAAGCAAGTAAAAGCAGGAGATACAGTTGGTTATAGCCGCAAAGGAAAAATTACCAAACCAACTACTATTGCTACTGTACCCATTGGTTATGCCGACGGTTTAAATAGAAAATTAGGAAATGGCACAGGGCATTTATATATACATAATAAACCCGCCCCCATTGTTGGCAATGTTTGTATGGATATGTGCATGATTGATATAACAAGCATTAACGCACGTGAAGGTGATGAAGTAATTGTATTCAATTCTGCCGATACTTTGAATCACTTAGCCAACACCTTAGGCACAATTTCTTACGAAGTGCTTACATCAGTTTCGGCAAGGGTAAAACGGGTTTATTTGCAGGAGTAATTCTCCCCTTATTCTAATTAAATATCCCGGTTTCGGTAGTTCGCTCCATAGGCTTAAACTCCGATGAATAATTTAATTTATATACCAGGTTATTATTGCGTAAATAATAATTGTCGTTACGTTTTATTAAAGCCAAATCGGCCTTCTCAGGATAACCATAAATTAAAAGTCGGCTACGGGTCATTTTATAACCCTTAGAGTTTAAAGGGGTTTTCCAAAACTCAATCATAAAAAATTCTTCGGCAGCCGGTGTTGTAACTCCTGCTAATGATGCCGCTAAAGAATCAGTAGCGTTTACTTTTTCTATAGGTGTAACTGTTTTAACGTAAATGTTTTTTACAGCAATTAATTCTTCTTTTAGTACCTGATAATTATCGCTGTTTATATAGGCAGAATCGGTTACATCATTAAAAGAAATAAGCGATTGATTTTTATTAGTGGCGTTTTCTTTTTTAGTGCTTGGTTTATTATTGCTTTTATCCTGAGTCGTATTTTCCTTGTCTGTTTTATTTGGGTTTACCAATTGCTCACTGACATTTTGTTTCTGCGTAAGCAAACTCATGTCAAATTTTCTTACATAAGAATCTAATTTAAAAATAAAGAAAAGACAGCCTGCAAGTAGTCCCACAGAGACCCCAAAAATAAAAATCTGCAACTTTTCCCTGAATTTCAACGTAGAAAATTTCCGTAAATTTAGGTAATTATTTGCTTTTAAAGGTTAATCGTTAAGCAATGTTAAAACAAATTAATTTCTTAAAATTTTGGCAAGCAATTTGCGTTATACCGGAAAATTAAAACAAAATATAACATGAAAAAACTATTGTCAACCCTGCTAATTGCCTCTATAGGTGGAGGATCAGCACTTTACATTCAGCAAAAGTTTTTTAAAGAAGAACACTTTGCTGCTAATCAAATACATAACACAATCCCGGTTAGATATACTTCCTCATCAAACGCAATTTCTGCTGCGGCTCCTGACTTTACAGGTGCTGCTGAAACTTCAGTAAACACGGTGGTACACGTTACTACGCAAACTGAAGAAAAGTATAATCAAATGAACTACGACCCTTTTCATCAATTTTTTTATGGCAGTCAGCCACAACAACAACGCATTCAGCAAGGCAGTGGTTCGGGCGTTATCATTGCTAAAGACGGATATATTGTAACCAACAACCACGTTGTTGCAGATGCCGATAAAATTGAAGTTATTTTAAACGATAAACGTACTTATACTGCTGAGCTTATCGGAACCGACCCTCAAACCGACTTAGCCCTTTTAAAAATTAAAGAAAAAGATTTGCCTTTTTTACCTTATGGAAATTCAGACAATGTAAAGGTAGGCGAATGGTGTTTGGCTATTGGTAACCCCTTTAACTTGACATCTACTATTACCGCAGGCATTATTTCGGCCAAAGGGCGTAACATTAATATTTTAGAAAATGACCCTGCACATGGGATGTTTCCTATAGAGTCATTCATACAAACTGATGCTGCCGTTAATCCGGGAAATAGTGGTGGTGCTTTAGTTAGCACTAACGGAGATTTAATTGGGATTAACTCTGCCATTGCTAGTCAAAATGGAGCTTATATTGGCTACTCGTTTGCTATACCAGTAAACATTGTAAAAAAAGTAGTGGCAGACTTAGCTGAGTTTGGTACCGTACAACG
>Ga0210410_10006070_pt1 | contig 10509 bp, 10 predicted proteins | sample IncBWC4MmetaG_FD_161058 | JGI IMG/M metagenome (GOLD analysis project Ga0210410, IMG submission 161058) | Forest soil microbial communities from Barre Woods Harvard Forest LTER site, Petersham, Massachusetts, United States - Inc-BW-C-4-M | ecosystem: Environmental > Terrestrial > Soil >... | reverse complement strand
AATCTCGTTTAAGTAAATGATCTGGTGCTTCTCGTCCGCGAGCACCACACTCGTCGAAGCCTTGTCGAGCGCCTGCCGGATGCGGGTATTTTCCGCGGCAACCGAGCGCTCGGTCTCGATCTGGGTGCGCAGCTTGCCCTGCATCTCATCGAGGGCTCGCAACACCTGGCCGGCCTCGTCGTTGGAGCTGGTGTCGATCTTGCTGTCGTAGTGGCCCGAGGAGATGCTGCCGAATACCTCTATGGCCTGTGTGAGCGGCTGCGTCAGGGAGCGGGTGACCAGCCACGCGAGGGCCAGTGCGAGCGCCAGCAGGAGGAAGCTGATCCCGGTGGAGATATTCCGATGTAAGGTCAGGTCAGTCGCGCGTTGCTGCAGCGACTTGACGGTCGCCTCGAAGCTCGCGGCGGAGAGTTTCTTGACAGCACGATTCGTGGCGACCCCGGCGTCGTATAACTCTGCGCCGGTCACTGACATGTTGGCCGCCGCGATGAGTTTCGCTTGTATGACCGAGTCGTATTCAGCGGAGGTTGACACCGCGGCATCGAAGGCAGCGCGCAGCTCGGCCTGCGTGTCCGCCGGCAACTGCTCCAGGGCGGCCCGGGCTTGGTCGATCTCGGCGTGGAAGCGGTCGCGATAGATCTGGATCCCCATGCGGTCGTCGCCGCCCAGGTAGCCCTTGGAGGCCGCCTTCACGGCAAAGCGGCGCATGTTGCCCGCGTAAATCAACGCCTTCGGTGTGTAGTCGGACGCCAGGTGAATGAGCGCGTGCGTTTTCACTTCCGGATCGAGCAAAGTCTTCGAGCGCCCACCCACGAGCTGCATCAACTGCTGGAGGTGATCGGTAAGAGCCACGTTCGCGGCGTCGCTCTCCGCTACGGACTGCGTGAGGGCCTTGGACTTCAGTGCCGCCCATTCGGCCTTGACGCTCTGCCAGGTATCCGACACGCCAAACTGTTTACCGACGTCGGCATTCAGCGTGTCCATGGCGGAAATCTGCTTCTCAACCTCCTCCTGCTGCGCGACTACGTCGCCGCGGCGCGCGGCGTCACCGCTCAGAAAGACGAACGCGCGGCTGCGGTGAGTGAGAATCTCTCCTTCCACGGCACTCAAACCCTGCAGATAGCGCGCGCCTTCGAGCTCATCACGGGTTTGGCTCACTTGCGTATCGGCGAGACGCAAGTAGAAGAAGCCAACCAGCGCGGCAGGAATGGCCATCGCGAGGACGAGCCATCCGAGTTTCTGCCAGAGCTTCAGGCGATTGAGGACTTGAGTGATCATCAGTGCTCGACCTGTGGTCAGGCGGCGGCGCCTGCTAGTGAAGTCTCTCCTTGATTGAGGTTTCCTGAGAACGAAGCCATATCGGTCGCGATCAGGCGATCGATGTCCAGCAGCACGACCATGCGGTCGGAGACCGAGACGAGGCCACGGATGTAGTCGGTCGCGGCGCGCGAGCCGAGCTCCGGAGCGGGCTTCACTTCGGCGGTGTTGACATCGACCACGTCCGAGACGCCATCGACGACCACACCGAAATCACGCCGTCCGGCGGCCGAGAGCACCGACACGACAATGATCACCGTGATCGCGGTGTATTCCGCGCGATCGAGAGCGAACCGCATCCGCAGGTCGACGATCGGAACGATGGAGCCACGCAGATTCAGCACGCCGAGAACATGCGACGGGGCGTGCGGGATCTTGGTCACTGCAGACCATCCACGGATTTCCTGGACGCGCAGAATATCGACGCCATACGTCTCGTTGCCGAGTACAAAAGTCAGGACCTGGTGCGAGCCGGCGCCGGCCTGCTCCGGTTTCACCGCGTTGGTAGACATTGAAGGAGTGCCTCGAAGGTTGTCATTTGGACTGGCCCATGGGGACGTGTGACTCTTGATGGTTCATGCGGCAGCCCCCACTGGGGCTTCCCTCGCCCCCGCTGGGGGTTCCTTCGCTGACCGCTCAGTCGCTGGCCGCTCGGTCGCACGCATGGACGCCGCGTGGATGATCCCCGCCACGTCGAGAATCAGGGCGACGGAGCCGTCGCCGAGGATGGTGGCTCCTGAAACACCCTCGACATGTCCGTAGTTGGCTTCCAGAGACTTGATCACGACCTGCTGCTGGCCGAGCAGGTCATCCACGAACAGTCCGACGCGGCGGCCGTCGCCCTCGGCGATCACGACCAGGCCCTCGTGCAGGGCACGGGCGCGCGGCTCCACACCGAACAGCTCATGGAGGCGGATGATGGGGAGGTAGTCGCCGCGGAACGAGAAGACTTCATTGTGTCCGGACAGGCGGCTGATGCTCGTCTCCTTGAGTCGCATCGACTCGACGATGGAGATGAGCGGAATGATGTAGGTCTCGCTGCCGACCGCCACTGACTGGCCATCGACGATGGCGAGTGTGAGGGGCAGGGTGATGATGAAGCGCGAGCCTTTGCCACGCTCGCTGCGAAGCTCGATCTTGCCGCCGAGCTCCTTCACGTTCCGGCGCACGACGTCCATACCGACGCCGCGCCCCGAGAGATCGGTGGTCTTCTCGGCGGTGGAGAAGCCCGGGAGGAAGATGAGGTCGTGAATCTGCTCGTCGGTGAGCACGTCGTTCTGACCGACGAGGCCGCGCTGGCGCGCTTTCGCGAGAATGCGATCTTTGTCGAGTCCGCCACCATCGTCACTGACCTCGACGGCGATATTGCCGCCGCGATGGCAGGCATCGAGGTGCACCGTGCCGGCCGCGCCCTTGCCCGCGGCGATCCGCACGTCAGGCATTTCAATGCCGTGGTCGATGCTGTTTCTGACGAGATGCACCAGCGGGTCGCCGATTTTTTCCAGGACGGTTTTATCGAGCTCCGTCTGTTCCCCGGTGAGTTTGAGGTCGATCTGCTTCCCGAGGCGCTGCGCGATGTCGCGCACCATGCGGGGGAAGCGGCTGAATACGAAGCTGATGGGCAACATGCGCACGCGCATGACGCTTTCCTGCAGCTCGCGGGTGTTGCGTTCGAGCTGGGCGAGGCCGGCGCGCAGCTTCTCGGCGTTAGTGCCTTCGAGCACGGCACCGAGCTGACTGAGCATCGCCTGGGTGATCACGAGCTCGCCGACGGTGTTCATCAGCTCGTCGATTTTCTCGACGCTGACGCGGATCGAGCCGGAGTCGCCGACTGCGCCAATGGAAGCGTCCTGCTTTGCCGACGGGACGGCTGTCAGGGTGGGCGCGGCGGCGGTGGGGGCAGCCGCTGCGGCGGCGGGCGCAGAGGGTTCGTGTTTGGGTTCTTCGGCGGCCGGCGACCGAGCGGCTAGCGACTGAGCGGTCAGCGAAGGAACCCCCAGCGGGGGCGAGGGAATCCCCAGCGGGGATGTGTTGCCGGACAGGATGGCATCCGCGACGATGTTGCTGGCGGCCACCTCGGCTGGCGCACTGGCGGTCGCGGCAGCGACGACAGGCGCTGCGGTCGTTTCGGCACCGACGAGACGCAAGTCGAGATCGCAGTCGCCTTCGGCCCACTCAAACACCTGTTTGATGGCGTCTTCGGTGACGTCGCCGGCGAGCTCGAGCTTCCAGGCGAGATAGCAGCTCTGGGCGTCGAGAGCGGCGAAGGCGGGTAGGGCGCTCGTGTCGACTTCTACCTTCAGCTCACCCAACTCGGCGAGCTCGCGCATCATGCGCAACGGGTCGTTGCCGCGGGCGAAGAGCTCGCGGTACGGGCGGAAGGAGATTTCCCAGTGTTTGGCTACGGCCGCAACCATGGGCGTCGCAGCGACCGATACCGGTTCGGGCGCGCGTGCCGGGGCCGGCGGAGGAGCAACCGCCACCGGCGCTACCGCAGCAGGCTTCGCCGGCGCATTGCCTGGGCCGGCGGCATTCTTCTGCGCGATCATGAGCTCGACATCGAATTGGATGTCGGAGACCCGCTGCATGTCGAGCGGCTGTTTGGATTGCGTCGAGCGCAGCATCGCGCGCATGACGTCCACGGTCTTCAGCAGCAGGTCCGAGATATCGAGTGAGACCTGCATGCCGCCGCTGCGCAGCTCATCGAGCAGCGTCTCGCAGCTGTGCGTGAAGGAGGCGATGTCGGAGAAACCGAAGGTCGCGCTGCCACCCTTGATGGAGTGCGCGACGCGGAAGATGGTGTTGATCAGCTCGGGCTCGGGCGCGCCGATGTCGAGTTTGAGGAGGGCGGCCTCCATCGAGTCGAGCGCCTCGAAGCTCTCTTCGAAGAATGCATCGTGAAACTGTGTCAGGTCTATCGTCATGAGGCGGTCTCGACAGCCCGGGCGGCAGGTGTCGGAAGTTTGAGGAGGGAGCTCAGACCGAGGAGCTTCGCCGCCGCTGCCAGTGAGGGTGCGGCGCCGCGCCACTCAACCTGCCGGCCGAGAGACTCACGCTCACGAACGAATGTTGCGATCACCTGCAGGCCGGCCGTATCGATGCGTTGTACGGAGCCGATGTCGAGAGTGACGACGCCGGTGTCGTCGAGCAGCTTCGCCAGTCCGGACTTCAGCGTGCCGGCATCCGCGACCGTGCATTCGGCGGCAACGGCAAACGTACCGCTTGCCGATTTATGTTCGGTTTCCGCGCCAGGCGTTTTTGCGGCGCGCCCACGGCGGGTGGTGCGAGTCGCGGCCCCTTGCTTGCGTTTGTTCATGGCAGTGGATTATGAAAAAGGTCGCTGCTACGGCTGCACACTCAGTATCGGCTCTCATGGCCTGCCCCTTGAGAGTGCGTTGCGGAAAGTAGACGTAGTTCCGCTCGCCGTTACGGCTCGCTCAACTACGCACCGGGCCGGAAGATCCGTGCAGGCGCCGCACCAACTCGGCCTCGGCCAGCGACAAACCGCACCCGGCCATGAGCTCTTCGCGCGACGCGCCGCCCTTGGCGAGGCGGATGGCCATCTGGTAGCTGGCCGAGGGACCGTTGCCCGTGGGGGGCAGCGCGGGGCGCTCGAGCCGGTCGCCCAGCTGGGAAATCGTGGTCTTGGTCGCGTCGACCCGGGCTTCCAGGGACGCCAGCCGTTGTAGCACGGTGTTTGTTTGAGACAGCACCTGGGCCGTTTGCACCTGTATGGCGCGTCGCCAGGAGGTGAAGGCGAAGGCGGCGACGACGAAGGAAAACAACAGAAAAACGGCGCGCCCGGCGACGAGCAGGAATTCAACGGAGGTCAATTCGGCGGCTGGCAGACTCATGACGCTTGGCTCCTGTGAACACGTTCACACTTGCCGCGCACGCTCCAGCGAAGATGTCGGAAAACCGGCGCGGTCAGGCAGTTGTGTTATTCAGGGTGCAGGAACCATGCCATTGCCGGCGACGTGCGCGCCGGATGTCGACAGCGTCACATTTGAGGTAGCCGCGGCCGAAGCGGGCGCAGGCGCGGCCGGCGAGAGTGCCGGGCGGCCGGGGAGTTGGGCAGGCTCGCCGGGGGTGGCCATTGTTGCTTGGGTGGCGGGTGCTGGGAAGGCCGTGGCCGGGGTGCTGCCGTCGGACGCCGGCTGCGGAGCCGTCGCGGCGCCGGCAGGCGGCGCGGGGTCCGGCAGGAACGGCATGGCGTTACCCGCCGCGCCGGGTTGCAGTGCTGTTGCGTTGTTTGTGGGTTCCGGTGCCGGGGCGCCCGTCGAAGTCGGGACCGCGCTCAGGCCATCCGGTTGGTCGTCCGGCGCTTTCTGCCGTTGCAACTCGGTTGACAGGATCACTACTACGACGCGCCGATTGGCGTTACGTCCCTGCTCGGTGTCATTGGGCTGCGCGGGACGCGTGTCCCCGTAGCCGATTACGGCGAGCCGCTCGGGGCCGACGCCCTGTGCCTGAAGCACCCGTACTACGCTGCCGGCGCGGGCGGCTGAAAGCTCCCAGTTCGAATAAAACGCGACCGTACTGATCGGCTTGTTGTCCGTGTGGCCCTCCACCCGGATCGGGTTCGGGAATGGCGCCAGCGCGCCGCCCAGGCGTTGGATTACGTCCACCGCATAGGGAGCGAGGTGCGCGCTACCGCTGGGGTAGAGGATGTCCGTCTTGATCTCGACCTCGATCCAGAACTCACTACGCCGTACGACGACGAGGTTCTGCTTGACGAGGTCATCCATGGCGCGAGTGACTTCGGCGGCCAGGCGCTGGAGTGCGGCCGCCGCGGCGGCGCCCGCCCCGGACAGATGGTTTGCCATCGGCGTCGTACCAGGCTGTGGGTTGCCGCCCTGCACTGGGACCGGCGCGAGTGAGGAGCGTTGCTGTCCCTGCAGTGTGGACTGCACGATGGAGGGGTCGAGCTCCGCGCCCGAGCCATTGGGCTTCTCGCCCACCTGGATCGGATCCATGGTGCGCGGCGCGCCCCTGAAGGCGGCAAACAGTGAATCCGACAGCACGCGATACTTGCCCGCGTTGACGGAGGAGATCGCGTACATGACCACGAAAAACGCGAGTAGCAACGTAACGAGATCCCCATAGGGGATGGCCCATGCTTCGTGGTTGGTATGTTCGTCGTGGCGCCGGATACGCCGCGTCATGACTGGTTTCTTACCTCTCATGACAGGCGCCGCTAGTGCAGGTATCCCTGCAGCTTCGCTTCGATAGCGCGCGGGTTCTCGCCCTGCGCTATACATAACATACCGTCGATCACCATCTCCCGGAATTGTGTCTGCCGGTGAATGATGGCTTTGAGTTTGGAGGCGACGGGCAGAAAGAACAGGTTCGCGAAGCCAATGCCATAGACCGTGGCGGTGAACGCCGCGGCGATGCCATGCCCGAGCTTGCTCGGATCAGCCAGGTTCTGCAGGACTGCCATGAGACCCAGCACCGCTCCGATGATGCCCAGGGTCGGTGAATATATGCCCATTCCTTCGAACACCTTCGCCGCACTCGTGTCGGCGTGCTCCCGCATGTTGAGCTCAACGTACATCACGGCGCTGATGCTTTCCGGCTCGCTGCCGTCGACGACCAGCTGCAGCGCCTTTTTCACGAAATCGTCCCGCTCTTTGGCGATCGTGGGCTCGAGCCCGAGCAGCCCCTGTTTGCGCGCCGTGTTACTCCAATCGACGATCTTGGTGATGAGCAGGCCGCCGTTGCTGGCCGGGGGACGCATGATCCAGGGGAAAATCTTGAGCGCGCGCCGCATGACCGGCAGCGGCGTTTGAATGCAGATGGCGGCGATGGTCCCCACGACCACGATCATGAAAGCGGCCGCCGAGACGAGCGCCATGAGGCCGGCGCCTTTCAACACGGCGCCCACCAGGATGGCGTTCAGGGCGAGCACCAGGCCGACGATGCTCAGAATGTCCACGAGGGCCCCTTACATTCCGAGACCCGACAGCAGTGCGTCCACATCTGTCTGGCCCGAGGCGATTTCGCCCTTGGTGACACCAGGCACGGCCGGGCCGTGGCCGGAGCTCTCACCCATGGAGGCGTGCTCGACCACGTCGCCGGAGAGTCGGGAGAGATCGGTGAGAGCGCTTTCGAGTTCCTCGACGAGCTTCATCACGCTGCGGATGATCTGGCCGGTGAGGTCCTGGTAGCCTTGAGCGATGAGCACGTCGGCGAGATTCCGGCGGATGAGCTCGGAGTCGGCACGGGCGGCGGGGAGAAATGTTTCGACGGCGCGTGCTACGGGCACGTAAGCGTCTATCGAGCGTGCGACGCCCTCGAATCCTTGCACGCCCGTCGATTGCGCGCGGTATGCATTGATCATGTCGACAAGGGTCCCCGCGGCACGGGCGGTGCGCTCCGCGAGCGGACCCGATTGCTCGACGAGGTCGAGGGTGCGATGCGCGGCTTCGTCCGTCATGCTGATGACGTGGTTGAGGCGCGCCCGCGCATCCGGAATTTCGTTCTCCGCGAAATCGGCCAGCTTCGATTCGACGCTGAAGCGCTCGAGCGCTTTCTGCAGGTCGCCGGTCAGCTTGCGAAGCTCATGGAACATGCCGGGTTCGCGCATGTGCACGATGTGGTCGACGGCCGCGAAGAAGGCCTTCTCGTCCTCATTTCGCAGCGCATCGGCGAGAGCCTCCACGCAGGTGCTGTATTCCAGTTTCAGTACGGCAAAACTCGACATGTTGACCTCACTTGCCCGGGCCCAGGATTTTGTCGAGCTTTTCTTTCAGCGTTTCCGCCGTGAAGGGCTTGATGACATAGCCGTTGACTCCGGCTTGGGCGGCTTCGATGATCTGCTCACGCTTGGCTTCCGCCGTCAGCATCAGGACCGGCATCTTCGCGAGCTTGGCGTCGGCGCGCACCGCCTTGATCAGGTCGAGGCCGGGCATGCCCGGCATGTTCCAATCCGTGATCAGGAAGTCGAAGCTGCCCGCCTGGAGCATGGGCAGCGCGGTCTTGCCGTCGTCCGCCTCATCGACGTTGGGATAGCCGAGGTCGTGCAGCAGATTTTTGATAATGCGGCGCATGGTCGAGAAGTCATCGACCACCAGGAATTTTAAATCTTTGCTCACAGCCACTCTCCTGCTACGCGGGCGTTCGCCCGCTCACCGTCGATCCCGGGTATCTCTCGCGAGATACCCGTGCGAGGCACGCCTCGCACCCTGCTACGCGGGCGTTCGCCCGCTCACCGTCGATCCTGGGCATCTCTCGCGAGATACCCGTGCGAGGCACGCCTCGCCCCCCCATTACGCCTGCGCTTCTACGCGTCCATCGCGCCAATCCGCCAACCGCGCTTTCAGCCTCACGAGCGCCTGTCCATGCAACTGGCAAGCGCGCGACTCCGTAACTTTCAACACCGCTCCGATCTCTTTCAGGTTCAGCCCGTCGGTGTAATACAGCGACATGACCAACCTCTCCCGCTCCGGCAGGCTCTCGATCGCCTGCGCGAGCGCCAATCTGAACCGGTCGTCCGACGTCTCGCGGAATGGATCCGCGGACCCCGCCGCCGTGGCCGCCGTCATATCGTCGAGCGTCGCGAGCCTGCAGCTCGCCGCGTCCTGGACGATCGAGTGATACTCACTCAACGGCACACCCATTCGTTCCGCGATCTCGGCGTCCCGCGCATCGCGTCCCGTCTGGCGCTCTATCTCCTGCACCACCGCCGCTACCGCACGTGCCTTGCGATGCACCGACCGTGGCGCCCAATCCAACTTCCGCAGGGCATCGATCATCGCCCCGCGGATCCGGATCCCCGCGTACGTCTCGAAGCTCGCCCCGCGGTTCGCCGCATAGTTCGAGGCCGCCTCGAGCAACCCCAGCATTCCCGCCTGGATCAGGTCATCGACCTCCACCGACGGCGGCAACCTTCCCGCGAGGTGGTAGGCGATGCGCTTCACCAGCTCGGCGTGCTGCATGATCAGCTCGTCCGCCTGGCTCGCTCCCCGATGCGCCCCGTATGCGCTCGCTGCATTCATGTCACGGTTTCCAGCCGGGGCGCGCTCCTTCGCACCAACCGTTCCACGAAGAACTCGATATTTCCCCGTGGGCCCGCTGGCACTGGCCATGTATCGGCCCGCGCTGCCAGTTTCTTGAACGCGCGCGACGCCGGACTAGACGGATACGCTTCACAAACCGGGCGTTGCTCCCTAACGGAGCGCCGCAGGTACTCGTCTTCAGGAATCTCGCCTGCGAATTCAAGCACTACATCGAGGAACCGTGCTGTGACGCGCTCGAAACGGTGGAAAAGCTCGGCGCCGGAGCCTGGAATACGCATCTGGTTGGCCAGCACGCGGAATCGATTCACGCCGTGATTGCGACTCAGCACCTTGACGAGCGCATACGCGTCAGTTAGCGAGGCGGGCTCATCGCAGATCACGACTACAACGTGTTGGCACGCTTGTGAGAACTGCAGCACACTGTGGGCGATGCCGGCGGCCGTATCGACGATCAGGACATCAACTCGCGCGGCGAGGGTACTGAACGCCTGCACCAGGCCCAGGTGCTCGGAGGCGCTCATATTCACCATGTCGGCCGCTCCTGAAGCGGCAGGCACGACCAGGAAGCCCTGGGAGGCGGTTACGAGAATTTCGTCTAACGTCCGCTCGCCGGATATGACGTGCGCCAGGGTGTAGCGTGGCGAAAGGCCGAGAAACACATCGGCGTTGGCGAGTCCCAGGTCACCGTCGAGCAGTACTACACGCTTGCCGCTTGCCGCGAGGGCCGTGGCGAGGTTGACGGAAACGCTGGTTTTGCCGACACCGCCTTTTCCGCCGGTGACGGCGATGACCTGTACCGGCTGCGCCAGTCCGCTCAGGTCAGTGCTGCTGATGAGGTTGAGTTCAGATGATGGCATTTGCGGCTTTTCCAAATCGTCGGCGCAGAAGATCTTCGTCGGCCACCGCGCCGCTCGCCTTCGCGAGCCGCACGGCCGTCGACACCAATTCCAGGGCGCGTGCGGGACGCAGGTCCTCCGGCACGCGTTGTCCTTCGCTCACGTATGAAACCGGCAGCCGTGCTTTGATCAGCACCGACAAGGCACCCCCGAGGCTGGCGGCCTCGTCGACCTTGGTGAGCACACAGCAGGCGGGATTGGCCGGCGCGTAGCGCTTCACGGTTTCCTCCACGGCGCCGGCCTGCGTGCTCGCCGCGAGCACCAATGCGGTCTCC
>Ga0210410_10006069_pt1 | contig 10510 bp, 8 predicted proteins | sample IncBWC4MmetaG_FD_161058 | JGI IMG/M metagenome (GOLD analysis project Ga0210410, IMG submission 161058) | Forest soil microbial communities from Barre Woods Harvard Forest LTER site, Petersham, Massachusetts, United States - Inc-BW-C-4-M | ecosystem: Environmental > Terrestrial > Soil >... | reverse complement strand
TGAGTTCCAAGGTGCAATTGCTTCATGCGGAGGATGGCGCGGGCGGAGCGGCGGGCGGCGTCGAGCCAGATGGGTTGGCCGGAGGGGCCGAGGGCGGAATGAGGAAGTGCGAGGCCGAGGGCTTCGGCGATGACCTGCGAGGTGGCAGCAGTGCCGAGGAACTGGCAGCCTCCGCCGGGCGTGGCGCAGGCGCGGCAGCCGATCTCGGCGGCATATTCGAGGGTGATCTGGTGTTGGGCGTAGCGTGCGCCGATGGTCTGGACCTTACCGGCGTCTTCGCCATTTTCTGGAAGCAAGGTGACGCCGCCCGGGATGAGAACGCTTGGCAAAGGGCCGGAGGAGGCCAGCGCCATCATCATGGCGGGCAGGCCCTTGTCGCAGGTCGCGACGCCGAGGACGCCGGTGCGGGTGGGGAGCGAACGCATGAGACGACGTAATACGATCGCCGCGTCGTTGCGAAAGGGCAGCGAGTCGAGCATGCCGGTGGTCCCCTGGGTGCGGCCATCGCAGGGGTCGGTGCAGGCGCCCGCGAAGGGAACGGCGCGGAGAGTTTTGAGTTCGCGTGCGGCTTCAGCGACGAGTGCGCCGACCTCCCAGTGTCCGGTGTGAAAGCCGAGGGCGATGGGAGTGCCGTCTTCGGCACGAAGACCGCCGTGGGTGCTGAGGATGAGCACTTCTGGACCAAGGACGCGGGCAGGGTCCCAGCCCATGCCGACGTTCTGGCTGAGGCCGAAGAGATTTCCCGAGGGCTGGGTGAGGAGCATCTCGGCGGTGATGGGGAGAACGCCGGAGGGGCCCGGCGCATGAGTCGCCACCGCGTTGAGTGCGAAGTCAGCGCTTTCGAGAACGGAGGTGAGGGTTATGTCCTGAATGACGGCTCCTGGTGAGTCATTAAGTGTATGGTGTTGGCCGTGCGTCTCGGTTTTCCGGGCCGGAAAGCATTGGTTGCCCGGTTAAGGTGTCTCGACGTCGATGGGAAGTGTGGCGAGGGTGTCGTTGGTCGGTCCGCGCAGGCACAGGATGATGACGCCGGCGATGATGAGCGAGATGGACATGAACAGGAAACCGGCGCGGGAGTTCCCTGTGTAGGCCGCCAGCAGACCGACGAACCAAGTGCCAACAAAGCCGCCCAGCGCGCCGCAGCTGTTGACGACCGCGGTGACCTCGCCGGCTACGTTTTTTGAGAGCATCTCGGGGACGATGGCGAAGAACGGGCCGAAGGGCGCGTAGAGGCAGCTGCCGGCGAAGACGAGAAATCCGTAGGCCCACCAGAAGCTGTGGGCAGCGGTGAGATAGGAGCCGAGGAAGCACGCGCCGGCAAGCATCAGGAACGGCCAGACGAAGCGTTTGCGGCGGAAGCTGCGGTCAGAGTAGTGCGAGACCAGCAGCATGAAGACAATCGCCAGAGCGTACGGCACGCCGCTCAGCAGACCAGTAATGGCAATGCCGCGTGCGGCGCCCTTTTGGATCACGGACGGCAGCCAGAGCACGAAGCCGTAGTTGCCGATGCTCCAGAAGAAATACTGGATGCAGAGCCAGATAACGCTGGGCTGGCGGAGGGCCGAACCGATGTTGGCAACCTGCGGGAGGAGCCACTGCTCGCGGTCGAGCTGCTGGCTGAGCTGGGTGCAGGTGTCTTCGCTCATCCAGGATGCCTCCTGCGGTTTGTCGCGAATAACCACCAGCCAGACGAACCCCCAGAGAACTGCAGGCACGCCTTCGACGATGAAGGTCATCTGCCAGCCGAGAGCGCGGATGAGGTAGCCAGTTGCAGCGGACATCCAGATAAGGGTGACTGGATTGCCGAGGAGGAGGATGGTATTGGTGCGGGAGCGCTCGGCGCGGGTGAACCAGTTGGTAAGCAGGATCAGCATCGCGGGCAGGATGAAGCTTTCGGCAGCGCCAAGGAGGAGACGGTCGAATGCAAGCAGCCAGAAGTTGCGGATCACGCCGGTGAGCGAGGCGAGAATTCCCCAGCTGACGAGCGCGAAGAAGATCAGGCGGCGTGCGCTGCGGCGGCGGGCGTAGGCTGCGCCTGGGATTTGAAAGAGAAAGTATCCGAAGAAGAAGAGAGCGCCGAGGAGGGCGGAGCGGGAGCTGCTGATGTGGAGTGTCTGAGCCAGGCCCGCTGCGGCGCCGAACCCATAATTGGTGCGGTCGAGATAGGCGAGGCTGTAGGTAACGAAGACGGCCGGCAGGACGTAGAGCCAGCGCTTACGCATCTCAGATTGTGTCCGGTCTGAGCGGCCGGAGGAATCGAGGGATACGCTTGCCGGATTTTGCATGACGGTCTTCACGGTCTTCATCGTGGTGTTTCTATGTTGCCGTAAAAACGGGTTGGGGCGATCATGGCAGAGGCCAATATAGGCAGCCTTTCGACGAAGCCTACAGGATGGACCATACGTCTGTCATATTATTTGAATGCCGAAAAAATATTCAGGAGAGTGAGCCGTGCCTTCCATAAAACCGTTGCAGTCCGTGGCTTTGGTAGCAGTGCTGATCCAAAGCCTTTCCGTGGTGGATGCCGGCGCTCGTAGTGGAAGAAATGCCGCCAACGTTTCGACAGCGATTGCCGATAATGCCGCAAAGGAAAAGACTGCGCTCAATGTCGACCGTCGGGATGCGGCTATCGATACGATCGTTCCTGCGAACGCGACGATGGAGCGAGTGGCTACAGGCTTCACCTGGGTTGAGGGTCCCATCTGGATTCCCGCGGGGTATCTCCTGTTTGCGGAGATTACCAGCAACAGCATTCGCAAGCTGACGCCCGATGGCACGGTGAGCATCTTCCTGCAGCCGAGCGGATATAAGGGGACGGCGCCTATGGCGGCAAAGAACCAGGCTCGAATGGCATGACGCTCGATCGAAGCGGGCGGCTGACGGTGGCCGGTCATGCGCATCGCGATGTGTGGAGGCTGGAGTCGCTTGATCCGAAGGCGCAGGTTACGGTGCTCGCTGATTCGTTTGAGGGGAAGAAACTGAACAGTCCCAATGACCTGGTCTACAAGTCGGATGGCTCGCTCTACTTCACCGATCCTCCGTACGGGCTGCCTACGCAGGGCGACAGCGATCCGATCAAGGAGTTGCAGTTGAATGGGGTGTATCGCATACCAAAGGCGTTTGACCAGAAGCCCGGAGCCGCGCCCGCACGCGATCAGTTGCAACTGCTCGTCAAGGATGTTCCGCGGCCGAATGGCATTGCGTTTTCTCCGGATGAGAAGTTTCTCTACGTCGATAACTCGGGGCCGAAGAAACTGTGGATGCGATATCGCGTGAAGGAGGATGGCTCGCTGACAGATGCCAAGGTCTTCTATGATGCGACCTCCGACACGAGGCCTGGCGGGCCGGACGGGATGAAGGTCGATCGTAAGGGAAATGTATATAGCACTGGGCCGGGAGGGGTCTGGATCTTTTCTCCTGAAGGAAAGCCGCTGGGTGTGATCCTGACTCCGGAGAGAGCGGCCAACGTGAACTGGGGTGGAGCGGATCGCAAGACGCTTTACATCACCGCGAGCAGCAGCATCTATCGCGTTACGCTGAAGGTGCCGGGCGTCTAGACGCTCATCACGTAAGGGGCGCGTTGTGGGCGAGACAACATGGCGTTGGCTGCGTCATCGTTGAGGAAGCGCTCCTTCGCTGGATCCCAGTGGAGATGCCGCTTGGTCTTCATGGCGATGTGGTGCAGCAAGCAGGTGGAGCAGGCGCGATGGCCGATCTCGGCGGGCGCAGTAGGAGCTTTGCGGCTCTTGATGCAATCGAGCCAGTTGCCATGCTGGTCGTCGCTCTGGTAGAGATGCACGTCGTTGGGTCCGATGACCGAGTCGAGAATCTTCGGATCGCTCGCCATAAGCGGTTCGATCTTTGCGGTCTGGCCTGCGGTCGCGGTCGGGGTTGTTATCTCGTCGCGCGTGACGAAGATCCAGCCCTTAGTGCCGTACCACTTGATCCCGTTGGGGAAGTCGCCGGAGATGTCCATGGTGACGCCGTTGGCGTAGCGGGCGTGGGTGAGGAATTTTCCGTGAACGTCCCAGAGGCCCGAGGTGGGGAACTCGGCTGTTCCCCAGATTTCGACGGGGCCGGTTAGCTCGGTGTTCATGCCCCAGTGCGCGGTGTCGACGTGATGCGCGCCCCAGCCGGTGATCATGCCCGCGCCGAACTGCTCCATGCGGAGCCAGCCAGGACGGCTGAAGTCTTTGACGGGCATGACGCGGTCGACGGTGTAGGGGATCTCGGGCGTCGAGCCGAGCCACTCGTCGTACTGGAAGCCCGTGGGCACAGGCATCGGAGTAGGATCGCCGCCGGCAGGATCTCCAGGCAATCCGATTTCGACGTGCTTGATCTCGCCGATGCGGCCGTTGCGAACGAGTTCGCAGGCGCGATAGAACTGCTTCCAGGATCTCTGCTGCGAGCCGATCTGCAGAATTTGTTTGGAGGCCGTGACCTGATCGCTCATGTGGCGGCCTTCGGAGATGGTCAGGGACGCAGGCTTCTGCAGGTAGACGTCTTTCTTTGCGCGCACTGCATCAACCGCGAGGATGGCGTGCTGATGGTCGGGCGTGCTGATAACAACAGCGTCGATGTCTTTGTTGGCGAGGAGCTCGCGATAGTGGTGATAGCCGATGACGCCGTCGTAAGGCTTGCCCGTCTTTTTGGAGTAGTAGCCATTGATAAGCGCCTTGCCCAGCTCAACGCGGTTGGCGTCGAGATCGCAGACCGCCATGACGTTGGCCTGATCATACTTCCAGATGCCGGGCAGGTCATGGCCGCGCGAGATGCGGCCCACGCCGATAGCGCCTACGTTGATACGGTTGCTCGGAGAGAGTTGTCCGAAGACGCTCGACGGGACGATGGTAGGGAAGCCAGCCGCGGCGGCAGCTCCGAGCGAGGTCTTCAAAAACGTTCTGCGCGACGACACGGTGGTCTTTGTTTTGTCCTTCATGTGTTGTCTCTCCTTCTCCCCAACGAATCGCTGCAACTATGTTGTGAAGGTGACGACCTTTGCGTTCTTCTGTGCCTTGATGACAAGCTCCGCCGCCAGCAGGCACTGCGTCTGGTCCTGCGCAATGTGCGTGCGGTTGACGATGTCTGCGACGAACTGCGGCCCGAACGGAAGCGTAAGGTTGTTGCAGTCGATGTAGCGGGCCTGCTTCTGGTCCACGATAAAGAGATTGTTGCCTTGCTTGCCGACGGCGACGTTGGTGTACTTGCGTACCTCGACGTAGCCTTCGGTGCCGAGGATGAAGAGCCGTCCATCGCCCCATGTCCCCAGGCCGTCGGGGGTGAACCAGTCCAGCCGAACATAGCCAACACCGCGATTGCCACGCAGCACCATGTCGCCGAAGTCCTGGAATTTGGGCCGCTGAGGATGGTTCACGTTAGCGATCTGCGACTCGGCGACCTCAGCCTCGGTCGAGCCGGTGTAGTAGAGGAACTGGTCCACCTGGTGCGAGCCGATGTCGCAGAGGATGCCGCCGTACTGCACCGGGTTCCAGAACCAGTCCGGCCGGCCGCCGGAGCCGCCCGCGTCACCGCCGTGCCCTTGAACGATCTGGTGCGGTGCGATGTTGATCGTCTGGATGACTCGGCCGATCGCTCCGGCCTGAACCAACTCGCCTGCCTTGACCGCGGCCTTTACCTCCAGCCGCTCGCTATACATGATGGCGTAGGTTTTTTTTGTTTCGGCGATGGTCTTGCGGATCGCCGCCAGATCTTCGAGGGTGGTGACGCCCGGTTTGTCGCTCAGGAAGTCTTTGCCGTGTTTCATGGCGCGAATCCCGATGGCCGCGCGCTCGTTGGCGATCTGCGAGCTGAGTACAAGCTGAGTGGAAGGATCGTTGATGATCTCATCCTGCGTCGCCACGATCTTGACGTCGGGGTAGCGCTTCTTGAAGGTTGCGAGCTTGTCCTCTTCGCCGCCCCAGGCCGCGACCATCACACCGCCGCCACGTTGTACGGCGCCGATCATGCCGTGGATGTGGTCGTGGCTCATGCCGCAGACGGCAAACTTAATGGAGTACTTCGGTTTGGCTTCGGCCTCCTGTGCGGGCTCGGCGACTTCGTGGAGGACATGGCCTCCGCCAAGAGCCGCTTCGGGCAGAGCAGCCAACATTCCTGCAGAGCTCATTGTCTTAAGAAACGAACGCCGGTTGAGGCCATCATTCTGCATCGGAGCTCCCGTTTATGTCGATAGGGTGTTGTGCCATTCTGGAATAGCTCGTTCTTCTTTTGACGACTCAGCCGTGCCGCAAGTTCCATTGCGGCATATCATCGCGGCATATTTATTCTGGCCCCGAATTTTATGCCGATTTTCATCATCCACAATGTAGTCAATGGCGAAGGTCTTTGGCAAATCCAACACCGGAACACTTACTTTTGGGAGGAGAGTGCTCCCGATGTGGCCGAAATGCTATCTCATACAATTGGTTCAGCTATGCGCCCCTTCGCTTCCGTCCAGGTAATCGATTCTCACACCGCAGGGGAACCTACCCGTGTAGTGATCGGTGGAGCGCCGGACCTCGGTAGCGGACCGTTGACGGAACGGCTTGCATGTTTTCGTGAGCGGTACGATTTTTTCCGGTCGGGCGTTGTGAATGAGCCGCGAGGTTCGGATGTCGTGGTTGGCGCAGTCTTGCTGGAGCCGTTCGATCCGGCGTGCGAGGCGGCGGTGATTTATTTCAACAACGTCGGCTATCTCGGCATGTGCGGCCATGGCACCATCGGCCTGGTGCGGACGCTCGAATACATCGGCAGGATCGGGCCGGGAGAGCACAGGATCGAGACGCCATCGGGCGTAGTGACCACGACGCTGCACCCGTCCGGACAGGTGACGGTTGAAAATGTGCCGGCGTACCGGCTGCACAAGGATGTTTCGCTGAATGTGCCGGGATACGGGGTCATCACCGGAGATGTGGCCTGGGGCGGCAACTGGTTTTTTCTCGCGAGCGTTCCCGGGCTCTCCCTTGCACTCCAAAACGTTGCGGAGCTCTCAAAGTGTGCGCAGGCAATCAAGGCTGCTCTTGCCGGCGATGGCATCACGGCAGCAAACGGAGACGAGATCGACCACATTGAAATGTTTGGCGCGGCCGAGGCGGCGGAGGCCGACAGCAGGAACTTTGTTCTTTGTCCTGGCAACGCCTACGATCGCTCCCCCTGCGGAACGGGAACCAGCGCCAAGATGGCTTGTCTCTATGCCGATGGCCACCTGTCCGCAGGCAAGGTCTGGCGGCAGGAAGGGATATTGGGGACGTACTTTGACGGAAGCGTCTCCATAAAAGATGGACAGGTGATTCCCTCGATTACAGGCGAGGCCTACATCACCGGGGAGGCGAGGCTGTTCTTCGCCGAGCACGATCCCTTTCGTTGGGGGATCTCATGAATCCTTCGGAATCTAGCTACGATGTTGTGGTCGTTGGCGCGGGAATCGTAGGCGCGGCGTGCGCTTATTTCCTGATGAAGGAAGGACTCCGTGTCGCGGTATTAGACCGGGGAGTTGTCGGCGGAGAGGCGACGGGCGCAGCGATGGGGCATCTGGTCGCGATGAATGATTCGCCGGCACAGTTTGCCTTGACGAAGTTTTCTTTGGAGCTATGGAGAGAGCTGAAGGATCAACTGCCCGCTTCGGCAGAGTATCGTCAGCCGGGGACGCTGTGGATCGCCAGTGACGATGAGGAGATGGCGGAGGTGCGCCGAAAGTATGAGCTTTACCGCTCCGCCGGGCTCGCATGCGAGATGTTGGACAGCGCTGCGCTTGGAGAGGCCGAGCCAAAGCTCAGGCGACCGCTGGCCGGCGCCCTGCGGGTGTTGGGCGACGGCGTGATTTATCCCTTGGCGGCAGCACAATTTCTCCTGCGCGGTGTGGCGGAACGTGGAGCGTTATTCACCGACTGCAACGTGGTCTCGATCGACAGGAGTACGGTTTTGTTGGGAGATCGAACGAGAGTTTCGGCGGGGTATATTGTGAATGCCACCGGGTGCGCTGCGACCGGGCTTACACCGGGGATTGCGATGCGCAAACGCAAGGGACACCTGATTCTTACGGATCGATACCCGGGATTTCTGCGGCACCAGGTGGTCGAGCTGGGTTATTTGAAGAGCGCCCACTCGGTGTCGGCTGACTCTGTCGCGTTCAATCTGCAGCCACGAGCGGCGGGGCAGATACTGATCGGCTCGTCGCGGCAATATGAGAACGAAGATCCCGCGGTCGACGATGGCATTGTCCGCAGAATAATGGAACGGGCCTGTGAGTACATGCCGGAGGTTGCGACACTTTCAGCGCTGCGGATCTGGACCGGCTTTCGCGCTGCGACTCCAGACAAACTTCCTCTGATTGGTCCCTCGCCGCAGAATCCAAAGGTGCTGCTTGCCACAGGACATGAAGGGCTTGGGATCACGACCTCCCTGGCTACGGGGCGACTTATTACGGATATGATCCTGCAGCAAAAATCTCCTATTGCGCAGGAGCCGTATCTTCCTTCCCGCATGACGTATGAGGCGGCGCATAAATCAGGAAACGAACCGAGGAGATGAGCATGAATTGGAATGGCGTAATGCCTGCAATGACCACAGCGTTTGACGAGAAGGATCGAGTGGATGCGGAGTTCATGTCGCGGCATGCAACCTGGATGGTCGACAACGGCTGCACCGCGCTCATCATGCTGGGCTCGCTTGGAGAAGCCGCAACGCTCCGCTCTGAGGAGAAGGCGGGCATCCTGAAAAACATGGTTTCGACGGTGAAGGGCCGCGTGCCCGTTGTCGCGGCCATCTCCGCGCTCGCAACGCAGGATGCGGTGGCACAAGCCAAAACAGCGGAGGACGCAGGCTGTTCCGGCCTAATGATTCTGCCGCCCTACGTCTATCGCGGCGACTGGCGTGAGATGAAGCATCACATCGCATCCGTGCTGAAGGCATCGCCGCTTTCGAGCATGCTCTACAACAACCCCGTAGCCTACGGCACCGATTTTGAAGTCCAACACATCGCGGAACTCGCCGCGGAGCATGAGAATCTTCATGCAGTCAAGGAGTCGAGCACGGATGTGCGACGAGTGACTGCCATTCGTGCCGTCATCGGAGACCGCGTGACCACTTGCGTCGGGGTCGACGATGCGATCGTGGAGGGAATCGCAGCAGGCGCCAAGGGCTGGGTCGCCGGCCTCGTCAATGCATTCCCCCGCGAGTCGGTCGTTCTCTTCGAGGCCGCGGCCACTGGCAACGCCACGCTGGCCTTCGAGATCTATCGATGGTTCCTGCCTCTGCTGCGCATGGATACAGTGCCGAAGTTCGTTCAGCTGATCAAACTGGTGCAGCAGGAGATGGGAGTTGGCAGCGCCCGCGTTCGTGCGCCCCGCATGGAACTGGTCGGCGCTGAGCGTGAAGACGCCCGCCGGGTGTTGCACGAAGCGATGAGGAATCGCCCACAATGCGGCGCCGTCGAACTCTCACCTGTTGTTCGTGCTTAGTTCAAATTAGATCGGCCAGCCACTGCTCACCGCCTTAAATTACATTGGCCAAGCCACTGCTCAGCGAGCAATCTTTGAGGCGGCCTCGGCGCCGTTTTCGGAGATTGGTAGGAAAGTAGTATGGGATCTTGCCTGGCAATAACAGGCCTGTTAACAGAGCTTTCCCAAAAAAGTTCTCATTTCGTGACTCGCCTAATAAAAATTCTTGACAATTGTTCATTGAACGAACTATCGTTCGGCTTCGATATCAAAACCACAAGACAAGCGATTAACTTTAGAGGCCGAGAATGACCACAAACCCGTTTTCCAGCACCTGGAAGCTCCTCCTGATCCTGCTTCTGTCGGCAGCATTCTGCGGTACCGGCGACGCGCAACTCAGCACAGCCACGATGTTCGGAACCATCACCGATCCCGCCGGCGCCGCTATTCCAAAGGCCAGCGTGAAGATCACGCAAACCGATACCGGTTTTGTCCGCACCGTACTGACGAACGACAGCGGCGCTTACCGCGCCGACTTCCTTCCCATCGGACCATATAAAGTCACAGTCGAAGCGACCGGGTTTAAGAAGCTCGATCGCGAAGGCATCGTACTTACAGTTACCGAGGAGGCGCATCTTGACCTCGCGATGACGGTAGGCGGCAGTGAGCAGACCATTGAAGTCACTGCGGAGATTCCTCTGCTCAATACGGGCAACTCCACTCTGGGCCGCACCATCTCGAACGTTGAGATCGACAACCTGCCTCTGGTCGACCGCAACGTCTATACCCTGCTCGATCTCACCCCCGGCGTCCAGAACAACAACAACGCCGGTACCGGCGCCAACGGTGGCGTCATCAACCCGCTCGGCTATCCGGAGCAGCACGTCAAGATCAACGGTTCGACGGATTCAGGCGTGGGCCAGGTCTCGTACTACCTCGATGGCGGCAGCAACATGACCGGCGTTCGCAATACCGGCAACCCGCTGCCCAACCCGGACGCGATCCGTGAGTTTGCCGTGCAGACCAACAACTACTCGGCGCAGTTTGGCCGTAACTCCTCCGGCGTGGTGACGGTG
>Ga0210410_10006068_pt1 | contig 10511 bp, 8 predicted proteins | sample IncBWC4MmetaG_FD_161058 | JGI IMG/M metagenome (GOLD analysis project Ga0210410, IMG submission 161058) | Forest soil microbial communities from Barre Woods Harvard Forest LTER site, Petersham, Massachusetts, United States - Inc-BW-C-4-M | ecosystem: Environmental > Terrestrial > Soil >... | reverse complement strand
CCGGTGCCGACTGGCTGCCCGTACGGCATGTGCCGGTGCCGCCGGCCTGGCAGTTCGGTGTCGCTTATCCGCTGCCGAACGTTCTCGTCAATCATGCGTTCACGGACTGGAGCGGCCACGCGGCCGTCGTATGGCCGACGCGGCACCTCTCTCTGACGATCTCCGCGACCACCGACTACTACGTCCTTTACACGCCGCCGGGCGAGGACTTCTTCTGCTTCGAGCCCGTCGATCATCCGATCAACTCCGTGAATCTGCCCGGCGGCGCCGATGCGAACGGCATGACGGTGCTCGCACCGGGCGAGCGGCTTGCGCACGAGTTTCGCTTCACGGTGGCGCGGGCCGCCGTTTAGACGGCAGTGGCGGGCGGCGTCGGCCCGCTCGGCGAGGCGCGCAATGGCCCGCTGGGACCGGTTTAGAATACGCACCTCTTCGATGACCATCGGCCTTCCGGGCGCTTTTAATGTCTTCCACTCTGTCCTTCATCCGCACGCTCAACGAGGCGTGGCGTCGTACAGGCTCGCTGCTCTGCGTCGGCCTTGATCCCGAGCCCTCGCGTTTTCCGGGCGCGCACGCGAACCGCAGCGACGCAATCTTCGACTTCTGCCGCGCGATCGTCGATGCGACGGCGCCGTACGCGAGCGCCTTCAAGCCGCAGATCGCGTACTTCGCGGCTCATCGTGCCGAGGACCAGCTCGAGGCGCTGATCGCCCACATCCATGAAAAGCATCCGGGTCTGCCTGTGATTCTCGACGCGAAGCGCGGCGATATCGGCAGCACGGCCGAGCAATACGCGCGCGAAGCGTTCGAGCGCTATCGCGCCGATGCCGTGACGGTCAATCCGTACATGGGCTTCGATTCGATCGAGCCGTACCTCGCGCATGCGGGCAAGGGCGTTATCGTACTGTGCCGCACGTCGAACGCGGGCGGCTCCGATCTGCAGTTTCTCGACGTCGGCGGTCGCCCGCTCTATCAGGTCGTGGCGCGGCTCGCCGCCGAGAAATGGAACGCGAGCGGCGAGCTTTCGCTCGTGGTCGGCGCGACGTTCCCGAAGGAAGTCGAGGTGGTGCGCGACATCGTCGGCGAGATGCCGCTTCTGATTCCGGGCATCGGTGCGCAAGGCGGCGATGTCGAAGCGACGGTGCGTGCGGGTCGAACCGCGGATGGGACGGGGATGATGATCAACTCTTCGCGCGCGATTCTCTATGCCGGCAAGGGCGAGGACTTCGCGCAGACGGCGGCTCGCGCGGCGCAGGAAACGCGCGACAAGATCAACCTCTACCGCTAACGACGCGCGTGGGCCCGGCGGCGGTTACCCGGGCTGCCCTCAGCGCTCGTTTTCGTCGATCAGCGAAATCAGACCGCGCAGGGCGTGCGCGGCGGCCTGCACGCGGATCTGCTTGCGATCGCCTTTGAAGACGAGCGTTTCCACCGACGTGTGAAGCCGGTTGCTCCAGGCGAAGCAGACCATTCCGACGGGTTTCGCCTCCGTGCCGCCGCCTGGCCCGGCCACGCCCGTGATCGCCAGCGACACCTGCGCACGGCTGTTTCGCAGTGCGCCTTCGGCCATCGCGCGAGCAACGGGTTCGCTGACGGCGCCGTGCTTTTCGATGAGCTCGGCCGGCACACCGATCATCTCCGTCTTCGCCTGATTCGAGTAGGTGACGAAGCCGCGCTCGAACCAGCCGCTGCTGCCGGAGATGTCGGTGATCGCCGTGGCGACCATGCCGCCCGTGCACGATTCGGCGGTGGCGAGCATGAGGTGCGTCTCGCGCAGCTTGTTGCCTGCGCGCACCGCGAGTTGTTGGACGACGGAATCGGTTGGCATCGCTATGTTCGGCAAACGTTGAAAGGGATCAGATCGTCATGCGCCAAAGAGCGATGACGAAGAGCGTCAGAAACGCCGCGACGAGATCGTCGATCATGATGCCGAAGCCGCCCGAGAAGTGCGTGTCGAAGTAGCGGATCGGCGGCGGCTTGACCATATCGAAGAAGCGAAAAATGACGAACGCCCAGAGCTGGCCGAGGAAGGTCGCGGGCGTGACGAAGAGCAGGACGAGCCAGAAGGCCACGATTTCGTCCCAGACGACGGGCGACGGATCGTCGATGCCGAGCCTTTTCGCCGTGAAGCCGCTGATGCCGATGCCGGCGAAAAAGCCGACGACGATGAGCGCGCCCCATTGCACGACAGTCAAGTGTCCGGCGAGCGCTGCGAACGACGCCCAGGCGAAGAGCGTTCCGACCGTGCCTGGCATGAGGGGCGACAGCCCGCTGCCGAAACCGAGCGAAATCAGATGGAGCGGATGCGACAGCATGAAGCGCGCGGTCGCGCGCCGCGGTGTTTGCATCGACGGCGGGTTTTCGGCGCCGTCGCGAAGCGTCGGGTCAGTCTGCATGGAAATGATCGAAACCGTGCAACGTCAGAGATAACGGCGCGCGCGACGCGTCGTGCCAGGCAATCGCCGGTTCGTCGGCCGGATGGCGCAAAGCGCTTATTGTACCGATGCGCGTCACGGCCACCCCGGCGCGCCCACCGGCTGCGGCAATTGCGTCGCGGGCGTCGGGCGCGGCCGTGAAGCAGAGCTCGTAGTCGTCGCCGCCGGCGAGTGCGCAGCGCAGTTGCGCCTCGCGCGGGAGCTTTTCGAGCGCGGGCGAGCGCGGCACGGCATCGACGTCGACCGCGGCGTTCACGCGCGAGCGCTCGAGGATGTGCATGAGGTCGCCGGCGAGGCCGTCGGAGACGTCAAGCGCCGCGTGCGCGAGACCGCGCAGCGCAAGCCCCAGCGCGACGCGCGGTTCGGGGCGCTCGAGCGCGCGGCGCAGGAACGCGGCATCCTCGTCGTCGTGGAGCGCGGCAGGCCATTCGCCGCGCAGGAGGCCGAGGCCGGCACGCGCGTCGCCAAGCGTGCCCGACACCCAGATGTCGTCGCCAGGGCGCGCACCGTCGCGGCGCAGCGCGGCGTCGCGCGGCACGTCGCCGAGGACGGTCAGGCAGAGATTGAGCGGCCCGCGTGTCGTGTCGCCGCCGATGAGTTCGCACCCGAAACGCTCGGCCAGCGCGAACATGCCGTCGGCGAAGGCCGCAAGCCATGCCTCGCGCGGTGTCTCGATCGAAAGCGCGAGCGTGAACGCACGGGGCTTCGCACCCATCGCCGCGAGGTCGGACAGGTTGACCGCAAGCGCCTTATGGCCGAGCGCCTGTGGATCGGCGTCGGGCAGGAAATGCCGGCCTTCGACCAGCATATCCGTCGACACGGCCGTCAGCTCGTCCCGCTGCGGCGCGATCAGCGCGCAATCGTCGCCGATGCCGAGAATCGCGCCCGATGGTGTGCCGGACTGTGCGCGTGCGCGGCGCGCAAAGAATCGTTCAATTAGGGAAAACTCTGAGAGCGGCATGTTTCGGGCAGATAGGCGCAAAAGCAACGTTGATGGTGGCGGAGCGTGGTGGTGTCGCGGGAGTGCTTGGCCGGCCGGCGAACGATGCACTGGGCGGGCGCGGCCGGCCGGCGATTGGCGCTACAATGCGCTGACCTCTTATTCTAATAGGCACCGAAGCCCGGACTCTCACTCATGTCTACGAATTCCGCAAAAACGAAACTGCGTGATGCCGCACTCGACTATCACGAATTTCCCACCCCCGGCAAGATTGCGATAGCGCCGACCAAGCAGCTGATCAACCAGCGCGATCTGGCGCTAGCGTATTCGCCGGGTGTGGCGTTCGCGTGCGAAGAGATCGTGGAGAACCCGCTGAACGCGGCGCGCTTCACGGCGCGCAGCAACCTGGTGGGCGTGGTGACGAACGGCTCGGCGGTGCTGGGGCTGGGCAACATCGGGCCGCTGGCGTCGAAGCCGGTGATGGAAGGCAAGGCGGTGCTGTTCAAGAAGTTTGCGGGCATCGACGTGTTCGACATCGAGATCAACGAGTCGGATCCGCACAAGCTGGTGGAGGTGGTGGCGGCGCTGGAGCCGACCTTCGGCGGCATCAATCTGGAGGACATCAAGGCGCCGGACTGCTTCATCGTCGAGCGCGAATGCCGCAAGCGGATGAAGATTCCGGTGTTCCATGACGATCAGCACGGCACGGCGATCGTGGTGGCGGCGGCGATCCTGAACGGGCTGAAGGTGGTGGGCAAGACGATCGGCGAGGTGAAGCTGGTGACCTCGGGCGCGGGGGCGGCGGCGCTCGCGTGCCTGGATCTGCTCGTGGACCTGGGGCTGCCGCTCGAGAACATTTTCGTGACCGACTTGGCCGGGGTGGTCTACCGGGGCCGCGTGGAGCTGATGGACCCGGACAAGGAGCGCTTTGCGCGGGACACGTCGGCGCGCACGCTGGCCGAGGTGATCGAGGGCGCGGACGTTTTCCTGGGGCTGTCGGCCGGCGGGGTGCTCAAGCCGGAGATGGTCAAGGGGATGGGGGACAAGCCGCTGATTCTGGCGCTGGCGAACCCGACGCCGGAGATCATGCCGGAGCTGGCGCTGGAGGTGCGGCCGGACGCGGTGCTGGCCACGGGGCGCACGGACTATCCGAACCAGGTGAACAACGTGTTGTGCTTTCCGTTCCTGTTCCGCGGCGCGCTCGATGCGGGGGCGACGACGGTCACGCGCGAGATGGAGATTGCGACGGTGAACGCGATTGCGGAGCTGGCGCGGCAGGAGCAAAGCGACATCGTGGCGACGGCGTATGGCATCCAGGACTTGTCGTTCGGGCGCGACTACCTGATTCCGAAGCCGTTCGATCCGCGGCTGATCGTGAAGATTGCGCCGGCGGTGGCGCAGGCGGCGATGGACTCGGGGGTGGCGACGCGGCCGATCGAGGACATGGAGGCGTACAAGCAGCACCTGCAGCAGTTCGTGTACCACAGCGGCACGACGATGAAGCCGGTGTTCCAGCAGGCGCGCTCGGTGGCGCCGGACAGAAAGCGGGTGGTGTTCGCCGAGGGCGAGGAAGAGCGCGTGCTGCGCGCGGTGCAGATCGCCGTGGACGAGAAACTGGCCACGCCGATTTTGATCGGCCGTCCGGCGGTGATCGAGAGCCGGATCGAGCGCTACGGGCTGCGGCTGGCGGCGGGGGTGGATTTCACGATCGTGAACCCCGAGCACGACGAGCGCTATCGCGATTTCTGGCAGACGTATGCGCACCTGATGGCGCGCAAGGGGATCAGCCAGCAGATGGCGAAGCTGGAGATGCGGCGGCGCACGACGCTGATCGGCTCGATGCTGCTCGAGAAGGGCGAGGCCGACGGGATGATCTGCGGCACGATCAGCACGACGCACCGGCATTTGCACTTCATCGACCAGGTGATCGGCAAGCGGGCGGGCTGCAGCGTGTATGCGGCGATGAATGCGCTGGTGCTGCCGGGGCGGCAGATCTTCCTGGCGGACACGCACGTGAACGTGGATCCGACGCCGGAGCAGCTGGCGGAGATCACGCTGATGGCGGCCGAGGAAGTGCGCCGCTTCGGGATCGAGCCGAAGGTGGCGCTGCTGTCGCACTCGAACTTCGGCACGAGCAACGCGCCGTCGGCGCAGAAGATGCGCGATACGCTGGCGCTCTTGAAGGCGCGCGCGCCGGAGTTGCAGGTGGACGGGGAGATGCACGGGGACGTGGCGCTCGATGCGAACCAGCGTCGCGAGGTGCTGCCCGAATCGACGCTGGAGGGCGATGCGAACCTGCTGGTGATGCCGAACATCGACGCGGCGAACATTGCCTACAACCTGCTGAAGACGGCGGCGGGCAACAACGTCGCGATCGGGCCGATCCTGCTCGGCGCGGCGAAGCCGGTGCACGTGCTGACCGCGTCGGCCACCGTGCGGCGCATCGTCAATATGACGGCGCTGCTCGTGGCGGATGTGCATGCTGCTCCGAAGCAGCTCTGATTGCGCCGGAATTGTCGACAAAGGCATCATGCCGATGATCGATGCGCTCAAGAAGAGCGACCGACAGACGACGGACGACATCTCGATGAGAAGCGTACCGCCGTTGTCGGTAGCGCAAGGGCTTTAAGCGATCCTGGGCTTCGCAGGCCGCTCGACCGCTCTCCGAGTTGGCAGGCATTGCTGGCGGCCTGCTTGCTGCCGTTACCGCGCAAGCATGCGGGCGCGCTTTGTGGCGTAGCGAGGCCGCGCGTGTCAGCAACGCCTCGTTCTTTTCGCCGGCGCCTTACCCACCGACGCGCGGCGCTTCCATGCCGATACTTGTGTTCTATCTCCTCGACAGAGGCGCCACCTCGTGCGTGCAGTCCCGACAGGAAGCGCGACGAGAATCGTCCGCCCAGCGTTTTCAGTGCTCGCTCGGCCTGATGTCAGGGTCGCCTTCCACCACCTCCTGAGTGGCTACCCAGTACGGCTGCCGGTTGTAGTAGCTGTACGTCGATGCTCCCCACTTTGCATCCGCCATAGAGGGCCAATGGTCCTTGTCGAAGCCCGGGTCATCCTTCAGGCGCTGCGCCGTGATGTCGACGAAGAAGCACTTCTCGGCCGTGTCGAGGGTCAGCGCACTCCAGGGAACGGCGTGCAGCTTCGACCCCATTCCAAGGAAGCCACCCTCGGATAGCACGGCATAGGCGATACGCCCATTGCGGACATCCAGCATGATGTCGGAAATCTTTCCCACGTGTTCGCCGTCTGAGGACATCACCTTGTTTCCATCGAGCGTCGCCGCGGCCATGACGTCCGGTCCCGGCCCTTCGCCGACACCACCGCCGATAATGTCAGCACCTCCTTCGGTACTACGTGGCCGGTTGATTGAGCCCATGATCGACCTCCTTAAAGAATGGGTGTTTCTTCGTGCGCACGCAATGTGCCCGCTTTAGGCCGCACGAACGCAGACATGCGACTCTGACTGCACTGATCGGGGACCTTTTTCCTTGACCAGTACTTTTCCGCCAGGCCCATGCGAGGTCTATGAGTCGGTTACGACGATAGCGCCGGTTCTCTTGCATTCCGCAACCCCGTCGCCTAAGGTTGGAGTCCGCGGCGAGATCATCCCACCGCGACTGGGCGCATCCGACGTCCGGGCGCCCGTTTGAGTAACGACTCCGGAGATCGAAAATGGCTGCGATGTTAGGAGACACGATGAGGAACGACCCGAGTGCATGGAATCCCTTTAGCGCATCACCCCTTCAGGCAGGCCAGCAGCAAGGCGCCTTCCAGCCACAAGGAGGCGATTTTGGCAGCATCGCACAGCAGATTGCCGGAAGGGTTGCCCAGCAACTGCCTGGGCTTATCATGAATGTGATGGCGTCATCGCCTCAGCTTGCGCAGCAATTCAGGCAACAAGGCTCGTCAGCGTGGCAGGGGGGACAGGCGCAGAACATGCACGGGCAAGGGGGGATCGGAGGTTCGCAGCAGTATGGCCAGCAGTCTCAGCCTCAACAGTTTGGCCAGCAGTTCCAGCCGCAACAGTATGGCCAGCAGTTCCAGCCGCAACAATTCGGCGGGCAGTTTCAGCCCCAACATCAACAGTATGGCCAGCAATTCCAGCCGCAACAATTCGGCGTGCAACTTCAGCCTCAACATCAACAGTATGGCCAGCAATTCCAGCCGCAACAATTCGGCGGGCAGCCTCAGCCTCAACATCAACAGTACGGCCAGCAATTCCAGCCGCAACAATTCGGCGGGCAGCTTCAGCCTCAACATCAACAGTACGGCCAACAGTTCCAGCCTCAGCAATACGGCCAGCTTCAGTCGCAACAATCCGGCCAGATGCAGCCGCAGCAATTCGGCCAGCTCCAGCCACAAGGTATTGATGTCGGTGTGGTACAGCAAATTGCCGGAACGGTCGCACAACATCTGCCAGGGCTTATTTTGAATTTGCTTGCGTCATCGCCTCAGCTTTCGCAGGCAATCTGGCAGCAAGCCGCGTCACAGATGGGCATTTACGGTGGCGGAGCCGGCTTTAATCCGCTCGGTGCCGGCCAACAATCCGGCTATCTCCAGCAACAAGGAAGCGAGTTCGCAAGCATGGCGCAGCAAATCGCAGGAACGGTTGCCCAGCAGCTTCCTGGGCTTGTTATGAATGTACTTGCATCGTCACCTCACTTGTGGGGATCGGGCGGGGCCGGGTCCACCGCAATCCATTAAGCACCGATATTGCCACTCCAGCCGGCCCACATGTTGTCCGGTCCGGCTGGAAGTTTGGTTCACGCTGCAGCTGAAAGGTTATTAAACAAATTTAGGAGTGCAAATCATGTCTGCCTCGAAGTCAGATGACGGGAATGGATCTATTGACGAGGGTGCAGAACCCCAGACGAAGGAAGAACAGGTTACGTCCGGGCGTGTCGAATATCTCGTTGCGGTTCGGCCCAGTGCTGGCCTGCATCCAGCGGCTACCGATATGATGTTTGCCGCACTTAGCGCGATGCCGGACGTCGAGATTTTGGACCGCATTCAGCCCGGTGAGGCGACCGCGTTTGCGACGAGCGGGGCCAGCAGTATCGGCGATGTGATCGTGATACGCACAACGTTGCAACGGGGGCTCGAACTGCAAGTGAGCGCAGACCCGACTGTGGTGGTGGAAAGGAATCATGCGTTGGTTCATCTTGCTGCTCTCGATTCGCAACTTTCGGGAGTGCCCGCTGGCCTTCCCTTTATCGCGCCAGCGAACCTTCAGCTGCAGTTCAAAGTCGTGGATGATAAGGGTGAGCCGCTGCAAAAGGCTCTTGTCGTCCTTTACGGCGGTGGTTTTCCCGTGCATGCGGAAACGGACACACGGGGCTTGGCGACGCTGACGCTCTTCGGCGAGGCGCTCAACGCAGTGCAGGCAGTCTATGTAAAGCCGGTCGCCAACTTTTGGGAAAAATGGATTCCGGCTCCGACGCTCAGTGACAGCGGAGTCAACAGGATTAGTGTCGAGCCCTTAGCCGCGTTCCCGGCTGCGGGAATCGGGAGCAAACCGTTTTATGGATGGGGGCAGCGGTTGATGGGTCTCGACATTCACGCCGGGGGCGGCTTGACTGGGCAGGGAAGTCGCGTTGCCATCATCGACTCCGGATGCGACAACACACACCCAGCGTTGACGCACATTCAAATCGGCCGCGACTACACCAATCTGGACGCGGACGGGAAGCCAGACCAAGGCACCTGGAATGTCGATTCAACCTCACATGGCACGCACTGCGCCGGTACCATCGCTGGGAACGGGCAAACCGGCATCCGAGGCTTTGCACCGGCTGCCGAGGTGCATATCCTCAAGCTGTTTCCCGGCGGTGCATTCGACGACTTGATCAGCGCGCTGAAATACGCCATCGACAATCAGATCGACGTCGTGAATTGCAGTTTGGGTAGCAACCAGGGTTCGGAAATAGTACAGCAGTGGATGGAGCATGCTCGACAGGCGGGAGTGGCTGTCGTTGTAGCTGCGGGAAATTCATCTGGCCCTGTACAGTTCCCAGCCTCGTTGTCCGGCGTGTTGTCGGTGTCCGCGATCGGGCAGCAAATGCAGTGTCCAGCCGAGACTCATCATGCGCAGACCATGCAGATGGGCCCCGGTTTAATCGGCGTCAACGGCATCTTTGCAGCCAATTTCAGCTGCTTCGGTCCCCAGATAGCGGCGTGTGCACCAGGAGTTGCAATCATTTCCAGTGTGCCTGGTGGCGGGTACGCGGCGTGGGATGGCACCTCCACGGCTGCGGCGCATATCACCGGGCTCGCAGCGCTGGTGGCGGCGCATCATCCAGCCGTGAAGGATGCGCCCCGGAACGCCGCGCGAGTCGATCGGCTGTTCCAGACGGTCTTGGCCGCTGCTACGCCGGTCGGACTCAACCCTGTCTATGGAGGCGCTGGCCTTCCCTCGGTATCAGCCGCATTTCAGCCGTCCGTCGCACCGCAGTCCTTCGCCCAGGCTGAAGACATTATCAGGAACGCACTCTTGGTGGCGATGAGCCGATATAGCGGTAGCGTGGTGCCCCCTTCGGGGACCACTCCGCAGCAGAATGTATCGGGCAGTTTCACGGATCAATTGCGACATAACTGAATGGGTTGAAGCCGAAGATCATCAGCGGCCGAGGCGAGTGTTCGGCACTGGACATGCCGAAGAGCAGACGCTTCGTGACGCTCAGAACAGGTGAATGAACCTTATTGGTGCGCGTCCTTATCGAGCGCACCAATATGTCGCAAAAGAGCGCCTTGTTTTGGGGGCAAGGCCTTAGTGTGGCCGCGATTCCGGTTGGAACAATCGTTGCTTTACCGATTGGGGTTCCGACGGGTCGTTGCGTTTCCGCTCTCGTCGGGGGCTTTCTTTTGGGCTTGTCACGATATTCCCCAGCCCGATCACGGGCGGATATCCGTGTTCCCGGCTTGACGATGCGTCGTCGGTGGATTCGCGACCGGATTCCATCAGTGCGAATCGATCGACACGTCGGCGCGAGACGGAACGCCGGAGCCCATGCATTAGCGAACGCATCCGTGGCGTTTTTGAGGTCGTTATGTTTGGAGAGTTGCAACAGCTGCCGGTGGATTACCAACTTGAGCTCCATAGGTGGACGGCAGCTTGGTACGACGAGGTAGTCGAA
>Ga0210410_10006067_pt1 | contig 10511 bp, 11 predicted proteins | sample IncBWC4MmetaG_FD_161058 | JGI IMG/M metagenome (GOLD analysis project Ga0210410, IMG submission 161058) | Forest soil microbial communities from Barre Woods Harvard Forest LTER site, Petersham, Massachusetts, United States - Inc-BW-C-4-M | ecosystem: Environmental > Terrestrial > Soil >... | reverse complement strand
TGCCCGATGGGATGGACTTAGTATCGGTGGCCGCGTTGCCTACAGTCACCACAACCGGGGCTGAACTGGCCGCTCTCGCACTTGAAGGAAAGAAGGGTGGCACTCTGTTGGTGACCGGTGCCGCTGGAAATGTCGGCCGTTCCGCGGTCTTCGTGGCAAAGGAGAAAGGTGCCACCGTAATCGCGGGTGTACGGAAAGGACAAATCGAGGAAGCGCGAGCCCTGGGAGCTGACCGCATACTTGCGCTGGATGATGAGACGGCCGTTGCAGGTTTGGAGTTGCTGGATGCCATCGCCGATACGGTTAATGGTCCGACAGCAACAAAGTTGATAGGCAAGCTCAAGCAGGGAGGAGTTTTCGCATCGGTGCTAAGCGCTCCGACCAACGCGGCTGACTATCCTTCCATTTCAGTCAAAACGATGCAAGTGAAGGCGGACCCGCGGGTGCTATCGCACATGGCTGAAGCGGTGAGGTCAGGGAGGCTGTTGATCCCGCTTGGCCAGCGTTTCGCACTGAAAGACGCGAACAAGGCGCACGCAGCAGCGGAAAAGGGTGCCGCGGGGAAAATCCTGCTGGTCGCGTAAGAGGATTAGTCCATCATAATTTCTTACTAGGCATCTATGAAGCCAGATAGTCGGCCGGGTTCCTCTCGCGTGAGATTCACTCACATCGCAGATCACCTTGTTCGAGAGTTTTGGCGCAAAACTCGCGGTACAAGAACGGTACAACCAAAGCCTGTTCCATCGAGCTCTCAGTCGTTCCTTACAGGGCGTTGCAGAGCGACCGCTGCCTTGTAATTACAACGTGATACAGCAAATCAGCGCCCTTTCACGGCGGTAACCGGGGCCCGCCTGCGAGCGCCTTCATGAATCCCCGTGTTTCGTATCCTCGTATTTCACGAGTTCGCTGGTCGCGTTCCTGATGAGTCTGAAAAACATGCTTGCTGGCCTCTAGTCTGTGATACCAGTGATACCTAAAAATGCGAAAAATGGGGATTCAGGAGCAACAGATGCAACAAAAATTAAAGGATGCAATGTGCAATAAAACTTGTCCTTAGAATAGTTTACGGTTGATGTCCCTCAAATGACGAGAGATAGCAAAGTTCACGATCATCGAATCCGTCTCTCTATTACATTCGGTTCGAATCAGTGGCCATGAAGGCAACCTCTCTCTTTAACTTGGAGTTAGGCCATCTGTGCCCTGTTTCGCTCAGCTCACCGCAGCTCAACTCCGGCACGGCGTCCAATTATTTTTCTGGTGTGTGAGGCTGGAATCGAGGAGGTAAAGAATTCCGAAGGCGTGAATCACGCGCTGCGAAACCTCCGCCTCGTCGAATTCGCCATGGCACCTAAAGCCTAATCTGCCGCAGCATTCGTTGTGCCTTCTTTCGTCGCTACCAAGGCACCTTTTGATGCTTCTTCGATGATGTGAGCGACAGCTTGTGGATGCGACAGATATACGGCGTGACTGCTTTTAACCTCCACGACCGTTGCACCGGCGCGTTTCGACATCAGCCGCTGCGCATCGGGCGGAAGCATCCTGTCCTCGGTCGTTAGAAGGTACCAGCTAGGTTTGGCCTTCCATGCCGCTTCGCTGATGGTGCCTCCCACCGCATTCACGCCCCACGGCACTTGCGAGTCGGCCATGAATTCGGCCTTTTCCGGGCTCACATCGCCGGCGAAAGACGCAGGAAATTTCGCCTTGTCGAGCAGCAGAAAGCCATCCACGGGCGGAAGGATCGGCGGTACAGGCGCGCCAGGAGGCGGTTCCTTGATCAGTGCGGATACGGATTCGCCTTTGTCGAGCGCGAAGGCAGCGACATAAACCAGCCCCGCCACCTTCGGGTCGTTGCCGGCTTCGGTGATGACGGCGCCGCCATACGAGTGACCGACGAGTATCACGGGGCCGTTCTGAGCGGCGATCGCACGCTTGGTAAACGCCACGTCGTCTGCCAGCGAGATGGTCGGATTCTGGACGATGGTGACCGTGTAGCCGTCTTTCTTCAAAAGGTTGTAAACGGCTTCCCAACCGGACCCATCCACTAAGCCGCCGTGGACGATAACGATGTTCCTCACAACGGCCGTTGATTTTGTTTGTGCCATAGTTTTTTCTCCCATGCTTAGAATGATTGTCATGATCGCCATCGCACCGTAGATGATTCGTGTTCTGACGCTTATTGCCATCGCGTTATTCTTCATCGGATATCCTCCTTTTCATCGATTGCAGAGTCCTAAAGTCGTTCTAGTCTCGAAGCATTTGATGTATCGCGTTCTTTTAGTTCAGCCGTCCATCTTGAGCGATGTGCTGTTTTTCATTGCGACGAATTTAAGATTTGGCAGCGCGCGCCGAACCCCATAGTGAGCCCGGGTTGGCTCGATCCGGATAGATCTCCAGCATCTGGTCGTACAGCTCTCTCGCCGTTGCCGTCATTGAAGCGACGCGCTCAAAATCGCGGATGTATTGTCGGGTCTCTTCAATGATTCCTGGACTGTCGTCCCTGTCAGCTTTCTTGTGCCCCGCGATCACGGCGCGCGGTTTCAGCGTCTCTATAGTGTCGAGCGCGGTGATCCAGTCACGGCGAGTCTGCGCGTTTGACTCGGCGAGGTAGAGGTGAACATCGTTGTAGGCGGCGTCGCCAGCGACGACCAACCCGACTGACGGCACGTGAAGACACGTCGTGTTGTCGGTGTCGGTATGCCCCACTTCGACCGCGACGAGCTCACGACCTTCGAGGTCGATCACATTACCCTGGAGTTCCTCGGGAAGGACAAGGTGCTCCGGAATCTGGCCGGGATAACGTGCATTCCAGAAACTCGCGAGGAATTCTGGTGATATTTGCCGGCGCATGACCTTCAGAACGTTGGGTGTTGCAACCGCTTTGGCATTGGGGAACCGATCCAGGAGGGCGCCGATGCCAAAGAAATGATCGCCGTGGCCGTGAGTGACATAGATCGTAGTCAGGTTCTTACCGCTCGCCGCGACCCATTCCACCGCGGCGTGCGCCTGCTCGACTGTAAGAAAGGCGTCGACGAGAACAGCGTCCCGTTCCCCAAAGATGAGTGTGGCCGATGTCGGCACCCACATCCATTTTTCTTTCCCCGGTGGCAAGTCGCGGGTGAGGCCTGGACGATTTGTTACTAGAACGTCCCACTTTAGGGTGGGACTAACAGTTGCAGTTGGCATTCCGTTCCTCCTCTACATCCGGTACTGATCTCGCTGCAAAAACAAGTTGCAGCGGCTAAAACGGCTGTTGATCGCCCACACTTGCCGGCGAGGGAGGCGGACGAAGATCGTCGAAGGTTAGAGGCCCTCCGGTTTGCTTGTGGTCGTAATGGCGTTCGTATACGACGCGAGAATCAGCCCACCGTCGAAGAGTGCACCAGCGAATCTGGCACGTCCTGCCTAACACCCCGATCAGGTCCACTGACCAGGCCGAATGTGTCTCATCTGCGGTGTCTCCGAGAATCGGGCTTTCTCGAATCTGTACCGACAGGCCGGCAATCTCAGCCATTACGTGAATCGGGACAAGGAATTTCAAGAGGAGTACGCGAATCCGCTCCCTGCCAAATATCGCGCCTCTCTCGGTGCCGTCGCTGACCTCGACACTATCGGCGTAGAACGCGTCAAGAATCTGAAGATACTCTTCCCAGCCGCTGCTGATGTCGGCGGCGATGATGGCGGAATTCAGGACCTTTTCCGTTGCGTATAGATCGCGATCCGCGCGGTTGATAGAAATGAAATGCTGTTGGGTAATCATTGACATTTCTCCTAACCAACGAACAGTTCAATGCCGTGACAAAACTTGAGTCGTCGGATGCCAGATACAGCACGGCCTTGGCCGAGTACCGACCAATCGGTGCTCTCAATTGCCGCATTTTGGTAATCGTCCAGAACAGCAGTCTTGTACTTCTTCATTGCAATCCATTCGTGGCGATTTGATTCGAGCCTTCGCACTCAGCGATCATTCTTCTATCCGCTGGGATGGAGGCACCCGTAACGACCCAACGAATCCTTTTCAAAACAAGCCCGCGCTATCCTGAACATTGGCTCGGGCCACTTCGAAGGTATTCAGAGCTTCTCTAAACAACTTGATCTTTCCATTCTCGGCAACCAGTCGCGAAAAGAAGAGTTGATGAACAGTTCGTCCCGTTTTGCTTGACACCGCAGTGGCCTCGAATTCAGCAAAGGCTTGGTCGGGAGTATCGATCAGCACCTTGGTATTCTCGAATTGGAAACCGGGATAGATGTCGAGCACGGATTGGAAAAAGCCAGCGATCGCGTCTCGGCCCGTGTACTGTGTAGGAAGTCCGAATGTCGCAAGATACGGCAGCTCAAAGGCGCCATCTTCCGCAAACATCTCCGCCGCTTTCTTCGGATCTCTGAACGAGAAGGCGGTGTATTCAAGCATGAGTTCCTTGGCGTTTTTCATAGGTATTCTCCTGTTTCTGACCATCAGTTAGTCCGCATTGTTTATAGGGTTACCGGAACCCTCGCCTGCAATCAGGCGCACCGTTGCCACCCCGGGGGCTGAGCCTAAGCGCTGGGAGCTTTCCCGTGATACGCAGCCGCAAAAACGTCCTGTACAAATTGTTCAAATGAAGTCGGTGTAGTGTTCTCCCGCGAGCGCGGCTCTAGCGGAACGAGGACTCCTGCGTTGATGGCTTTGTACATCTCGATGTACATGGCAGCTCCCTTAGGCGGAACACCCAATTGCGTCAACGCCTGCTGGACTTGGCCATACGGGAACTGTTCGTAACGCAGATCCGGTTTACCGATGCCGCGTGCAATCACTGCGGTAGCTTCCGTCATCGAGAGGTCGCGCTCCCCAAGCAACTCGCGCGTTTGTTTGCCGGAAAAATCCAGATGCAGGAGGCGCCGCGCGGCGTAGTCACCAACGTCGCACGTCGCGGCCATGGGAATCTTCAGGTCGGGTAGCAGAGCATTACCGAAGATCCCCATCCCATGAATCATGCCGACCGCCGCCAGGTTGTTCTCCATGAAATACGCGGCGCGCAGGTGCAGAACGTTTAGACCTTCGATAGAGTTCAGTTTTTGTTCCGAAGAATGCAGTCCCGAGACTGGCCCGGCACCTTCCGCAACCTGCGCGCCGTAGCTGCTCAAATGCACCGCGTAGCGCAGGCCGGATTCTTTCACGGCCTTCGCGATCGCATCGCTATCTCGCTCCTGTTCCTCCGGGGATTTCGCCGGCGGCAACAGCAGGTATACGGCGCGCGCACCGCTGAAGGCTTTGGTGAGCGCAGCCGCATCGCTCATTTCGGCGGTGAACGCTTCCGCGCCTTTGTCTACAAAGCGCTGTAGTCGCCCCGAGTCGCGTCCCACGACGCGTACCTTCTTGCCCGCTGACAGCAGAGAATCGGCGATGATCGAGCCGGTGTTCCCGCTCGCTCCTAAAATCACATACATTTCATTCGAAACAACGGATGACGTCATAGGTACTACCTCCTTGGTCTCGTAAAAAGGGTGTCGAACGCCTTCAAAACGATCGCGTTTTTTGGCTGTCACTTGGGGAATGTGTTTCCGAACATGGGAAGGCCGCTCACAGATTCGGCCTTGGTCGCCTCGTCCTGCAAAACGTCCCAATGCTCTTTAAGAAGACCGTCTTCGAAGCGGATAACGTCGGCGGCGATCCAGGCGGCGGGCCTGCCCATCCCTGTGAAGCGGCCATGCGCTATGACGTAGTCGCCTTCTGCGATGATGAGCTGGTTCTCATAGTGCAACATCTCCGGTACTGAGCGGACGAGATTGAATAGACCTTCGCGGCCTGGTGCTATGTGTGCGCTGTGTTGGATGTAGTTCGGTGACCAGAAGCGTTCCGCCGCCACATAGTCACGCTTGTTGAACAGGGTCTCGAATGCTTCGAGCACGATTGCCTTATTCCGCTCTGGGGACGAGTTGCTCATTGCTTCTCCTGTGCTTTTGATGGGCTATCTGCGCCTTCACTACAGTAGAGTATGAGCGTAATCCAGAAGTTGCAAAGTATTTTATGAAAAGCTTTTCGAGCATTTCGTCGCGCTTCATTTGCTCGAAGATCTGTCGATATTTATTCTTGATGCAATGAGCTTCTTGCATCAAGGTGAGAGGGTCTGCATCCAATCAGTGAAGCGTACGATGATACTCTAGGAGCTGTTCCTGCCTGGAGCGATCCATGCGGACTCGGGAAGAGATGGTGATGGCAGATGGGTTATTCGAAGAGTGACAAGGCGGAGACGCACACTCGGATCGTGAGCGTTGCTGCCAAGAGGTTTCGCGAACTCGGTCTGGAAGGGATCGGGGTTGCCGATGTCATGAAGGAGGCCGGTGTTACTGTCGGCGGTTTCTACAAACATTTCGATTCGCGGGATGAACTAGTGGTTGAGGCGCTAGCCACCGCATTCCAAGACCTCGACCGCTGGGAGGAACATACTGACACGCTAACGAAAGCTTTAGAGAAGTATTTGTCCGAAGAGCACCGGGATGCGCCGGGAACAGGTTGCGCGTTGGGCGCGTTGCTGGGTGACATGTCTCGGGCGAGTCGATCGGCGAAGGCTGTATATACCGCGCGACTCAAGCGCACCTTGGCTTACTCGACGGGCCTTGTTCCTCCAAATGGCAACTCTGATCGGCGCGCCCGTGCGATTCTCACTATTAGTGCAATGCTAGGAGCGATCAATCTCTCTCGTGCCGTGTCAGATCCGAACCTCTCACGAGAGATTCTCCAACGGACTCGCGATGAGCTGATCAGTTTGAACAAATTAGCGAAGGCTCATTCGCCGGGTGACGCATCTCAGGCGGGGCGTTCGCTACGGCAGTTAGGAATTCACCCAGATAGGCGCGTTCCGTCGCCGTCTTCCCGCTGATACAGAACGAACCCGTGAATCGCAACTGCCTCACCTTTCCGCAATTGGTTGAAGCTCGCGCACCGTACAGCCTCCGAAGCGGTTCTTCTGGGTCTGGTGCCAGCGCCCGATCTTGGCTTGAGAACTACTTCCTACCCTGCGACCTCGAACGCCCAGATCGAGGCGTGCATCGAGCAATGGCTGATCACGTCCGAGTGATGCGCTGCATCAGCTTCACCGCGCAACTGGGGCGAACTTGGAGGTACCAGGCCGTAGTGTGCGATTATGCGCGCCTGGTTTACGGCGCGATCCGCACGGATGTGTAAAGCAGATACACTACGAAGAATTGGAGGACGGCGAAAAAGAGCGGCCCAGCCCATTTCCGAAGATCACGCTGAAATAGACCGATTCCGGCATCCAGTAATTGCATGACGCCGGCCACCGCACCCAGGGTCAGCAACGCAGGCGTCGCCTGCTTGTAGATTGCGCACAATACGAACAAAGCCAGAGGAATTCTGGGCGCCGCCGCGTACATCGCCAATAGCAACGACGCGTGCGTTCGGCCGGATTCGGCAGGGACCAGGACTTGCGGACGGATGATCGCCGCGATGGAAAAGCCGCTCGCGACCAGGACATTGATTGCCGTAACCACCGAAGCCAGCCGAATCGCCATCATTGTTGTCATTGATTCCTCTCTCTGAGGCAGCTCGTTATTGACATGAACTTCCTCTCTTCCGTTGTGATGTTCAGGGCGTAGCCCGTCGGCTCCCCCCAAAAAAACATTGGTCCTGCGTTTAGTTGAATGGCGAGAGAGACGAGTAGAGGCTCATTTCTTAGCGCCACCTTTTCCTTACTTCCCTGCGTCGCCCCTGCGGAATTCGACGCTGACTTCGTCCAGCCTCGTTTTCAATGCGCTGTCGAGTTTGTAATCCGCGGCGGCTAGGGTGTCGGTCAGTTGCTCGACGCGGCTTGCGCCAAGAATGACCGAAGTAATGGCGGGACTCGCCAGTATCCAAGCGACTGATAAGGTCGTGATTGGCGTTCCATGTTGCTTGGCGATGTCCTGAACCCTGGCGACCGTTTCAAACTCGCGCTCGTGCCAATACCGGGCGTGATACGTCTTCCCGAACCCGCCGAGTTCCGCCGAAAAGCGACCCTTCTCAGGCGTATCGCCGTGTGTGTATTTGCCGCTCAGAAGGCCTCCGGCAAGAGGATTGAACGGAATTACCGCGAGACCTTCTTCCTGCGCCAGCGGGAAAAGCTCTCGTTCAACTTCACGGAACAGCAGGTTGTAACGTGGTTGGACCGAAACGAAACGCGTCAGCTTTAATGTGTCCTGCCGTCCAAGCGCTTTTGCCAGACGGTAGGCGAAGATGTTCGATACGCCGATATAGCGCGCCCTGCCCGAACGCATGATCGTATCCATAGCCTCAGCCATCTCGTCGATCGGGGTAGCGGGGTCATCCATATGTAGTTGGTAAAGATCGATGTAATCCGTGTTTAGGCGGCGCAGGGAAGCGTCGATGGCGTCGAGTAGATGTTTTCGTGAGCTGCCCGCATCCCAAGCGGCAGGCCCCATTTTTCCGCCGCCCTTTGTTCCGAGGATAAAACCTGATCGCTTATTGCTAAGCCAGCGGCCTACAATAATTTCAGCACCACCGCCCTCCGCACCCGGGGGATATACGTCAGCGGTATCGATGAAGTTAATCCCAGCCTCAGCCGCCTTATCGAGCATTCGATGCGCCTCTTTTTCATCTGTTTGTTTTCCGAAGGTTCCCGTTCCGAGGATCATGCGAGAGACCGTTAAGCCTGACCGAATTTCGTGAATTGCATTAGGACTCCCTACCGCTAGTGAGAAAAAGGCTGCTCTCGCCTCGAAGTGATTAATGATGACAGTCATCATCATTAATGATACCCTGTCACTATGTCAAGTGATCTGGAAGGAGCGTAACGATTGCGTTTAACTAAAGGACAAGCCGAACAAAATCGGCATCTCATTGTCGAAACGGCATCGCGGATGTTCCGACTGCACGGCATGGAAAATGTTGCCGTCGCCGACATCATGAAGGAATCCGGCTTTACACATGGCGGATTCTACAACCACTTCAAATCCAAAGATGAGTTGGTGGCTGAAACTATTGCTTCTGCATTCGATGTTGTCGCAAGTGATTTATCGAAAAAGCTTGCATCTGGGAAACATCCACAAGAATCGCTTTCATCGTTCGTCACGCAATATCTTAGCCCTGCGCATCGCGACACTAAATCTGGAGGATGCCCAGCATCAGCCTTGTCCGTCGATGCCGCGCGAAATGGAAAAACCGTTCAAACTGCTTTCGTCAAAGGCATTGAAACCTATCTCGATATAATCGCCGCGCAAATGGGTGGAGACGAGCAGGAAGCAAGGCAACAAGCTATAGCTTTGTTTAGTGGCTTAGTGGGCGCAATGATGCTGTCCCGTGCCGTGAAAAAAAGTGATCCGACACTTTCCGACGAACTACTCAGTTCAGCACGGAACACTCTAAAGCTGAAAATGGTTCACGCATGATGCCGGAGGTGCTTGTGCATTCCGCGGATAGGGAACAACGGTTTCCGTTATTAAAATTGGAGCAATTGAACGATCAGCAGCGCCCGCTTGCGGATGAGATCCTGAAAGTCGCGAGCATCGGGATTTCGGGTCCATTCAATATGATATTGCGCAGCCCAGTCATGGGCCAGCGCATGTTTGCCATGCTCGATTACCTGCGTTTCAACACTTCCGTCCCGCGTAAGCTGAATGAGTTTGCGATCCTGATCCAGGCGCGGCTGTGGACTTCGCAAGTGGCGTGGACCGTTCACTACCCGCTCGCGCTGAAGGCCGGGCTGCCGCAAGCGGTTGCCGATGATTTAAGGGTAGGAAAGCGCCCGGCGTCCATGAAACCAGACGAAGCCGCCGTGTACGAGTTCTGCATGGACCTTGCGAAGGATCACGTGGTAAGCGACGCCACATTCAAAAAAGCACGCGAACTTTTCAGCGACCAGCAAATCGTCGATCTGATCATGGTCAGCGGCGTCTACATTACCTTAGCCATGTTGAGCAATACGGCTGAGGACGCCACTCCTGGAGGCAACACCCCACCCCTGCAAAACGCTCCCAGCGCACTGAATTATCCTCAAAACGAAAGGATTCCATCCATGGGAACACACATCAAATTGACTGCCAGCGACGGCCACAAGTTCGATGCCTACCGTGTCGATCCAGCGGGAACGCCCAAGGGCGGAATCGTCATCATTCAGGAAATCTTCGGCGTTAATCATCACATCCGCTCAGTCGCTGACCGTTTTGCTGCGCTCGGCTACGTCGCGATTGCGCCGGCCCTATTCGATCGAATTGAACCGGGGTTCGAAAGCGGCTATTCGCCGGAAGAAGTGCAGGCCGCAAGGCGCTTTGTCGCCAATCCACCAATGCAGGCCTGGATGTTGGACGTCGCTGCCGCACGCGAGGCGATCGCTGACGTCGGCAAGATCGCGGTCACCGGCTTCTGCCTCGGCGGAACGTTGAGCTATGGCGCGGCGACCAATCTGCCGGGCTTCTCGGTGGCAGTCGGCTATTACGGCGGCCACATCGTCAGAATGGCTGATCAGTCCCCGAAAGTCGCGACCATGCTGCATTTCGGTGAGTTGGACACGCACATCCCG
>Ga0210410_10006066_pt1 | contig 10512 bp, 5 predicted proteins | sample IncBWC4MmetaG_FD_161058 | JGI IMG/M metagenome (GOLD analysis project Ga0210410, IMG submission 161058) | Forest soil microbial communities from Barre Woods Harvard Forest LTER site, Petersham, Massachusetts, United States - Inc-BW-C-4-M | ecosystem: Environmental > Terrestrial > Soil >... | reverse complement strand
GGAGGCGAACGTAGGAATCGCGATCTGTTGCAGACGTGACAATGCTCCATGTTTGGACGGCTCAGTTCAGTTCGTCCCTTCCTTTTCGTTGGGCGAGCCCATCCCGGTGCGTGTAAAGGTATCCTTGAACGTGCTCATGTTGAACATTTTACGCCGCCCGGAAGAGTCTCCATTGATCAGGTAGCAAGCTGCGGAGTTGACCGATGGGCGCCCCTGGCAGATTAGTGAGTAGTTGAGCTAAGTAGAGATGCGGATCGAAGTCATGCCGCCGACAGGCCGAGGTCAGGCTGGCGAGGATGGCGACGGTGCGGCCGCCACGTAGAACTGCCGCCTGATGGTACGTACTTTCCACTTTGGACCCGCCGGAGGGCTTATACGCAATGTATTGATGATTCGCCGCGAGCCGGGCCTGATTTCGATCCCTGTGGAGAACGCCGTCTACTGCAAGAACTGTGAAACAGTCTCGACATCATCTGGGCGGCGGTGCGGACTCTGCGGATCGGAGGACATAGCTCGATTGGTTCCGCCGATTCCAGGACCGTGGGATCGGAGCCCGGCTCCTGCCGCGGTCTTGGCCGCATAACAACTCAAAGTGATTCGCGGCGACATGCGCGTTTTCGAGGACTGACCTTGCCTTCTCCTGCGCAAGTTAATTTGAGATGATGCACTTACGCAGAAATTCGAAACATCTTTGGCGATACCACCGACTAGGGTATCCGGAGCCTCAGAATTACGACTTGGCGTCGCAACCACGGCATTTAGAATGAACCGGTGAAGAGCGGTCGCATGAACGAACTCGACGAGATTCGCTGCAGGATGCGACTGAGCAACCTCGAAGCACGGATAGCACTTCGCGAAATCGAGGCTGCCGCCCTCACGCGCGAAATCAACTCCCCGTTAACCTCTGGCACGCAAAGAGCCGAACTGATTCAAAGCCGAGATCCCTTACTCACCGAGTTTTCGAGCTCAAGGCAGAGTTGGACAAATTACGAACTTCGTTTCCCTCCTGGGCTCTGCATTGAGGCCGTCCGATTTCGTCGCGCCCGCACCAGCTGGCTTTGAATCCGACGGTGAAGCCGGCCATCAATCTTGTTTTCATAACATCTCCTTTCTTGTGTTTTTGGGGGACGAAGGGTTTTCAATGGGTCGGCCCCGCGCCTTACCAGAGCGGCGGCGAGAAGGTGTTTTCAAATACTGCTTGTCCGGCCCGAAGTTGATGGAGGGTGCACGCCGTTTTCTGGATGAGCATCCGCATGATCCAGCTGCCGAAAGCGCCCTCGCTTTCAAAGCTCGGCGGATTCCGAGATGCTCTGAGCCAGCATTTCTCTACCGCGTATGCAGCCATCTCGGGGTCGGGCAATATCCGGCGCGCGATGAAGTGAAGCGCTTGACAACATCGTGGGTACCGTTCGTCGAGCGTGCCCCATTTGGTTCGATCGGTGGGAGGCATCGATTGATGAGGTGTCAAAAAGATAGAGGATGTTGTTACAGACATAGACGTATTCCCACTGCCGCGTTTTCCTTCGGGCTACCGAGCCAGTGTCCATAGCGCTCGGATATTTCGGCGATGCGCTGAATGGCATCCGGTGAGAGAAATTTCGGGCCAATTGTGCTCGCGGCTTGTCCCATCTCCTGAAGCGCGCGGCCAAGTTTCGCGGTGCACGTAATAAGGGCCGACAAGGGCTCGATCGAGGGATTGCGCCACGCGTGTCTGACTCCCGCCAGGATATGAAGGAAGTCGCCCGGCGCGAGTCTTTTCCATTCCAGGCCGCCGGTGGTCTGTACTAGGGCCTCGACCTCTCCTGACAGCACGTAAAAGCTCTCGGGCTCCGGGTGGCTATGCAGCGGAACCCCGCCGCCCGCAGGAATGGTTCCCATCACGCAGTAAGCATCTTCAGTTGGGGGACTGAGAAGCTCCATCCTGTTCCCGTCCGCCAAATCCAGAACCGTCCTCTGTCCGGGATTGACGACTTGCGTACCTTGGATCATCTTGATTCTCCTGTCATTCTTATTGCGGCAAGTAAACGGGATCTCGATCATCGAATTCCCTACGACCCCCTGATGAATTTTCATTCGATGAACAAAGATCGAAGCTCGTGATCGAGAGTGCGACTGTATTGCGCAAATACAAAATGGGGAGAGCGCGGTTGCGCACAGATTGAGATCGAGTGTGATTGATCCTTGATACTGTGGAGCGCTTCTCTTGGTGAGGGTTTTAATTCAAGGAACTTCGACAGCAACTGTCGGCTTCCCGTCACTTCCGCGTGGGCTTGCGACAATCCGGGTGTACCTGAGGACCGCTTCTCTCCGCAGGATACCTGCACAGTCCGATTTCGAGGATGGCGCTCGGCGAATGCAATGCGATCAGAAGCTCTGAATTCGGGCATGGCGAGTAGACTTTTACGAACATCCTGGAAAGTAATTTCGGTGCTTCCCATAAGTCTAAGCCCGTTTGTGGATAGTTTCCGGTTTGCCGACAATCCACGAACTTGTTTGGGCATTTGATGTTTTCAAAATCGACGGGAGGGCCGAAGACACCTATTTCCTTGCGGCACCGGATAAACATCTCTGCGGAGAATGGAGTCCCATCCACGCTCTTGAGTTCGGGCAGAAGCGGCGACCTACGATATCGCAGGTCGCCAGGATCACCAAGTGTAGACTTCGTCGATTCGAGGCGGACCGGATCGTCCGTCAATTACCTGGGTTTCCAAAATAACTTCGAGATTCTTGTGACTCCAATCCCTGGGAGTTCGTCCAGCAAGTTCTTCCATGCGGTGAGAGTCGACCAAAAATTCTCCTGCCGCAACAGTGCCTCCCCGGGCCACGCCCGCAGCCACTACAACAAAGCGATCGGTATTCGGATCGAGAAGTCGCGCCACGATGGCATAGTCCTTGTAGGTTCCGGTATCCTGGCTCGACCTCTCCAGTAGACGGTTTTGCAGTGTCGGATTATTACGGTCTTCGATCCAGAAACGAGTCATTTCCGGGTTGTTCGCGAAATGAAATCGTAGCGGCGCGGTCAGGCGCAGAGTCCAGCTATTGTCGTAAGCTCCAATCAGGACTGAGGGACTGCGTCGCATGTCGGTAAGCGTAGTCGCGGTCTCGCCTTGCACTCTGTAGGTTCTTCCATAGGTGTGCAGAAAGCCGGCAATATTGACCAGCGGACTTACATCGTCAATGATCACCGTGACCATGTGATCGTTGAGGGTAGTCTGGTGAAGAGGATTGGCCGCGTCCCGCAGGTTGATGGTGGAATACTGGCTCTGGTCCGCGATACAAAACAGGACTGGGTCCGAGGACTTAACGAACGGCGCCCAAAACTGTTCCATCGCCGAAGGGCGCAGATTCTGCCAGGCAAAGATTGCTCCAGTTGCAACGGCAAGCACTGCGAACGCGGCTATGAACTTCCGCCAGGAAACTCCGCGCTTCCGAATGGGCAGAGCAATGGTCTCGAGTGCCGACAATTCAACCGCTGGAAGCACCTGCGGGTGCACCAGCGATTTTACTTCTTCAGGAAAACAGAATTGGGGCGCGTAGGAACCGGCGGGCAACAAAACTCTGATTTCGTGCTCGTGCCCCGGCTCTTGATAATACTGGGCAATCCGCTTGCGAATTTCACCGGCAGTCACTCGAACGATGGGATCGTCGGTGGTATCGTAATTGGGATCTTTGCCGAATACTTCGACCCCCAGAGTGCGCTCTTTGAGATTGTCCGCTCGCCCTGCCAGAGCCTCTGCCACGACGAATTTCAGGAAGACTGGGAAGCGCTTACTTTTGTGGAAGTGAGGGTTCCGCAGGAGGCGTTCGAGTTGCTGCAAAACGGCAGCTTTCTCTTCTTCACTCGACGGTGTCCAGATATCCGTCTGCTCGGAAAACATTAAGTTCCCGCTCCTTGGATACCAGCCATCCGGCGGGATGGCTTACTCTCAAAAGTCATATTTTGGCGGCGCTGCGACCCCCAAGGCCGCTACAAACCGTGTCTTTCAGAGTCGTCAAACAAGTCTTTACATGTAAAGAATGCTGTGCACCCGGCATCCGGCCTCCCACTGTACCCAAATGATATCAACACTTTCAAGCCCTAATTCCTCTCTTAACCGCTGCGCTTACCGTAAGGAGCTTTTCTCCGCTCCGTAATGCTCGTTATAACTCCACCCGGTTCGAGAACCGGACGCTGGCAAGAGTCTGTTCCCAAGTCGGAACGGACGGCGGAGTCTTCGCGGTTGCCAGGTTCCATGTTCCGGGGCTTGAACCTTGTTGGCTGATACTCTGGAGGCCGGACTCTATGGCGCGCAAATCTTTGTCCACGTTGACACTGGCGGCGGTAGCCGCGATGTTTACCTTTTTTCTGCCTTGCAATTGGCTGCAAGCCCAAACTCAGGCGACCACCGCAACCCTGAGCGGCACCGTCTCCGACACATCCGGGGGAGTAGTGCGAGATGCCAAGATCAGCCTGACCAGCGGCGAGCTTGGAATTTCGCGGACCTATGTAACGGATGCGACCGGCAATTACAATTTTTCTCTTTTGCCGCCTGCGGTTTACTCCCTGCAGGTGACGGCCGCCGGATTCAAGAGCTACAGGCAGGATGGAATCGCGCTGGGCGCGGGGCAAAATGCGGAACAGCCCTTGGTGATGGCCGTAGGCACGGCTTCTGAAACCATCGAAGTGACCGCGCAAGCCTCGCTGGTGAACGCTGAGAATGCCAACATTTCCTCCGATATTTCGGCCCAGCAAGTTGTCGAGTTGCCGCTCAACCTTCGAAACGTCTATGGGCTGGCGTTCTTGAACTCCTCCGTAAACAACACTGCCGAATTTCAAGTTGTAGGAGGAAACGGCATTTCCGGAAGTGCCGACCAGGATATTTCCTTCTTTAATTTTGGTGGCACTTTCTTCAACACTGCCGAGTATCTTTTGGATGGCACCTGGGATACCGGCGCGGATTGGGGCGGGGTAGCTTATGTTCCCGCCGTCGACGATGTGCAGGAGTTCAAGATCCAGACGAATGCGTTTACTTCGCAATATGGATGGAGCAGTGGCAACGTCATCAACGTCGTGACTAAGTCCGGCAGTAACGGATTTCACGGCGACGCGTACGACTTTCTTCGCAACAGTGCTCTGGATGCCAGAAACCATTTCAATAATAAGACCCAGCCGCTTTTTCACCGTCAGCAGTTTGGCGCCACGTTCGGGGGTCCCATCTGGAAGAACAAGACATATTTCTTCGTTTACTACGAAGGATTACGCCAGCAGACTCCGGTAACGTTTACTGGAACAACGCCAACAACGGACTTTTTGTCGGGGAATTTTTCGGCGCAGTTGGGACCTCAGGTTGGAACCGACTATTTAGGGCGGCCTGTTCTGCAAGGCCAGATCTACGACCCGTTCAGCACCCGTCTCGTCACCCTGGGGCAAGTCGATCCCAAGACTGGCTTGACTGCCGCGCAGAGCGGCTACATTCGCGATCCTTTCCCGGGAAATATAATTCCAACCGCTCGATGGGATTCCATTGCAAAGACTATTGCGCAAGGAAAGTTTTGGCCGACGCCTACTTCTGCCGGGCTGGTAAATAATTTCACGGCATCGGCCGCGGCGGCCGCCCACTCCGATGAGTACTCGGTCCGCATCGATCACAATATTTCGGACAAGACCCGATTGTTCGGGCGTTGGTCGCAGAAATACGAAACCAAGGTGAACGTGCCTACGTATTACGGGTCATCCGATCCAGGTGGGCCGGGAGCGACCAATCCGAACAATCGTTATAGCGCGGATATTGGCGCCAGCCATGTTTTCAGTCCCACGTTTCTGATGAGTGCAAACTTCGGCGTGAACCGGTGGGTTGAAAACTCGAATGTGCAGAGTTTTGGATTCAAGGCGTCCAGCCTTGGTTTTCCCTCTTTCGTCGATCCAATTTCTCCTCTGTTCCCGCAAATCCAGCCCCAAGGAGTAGCGGGCCTCGGGCCAGATACGGGGCTGGACGATTACATCGTTCCACGAACTCTCTGGACCGGCTCGGTTGATTTCACCAAGGTGAAGGGGAAACATGTTCTTGCCTTCGGTTTCATGGGCGTCTTGAACCAAATTAATGGAGGACACTATTTCACCACGACTCTGCAATTCCCAACTTCATTTACCGGCGGACCCGATCCGCAAAATGAAACCGCTGGAACGGGAGCCGGCATGGCTTCGTTCCTGTTGGGAGTTGGAGGGGGAACCGATCAGACCGGCTTTACCAAGTTCCCAGCCACTTCGAAGAAGCAACTTGGCTGGTACTTGCAGGATGACTGGAAAGCGACGCGAAAGCTGACTCTGAATCTCGGCTTGCGGTATGAAATTCAAACCGCGCCCACCGAGCGAGATAACGCTCAGCAATACTTCAATTTCACGGCTACCAATCCAATCAGCTCGGCTGTAGGCTTCACGGTTCCAGGAGAACTCGTCTTCAACAGCAGCAACAACCGCGGCCTCTACAACACGCAATATACAAATTTTGCGCCACGGGTCGGAGTGGCTTATCAAGTCATGCCGAAGCTGGTTTTGCGGTCGGGATACGGAATCTTCTTTGTGCCCGATTATTACGGGAACGGTCCCAACATCGGCTATTCGCAGGCGACCCCCTGGGTTACAACCCTGAATAACCAGCTAACCCCGAACACGACGCTGAGCAATGCGTTTTCGAACGGGCAGGTTCCGGTCACAGGAAATTCGCTGGGTGGGCTGACAGATGTTGGCTTCGGACTCAATCCGGTGATAAATCCGATTCGCCACTCGCCTTATGTGCAGCAGTGGATGGGCGGGTTCGAATATTCGCCGACGAATAATGACTTGGTCGATATTTCCTATGTCGGCAATCATGGTGTGCACGTTCTGGCGCAATATCTGGAATGGGACCAGTTGCCGACTACCGATCTGGCTTTGGGAAACGCATTGAACGACCAGGTTCCGAATCCCTTCTTCGGCCATATCGCGTCGAGCGGTTGCGGACTTAGCGATCCGACTGTGGTGCGCGGACAACTCCTCCGGCCCTATCCCGAATATTGCAGCGTCACCGAAGCGCCGCCTGCGGTCGGATCTTCGAACTACAACGCGCTCCAGGCCACATACACCCATCGCTGGCACTCGGGGCTCAACTTGAATGTCTCCTACACCTATTCCAAATTCCTGGACAACGTGCAGGGCGCATCGGGGTGGGCCTTCCCCGGCACGGGAAGCCAGGTGCGGGACTCGCACAACCTGGCAGCGGAACGCTCCGTTGACGTCACCGATATACCTCACAGCCTGGTGGTGAATTACATTTACGCGCTACCATTCGGCCGAGGCAAGCCGAGAGGAAAAGATTGGAACACGCCGATCAACGCCGTCTTAGGCGGGTGGCAACTGACGGGCATCATATACGCCAAGAGCGGGTTCCCGCTCTCAATCGCTCCGGCGCAAAACAATACCAACTCGTTTGGCGGCAATCAGCGTCCCGACTTGGTCGGAGATCCGCGGCCGGCGAACCAAAGCATCACAAACTGGATTAACGCAGCCGCCTTCGCCCAGCCTGCAGCCTTCACCTTCGGCGACGCTCCGCGCACGCTTGCCAACCTTCGGTCGCCCCGCTATTTCGATTGGGACATGGGCATCCAGAAGTGGTGGGACTTCAGTGAAGCCAAGCGGTTGCAGTTCCGTCTGGAAATGTTCAACGCCTTCAACCACCCCAACTTCTTTGCCCCGGATCAGAACCTCGGCGACAGCGCTTTCGGCACGATTTCGCAGGCGTATCCGGCGCGAGACATACAAGCGGCCCTGAAGTTCTACTTTTAGACCAGCTTCTGAACCCAGGCCGATGCAGCCAACCATACGGCGATCTCACAGACGCAGCAGACTCAGATATTTGCTGCGCCTGCGAGGACCCGCTTCTTACTGCCGCAGGGAACGTCACACGGGATGGAACCATGATAGAGCGTAGCCGGTGGGTCCCTGTCCTCTTCATTCTTTTCATTCTTCTTTTCCTCGAACTGAGCGCGGGTCCAGCCAAATGCTTGCCTTACGATAAGGACCCGGTTCCAGCGAAAGCTCCAGTGCCCCATCGGCTGGTGCTGAACACGTTCTCGGGTGAGAAGATCCTTCCCCATGGGATAGAAGTCTACAGCGGAAAAGCGATCATTCAGATTCTCGCCTTGCGCGACGATGTGGTGCGGGTTCGAGTTGGTCCCGATGGCGCGCTTCCAGAGGATGCGTCGTGGGCAGTCCTGCCCGCAGTTCGCCAGGAACGTGCGAGCATAACTCCAGAAAGCAGCGAGCGCGCAGTGGGTTTCCGGACGAAATCCCTGCGGATACAGATTGATCGTGCAACTCTTCGACTCTCGCTAACCGATCTGGAGGGTAACGTCCTGCAGGAGGACGCCGGCGACTGGCCGGTCGAGTTTCACGATAAGTCTTTCCGCATCTACAAGCAGATGCCTTTGGACGAGCATTACTTTGGCTTAGGAGACAAAGCCGGCGCACTCGACCGGCGCAACCAGACATTCACGTTGTGGAACACCGACGCGTACAACTTTCAGGAGTCGACCGACCCCCTATACAAGAGCATTCCGTTTTTCTTGACCATGCGCGGCGGACGCAGCCTCGGAGTGCTCTTCGACAACACCTGGTGCAGCAGCTTCGATTTTGGAAAAGAAGTCGACGGAGTCTACTCTTTCGGCGCTGAAGGCGGCCCCATCGACTATTACCTACTCTATGGCCCGGAGCCCAAGCGTGTGGTGGAACACTATGCGTGGCTCACGGGATTGCCGCCTTTGCCGCCGCTCTGGACGCTGGGCTATCAGCAATCCCGCTTTAGTTATGAGAACGAAGCGGAACTGCGCCGGGTCGCCGACAAATTGCGCGCCGACCGGATTCCTACCGACGCTTTGTATCTTGATATCGACTATCAGAAAAACAACCGGCCCTTTACCGTCGACGCGGACAGATTTCCAAACTTTGTGCCCATGCTGGCAGACTTGAAGAAAGAAGATTTTCATGTCGTCGGCATAACCGACTTGCACATCGCTGCCCTGCCCCACGCCGGCTACGCTCCTTATGACACGGGAGTGGGCGGTGGGCACTTCGTAAGAAATCCTGACGGCTCCGTTTTCGTGGGCAAGGTGTGGCCCGGTCCCTCCGTGTTTCCCGATTTTACTCAGCAAAGCACTCGCCAATGGTGGGGCGCGCTTTACTTCGATCTGGTTTCCGATGGCCTGGCTGGTTTCTGGAACGACATGAACGAGCCCTCGGTCTTCAACACTCCAGACAAGACAATGCCCGGCGACGTTCAGCACCGGATTGCCGAGGCGGGCTTCCAGCCGCGCGTCGCCAGTCACCGTGAGATCCACAATGTCTATGGCATGGAAAACTCGCGCGCTACTTATGAGGGCCTGTTGAAGATCTCTCCGAACCTGCGTCCGTTCGTTCTCACTCGCGCGACCTACGCCGGAGGACAGCGATATGCCGCTACCTGGACGGGTGACAATAGCGCCACCTGGAATCATTTGCGGCTCACCACCCCGATGCTGGAGAATTTGGGCCTGAGCGGTTTCGGCCTGAGCGGCGCCGACGTAGGAGGTTTCATCGGCACGCCATCGCCCGAACTGCTAACTAAGTGGACAGAACTGGCGGCCTTTCAGCCCATCGATCGTAATCACAGCGAGAAGGGCACCGCCCAGCGCGAACCCTGGGTACACGGACCCGAGCAGGAAGATATTCGCCGCCGCTACATTGAAGAACGCTACAAGTTGATGCCTTACCTCTATACGGCTGTGGAGGAAATGTCGCGGACGGGCGTGCCCGTTCTCCGCCCGCTGTTCCTCGAATTTCCCGACGCGACCGCCGACAAGCATCCGCTCGACCTCGATGCGGGAAACGAGTTTCTGTTCGGCGCCGATTTGCTGGTGGCCCCACCGCCATTTCCCGAAAAGCTGGACGCGTACCCTGTACACTTTCCTCCTCTGGATTGGTACGATTATTGGACTGGCGAACGCCTGAAGAGCGCCGGAAAGCCAAGCTTGCTGCCGGTTTTCGTGCATCCGACACTCGATACCCTTCCCATCTACGTGCGCGAAGGTTCGATTGTTCCGATGCAACCGCTCGTCCAAAGCACCGAAGAGATTCCCCCGGGGCCGCTTCTGTTGCGTGTATATCCTGGCCGGGATTGTAAAGGTTCGCTCTACCAGGACGATGGAAAAACGATGGAATACAAGCGCGGCGAGTTTTTGCGCATGCAGTTTGCCTGCACTACTGAGGGCAACTCGGTGAAGGTACACATCGGCGCTCACCTAGGCAGCTATCGGCCCTGGTGGAGCAAGGTCCAGGTAGAGGTTTACGGCTTGGACTCCACCGCGTCTTACACAATGGTAAGCGGCAAGGCAGATCCTAGTCCCGTAGTGGCGGATCCTTCGCATCATCGCGTGAGTGTTACGATTTCTGACGATGGCCACGGAAGCGATTTGGAAATCAGCCCGCAGCGCTAACGGGACGCGGCGCCACGCATTGGCAAT
>Ga0210410_10006063_pt1 | contig 10514 bp, 8 predicted proteins | sample IncBWC4MmetaG_FD_161058 | JGI IMG/M metagenome (GOLD analysis project Ga0210410, IMG submission 161058) | Forest soil microbial communities from Barre Woods Harvard Forest LTER site, Petersham, Massachusetts, United States - Inc-BW-C-4-M | ecosystem: Environmental > Terrestrial > Soil >... | reverse complement strand
ATTGCCGAAGCGGTCGACAAACCGGTCATCCTCTATAACGTGCCGGGCCGCACCTCCGCCAACATCGAACCCGCCACGCTGGCGAGGTTGAGCGAGGTCGCCAATATCGCGGGCGTGAAGGAGGCCAGCGGAAACATGTCGCAGATCGCGGAGGTACTGAATTCGGTGCCGGAGCGTTTCCTGGTGTTCTCCGGCGACGACGCCCTCACTTTGCCGGTGATCGCGCTCGGCGGAGTTGGAATCATCTCGGTTGCGTCCAACGAAATTCCCCGCGAAATGGCGGAGATGACGCGCGCCGCTCTGAACAACGACTGGAACTCGGCGCGCACCATCCACCGCAAATATCTTCCGCTGATGCAGGCGAACTTCATTGAGTCGAATCCGCTGCCCGTAAAGGCCGTCCTCGCGATGATGGGCAAACTCGAAGAGATCTATCGCCTGCCCTTGCTTCCCATGCGCCGCGACACGCGCTCAAAGCTGCAGAAGATCGCGGCCGACGCCGGATTGATTACCCGGCCTGCGGCTCCGCCAGCGGCTGCGACCGAATTCTATGTTTACGAAAATTGGGCGGCGGGTCCACACAAAGCGATTCTGCACCGCGCGTCTTGTGGACAATGCAGTTCCGGCAAAGGACGCCCCAGCGGGCACGATCCCAGTCATTCGCGCTGGCACGGGCCCTATGGCAATCTCGCCGAGGCGCGCGCGGCGACTCATCAAATGCCCGGTGTTTTGATCCGCAGCGAATGCAAGTGCGTGGGGTAAGGCAGCGCTTCGCACTTAGCCGTTCGCATTGAGTTCTTAGCATTTGGCGGTTCGCTTTCAGCTCTGGGCCATTCGTTTCTTTTGCATTTGAATTTGAGTGCGCCACACTTCAGCGCTGCGGTTGCTAGCTTGCTTCAGAACCGGCTTTCGCCGCCGAGGTTAGGCAGCGAGTTGCACCACTGACTCCTCTACTTTCCTATGTCAGAATCACCACTCACTCTAAAGTCCGCCATTGAACGTCTCTCCAGGCGCGAAACGATCGGCGACCCCGACGAAGCGCGTCGCACCTTTCTCGATTTCCGCGCTGCTCTGACTCGCGGCGAGGCTCGCGCCGCTGAGAAAGTTGACGGGCACTGGGTCGTCAATGCCTGGGTGAAGCAAGGCATCCTGCTCGGCTTCCGCCTCGGCGAATTACGAGAGATGTCGGACGGTGACATATTCTCCTTTGTCGACAAGGATACTTTCCCAGCCCGCCGTCTAACTCTCGCAGATCGTATTCGTCTCGTGCCCGGCGGATCTTCGATCCGCGAAGGAGCCTACGTTGCGCCGTCGGTCATCTGCATGCCTCCCATGTTCATCAACGTCGGCGCCTACGTGGATGAAGGCTCGATGATCGACTCGCACGCCCTCGTCGGCTCGTGCGCGCAGATCGGCAAGCGTGTGCACCTAAGCGCCGCCGCGCAGATCGGGGGTGTACTGGAGCCAGTTAACGCCGCTCCGGTGATCATCGAGGACGATGTGCTGGTCGGCGGCAATTGCGGGGTGTACGAAGGCACTCTGGTACGGGCCCGCGCGGTTTTGGGAGCGGGAACCATTCTGACGCGGTCCATGCCACTCTATGACCTGGTGCGAGGCGAGGTGTACCGGGCATCGGCGGAGCAACCGCTGGAAGTCCCGGAGAACGCGGTAGTCGTCCCCGGCTCTCGCGCGGTGACAAAGGGCAAGGGCAAGTCCGGCGAGTGGAACCTCTCGCTCTATACGCCGGTGATCGTGAAGTATCGTGACGAGAAGACCGAGCGCGGGATTGAATTGGAAGAGTGGCTGCGGTAGAAACCGAGCCGTTGTGGGGAATGCAAAGCCTCACCACAGGGAGCAGAGAGGAACGCGGGGAACGCAGCGGAGAGCGACTGACCTTGCGCTGTCCCCTGTGTCCCCCGTGGTAGAGATTTGATCACGACGACAATGTCGGCGACGACGCGCCCGGAAGTTGCTTGTGTTCGGCCGCGAACCTGCGCCGCGCTTCCAGATGCTTGGCACGGAAATGCGCTTGCGCCCGCGCCCCCCATGCTCGAACGAAATAATAGTTCAACGCGCATCCGATAGCCGAGCTGGCAATCGGAATCAGGCGGCCCGCCCACTTCTCGACCACCTCGGCGCCGGCCTTAGCGGCAATCCGCTGGATCACGCGCGGCACGAACTTATTGACCACTTCTTTTTCCAGCAGTTCGCGGCCGATGTCGACCCCGGCGGCGCTGGCCGCTGCAATCCACAGCTCGGCAATCTCGTCCTCGGTGTTCAACTCGAACCCGTAAATCAGGCTGAGTTTCTGGATGGTGCGCATGGTAATGGCAGAAAGAATGCCGAGGTCCGGCACGATGGTGAGGATTCCGCCCAGACCAAAGCCGGCTCCCTCCGCTGCCGCCATCTTCATCCCGCCGCGAATCACCGATTCGGCGACGTCGTCAAGGCGCTCGACTGGCAGCGTGTACACGCCCTGAAATGTGGCTAGCGGCAATCCGTGCGCCACGCGCAGCTGCATCAGGAAGCGCCCCGGATCGACCTTGATGGTGTCGTAGGTGCGAGTCAGGCCCCCGCGGATCGCACCTTCGACGCGCCGCCGCATCCACGATTTGCTCTCGTCGGCCATCGTTGCGTATAAGTTTACCAGTCGCCCTGATTTTACCCAGAGACAGCCTTGCTGGGTCTCTCACCGCCTCCAAAGCAGACGGGCAAGCCCGGTTTCTACACGAACCTAACCCTGTGCTAGCATCAATTCTGCGAATGCCAACTGGAAAACTGCATATTATTCCGCTGGGCGGGATGGGCGAGTTCGGTATGAACTGCATGGCCATCCGCTTCGGCGACGACATCATCGTGGTCGACGCCGGCCTGATGTTCCCCGAAGCCGAGTTGCTGGGCGTCGACATCGTTGTCCCCGACATTTCCTACCTGCTCGAAAATCGAAAATATGTGCGCGGCATCGTCCTGACGCACGGCCACGAAGATCACATCGGCGCTCTGCCTTGGATTCTCAGCGAACTGAATGTTCCGGTTTGGGCGACCGAGTTCACGCTGGCCTACGTCGAAGATAAGCTTGACGAACACCAGCTCCTCGATGACGCCGACCTGCGCGAAATTCGTCCCGGCGAACGCTTCAAGGTTGGACCATTCACCATTCATCCGTTACAAGTAACGCACAGCCTTGTGAATTGTGTTGCGCTCGCCATTCACACACCGCTCGGCGTCGTGCTGCATACCGGCGACTTCAAGGTCGATCCGACGCCCACTGACAATCGCCTCTTCGATCTGCACGGTTTCGCCGAGTACGGCAAAGAGGGAGTGCTGGCGCTCTTGCAGGATTCGACCAACGTCGAGCGCAAGGGCTACACGCCGAGCGAGCGCGCGGTCCACCGCAAGTTCGAAGAGGTGTTTGTCCGCACCAAGCGGCGTCTGTTTATTTCCTGCTTCTCGTCCTCCATTCACCGCATCAAGCTGACCGTCGACATGGCGCGGGAGCACGGCCGCAAAATCTGTTTTCTCGGCCGCTCCATGGAGAATTCCTCCGAGATCGCCGAAGACTTGGGTTATATCCAGATTCCGGAAGGCATGCTGATCCATCCCGGCGAAATGAAAAACTTTCCGCCTGAGAAAGTGTGCGTCCTCATCAGCGGCACGCAGGGCGAACCCATGTCGGCGCTGTCCCGGGCGGCGGTGGACAACCACAAGCACGCGAAAATCGAGAAAGGCGATACCGTCGTGCTGTCGTCGCGCATCATCCCGGGCAACGAAAAAGCCATCTACCGCATGGTGGACCACCTGTTCCGGCGCGAAGCGTTCGTCATCTACGACGACGGCTCTTACCCGCCGATCCACGTCAGCGGACACGGCAGCCAGGAAGAATTGAAGCTCATCATCAATCTGGTGCGGCCGAAATATTTCATCCCCATCCACGGTGAATACCGGCAGCTCAAGTTGCATGCCGAACTGGCCGGGTCCATGACTGGAGCGGTTGGCAAAGTGATGCTGATCGAAACAGGAGACGTTCTCGAAATCGACGAGCTCGGCGCCCGCAAAGCCGGCCGCGTCAACGTGGGCCGCGTCTGCATCGATTCCGGCTCGCGCACCGACGTCGTCGAAGACATTATTGTCAAAGACCGCCGCCACCTCAGCGAAGACGGCTTCGTGATGCCGGTCATCGCCATCAACAAACTCACCGGACGCGTCGAAACTTCGCCCGAGATTGTGACGCGCGGTTTTAATCCCGGCGACAACGGCGTGATCGAGCGCATCAGGGAGATCGTCATCGAGACCCTCGATTCTTCGAGCGCCGAAGAGAAAGCCGACTATGGCGTGATCAAGGAGAAAATCCGGACGGATTTGAAGCGCTACATCTCGCGGCAGAACCAACGGCGACCCCTGATTATGCCGGTGATCGTGGAGATTTGAGAATTCTTTCACTGCCGAAACGCCGAGAGCCCAGAGGAGACACCCCGTATCGTCACCCTAGCTGACATTCAGCAAGCCCAAGCTCTCCTCCAAGGCATCTCAGTCCGCACGCCCCTGTTCGAATGGACTGGCGCCGCGGATCCCCGCAAACTCTTTCTCAAACTCGAAAACCTGCAGCCGATTGGTGCCTTCAAACTGCGCGGTGCATACAACAAGGTCGCATCACTTAGCGAGGACGACCGCCGCCGCGGCGTCATCTCGTATTCCAGTGGCAATCACGGGCAAGGCGTGGCCTACGCGGCGCGGGCGCTTGGGGTGAAGGCCATCATCGTGATGCCAGGCAATGCTCCGAAGAATAAGCTCGAAGCCACCGCTGCTCTCGGAGCACAGATCATCACCGTCGGTCCTGGCAGTGAAGAGCGCCGACTGCGCGCCGAAGAACTGGCTGCCGAGCACGGCTACGCGATTGTGCCACCGTACAATGACGAAAAGATTATTGCCGGCCAGGGCACCGTCGGACTCGAAATCCTCGAAGACCTCCCCAACGTTGAAACGGTACTCGTGCCGGTCGGCGGAGGTGGATTGATCAGCGGCATCTCCGCCGCGATTAAGCTCAGCCATCCCAAGCTTGGTCAACCCAAGTCAAAAGTGATTGGCGTCGAGCCCGAACTTGCCGCCGATGCGCAAGCCAGCCTGCGCGCCGGGCGCATCGTTTCATCTCCAGCCGAGCAAGTCTCGCGGACGCTGGCGGACGGCCTGCGCACCCAAAGCATCGGCGCGATCAATTTCGAACACATCCGCGCCTATGTGGACGACATCATCACCGTGACCGAGGACGAGATTCGCGAGGCCATGCGCGCACTGAGCGGGAACGCGAAAACCGTTGCCGAGCCTAGCGGTGCCGTGGCTCCGGCTGCATTTCTCTTCCACGCCGATCGACTGCCCGACACGAAGATCAACGTCGCTGTGATCAGCGGTGGGAATATCGATCCCCAGATACTGCGCGAGTTCCGGAAAGACTCTCGGGGGATCGAATGAAGTTCGGCGTGACATTTTCATGATTCCGTAAATGCTTGGTACCCCCCCGGTTCTTCTCCGGAGGCCGCAGTGGACCGCTACGCGTTACGAATTGTCATCGCATTCTGGTCGGACTTGGGCACGTGCTGGGGAGGTCCGCTTCCAAGCATCGCTGTCGGAACTTGCAAGGCCAACCTCTAAAGTTACTCGACGATCCAGGACGCGGTCAGCAATGTCGCAGCTGGCGGGACCATCTTGGTTTGCGCTGGCGCTTATCCGGAACAGGTACTCATCACCAAACCGCTGACGAGGAAAGGGGTGCTGTCCGGGAAAGGTGCAGCTGCCCCGGGCTAAAACGTGGTTGGTATTTCTTATCAGGAAGCATGGGGTGTGATCGACCGGGCGGCTACGCGGAACCAGACAACCCCCTGCTTCCATGATGCAGGGATTTTTCTGGAGAGCTTCGGTCCGGCAAATCAGGAGGTAACGGTTGAAAACAGCAGCATAACTCCGACACGACTGCGCCCAATACTTACTCCAGCGTGACGACTCCTGTATCTTCTTGTACATGATTCGCTTTGGTATCGCAGGTTTCGGTTTGCACGCGGTGCGGCGGCTGATGCCGGGTTTCGCGCTTGCCCGGAATTGTAAAGTGGTCGCTCTATCGCGTCGTGATTCCAACAAAGCACGCGAGGCCGCGGTGCAGTATGGCATCCCGCATGTCTTCGCCTCCACCGAAGAACTCTGCCGCTGCCCCGAAGTCGACGCCGTGCTGGTCACCACTCCCAATGCCTGCCACCTGCAAGACGTCCTCACCGCGGTTGCTGCCCGCAAGCCGGTGCTGTGCGAGAAGCCGATGGGCATGAATGCCGAGGAATGCCGCCAGATGGTCGAAGCGGCGCGCAACGCCGCCGTGCTCCTCGGCGTTGCGCAGGTCTTTCGCTTTGAGGAAAGCACAGAAAGGTTTCGCGCACGCATCGCTGCTGGCGATATCGGTCGGCCGATCTTCGCTCGGGCCGAGTTTTCCTTTCCCGATTCAGGCCATCACCGCACTTGGCTGTACGACCGGTCATTGGCAGGAGGCGGTCCCATCGCCGACGTGGGCGTCCATTGTATCGATGCCTTGCGCTATATCCTGCAGGACGAGCCGCAGCGGGTAAGCGTTGTCGGGCGCTCCGACGAACGATCGGGCAACGTGGAGTCGGCGGCCATCGTGACGCTCGAATTTCAACGAGGCACACTGGCCACGGTGCTGGTTTCCTTTCGCGCGCACTATCGCACCCCCTTGGAGATTGTCGGCGACGCTGGCGTCGTCCGGGCAGACGATGCACTGAATGTTGAGCATCCGATGAAGCTGGAACTGTGGCGCGACGGACAACGAGTCGGCGAAGAAACCGTTTCCAACCAATTTGCTTATGCGAGGCAGGTCGATGCCTTCGCTGCCGCGGTCGAAGGGCAGGAAGTATTTCCAGTCCCTGGGCAGCAAGGCTGGCAGAACCAGATTATTCTGGACGCCGCCTATCGCAGCTTGTCGTCGGGAAAGAGTGAAGAAATAACGACGTTTTCAGACGACCCGGCAAGGTAATTCTTTGTACGCCAGCGCAATCGTCTGGAGATGGAAACTTGGGGCTCGTTGGGAAACATCCCACCAATAAAAAGCGCCCCGGATCCAAAGAATCGCGGGACGCTTGAACAGCCCTCCCCCAGAACTGCTCACCCGCTAAAGATATGGCAACCCGGCCCAAGTGCGACATTCCACGATTGAGGGATTGCATGGCACGAACGAGCCACTTGCCAATTCTCGCGCTTGTGGTAGCATGGGTCACCTCGCGACTGGTTACGAAAGAGTTGCGCAAGGTTCTGGAAGCGGATCCCCCAAGGATAAGTTTTCTTCCTGGTCGAGAGATTTCCCCTACCGATTCCGAACCCATGGCTGTTCCGTTCCGTAGTCGGCCACGCCGCCTGCGGGATTCAGCCCTCCGGGCGGTCTGGGAAAGCGAATTGTTGCTAGTATGCAGCAGATTGCATTCCGAGATTCGGGACAGTCACGGTAGGTGTTGTTAAGTTGTTGATAAATAACAAGAAGCAAGGTTCTATCGTTTTGGAACCGCAAATGCTCTAGTAACAGCGGCGACCTATACCTTGGACACGAAGTTCCAGGGTGAAAAAAGGGAAAAGAAGAAAAATTTGGGAGGGAATTAAAATGAGGCGAGTGGTAGTTCTGGTGTTGCTGGCATTGGCGTTGCCGATAGCCGCTTGGGCGGACGGTATTACTCTCACTAACCAGTTTGGCACGGTTTCGGTTTCGGTTGCCGGCATCTCGTCATTCGGTTCGCAACTGAAGAGCTTCAACGGTATCTCAGCTACTCCGGGTCACTCTCTCGGTTCGGTGACCTTCACGACCGGCGCTATGAACGCCGGCACGCTCGCGGGTGGCGGAACGTTTTCATCCGTGGGTTCAACCTTCAACGTGGTTGGCAAGGGCAACTGGACGCACGGACACAACACAGTAATCTTCTCCGGCAGCTTCACTAGTAACATTAGCTGGACTCTGTCTGCCGTGAATAATCAACTCAAAACCTACACTATGGCTGGAGCGATCTCAGGCCAGTTGTGGGACGGTCGTACCGTGACGGGAACGACTACCCAGACCATCTATGTCCTTAACAACAGCCAATTTCTCCAGGGTAAAGGGCACATCCACGCGGGTACCACGAACCTCACCGTGCCGGAACCGGGAACCTTGGGTTTGCTCGGAACAGGACTTGTGGGTATCGCTGGCATGTTCCGTCGCAAGCTGATCGGCGGATAACTTAAGTTTGCTTGTTGGTTTTGTTGGTTCGCCCAGAACACTCAACTCATGGCCCCGCCGCAAGGCGGGGCTTTTGATTTTGAGTGGAATCCACTGGATGCCTTTCCCCCATCTTGGCACCGGTCTCGACCGCTTCGCTTCCCGGGACGGGCATCCTTCGAATACCGCTTCGACGCCCGCCCCAGATTCGCTCCGGTTACCGCCGTAACGGGCCGTGATGGCTTTGCCGTTGACCTTACGTTTGTCCAAACCTACAGTCAGGCGCAGGGGGACGTATGAAGGATATCCATGAGGTCTTGCGCCGCAAGCAGGGGCAGTACACGCAACTGGGCAAGCAGATCGAGATGCTGCAGCAGGCTGCCGAAAAACTGCGCGAAGTCGCGCCTTTGCTTGCCGAAAATGACAACGAGGACGACAGCGCAGTGCTGGCTGAGGTGGACGACGAAAACTCCAATGCGATGGCTGCCAAGGCCAGCGCTCAGCCCTCGGCTGCCACGGCCAAGCCAGCACGCAGCGTAACTCCACGCTGGCCGTAGAAGCCGGAAGTTAAGAAGAAAGGTGCGAGGCGGGAAGGGTTCAGTCGCATGATATTGCGGGCATTGCTGGTCTCAAAGGACGACCTGACGGCGGAAACGCTGATTCAGGTCCTGGCGCAGTTCGGCGTCGCGGTTGATCGGTCGAGTGCGGCCGATGTCGCCGTGACGCGACTGGCGGAGGAGCGGTTCGATCAGGTCATAGTTGACTTCGATGCCGACTTCGACGGTCCCGAAACGGCCTCTCTGCTGCTCGATGGTTGCCGCCGCCTCGCCGGCCCCGACCGCAATCCGCCCGTTACCATTGCCTTGTTGCACGATGCCTCGCAGATTCGCTCCATCCTCGGCGCAGGCGCTCATTTCATCCTCACCAAGCCCATCGCCCGCGAGCAGGCGCAAAACACTCTACGCGCTGCCACTGCGTTGCTCAAGCGAGAAAGGCGGCAATCGTTTCGAGTCGCTGTCCAGGCGGCAGTTTCGATTCGGGTCGACGACAGCAATACGGTGGAAGGCATCCTGCTCGACCTGAGCGCTGGCGGCATGGATGTGCTGGCGGCCAAGCCACTTCCAGCCGCGGCCATGGTTCGCGTATCTTTCGAACTCCCCGACAGCGGTGCTGGCATTGAAGGTGATGCGGCAGTAGCCTGGAGTACGGCCAACGGCCAAACCGGCTTGCGCTTTCTCGACATGGACGGCAAGATGCGCGAAGAAATGGGCGGGTGGCTGACTGCCCGCGCGCACGAGGCTTTGCCCGAAGAGCCGGATGCAGCCAGCCCGTGTAAACTGACCGATCTTAGTCTGGGCGGCTGCTACGTGCAGACCGAATCTCCCTTCCCTCAGTCTTCAGCCGTCGACTTGTGCCTTCGCGCCGCCGGGATGGAAATTCACACTGACGGTTTGGTCCGGGTCATGCATCCCGGACATGGCATGGGCATTGAATTTCCCGCCCGCACAGAGGAGCAGCGCAAGAGCGTCGGCGAGTTTATCGAGTTCCTCACCGGCCAGCCCGGCGCCACTCCGCAACTGGAAACTTCTCCTCGTTCTCTCGTCGCCAACACTGTCGACCTAAACCAGACCGGAGGGGCCGCAACCGACGCGGAGGATCCACTCCTGGAATTGCTGCGGAGCGGCAATGGGCTGGAAGAAGAAGCGTTTCTCGCGGAACTGCACCGCCAACGAAATCCAGTGAGCGTCAACCAGTAGAAGCGAGTCTGTAGACTTCCGCCAATCGCAGCGATCCCGCAGGCTTCACCGAGCATCGCCCATTTTTAATAGCAGCAAGAAACGTACCCAGCAAAAACCGGGAACCAGATCGACACCCCGTCTTGGTGTCGGTCCAGTCCCCGGCGGTCTGTTCGAACTCGTTAACCGCAGACTACCTCGACTCCCCTTCGGAATGGTTTCGGTGCGGTTAATTTTCCGAGAATTTTCCAATGCAATAGAATTGCTCTCCGCGGCGCCGACCCCGCCTGTAGAGCGCGGTCTGCCCTGTTTCCGCCGCGAAAGCAGACGCGGCAAGCCGCGTCTCTACTGAAATTAAAGTAAGCTAAAGGTCCTTTGCTCAGGAACCCGATCTCGCGTGCATTGCTGCTAGCTAGCGCCTGTCTGCTGGCCCTCGCTCCGTTTTTCTGGCGGGGCAGTCCGTCCGGACATGATTTCGAGTTTCACATGTTTTCGTGGATGGAAGTCCTAGGCCAATGGCAGCACGGTATCTTATATCCGCG
>Ga0210410_10006062_pt1 | contig 10515 bp, 13 predicted proteins | sample IncBWC4MmetaG_FD_161058 | JGI IMG/M metagenome (GOLD analysis project Ga0210410, IMG submission 161058) | Forest soil microbial communities from Barre Woods Harvard Forest LTER site, Petersham, Massachusetts, United States - Inc-BW-C-4-M | ecosystem: Environmental > Terrestrial > Soil >... | reverse complement strand
GCGGATGGGACGCAAGCGGACGCCGTCGCGGGCCTCTCGGTCGGCGCGTTCGCGGCCGCAGTCGTGAGCGGGGCGCTGACATTTCCCGAGGCGCTCGCGCTGGTGAAGCTGCGCGGTGAGGCGATGGCGCAGGCAGTGCCGAGCGGCCACGGCATGACCGCGATCCTCGGGCTCTCGGAGCGCGACGCGCGCGCGCTCATTGCGCGGGTGAGCGCGCGTGCGCCGCTCTACCTGGCAAGCGTCAACGGGCCGAGCGAAGTCGTCGTTTCGGGGCCGGACGCCGCGCTCGAGCTCGCCGCCGCGGAGGCGCACACGGCCGGCGCCGCCGCACGACGGTTGCGCCTCACGATCCCGTCCCATTGCCCGCTGATGGACGGCGTGTCCGCGCGGCTGCGCACGGCGATGCAGGGCATTGCGGTGCGAGCGCCACGCGCCGCCTACGTGAGCAACACCCGGGCGCGCGTCGCGCGCGAGGCGCGCGCGGTGGCCGAAGACCTGATCCTAAACGTCTCGCACACCGTGCGCTGGCACGATTCGGTGACGCTGCTCTTCGAGCTCGGCTGCCGCGTGTTCATCGAGACCCCGCCGGGAGCGGTGCTCAGCAATCTGGTGAAGGACTCCTTCCCGGAGGCGCGCGCGCTGGCGCTGGAGGAAGTGCCGCTGGCGACCGCGGTTGCGTTGAGTGTGCGGCCCTGAGCGGCGGACTCAGTGAGGCGCGGACTTCGCGCGGCGCGCACCCCAGGCCGACAACTCGCCGACCACGCCGCTGCGGAATGACAATACGCACGCGACGAAGATCGCGCCGATGATGGCGGTGACCCAGCCGCCGACCAGGTCGGACAGATACTGCTGCAAGGTCACGACGACCGCAGCCCCGAGCACCGGGCCGAAGAAGGTGCCGGTGCCGCCGAGCAGCGTCATCAGGATCACCTCACCCGAGGTCGACTGATCGACGTCGGTGAGGGTCACGAAGCCGAACACCAGCACCTTGAGCGAGCCGGCAAGGCCCGCGAGCGTCGCCGACAGCACGAAGGCGACCAGCTTGTAGCGGTTGATCTCGTAGCCGAGTGAGGTGGCGCGCGGCTCGTTGTCGCGGATCGCCTTCAGCACCTGACCGAAGGGCGAATAGACCACTCGGCGGATGAAGAGGAACACGGCGACGAACACGGCGAGCACGACGTAGTAGAGCACCAAATCCGACTTGAGCGGCAGCAGCCCGAGGAGCCGGCCGCGCGGCACGCCCTGCAAGCCGTTCTCGCCGCCGGTGAAGGGCGCCTCGAGGCACACGAAGTACACGAGCTGCGCCAGGGCGAGGGTGATCATGGCGAAATAGATGCCCTGGCGGCGGATGGCGAGTGCCCCGACCGCGAGCCCGAGGAGCGCGGCGACCGTCACGCCCGCGAGAATCGCCGCCCCCGGGCCCCAGTGGTGCGCGGTGACCAGCCACCCGGTCGCATAGGCCGCCGCCCCGAAGAACGCCGCGTGCCCGAAGGAGAGCATGCGGCCGAAGCCCAGCAGCAGGTTGTAGGCGCAGGCGAACATCGCGACGCACAGCAGCTGCATCATGAACACCGGGTAGATCCCGAGCAGCGGCACGCACAGGGCGAACAGCACGAGCAGCGCGTAGAGGATCGCGGTGGAGCGCACGGCTATTCCCTGCCGAACAGGCCCGTCGGCCTGAGGATCAGCACCAGCGCCATGACGAGGAAGACCACGACGTTGGAAGCTTCCGGGTAGATGACCTTGGTGAACCCTTCGACGACCCCGAGGACCAGGCCGCTCACGATCGAGCCGAGGATCGACCCCATTCCGCCGATCACCACCACCGCGAACACCACGATGACGAGCGAGCTCCCCATGTGCGAGTTCACCAGCACGATGGGGGAGGCGAGCACCCCGGCGAGCGCGGCGAGCGCCACGCCGCCGCCGTAGGTCGCCGCGACCAGCAGCGGTACGTTGACGCCGAAGGCCTGCACCAGGGGCGCATTCTCGGTGGCGGCGCGCAGCGTCGCGCCGAGCCGGGTGCGCTCGATCACGAACCAGGTGCCGAAGCACACCAGCAGCGAGATGACGATCACCCAGGCGCGATACAGCGGCAGGAACATGAAGCCGAGGTTCACGGCGCCGGCGAGCGCCGGCGGAACTGGATACGATTGCCCGGTTGCCCCGAAGACCTGGTGGAGCGAGCCCTCGCAGATCAGGGCGAGACCGAAGGTCAGCAGCAGGCCGTAGAGAGGGTCGAGGCCATACACGCGCTGCAGAAGGAGCCGCTCGACGACGATGCCGACGAGGCCGACGGCGAGCGGGGCGAGCACCAGCGAGACCCAGTAGTTGATTCCGAGCCACTGGAGCCCCAGGAGCGCGGCAAACGCGCCGAGCGTGTAGAAGGCGCCGTGCGCGAAATTGACCACGCGCATGAGCCCGAAGATCACCGCGAGCCCGAGGCTCAGCATCGCGTAGAACGAGCCGTTGACCAGCCCGAGCATCAGCTGGCCAAGGATCACGGCCAATGGGATGCCGAAGACGGTCGTCACGGCGGCGTGCCGGTGCTCACGGGCGCGTCAGACCGCGCAGCGGACTACTTGGGCGCGGGTGCGAGCGGGCACAGTCCGGTGATCGGACCGAAGGCCTCCTCGCCAGGCATGCGCTTCAAGACCTGGTAGTAATCCCAGGGATACTTCGATTCCTGCGGCGTCTTCACCTGCATCACGTACATCTCGTGCACCATGACGCCGTCCGCGCGGATATAGCCGTCCTTGGCGAACATGTCGTTGATCCTGGTTTTCTTGAGCTCCGCCATGACTTTGTCGGGATCGGTGCTCCCGGCCGCCTTCACGGCCTTGAGATAGGTCAGGGTGGCCGAATACGCGCCCGCCTGGTCCATGGTCGGCATGCGGTTGATCTTGGCGAAGAAGCGCTTGCCGAACGCGCGCGTGTCCGGGTTCAAGTCCCAGTAGAAGCCCGTAGTGAGGTAGAGCCCCTGTGCGGTCGCAAGGCCGAGGCTGTTGATGTCAGTGATGAAGGCGAGCAGTGCCGCCGGCTTCATGGTCTTGGTGATGCCGAACTCGTTGGCGGCTTTGAGCGAGTTGCTGAAGTCGGTGCCAGCATTGGAGAGCCCGAGCACCTGGGCACCCGAGGCCTGAGCCTGCAGCAGGAAGGAGGAGAAGTCCGCCGCGCCGAGCGGCACGCGCACCGCGCCGAGGTTCTTGCCGCCATGCGCCTCGACTACCTTGGAGGCGGCGGTCTGCAGCTGGGTGCCGAAGGCGTAGTCGGCTGTCAGATAGAACCAGGTCTTGCCGCCGGCCGCGACCATGGCCGTGGCGGTGCCGTTGGCGAGTGACGTCGTGTCGTAGACGTAGTGGACGGTGTAGGCCGTGCAGTCCTCATTAGTGAGCGAAGCGCCGGCCGCGCCGATGACGAAGAACGGCACCTTCTTCACGCCGGCGACCTTCGACATGGCGATGTTGACGCCGGTGTTGGAGCCGCCGAGCAGCACGTTGAGGCCGTTCTGGTCGGCCCACTCGCGGAACTTGGCCGCGCCGATGTCGGGCTTGTTCTGGTGGTCGGCGGACAGCACCGTTATCTTCCTGCCGAGCACCGTGCCGCCGAAGTCGGCGACCGCCCACTTCACGACCTCGACGCCGGCCGCTCCCATCACGTCGGCATACACCCCGGACATGTCGTCGATGTCGCCGATTACCACCTCGTCGGCCGCCAGCGCCCGCCCGCTGGCCGCAGCCGTGATCATTACAGCCTTCGCAATGGTCAACATCCGCTTTTTCATGAGTTGTGCTCCTCGAGTTGATCTTGGTGGCGTCAGACGCCCAGGTACTGGTGCAGCAGTGTCATTTTGTCCTGAAGCTCGCTGGATGCGAAACCCTCGACGATGCGTCCGCGCTCCATGATGTAGAAGCGGTCGGCGAGCGGGGCGGCGAAGCGGAAGTTCTGCTCGGACATGATGATGGTGTAGCCCTGTTGGCGCAGCCTCTGGATGGTCCTGGCGAGCGCCTGCACGACGACCGGCGCGAGGCCCTCGGAAATCTCATCGAGCAGCAGCAAGCGCGCCCCGGTACGCAGGATCCGCCCCAGCGCCAGCATCTGCTGCTCGCCCCCGGAAAGATGCGACCCGCGGCTCGCGCGTCGTTCCTTCAGGTTGGGAAACATAGCGTAGATTTCCTCCATTGACATTCCCCCGGGCGCAACCGGCGGAGGGAGCTCGAGGTTCTCCTCGGTCGAGAGGCTGGCGTAGATGCCGCGCTCCTCCGGGCAGTAACCGATCCCGAGCCGGGCAATGCGGTGCGGCGGCAAGCTGATGGTCTCCCGGCCGTTGATGACCACCGAGCCGGAGCGGGCGCCCACGAGTCCCAGCAGGGCCCGCAGGGTGGTGGTGCGGCCGGCGCCGTTGCGGCCGAGGAGCGTCACGACCTCGCCGCGCCCGACGTGGCAGTCGACGCCGTGCAGCACGTGCGACTCGCCATAGTAGGCGTGCAGCCCGGACACACGCACGACGTCGGCCGCCATCAGTGGGTATTCCGCAGCTCGGTGTCGGTGGAGCCCATGTAGGCCTCGAGCACCTGCGGGTTGTGCGACACCTCGGCATAGCTGCCGCTCGCAATGATCTGACCGCGCTGCAGCACCGTGATGGTATCGGCGATCCGCGCCACCACCCGCATGTTGTGCTCGACCATGAGCACGGTGCGATTGGCCGCGGCCTGGCGGATCAGCGCGGTGACACGATCGACGTCCTCGTGCCCCATGCCCTGCGTCGGCTCATCGAGCAGCATCAGCTCCGGGTCCATCGCCAGCGTGGTGGCGATCTCGAGGGCGCGCTTGCGTCCGTAGGGGAGCTCCACGGCGAGTACGCCGGCGAAGGCGGCGAGGTCCACCAGCGCGAGCAGCTCGCGGGCACGGGCATCGAGCACGGCGAGCGTCGCCTCGTGCTTCCAGAAATGAAACGTGGTCGCGAGCGAGCGCTGCAGCGCGATGCGGACGTTCTCGAGCGCCGTGAGGTGCGGAAATACCGCCGACAGCTGGAACGAGCGCACGATACCGCGGCGCGCGACCTGGGCGGGCTTCTCGAGCGTGATGTCCTCGCCGCGGTAGATGATCTGGCCCCGGGTCGGGATCGTGAACTTGGTGAGGAGATTGAAGAAGGTGGTCTTGCCGGCGCCGTTGGGGCCGATGAGCGCGTGAATATGGCCGCGGCGCACCTTGAGGTCGACGTTGCTCACCGCGACAAAACCGCTGAACTCCTTGGTGAGTGCGCGGGTCTCGAGGAGGAAATCGTCAGCGGCAAGCGCGGCTGCCATGGCGGTCTCTTCTACTCATTATTTCCGGGCCGCATCCGCTAGTAGTATGCCCCCGGTGAAGCGTCAGAGGAAAACGCTCGCTACGCTGCTGCGGCCCTTGAGCCGCGCTCGCCCGGGGACACGCCGGCCGACCTCGGCGGCGGAGAATCCGGCGCTCGAGGCGATCTGGCACGCAGTCTGCACCATTCCCCGCGGGCGGGTGTCGACCTATGGGGCGGTGGCGCGTGCCGCCGGCCTGCCGGGTCGGGCGCGCCAGGCAGGGTTCGCGCTGCGGGTGGCGGGCGCCTCGCTTAATCTGCCGTGGCATCGCGTGGTCGGCGCGGGCGGCCGCATTGTCTTCCCCCGCGCCTCGCACGCGCACCGCGAGCAGGCGCGTCGTCTGCGCGCCGAGGGTGTCCGGGTGGTGGACGGGCGCGTGGCGCGCGCCGCGCTGATCGACCTCGGGGAGCTGGATCGGCCGCCTAGCGGCCGTTGTACTCGAGGCTGATGAGGTCGACGACCCGCGGGACACCCGGGGTCGCGAGCGCGACGGCCTCGGCATCGAGGCGCTGCGTGTCGGTCGCCACCTCGCCGCTCAGGTACACGACGCGATCGAGGGTCGAGACGTACACCCGATTCGGGGCGAGCAGCTCGGTGTGTTGGTAAAGGCGGGCGCGAACGGCGGCCGAGGTCTCGGCATCGCCAGGGCATCCCGCGCCGCACTTGCGCCAGGTATCGACGGTCGCACACCCGCCGAGGCCCGCTGTCATGGCGATGACGAGGGTGAGGAGTCCTGTAGGCCTGGCTGGGCTCATCGCGTCCTGCGCGCTCACGAGGGTGGCACTATTGTAGACAAGCGGACGAGGCTGTGGTTCAGGAGCGGTCCACCGCCTGCTCCCACGGGCTTGCTGCTTCGGGGTAGCGGCGACTAGGATGCCGCGCGGAACAGCAAGGGGAGCCGGACAATGAGAACAACGGGCCTGCTCGTCGCAGGCGGTCTGCTGTCACTCGCGGCGGGCGGTGCAGCCCCCGCGCAGGATCCCGTCAAGGCGGCTCCCGCCACCCATAAGGTGCTGCTCGAGAACGACCAGGTCCGGGTGCTCGACATCCACGTGCCGGCCCGTGCCCGGGCGCTGATGCATACGCATCCGACCGGCTACGTCGAGGTGGCGATGACCGACTGCCGGATGAAGTTCACGTTCCCCGGCGGCAAGACCTCGGAGACCACGCTGCACGCGGGGGACGTCGTGTGGAGCGATCCGGTGACCCACAGCGCCGAGAATCTCGGTGCCAGCGAGTGCCACGTGCTCAACGTCGAACCCAAAGCCGCGCCGGCCGCGAAGAAATAATGGACGCCGCGCCGCTTGCAGGCTGGGAGAACTTCTACGTGATCATCGGCTCCTCGGCCGGCGGCCTGACGGGGCTCACGTTCGTCGTGATCGCGTTGGCCCGCGATTCGTCGCAGGGGGTGCTGCGGCCGATTGGTGTCGGGGCCTTCATGACCCCGACGATCGTGCACTTCTGCGGCGTGCTCGCGCTCGCGGCGTTCATGAGCATGCCGCATCAGCGCACCGGGACCCTGAGCGTGGGACTCGGGCTCGGAGGGCTGGCCGGTATCGTCTACGGCGGGCTCATCGGAGCCAACATGTGGCGCATCGGAACCCGCTCCAAGCACTACATTCCGGTACGGGAAGATTGGATCTGGAACGTGATCCTGCCGACGGCGGCGTACGCCGGCGTGACCGTCATCGGAGTGCTGCTCTGGGATCGTCCGACGGAGGCGGCGCTCTACGGCGTCGCCGTACTGGCGCTCGCGCTGCTGTTCATCAGCATCCGTAACCTGTGGGACATTGCCGTGTGGATTTCGGTGCAGTCGCAGCGCGAGAAGGAGTGACGGACCGGAGGCTCGCCCATGGCCGACATCATCCAGGAGTTCACCGTCAGAACCGGGCCGCCGCGGGTGTTCCACGCCATGGCGACGCCCCAGGGCCTGACGCACTGGTGGACACAGAGCTCCAGCGGCAAGCCGCAGGAGGGCGCCGAGTACCAGCTTCACTTCGGCGCCGACTACGCCTGGCGCGGCCGGGTGACGCGCTACGAGCCCGACGCGGCCTTCGAGCTCGAGATGACCGAGGCGCATCCCGACTGGATGAATACGCGCGTCGGGTGCGAGCTCAGGCCCGAGGGCCGGGAGTCGACGCGCGTGCGCTTCTATCACACCGGCTGGCCCAGCGCGAATCAGCACTGGCGCGTGTCGTGCTACTGCTGGGCGATGTACCTGCGGATCCTGCGCCGCTACCTCGAACACGGCGAATCCGTTCCTTACGAACAGCGTCTCGACGCCTGAGGATGACTCATGAGCAAGAAATTCATCATTGCCTGGATCGTGGTCTTCGTCGCCTGGTTTCTCGGCAGCTTCGTCGTGCACGGCGTGCTGCTGAACGCCGACTACACGCGGCTCGGCGGCACGCTGTTCCGCACACCGGCCGACTCGCAGCACTACTTTCCCCTCATGATTCTCGCGCACGTCATGTTGTCGGGGGCGTTCGCCTGGATCTACGCACGCGGCGTCGAGCCGAAGCCATGGCTCGGGCAGGGCGTGCGCTTCGGGATCGCGGTCGCGTTCCTGACGACCATCCCGACCTACACCATCTACTTCGTGGTGCAGCCGATGCCGGCGGAGACGGTGGTGAAGCAGATCCTGTTCGACAGCGTGTTGATGGTGATCCTCGGGGTGATCGCCGGCTGGCTGTATCGCGACGGCAAGGCCTGACGTTAAGTCATCTGGCCGCGCGGCAAGGCGGCCTGGATAACCCCATCGGGGCGGCTGACGCGCTTCAGGTATTGGGCTTTCTCAATATCGGAGGCGATCTGTGAGGTACCTTATTCTGATGGCGTACGGCTTGGCGCTGGCGGCGAGCGCGCAAGTTCATGCCCTCGGCTCGCTGGCGCGGGTGAGTGTGGTCGACCGGGACAGTGGCGTCACGCTGAGGACGTACTACGCCCGCGGCGAGTACTGGGTGGCGGGCGATCCGGGGGCGCGTTACGCGATCGAAATCCGCAACTGCGCGGGCGCACGGCTGCTCGCGGTGACCTCGGTCGACGGCGTCAACGTGCTCTCCGGCGACACGGCGGGCTGGGACCAGGCGGGCTACGTCTTCGACCCCGGCGAGCGCTATCAGATCTCAGGATGGCGCAAGAGCAACTCCGAAGTGGCGGCTTTCACCTTCACCGACTCGAGGGACTCGTACGCCGAGCGCACCGGTCGGCCGGCCAGTGTCGGCATCATCGGGATTGCGCTGTTCCGCGAGCAGCCGCAGCCGGTGTACGCGCCGCCGCGAGTCGCGCCGGCACCGGTGGCGCCTGCTGCGTCGGCCGGCGAGTCCAACCGCTCACGCGCCGAGGACGCGGCCGCCCTGGCGGCGGCGCCGGCACTCCAGAGAGGGCCGGTTGCGGCTCCGGCGCCGGAGGCGCGGCTCGGTACCGGCCACGGGGAGCGCGAGTACTCCTACGTCGTGGACACTGAGTTTCACCGGATGCAGCCGCAACCCAACGAGGTCATCCGCATTCGCTACGACAGTTTCGAGAACCTGGTCGCCATGGGCATCATCCGCAAGCCGCGCCCCAGCTTCCGCGCGCCCGACCCCTTCCCGGGCTCGGAGCAGCGGCGCTTCGTGCCCGACCCGCCGGGCTGAGATGGACGCCACTCATCGATCATGCGATGAATGAACGACGCAGGCCCGAGTGACGAGTCGTTGATTGCTCGCTACGCGCGCGGCGACGCCGCGGCGTTCGCCGCGCTCTATCGGCGGCACGAGCTGCGCGTGTGGCGTTATCTCGAGCGCAACCTGGGGAGCCGGGCGACGGCGGAGGAGCTGATGCAGGAGGTATGGTTCGCCGTGGCGCGCGACGCTGAACGCTATCGGCCCACCGCGCGCTTCACGACCTGGCTGTTCACGATTGCGCGCAACCGCATGGTCGATGCGGTCCGCGCGCGTCGGCCTCACCTCAGCCTGGACGTGCTCGGTCACGAGGCTGCAACCGTGGTCGAGCAGCTGACCGCAGATCCGGGTGCCGGTCCGGTCGCGGCGGCGGAGGCACGCGATCAGGCGATGGCTCTGCGTCAGGCGCTCGCGCGCCTGCCGCCGGAGCAGCGCGACGCCTTTCTGCTGCAGCTCGAAGGGGACTTGAGTGTCGAGGAAGTGGCCGCCATCACCCACGCCAGCTTCGAGACCGTAAAGAGCCGCTTGCGCTATGCCCGGACGAGGCTGCGCGAGCTGCTCAGCGAGTACGCATGAGCACGTTGCCACCCCCCTTCGATCCCTCCGACGACGCCGACGAGCAGTATCGGCGCGCCTCGGAGCTCGACCCGAGCCGCCCGGGCGAGACTACCCGTCGTGCGGTGCTCGCTCATGCGGCGCGCCTCGCCGCCGTGCGCGCCCGCCGCGATACGCTGCGCCGCTGGCTGTCACTGATGGCCGACACGCTGAGATGGCGACCGGCGGTCGTCGGGACGATCGCCGCGGCGATTCTCGCCGGAGTCGTGATCGCCCCGCAGTTCCTCGCGCCGACCGCACCCCCGAGGAGTCAGCGCGCGCCCGCCATGGCGCCTCCGCAAGCGGTCAGCGCGCCGGCAGCCACACCCGCTGCCCCGCGTCCGCCTGAAGAGCGCGCGCCTCTTGCCGCGCCGCTTGAGTCCGCGAGCCCGGCGGGCCCCGCCGTGACGCTCCAACGCGCGCGCGTTCCATCGAGCGCCGGTCGCGCGGCCCTCAGCGAATCGGCGTCCGCGGACGCCGCTGCTGCAGCGCCCGCATCTGCCCCTGCCGCGAGTGAGGCGCTGACTGCGCTGCAATTGGAGCAAGGCGCGGGCACCGCGCGTGCCTCAGCCCCGGTCGCCTCTGCCTCGCGGGTCGCCCCGGCCCGACTGCCGGTGTCAGCGCCAGCGGCCGTTTCGGCCGCTCCAGAGGCGCTCCGACAGGCCGCCGCAGCCGGTGACCTGGCGGCACTGAAGGGCGCGCTCGCGAGCGCGAGTGACATCGATGCGCGCGATGCCCAGGGCCGCACGGCGCTCATGCTCGCAACGCTCAACGGAGAGACGAACGCGGTGGCCGTTCTGCTCGCACACGGGGCCGATCCGAGCGGCGCCGACGCGCGCGGCACCACGCCGTTGCAGGCGGCCGTCGCGGCCGATGAGCGGGAGATCAGCGCGCTGCTGCGGCGCTACGGT
>Ga0210410_10006060_pt1 | contig 10516 bp, 15 predicted proteins | sample IncBWC4MmetaG_FD_161058 | JGI IMG/M metagenome (GOLD analysis project Ga0210410, IMG submission 161058) | Forest soil microbial communities from Barre Woods Harvard Forest LTER site, Petersham, Massachusetts, United States - Inc-BW-C-4-M | ecosystem: Environmental > Terrestrial > Soil >... | reverse complement strand
AACGGCTTGGAACTCACCTCGGTTTCCCCCACCTTCACGGCCGCTTACCACTCCGACCGCTGCACTTCAAACGATAACACCAGTCTGATCCCGCCGTCAGTGCCGCTACCCGCACGGTGCGACGCCAGTTCGCGAGTCCAAGCTGCCAAGACGATAACTGGCCCGAGCCGCTATGCGATCAGCGGTATTTCGATGGATAGGCGTCACATTTTTAGCAGCGTTGCGACCGGGCAAGTTTAACCAGATGAGGGAGCGTCGCCAAAGCTCCCCACAGAGCCACATCCGAAAACCTCATTCGTGAACGGCGAGTTCCCTCCGAGGATCGGGATGATCGCTGCACCGGCTGAATATGCCATTCCTAGAACACCGAGATGCAATCATGATGAGCCATTGCACTTGCGGATAATTTCATGTCCGGAACTTTTCGGACATGGCGCAATGTCTGATTGGAGTCCAAAGCAGACGTTGACTGATCACTCGGGAAGAATGCGTGGCCGATGTAGCCGCGACAAAAAAACAAGCCTTGGCTAAACACCGTGCGGGGCAGACTAGATGGCATCGACAGCAATGCGCTGGGCGATTGCTTTCGCTACCCCCGGCTTTTTTTGGCCAATTTGTCGGTCATGATAGCTTTCAGGCTGCGCGGAGAGATCGGCGGAGCTGCGACCAGCCCGGCCTCGGATGTACAGGTCGGGCGGTTGCGGTCGCTCATTTTCATGCTCCGCAAGTCGCATCAGGCCTCTATCGCTGCCTGCCATTCCTTGGCGTCGTGTCCTGCCTTGGGCAATGCCTTGCTGGTGCCCTTGAACGTCATGTGCAGGACCCGTCGCGTGTTTCGCGCTTGCGCTGTTCTTTGATGCCGCCGAATGCGACCGCGACCAGAGCAACGCACAGCGTGGAGATGGCGATGACGAGCAGGACGTTGCGCATCCACGGTTGCGGTGGTTCGACGAACACCGGCTTCGGCGGCACCGCGATCATGTCGGGCCAGCGGTCGATCCATGGTGTCGCTTGCGCCGCAGGATTGATCTCGGCCATCGCCGCCATGGAGTTCGACCACTCGCGCATGTCTGGCGGTACGGTCGGCTGCGCGTTAGCAGCGCGATCATTCACGCTATCGTCGACCGGCGCAGGTTTGAGCCCGCGCCTGAAATAAGTCCAGCATGCGTCATCATCGATGGCGAGCACCCGGCTCGGCCACGTGCGCGCGGCTTCGTTCTTGTCAAGACAGGAGCGTGATGCGTGCGCTGGCGCAGATAGCAGAGTCGCTATCGCCAGAACCACGGCGGCGCGGATCATTTCAGCTCTCCGTCGTCATGCCAGGTGTTTGTTTGGCGGCTTCCTGCCGACTTGGTAAAAGAATAGCAAAAACCGGCTTTCCTGATAGACACCCAAACGGGTACACCCACCTGAGCAGCCGGATGTCCGCGCCCGGCGAATCGAGTGTCCGGTTTTCTGTCAAGGCAGCCCGGCGGCTCAATCGAATAGGGGCGTCATGCTCGGCTTTCGGCAGCTTGGTGATGTAGAGCGCGGCGTCCCGCAGCGTGATGAGCTGGCGACCGCGCGGCGAGCACTGCAAAAAATGCAGCGTATCAAGCAGGACGCTATGTACAGGACGCGAATGCCAGAACGAGCGGACTTCTATCGTCCGCGGTTTCCTGGGCGACCACCTGGCGGGCGACCGCCTCCCGGGCGACTGCCGCCTGGACGATTGACACCCGGGCGATTGCCGCCCGGACGGTTGATACCCGGGCGGTTGCCGCCTGGGCGATTAATTCCGGGCCTCTGAAGCAGATCGTGGCGCTGCACCCGTCAGGCGGTGGTGACGCGACGAACCCGGCTGCCCTCAATACTGTGTTGGCGGAGCTGGCATAAGCGCGCGAGGCTACCGGTCTATTGAAGGATCGGCATTGCACGCCAAACGACCATATACCCATCGACAAATGTTCCATGGAACACTGGCTATTTCACGCCTTGGCTGACTACTTCCTTCGTTTTGGGCGGAACCGATTGTTCATGGACCTATTGGTTCAGCTGACACAATCAGGAGAAACCCCATGATCAAACGTGCAATCTTTCTAGCAGTTGGCGCGAGTGCGCTTTTAATGACTGCTGCATCTGCTGCACCGCTTTCCGCCAACGTAACGGTCGCGCCAGACAGCAACATTCAGAATGTCCGTATGGTCTGTAATGAAAACGGTCGTTGCTGGCGGGAAGGCGGTGAACGCCGCGTCATTATCCGCGACCGTGATGCGTATGGATACGCTCCCCGAGAGCGCTATATTGAGCGCCGCGGCTATTATGATCGGGACTACGATGAACGCGGCGGTATCGGCTTCAGCGCCCCTGGCGTGAGCGTTGGCATCGGCCGCTATTGAGACAAAACACTTAAATGCAAAAAGGCCGCGGGCGAAAGTCCGCGGCCTTTTTTTGTTGAGTGAAAGAGCCTTCCCTGTTGCAGGCGAGCTGCGGAGCTACTTTTTCTCCTCGCTGCCTTTCTCCTCGCTGCCTTTGCGCCGCAACTCACGTCGCTCCTCGCGACGTCTCCTGCGAGCTTCGCGTCGCTCACGTCGTCTCGAGCGGCGTGTGCGCCGCTCCCGAGGCCGCTCTGTGCCGGTCGGCGGGGTCGTCGAGGGAGCGGTCGCTGGGGCGGTCCCCTGGGCCTCAGCATCTGACACCGTTAGCACGGTCATGGGCAGTGTGAGGACCAATGTGGCGATGCCCAAAAGAGAAAGAGCCCGTCGACGCGAGATCACTTCCGATTTGATTTCATTATCCATATCAAAACTCCTTAGGTTTCGACGCCTTACATTACGAACCCGCAATGAACCCGGCATGAACAGCAGACCGTTGACATGGACTCTTGGTGGCCTTTCAGAGTCCACCGAGAGGCTCTTGATTTTCGGCTACTACCCCACGGGACTCCTGCCAGAGCATTTGGCTCTCCTTGCAAAAGGCCAATTGTGTAACCCATTTCTCCGGAATGAACTGTCATCCTTCTCAGAAAGGGCACCTTCGCCGCCATTCACCCGTTGCAAATTTCTTCACGTCGTTCAACGCCGCGCGAGCTCGGGCGCGTCAAGTCCTCAAGGCGAATTGAGCTTTGTGAAGTCTAATTTAATGGGGCGAGATCGCTGCCGGCCTTACATCTGGCTCGATGCATCCGAGCACTCGGATGCTGGCAAGGCTCCGTTTCCATAGAGGAGCCACACGCCGTTTGGCTCTTCATATGGAATGGAGAATTGAATGACCAAGGTCAAACTTCTGTCGGCTGCGCTCATCGCCGCGGCCATGCTCGCGACTCCCGCTATGGCTAGCACGGGCCATGTAACCTCGCGGCACCCCGCAGAGGACGCCTATGCGAGCGCCTCCCCCACCGCCCACGTCCGTGCCGACTTTTCAGCGCCGCGCGTCGGCGCACCTCCTCCGGAAAATTGCGACGTCGGTGATGACCCGCATATATGCTGAAAGCTGCGCAGAGAAATGGATCGGCCCGGCTATGTGAGGCGCAGCTCTGGGGAGCGCGCATTCGCTGAACTGTGATCTGCACGCGGCACGTTTTTACGTCACCCTCGGGCCTTGGGCGGCGCGAAATTAATTCTGGTTTCAATACGCTAGCGGCGAAGCTAGAATCTCTCCGAGCGCGCCACTTCGGTATGGAGTCCGCTCCGGACACATGGGTTACGGTTTACACGGACGACATAGGTAGCACTTTTGGTCCGAAGGGATTTGCAATGGGTTCGAGCCTGCAAGTCTCGTCGTCGAAGTATCCGACATCATAGTCCATAAAGCCGACGAGCCGAATGCGCTCGTCGGTTTGTTTGATTCCGACGGTCTGCCCGGATGCGGACCAGGGCATCAGCGTGAAGCTTGCCGTTACCTGTGGTGCCGCTTACTGCGCGGCGCGGGTCCGGCATAATATGGATTGACCACGCACTGGGCGGCGCGGCCCGATGCCGACATGTTGCACTGTGCCAGCGAGGTATAGGCGCATTCGAAGTAATAATCTTCCCGACCCTGGTAGACTTGCAGGCAGACCGGATACTTCGGATCATAGGTCTGGGCCAGAGCCGCCGTTGCCGTCAAAACCGTCGCGATGGTCAGGACCGTCATGGCCAGAATGCGCATCAGAAGCTCCATTGAGATTGAGGCCCTCCCGCTCGCCGTGATGGCGACCCGCAGTTGGTCATCGAAGGATGTTGTACGATTTTTCACCGTCGCTGCCATCCCTCTGGCGTCCGGCGGCCGCCCGTCTGCCCCGCTGAATGTCCGGACGAACCCTCACCCTTGAGAACTGAACATGTGCAATCTCTACTCGATCACGACCAATCAGGCGGCCATTGCGGCGCTCTTCCGGGTCGTCAATCGATACGTCGGTAACCTGCCGCCGATGCCTGGCGTATTCCCCGACTATCCCGCGCCCGTCGTGCGCAACGCCGCCACCGAGCGCGAGATGATTTTGATGAGGTGGGGCATGCCGCCACCTCCGAAGCTCGGCGGTCCGCCCGTCACCAATATCCGCAACACTTCGTCGCCACACTGGCGGGCATGGCTGAAGCCCGAAAACCGCTGCCTGGTCCCGTTCAACAGCTTCGCCGAATATGCGCCGGAGCCAAATGCCGAGACTGGAAAGAAGGATGTTGTCTGGTTCGCGCTAAACGAGGATCGTCCGCTATGTGCGTTCGGCGGGATCTGGACCGAGTTCAGGGGCGATCGCGGTTCGAAGTCAAAGCCGATCCCCGGTCCGCACCTCGTCTACGGCTTCCTCACGACCTCGCCGAATGCGATCGTTGAGCCGATCCATCCGAAGGCGATGCCGGTCATCCTGACGACCGACGAAGAGCGAGACGTGTGGATGCGCGGGCCATGGGACGAAGCCAAGGCACTGCAGCGGCCCCTGCCCGATGACGCGCTCAAGATCGTTGCGCGCGGGGCCGACAAGGAGGACGTGGCAGCAGTAGCATAACACCTGTCATGATGCCTGGCATGAATCCCCGCAACCAGGTCGAGGCGACGAACAAACGGCGACGCCACTAATTCGCCCGACTCAGAACCCCCTCTAGTACGAGTTGTGTTGTGGGGAGTTAGTAATGCCGCATTTGTCTGCAAAGAAGTCCTACCTGGCAGCGACCGTCAGTGCGCTCGTTATCGGCACGGTGCTGTCATTAGGCACGATCCTGGTTCGGAACGTCGTCGCCGCTGACAGCGACTGCCGCATCCCGTCGGGGTATGTATCGCCTACGAAGTTGACACTGGACTGAGTTTCCATGGGCGAGCCACCGGGGTTCGCTCTGATGGTCGTGAGGCGAGCGTTAAAGCGTCACGGCGATCGCGCCTTGAAGAACTCGCATGGAGGCTCGCAAGTTCAAGAGAGACGAATGACACGAGGAGGATGGTTATGGCAGACGCCGGCGGTGACCATGACAAGCTCACTTTGGCGCAGCAACTTTTCGGAAGGACTGCTGCTATCCTGGGACGACATCCGCCAGAATCCAATACGAACGATGTGTCCGAAGCCAAGGCAATTTCGGCTGTCGAGCGACATTTTCCGGTCAGTGAAAGTTCGCCACCGACTGCCCCGTACCTGGAGGCAGGCGAAGGTGAAGCGCAGCGAAAGCAACTCAAGACGGCGGCGGAGCTCGCCGAAATGATTGAACAGGACCTCGCACAGCATCCTGACTGCCCCAAGGCCGGATTTCGAGTGACGGTTTACGGTGGATCGCATTGGCGAGCGATGCTGACGATCACCCCGGCTGCCGGCGGCATTCGCAATCCCGGGGAATGGCGAGACCTCACCAACGAGTTCGTTGAGCGGCTCCGCAAGCGGTACGATCTGGCCTGGGAAGAGTGAGGCGTTTTCAGCGCAGGGGTCGCGCGCCCTACAGCTCAATCCGGGATGTCGCCAGGCGGTTCGCCTGCGATCCAGATGCCGTTAACTTTTTCTTAACCATAAAGCGCCAGCTTAGCTGCTTCGGGCAAGCGCCTGCGTTCTTGACCCGATCAGTGCTTTTGATCGTTCATCATTGGGCGACGGGCGGTGCTCGTGGGGGCTCGATGGAGTAACGGTATGTCCGGGCGTGAGATCCAAGCAGACGATAATTTGCTTTCAGCGTTCGCGTCGATGATTGGTGGCGCCTTGGGTGTCGGCCTTCCGATGGCGCTTGTGATTATCTGGGTTTGCTCCTGAGTTGCGCGGGAGCCATATGGGTGCTTGTTGCGGGCGGATGTAACCCGGCGAGCACCTGCGGGGCCTCGGAGCGATCCGGGGTCCTTTCTTTTGGGCGGAAACGTTCCCCGATTTCTTTTGGGCGGAAACGTTCCCCGATTTTGTGCTTAATTCCCGCTGGCGCGTCCATGTTGGGAGTTTCCCGATCTTGCCGGTAAGGAGGTGCCGTCATCCCTTGACGCGCGCCATCTCAGGCCCGAACGTCAGATCACGTTGAAGCTGCCGCTGGTCGGTGGCATGGAGCGAGACTTTTTGCGACCCGATGCCCGGCGGGCGTAAGCTGGCCAAAGCAGATCGCCTTCGGCTCGGAGCAAGAGATCATGACCGATGAACAGCTCGCAGCCATGCACAGGTTACTTGCGGAGCACCATCGCAAGCTCGCCAGGGAAGCGGTGCTCGACGTCGTGCAACAGTATCACGCCGATCTCGCGCAGCGGCTTGCGGATGAGGCCGCGCTGATACCCAGGCGGACGGCGATCTCGGAACGCCTTCACGAGCGCGAACAGCAAAAAAGGCACGATGGCGATGTCGACGAATGACTCGCCGCTTGCTGGTTATTGCGCCCGCCAGGTTTGAACGCGCCGCGGTTTCCTACGCGACTCGTGGCCCAGCTGATTTGCTATGAACGACAAGTTTTTCCTCGGCGAAAAACTTGAGCGCGCCGTAGCCTTCCGTGTCGACGGCGTATCGAAAGTTGCCGTCAACAGTTGGGAAGACGGCGACAACCGTGCCGCCCTCATGGTCGTCCGCTACGTTGTCGACCTGCTCGCCAATCGCAAATTTTGCCATAGAGACCCCCTCAGGAATCATTGGTGCGATTATATCGCCACGAATGAGTTAACGCTTCTTAACTATGGGCTCTCATCAGCATTCCAAAAATTTGGACGACGGCTGTGGTTTTGATGTCTCAGCCTTCAAGGTTCCGCGGCGTGGTTCCCTCGCGGAACCCAGCGGAACCCTTGCGAAAAACAAAAAGGGCCGTCGCCGGGTTGAGAACATCGGCGACGGCCTTTTAGATGGGCATGATGCGCAGCCCGCGATCAATGTGACCGCTTTTTCTGATCAAAAGGTTAGCCGAATGAGGCTGGCGAGCCTGGGGAGCGCGATGCCGAAAAGTCACAGGCGGCTGCCAACTCGGAATCACCACTCATTTCGACCTATGCGGGAGCGACGAATCATTCGAGGCTTGGACCGGCGTTCCCCCTTGCGGAACGCGCTTCCTCCCGAAACTGCCCGCCCGGTCGGCGGGCTCTCTTTTAGATCCCGACAAAGGCTGAACCAATGTCGGCTTTGGAACGAATAAATTAGCTACTGAACAATATCGAGGTTTTCGGGGATGAGCGGGAATCGCGGCCATTGCACGCCAGGTTCGTTGTTGCCGACGCGCAACTCATTTTTTGTTTTTGCTGCGGAACCGCACATTTCAATTTACGCGCTGTTCGAAGCGCCTTTAGATTTTCTCACCGGGCAGATTTTCTCACCGGGCCAGCTTCATTTTTTTGCAAACACTAAATTTCTGAACCCGGCAGAGCGCAGAACGAAAATGCCAGCGGCCCTTTTTCCGGAGGCGTTTTGAAATGCTTTTCGATGTGATCATAACTCTAATTCTGTTTCAGGGTCTTGGCGTCCTTTTCCGGCTAACCGCACGACGCCGCGGCGACGTGCTTTACTACGTTTCAAGCACAGACACTTCTCGGCGGAGTTCGATTGGACAGCGCGCATCGCCGCGCGGAATCGTTCGTTCAGGCGGGCGCGCCCGGAAACCCTTCAGCGTCGTAAGGATTCCCTAGATCGGGATGACTTTTCTTCGAATCGTCATCCCGCTCTATCTTTCTGTTTGAGCATGATCTTTTCGGAAAACCGGTTCCCGCTTTTCCGGATCATGCTCTGGACCGCCAAGGGGGGAGCAGGCATGAGGATGCTCGTGGCTTTTCTGGTCGTTCTCGGCGTCATTTATTTGTGGGACGCCAATTTCAACAACGGAATTCTCACGGACGGGGCGAAAACCATGCTGCGGGATATCAAGAACAATATCCGTTAGCGGCGAAGGCCGACGGCCTGAACCGCCGTTCGGGCGCGCCGCGTCGTCGCTTCCAGAGTCAGGGCACGTTCACCGCCGGAATCGGTGCGGTAGGTCGGGGCACGAAATGGGGATGGCCCCGCACCATGGTCGAGAGCGCCAACAAGGTAAAAACCGCGATTACGAGTCCGCCGCGCATTCTGCAATCATAAGCCTGGATTGATGGCGGCAGTGTGAAGCAGATCACTGCCCGCGCGCAGGCGTGACACCCGTGATGGCGCACGGCGTCGAACACGTCGCTTGAGTCCACCGTCGCACTCGCGGCGGCCGTCAGAAGGCCGGCGCACGCGGACAGATCAGAACGAACCCACCAGGGAGCCGAGCACGATGACGGCGGCAAGCGCGACGAGGGCGCCAATGATGCCCACCATCACGATATCACGATAGCTTTCCCGGTGCGTCGACTCGCAAACCGCGAGCAAAGTGACCACCGCGCCATTGTGCGGCAAGCTATCGAGTGTGCCCGAACCGATCACAGCTACACGATGGAGCAGCTCGGGATTGAGCCCTATCTCGGCTGCGCGCGCCATGTAGGTCGCCCCGAGCGCGTCGAGCGCAATGGTCAGTCCACCCGACGCCGAGCCGGTAAGTGCTGCCAGCACGTTGACGGCGACCGCCAGCGACACCAACGGGCCGCCACCGATGCCGAGCACAGCGTCACGCACCGCGGCGAAAGCAGGCACCGCCGCCACCACGGCGCCGAAGCCGACCAGGCTCGCGACGCTCATCGCGGGCAGCACCGCGGCGTTGGAGCCGGCGTCGATGGTGGCGCGCAGGGCCGGCAGTCGCCGAAAATTGACCGCGAGTGCGGTGACGATCGCGCAGGCCAGCGCGGTGATCACAGCCCACACGCCACCAACAGATGCGAGCGACGTCTCGCCCCAGCGAGCTTCAGTGAGAAAACGGGTATCGAGTGCCGGCAGGATGAACAATGACATCGCGAGATTGACTATTATCACCACGATGAGAGGCAGCGCGGCGAGCATTGCCGGAGGCGGCGCGCTGGTCGTCTCGCCGTGCATCATTTCCGCCGGATCGAACTCGTGCGCCGTGGCGGCGCGTCCACGCAAGTCTTCGTCGATGGCGAGATGGCCGGACGGCACGGGCACACCGTCGCCAAAGCTTTCGCCGTTCCTCTTTGCAATGGCCTCTTCGCGATTGAGCCACCAAAGGCCGAAACCAAGCATGATCAGCGACGCCAGAATACCGAGTCCGGGCGCGGCAAATGGCGTCGTGCCGAAAAACGGCATCGGAATTGCGTTCTGGATCGACGGCGTGCCGGGCAGCGCCGACATGGTGAAGGTCGAAGTGCCGAGGACGATCGCAGCCGGCATCAGACGCCGCGGGATTGCAGCCACACGAAACAGCTCCCGTGCCATCGGCGCCAGTACGAAGAAGGCGACGAACAAACTGACCCCACCATAGGTGACGAGCGCGCCGGCGAGCACCACCGCGAGCACCGCCCGCTGCGGACCGAGCCGCCGTGTCATAAAGCTCGCGATCGCGGCGACCGAGCCGCTGTCCTCCATCAGCTTGCCGAACAGCGCACCAAGCAGAAACAGCGGGAAGAACTGCGCCAGAAAGCCCGCTGCGCTGAGCATGAAGGTCTGGGTCCAGTGGGCGAGCAGCGGCTCGCGGGAGAACAGCGCGGCGATCGAAGCGGCGAGCGGGGCAAGCAGCAGCACGCTCCAGCCCCTGAAGGCTAACGAGATCAGCAGACCGAGCCCGATCAGGATGCCGAGAAACCCCAACACGATCATCATCTCAGCATTCCGCGAGCAAGGCGTCGAGATCGGTAGTGGAGTTCTTTCCGACATCCTCGCCGTGGGCGGCAAGAAATGCGTCGGCGCTCCTGCGCCCTTCTTCCTTCAGCAACGAAACGAATGCCCACTCGGCGTTGAGCTTCGACGACGCGCCGAAGCCTGTGAGCGCGTCGCTCATGATCCGGTGCGTCCGCATTCCTGCCCAACGCGCCCCCTCCCCATGTCCGGGGTCTGCGACCTGGCGCAGCAGCGCCATCATGCGCAGTTCCTTCATTAGCGGCGAATTGAAGGAAACCTCGTTCAGCCGGTTGAGGATCTCGTTGGCCGTGCGCGGCAGCTCCGGTCTTTCGCGGGGATTGATCTGCACCAGGATGGTGTCGTGCGCGTCGCTTTCACGCACCAGCGGCGTAAGGGTCGGATTGCCGGAATAGCCGCCATCCCAATAGG
>Ga0210410_10006059_pt1 | contig 10517 bp, 8 predicted proteins | sample IncBWC4MmetaG_FD_161058 | JGI IMG/M metagenome (GOLD analysis project Ga0210410, IMG submission 161058) | Forest soil microbial communities from Barre Woods Harvard Forest LTER site, Petersham, Massachusetts, United States - Inc-BW-C-4-M | ecosystem: Environmental > Terrestrial > Soil >... | reverse complement strand
GTAGGTTTTGCGCTGCCCTCGAACACCGCGATCACGGTCTACAATCAGCTCATAGCCAACGGCCGCGTCACCCGCGGCTCCATCGGCGTCAGCTTCCTCGAAGATCTAGGCACCAATCCCATCACGCTAAAGTCCTTGGGAGCGCCGTATGGCGTCGTGATCATGGACATTGCACCGGGCGGCCCCGCGGAAAAGGCCGGACTCAAAGGCGGTGACGTCATCACCAGCGTCAACGGCCAGCCCGTCAAGACCGGCAATGATCTTGTGAATCCCATTGCGCAAGCGACCATCGGCAGCAAGATAAAACTTTCCTATGTTCGTGACCGCACTCAGCGGGAAACTACCGCCACCGTCGAGGACCGCACGCACGTGTTCCCGAATAGTGCAGGCCGTATGGACGGCCAGCCCGGCGAGCCCACGCCAAGCGAGTTCGGTCTCCGCGTCGACAATCTGACAAAGGAACGCGCCCAGCACTTCGGCGTGGAGGGCATGAGGGGCGTCATCGTAACCGATGTGGATCCGGCTAGCTTTGCCTCGGATGATCTAAACTTCGTCCGCGGCGATGTGATTTCCGAAATTAACCATGATCCGATAACCTCGCTCGACGACTATCGGGCAGCCGTTAAAAAGTTAAAAGCCGGGGAGAACGTTGTGTTTAAAGTGCTGCGCCGCAACGACGACCGCGTCTTGACCGTGTTCCTGGCCGGGGTCGTTCCGGCAGGGAGCCAGCAGTAATACACCCGGGGAGACCGCAGCGCGTCTCCCGCAGCTTATTAAGCGAACCATGCGCATGCGAAAAGCGACCCACTTGGCCCTGACGTTGCTCTTTGCGGCCGGTATGGGTGTGGGCGGGGCTGCCGCCGCCGCTCGGCAGGGCACCACCAGTTCGAAGTCGCCTTCTGCAACGCCCCGGGCCAGAACGCGCCATGCGAAATCCACAAAGAAAACAACCCGCCGGGAGCGCGGCCAGAAAGTCCCTGGTCCCGAGCGGATTTCCGAAATTCAAACCGCCCTTGCGAAAGATGGTTCATTCAGCGGCAAGCCCAGTGGCAAGTGGGACGGCTCGACCGTCGACGCCATGAAGAAATTTCAAGAGGCGCACGGTCTGAATCCGTCCGGCAAGCTCGACGCAAAGACCCTGCAGAAGCTAGGTCTGGGTTCACAGACCGCCGGCCTCGCCGCCCCAATGCCTCCGGTTAGCTCTTCCTCGCTCGCCACGAGCCCGTCCCCCACGCCTCGTCGCCAGCCCTAGCCATCTCCAGGATCGTGCCCGCTTTGCTGGACCGCCCCCGGCTTAGCATGGAAAGTGCTTCATTTTCAGCGTGCAAGGGAAACACACTCCCACCGATCATGACCTACCCGAGATAGTGGGGATGAAGTTACGGTTGGCGCAGCCCAGGCAAACTCTGGAGAAGGCCTTGGTGAGAGGCGCGCGAACCAGCCAACAGGGTGAAGTGAGGCTGACTCGCGCGCTCAAGGAGAAACATCCGTTGTTCTAAAGACCGCGAATCCGCGAAAATTATTCCCGGATCTCGCAAGTCACAAAAAAAGGGCTTAGATGGACAGGAGCAGAACGTTACGTCCCGCTCCTCGAATCGACGTATTTAACCACCTGGTTGAATACGACCCTAGTTTTCTATTTGTACTTGGAGAACTTCCCCAGGTAGCGCAATCATGGTCGGCCGAACAGTAGGTAGCTTTGCCCGCCCTCTATCTGGCATTGGCGCCGATTCCGTCCGGATATGGACACCATTCGTTGCTTTCGCCGCGCCCACATCCGCTCCCAGCCGTTCGATGCGAATGCCCAGTGTCCGCTCCAGTTGGAAAAGCTCCGATCGCTGTTCTCTGGAGAACAGCGTGGAAGCAACGCCGTGTCCGCCAGCACGTCCGGTTCGCCCGACGCGGTGAATGAAATTCTCTGCCACCTCCGGCAAATCGTAGTTGATGACGTGCACGATGTCTTGCACATGGATTCCGCGCGAAGCCAGATCGGTGGCCACCAGGACGCGATACCGGCCCTGCTGGAAGCCTGCTAGCGCAGCCGTTCGCTGAGATTGCGAGCGGTCTCCATGAATCATGGCTGCGGAAAAGCCGTCCCGGTTCAGGCTCCTGGTAATGCGCTCCGTGCCGCGCTTGGTGCGCGAGAAGACCAGGCAGCGCCCTGTCTCCTTGGCAAGCAAGCGCTGCAGCATTTCCTGTTTCCGGTCGACGGAAACCTCGAACGCCTGCATGCGCACGTTTTCCGAAGGCTTGAGGATCGAGCCGAACGCCAGACGCGCCGGATTTCGCAGGTAGTCCTTCACCAGGTGCGCGACGGATGCTTCCATGGTCGCGGAAAAACACATGGTTTGCCGTTCCTTAGGCAAGATCGCGGCGATGCGCTTGATGGCCGGGAGAAAGCCCATGTCCAGCATGCGGTCCGCTTCGTCCAGGACCAAAATGCGCAACGCGTTGAAATTGAAAAGCTTGCGGTCGAGGTAATCCTCTAAGCGCCCAGGAGTAGCTACCACGAGCCGCGCCCCCTTGCGGATGGCATTGAGCTGCGCGCCTTCCGCCAAACCGCCAACCACTAGTCCTGCGGGCACCAGCTGTGTGCCACGCAATGCGTTGAACTGTGCCACCACCTGCATCGCCAATTCACGCGTCGGCACCAACACCAGCGCTGCGATTCCGGGCGTTTTGTGCTTAAGGAGTTGCTCGATCACCGGGACGAGGAACGCCAGCGTTTTGCCGGTTCCGGTTTGCGCGGTTGCGAGCACGTCCTTGCCCTCGAGCGCTTGCGGGATGGCCGCAGCTTGCACGGGGGTCGGCGTCGAAAATCGCGCGTGTGCCAACCTCTCCTTCATATAGGCAGAGATCGGTAATTCTGTAAAACTTTGCATTCGTATTGCTTTCTTGCTGGCTGGAGCGTTGGCAGCGCGCACACCATTCCGGTGCAAGCGCCGCAATTCGCATCGCCAGTCTTGTTTTAGATTACGCTGAAGACGAACGGAGAAAACTGCAGGCGGGTAGTCTCAGATCAACAACCGAACTTGAGGGACCGCACAACACAACCGAGGTATTAAGCGCAAACACAGTGTATCACATCGGCCCTCGCAATGCGATCTCAATAGCTGATGTGTTCCGGACGGTTACCGAGAACCGCAAGTCTACTGCGGCACTTCGACCACTTTCGCGTCGTAAACAATCTTTCCGCCCACCATAGTTAGAATGCACTCGGTCTTGGGAAGTTCCATGGGGGCACAGTAAAAATATCCTGCGAGAGCACCGCCAAATCCGCGAGCGCGACATCGGCGGAAGCGCGAATTGACGGTGTCTCTAACGAACGGTAGAATTTAGATTCCGCGCGGTGCCCCGTGTTCAAACCCGCAGGCACACAGAGACTTACAGACCGGCACATCCAGGTAATGAAGGAGGCAACATGGCTACAGCAGTAGCGCCCCGAGTTTTCAAGAACTTCATAAACGGCGAGTGGAAGGATTCCTATAGCGGAAAGGCTTACGAGAACCGCAACCCCGCGAACACGGATGAGTTGATCGGCATGTTTGTCTCTTCGACGTCTGAGGACGTCGATGCGGCTGTGGATGCCGCCAAAGAGGCTTACAAAAAATGGCGTTTGGTCCCGGCCCCGAAGCGCGCTGAGATCCTCTTCCGCGCGGCCGAGCTGCTCTTAGAGCGCAAGGAACAGTACTCAAAAGACATGACCCGCGAAATGGGCAAGGTCCTTGCGGAAACGCGCGGTGACGTCCAGGAAGCCGTCGACATGACCTACTACATGGCGGGCGAGGGGCGGCGGCTGTTCGGCCAAACGACTCCCTCGGAGCTGCCCAATAAGTTCGCCATGAGCGTGCGGCAATCGATTGGCGTGTGCGGAATGATCACTCCCTGGAATTTTCCGATGGCCATCCCCTCGTGGAAGATGATGCCCGCGCTGATCAGCGGTAACACGGTTGTGCTTAAGCCCGCCGAGGATACGCCGCTGTCTTCCTATCACCTCGTGCAAGTCCTCACCGAAGCTGGCGTGCCCGCCGGCGTTGTGAACCTCGTCAGCGGCGATGGGCCGGGTGCTGGCGCGCCTCTGGCGGCAAGCGAGGACGTGCCAGTGGTCAGCTTCACGGGTTCCACCGCGGTAGGCCGGCTCATCGCACAAGCGTGCGCGCCGACGTTCAAGCATTGCAGCCTTGAGATGGGCGGCAAGAACATCATCATCGTCATGGACGATGCCAATCTCGATCTGGCGGTAGATGGCGCGGTCTGGGGCGGGTTCGGCACAACCGGCCAGCGGTGCACCGCAGCCAGCCGCGTCGCCGTACATAAGAGCATCTATCACGAATTCATTAAGCGCTTCGTGGATCGCGTGAAAGCGCTGCGCGTCGGCGACGGACTCGACCCTGACGTGGATATGGGCCCGTGCATCAACGAGCAGCAACTTCAGACGGTGACGAGTTACGTCGAAATCGGAAGGAACGAAGGAGCCAATCTCCTGACCGGCGGGAATCGTCTGGACAGCGGCGCCCATCGGAAGGGCTGGTTCCACGCTCCCACGGTGTTTGGTGATTGCTCGCCGCAAATGCGCATCGCCCAGGAGGAAATCTTCGGCCCCGTGGTCTCCGTCATTCCCATCGACAGCTTCGAGCAGGGAATCGAAGTCGCCAACGGCGTCCCGTACGGCTTGTCCGCCTCGATTTATACGCGCAATGTAAATCAAGCCTTTCAGGCCACGCGCGATCTCTACACCGGCATCGTCTACGTGAACGCCCCGACCATCGGCGCCGAAACGCACCTGCCCTTCGGTGGCACCAAGCAAACCGGCAACGGCCATCGTGAAGCCGCCATAGCCGCCATCGATTTCTTCTCCGAATGGAAGACCATTTACATTGATTATTCCGACAAGCTCCAACGCGCGCAAATCGATAACAATTGATCGACCACCTTTGGCCGTGCGAAACGAGTGGACAACCCGCATTGACGGTGGTGAATGCGCTTTCTACAATAGAGGTAGCGCTCCTTCGCGCTTAGCGTAGAGTGCTGCTATGAGGAATCCAGCCCTACAGGAACGGCGCAACCGCCAGATTCTTGCCGATCTCGTACGTACCTACATCGAGACCGGCGAGCCGGTATCCTCGCGCGCGATTTCCAAGCGCTACGACGAAACGCTGAGCACCGCTACCATTCGCAACGTCATGGTTGATCTTGAAGACGGCGGGTTCCTATACCAGCCGCATACTTCGGCCGGGCGCGTGCCGACTGCTTCGGCCTATCGCTTCTTCGCGCAGGAGATTGCTTCGCAGGCCACTTTGACCATCGGCGACCGCGACTGGATCCAGCACGAGATGGGCGGTGCCAAAACAGCTGCCGAAATCACCGAGCGCGCCGGCCACGTGCTGGCGGAAGTTTCGAACGGCCTGGGGATCATCGTTTCGCCGCCGCTCGGAAGAACCGTTCTCGAGCACGCGCGCATGTGGCTGCTGCCGGACGGCCGCGTGGTCGTCGTACTGATTTCTCCAGGTGGCAACACGCGCGACAAAATTGTTCGGCCGAACCGGCCATTCAGCCAGTCCGAGCTCGACGCCACCGCTGACTTTTTGAATCGCCACTATGGCGGCTGGACTCTCGAAGCCATCCGCGGCGACCTGCTGCAAAAACTCGCCACGGATCGCGAGCAATACGAGGGAATCATTGGCAGCGCCCTCACATTATGCGATCCGGCGATGCTTGGCGAAGGTCAAGCCAGCCAGGTGCACGTAGAAGGGACCGCCCAAATTGTCGGCACCGCCGAGTTCAACAATCAAGCGCAGCTTCGTGAGTTGCTGGCTGCCATCGAAGAGAAGCACCGCTTGGTAACTGTTCTCAACGCGTGCATTGAGACGCCCGAGCCGGTCCACGTACAAATCGGCGTAAAGGAGATCTCGCCTGCCGGAGAAAATCTGGCCATCATCAGCGCGCCATACACCCGCAACGACCTTGTACAAGGCTCGTTGGGCGTGCTTGGTCCAACGCGCATGCACTATGAGCGCGCGATGACGGCTGTCGCTTACGTCGCGCAACTATTCAGCGAAGCTTTGAGCAAGATTTGAAAAACTTTTTTCAGAGGAGAAGCAGCAAAGTGCCCGACAAGGACTCACCTTTTAACACCGAAAGCAACGCGCAAAACGCTGCGGCCGACCAATCCGACGATGCCAAGCTTGCTGCAGACTCCGCCGCAACCGATGCCGAAGTCGCGAAGCTGGCAAGCGACCTGAACGAGCTCCGCCAGACACTGATGCGCCGCCAGGCGGATTTCGACAACTACCGCAAGCGTATCGAAAAAGAACGCGCCGAAGACGCCAAGCGTCACACCGCTCGCGTCATCGAAGGCCTGATCCCCATCATTGACGGTTTCGAGCACGCCCTGGCAGCTCATCGCGAGGCTGAGTACGAAAACTATCGCAAAGGCTTCGAGCTTATCTACAAGCAGCTCGTCGACAACGTGACCCGCCTCGGCGTCGAGCGCATCGATCCGCTCGGCAAACCGTTTGATCCGCATCTCCACCAAGCCATGGATCGCACGGAAACCGCGACTCACGAAGACGGCACCATCCTGCAAGTCTTTCAACCCGGCTATATCTTCCATGGCCGCGTCCTGCGCCCCGCCATGGTCCGCGTAGCCGTTCACCCGGGCGGCGCATCGAAAGAAGCTGCAAACTAAAACGCACGAACGCACGAAATAAGGGGATAGCATGGCAAAGGCGAACCAAAAAGATTTTTACGAGGTGCTCGGCGTGACGCGCACCGCATCCATCGAGGAGATCAAGTCTTCCTATCGAAAGGCCGCGCTGAAGTGGCACCCGGATCGCAACCCGGAGAACAAAGAAGAATCCGAAATAAGGTTCCGTGAGTGCACCGAAGCATACAGCGTCTTGAGCGATCCGCAAAAACGCGAAGTTTACAACACCTACGGCCACGACGGACTCTCCGGTGCGGGCGGCGGCGTGGACTTCAACAACACCGCCTTCCGCGATTTCCACGACATTCTCGGCGATTTCTTTGGTTTCGAAGATCTCTTCAGAACGGGGCGCCCCGGCCGTACCCGCAGACAGCGCGGGGCCGATCTGCGCTATGACATGACACTCACGTTTGAAGAGGCATCCGTCGGCGTGACCACTAAAATCAAGTTGCCCCGCCAAGAGTACTGCGAAGTTTGCAACGGAACCGGCGCAAAAAAAGGCACCGGCATTGTCACCTGCCAGACTTGCGGCGGCCGCGGCCAACTCGCCTATCAGCAGGGTTTCTTTTCCATCACGCGCACGTGCCCGGCATGCCAGGGTGCGGGACAAATTGTTCGCGAGCGTTGCCCCGATTGCCACGGTCAAGGCCGCATCGAACGCGAAAAAACCATCGAGTTGCGCATTCCGCCCGGCGTGGATTCCGGCACGCGCCTCCGCGTCACGGGCGAAGGCGAGCCCGCTCCGAACGGCGGCGCGCCAGGCGATCTCTACGTGGTCCTCGAGGTCAAGGAACATCCCTTCTTTGAGCGCCGCGGGGCTGATCTCTACTGCACCATCCCGCTGAGCATCACGCAAGCCGCGCTTGGCACGGAACTTCAAGTCCCCGGCCTCAATGGCGACGAAAAACTTAAAATCCCTGAAGCCACACAAAGCGGCGCCGTCTTTCGCCTCAAAGGCAAAGGTCTCGCCGATCCCCGCGGTGGCGGCAAGGGCGACCTCTATTATCACGTCCGCGTTCTCACGCCAACCAGACTGACGCGCGAACAACGCAAGCTCCTCGAACAACTCGGCGCTTCTCTCAAAGTAGAGAACAAGCCTGCGGACCGCAATTCCACCATTTTCGACAAGGTAAAAGACATCTTCGGCTAGAGCACCGCTCCTGCGATAAGATCCCAGCGTGCGCCGCCGATTCTTTGTTGACGAATTTACCGGATCCACCGCTGTCATCGAAGGCGATACCGCCCATCACCTGGGCCACGTGCTCCGCGCTCAAACCGGCCAGCTCTACGAGCTCAGCGACGGCTCCAGTGCCTGGCTCGCCCGCATCGAGTGCGTTTCTCGCGGTCGCCTCGAGTTCTCCCTTCTCGAACGGCTCCCCGCGCCGCAACCGACAGCAGACGTCATTCTTCTTCTCTCCATCGTCAAATTCGATGCATACGAATGGGCCATCGAGAAAGCCACCGAACTCGGCGTCAGCAGGATAATTCCGCTAGCCGCTGCCCGAAGCGAACGAGGCCTTTTGGCCGCCGCCCAAAAGCGCTCTCCACGGTGGAAAAAAATACTGCTAGAAGCCTCCCAGCAATCGCGGCGCCTGCGAATCCCGCAACTCGATGAACTCGCCAAACCGAGCCAAGCTTTCGCCGGGCAAACCGCCGGGTTTCGCCTCCTACTCTCCGAGCGCAGCGATGCGCCGTCCGTCCGCAAATCTCTGGACGGTTCGAATCACGCAACGCCCTCGATCGACGCCGCTCTGGCTGTCGGCCCGGAAGGCGGCTGGACCGACGACGAACTCATCGCCGCCCGCGCCGCCGGCTTTCTGGAAGCTTCTCTCGGCCAACTCATACTCCGCACCGAAACCGCCGTCATCGCGGCTCTGGCGACACTGAACTTCGCCCTATCCCCCGAGTGAACAAGCGCCCAAGGCACAATCTCTTCGAAGTCCACGGGCAACGCCCGCCCGCCACTCCCGAATCTCACTTAACGGCCCGGCCAAATCGGCCATCGGTCAACACTCCGCATAAATGCAATCTAGCGCCGTCCATGACGGCCATGCTATAAATAGAAGGCAGCACAAAAATGCAAAGCACGGACCAGAAGCAATCTCTTGCCGCATCAGTTCCGGAAACTTTGGCTCCGGCGCCTTCGACTACCCATTCCCTGCGGAACGAAATCCGTGTTTGGACGCGCGACCTGCTCATCGCCATCGGCCTTGCGCTGGTCATCATCGTCTTCCTTTATCAACCGGTTAAAGTCGAGGGCACCAGCATGGCCCCGCTGCTTTCCGACCAGGAGCGCATTTTCATCAACAAATTTGTCTATCGCTTCGAGCCCATCCAGCGACGCGACGTTGTCGTTTTCTGGTATCCTCTCGACCATTCGAAATCGTTCATCAAACGCGTCATCGGCTTGCCTGGCGAAAATGTCGAGATTCGCCAGGGCATCGTTTACGTCAACGGCCGCGCCATTGACGAGCCCTACGTGCCCGCGCAGTACGAAGACATGAGCGACTACGGCCCCGTGCGTGTCCCCAGGGACAGCTACTTCGTCATGGGCGACCATCGCATCAGCTCCAACGACTCGCGCGTCTTCGGCTCGGTCCCCAGCAAGTTTATTTATGGCCGCGCCGTGTTCGCCTATTGGCCGGTCGATCATTTCGGCTCCCTTTCCACGACGGAAGCCAGCACCAGCAAATGAGCGGCAGTCGTCCTACTCGGCAGACTGTAATGACCACTCTTGGAGGACAAACTGACCGAAGTTCAGCACCGACCCGCCACTCTCGCTCTGGAAGACGGGCGCATATTTAACGGCCGCGCCGCGGGCGCCATCACGCGCCGCGGCGGTGAAGTCGTTTTCAATACCAGCCTCACCGGCTATCAGGAAGTCTTTACCGATCCAAGCTACTCCGGGCAAATCGTCTGTCTGACTTATCCGCACATCGGCAACGTTGGCGCGAATCTGGACGACGAAGAATCTTCCCGCCCCTACATCGAATCCTTGATCGTGCGCGAGTTTTCGCAAATCTCCTCGAACTGGCGTTCCGCGGAAACCGCCCAACTCTATTTGAATCGCCACCAGATTCCTGCCATCTGGGATATCGACACGCGTGCACTCGTGCGCCACATTCGCAGCGTCGGAGCCCTTCGCGGAGTAGTAGGCACGGACGGCACGCCCGCCGAACAACTGATCTTCGAAGCTAAACAATTGCCCGCCATGGCCGGCCAGGAACTCGCCAGCCGAGTCAGCTGCAAAAAAGCCTACGGCTGGGAAAAAAGCTCTATCGAACTCACCATTCCGCCGTGGTCAGAGTCCATGGGCGAGTCCGGCAGAGTGTCAGACACGCGAAAGTTTCGTGTCGTAGCCTACGACTTTGGCATCAAGCAAAATATCTTGCGACTCCTCGTCGACCACCATTGCGACGTGTGGGTCGTCCCTTCCGCAACTTCTGCCCAAGACGTTCTCGATCTCCAACCCGATGGCGTTTTCCTTTCGAATGGCCCCGGCGACCCCGAGCCCGTCGGTTACGCCGTCGAAAACATTCAAAAGCTCCTCGGCCGCGTCCCGATCTTTGGCATCTGCCTCGGCCATCAACTCTGCGGTCTCGCGCTAGGCGGCAAAACGTTCAAGCTGAAGTTCGGGCATCACGGCTCGAATCATCCGGTGCAGAACTTGCTCACCGAAAAAGTCGAAATCACCGCCCAGAATCACGGCTTCTGCGTCGATCCTGAATCGCTACCCTCCAGCGACGTCGAAGTCACCCACGTCAATCTCAACGACCACACCAACGAAGGCATGCGCCACAAACACCTGCCT
>Ga0210410_10006058_pt1 | contig 10518 bp, 8 predicted proteins | sample IncBWC4MmetaG_FD_161058 | JGI IMG/M metagenome (GOLD analysis project Ga0210410, IMG submission 161058) | Forest soil microbial communities from Barre Woods Harvard Forest LTER site, Petersham, Massachusetts, United States - Inc-BW-C-4-M | ecosystem: Environmental > Terrestrial > Soil >... | reverse complement strand
CGATCATACGTTTCGGCGGTTTGGCAAGGAAGCGCTGGTCGAGCGTGGGTTCGACGAGTCTTGTTTCATGAGGCGAAGCGCTGGCCACGTGCACGGCGAGAGGAAAACCATAGCCGTCTGCGATGGCCATGATTTTGCTGCCTTTGCCGCGTTTTGTAGGGCCGACACCACCGCCCCTTTTTTCGCGCCGCTGAAGCTGGCGTCGAAGAAGGGCTCGCTCAGATCGAGCTTCCCTCGGTCTCGTAAATCTTCGGCCAGTTTTTGCAGCAAGCGAGTCAGCAGCCCGCTGCGTTGCCAGTGTTGGAAGCGCCGGTGACAGGTTTGATAAGACGGATAGCGAGATGGCAAATCGTGCCAGGGAGCACCCGTGCGTCGAACCCAGAAGACTCCGTTCAGTACCGCGCGCGTGTCCTGCCACGGTCGCCCTCGCCCATCGGCTCGTCGTTTGGGACGAAACAACGGTTCGAGAACCGCCCACTGGGCGTCGGTAAGGTCCATGCTCTCGATTTACGCCCTTTGCCATAAGTTTCACCCGTTCAGTGGCTTGAATGTGTTTATGAGATAACTTCTAGATGCTGTAACAAAAACAATCGTTTAAGGTGAAATATGGAAATTTTCCTTGACTGCGGGCTTTTCGAACTGTTGGCTGCTGTCGGACTGGGGGCGCTTGGGCGCGCTATTTACTCCAGAAGAGTCGTCGGCATCGCTTTCCTCGTCCTGAAGCGCTGCTGCACCGCTTGTCATGCTGGAGATGGTGTCCGGTCCTAGGCTGAGATGGGCCGGAGCTGTTTCTGCGGCCATGGCGCTCGTAAACGTTGGAGTGGTCGCAGCGGTGATGCAGGATGGCAGAATCCCGCGCCTGCGATTTCGGCGCCGCCGGGAAGCAGTGGAGCCGTCGCATCCGGAGACAGAACAACCGGGAGTGTGTAATCCGAGGACCCGCGACCTGACGCGTGACCAAGAACCGCTGGCTTCGGTCCGCACTGGAATCTCCCAAGCTTCCGCGAGGTGAACTATGGCAAACAAGAAAACCACGAACAAAGGTAAGCGCTCCACAGCGAAAGCAAAGAAAGTCGCAACCGCTGCCACAGGAAAGCGTCGGGAAACACCGCGGGAACGCGGTCCGAGGGGCTGGTTTCTTCCAATCATAGAATCAGCATATACGAATCTGCGGCCACGCTTGGTTGAAGGAGAACGGTCCCTCAAAACCACTGCTGTCCCCGAAGGATCAACTTACAGAAGCATGCTCCAGCCTGGCTTGGGCGAGGAGGTCCTTCGACCCGCAGAGCAAAATTTTTGGCTGAATCGCTTGACCGAGTTCAAAAGACGAAAGACGCAAGTGGCCGCACGTATTCCTGCCGCTACCGACAGGGGCCTGGCTCCTCCTGCACCTTCTGTGCCTGGAGGAATAAATTGGGCTCCCCTTGGTCCATCCGTTGTTTTGAATGGTCAGGCTGAGGGCGAACCCCCAGTAGCAGGCAGGATTCCAGGTATCGCGGTTGCGCCGGGTGGAATGATTATCTACGCCGCATCGGCAAATGGTGGAGTCTTCCGCTCGGATGATGGAGGCGTGACGTGGAGGTCGCTCATGGACGCCTTCGATCTGGCACCAACGAACTTTGCAAGTACGAGCCTGGCGTGCGGAGCGATTGCCATCGATCGAAACGACCCCAAGCGGGTCTACGTAGGCACGGGTGAAGGGGACACGTATTCGCTTTTCAAAAGCCGCATCGTCAATGCTCTTCCCGCGTACAGGGGAGTCGGGCCCATCCGCAGCGATGATGGAGGGGCGACGTGGATTTCGGAGCCGACCGCGAGTGGTTCCACAGAATTGGCAGGGAAAGCTTTTTTCGCCCTCGCGGTTGATCCCACAAACCGAGAGAATGTCGTCGGAGCAACCTCAGAAGGGCTGTACCAGCGGGTTGTCGGTGGCACGGGCAACGCGCAGTGGTTTCTGCGCCGATCCGGCGTTCATTCAAGCGTCGTCGTCACTTCCAACAACGGAGTGACTAAGTTCTTTGCGGCGCAGTGGGGCGGGCAGGTCCTCGAGTCATCGGAGGGCAATTCTTGGACAGTTGTCGGAACTGGGTTCCCGAACGGAAATGTCGGCCGCATCGAGGTCGCGGCCCAAATTGGGAATCCAGATGTGGTTTACGCGTTTGTAGCGGATACAAATGGTCTAGTCTTGGGCGTCTATCGATTCGACGCTGGAGGAGGGCAATGGTTACTGATAGCCAATCCGCCCGACGTTTTGCCCAAAGATGATAACGGCAATAGCCAAGGAGACTACGATTTAGCGCTGGCCGTCGATCCGAACAACCCAGACTTGATCTACATGGGCGGAAGCTACTTCAACGATCCGCAGTATTGGCCTGGATCGATCTGGCGTTGCCAAGTCACAAAAAGCGGCTCGGCCTATCAAATGAGCGCGGCTTCGATTGGGGTCAATGCCCACGCCGATGTTCATACCCTGGTGCACTCTCCGGGAGATTCCAATTCGCTCTGGGTGGGCTGTGACGGTGGCCTGTTCTTGAATCGCGATCCGCGAGGGACCGGCATCTTCAAAGCATGCAACAACGGTCTATCCTGCCTGTGTTCCAATTTCTTTGGTCAGCACCCAACTGACCCAGGTGTTCTATTGTGCGGACTGCAGGATAACGGAACGGCACGAGGAGCAAGCGGGGGAATTTGGAAGAGCGTCAATGGCGGCGACGGTGGATATTGTCTGATCAATTGGAGCGATCCACTTCAAGTGCTCGTGTTTGCCAATGGCTCTGTGTATCGCGCTACGGATGGCGGGCAGGGACACGACTCATGGACCGAGACTAAGTTTCCCTGGGCAACGATGACTGAACCCATGGCCAGCCCTCCTTACAATCCTACCAATGGGGACGAGGCGTCATTGGTCGCCTTAGGGTCGGGACAGAGCGTGCACTTCTCGACCGACTTCGGTGGTTCTTGGTCGAGCGATACCGTCGATCTACCGACGCAAGCAAGCATCTTTTCCATTACATTTGCTTCTGGAACTCGTCTTTATGTCGGGACTACAGGTGGCGAGGTCTTTCGTGTGGACAAGGCCGGAAACACTTGGCAACAGCTGCGCGTTGACAATGTGTCCGCGGGTGCTTTGCCTCTGCAAGGCTTGATCTGTGATATAGGCATCGATTGGGCCGACCCGTCTACGAATTCCATTTACACAGCCTTCGGAGGAATCGGGGACTACCGCCACGTCTGGCATTTTGACGGCACTACGTGGGAACAGAGGAGCGGGCCCGCTGCCGGAAGCACAAACTTGCTCGATGTCGAGCATAACGCAATTGTCGTCGATCCTCAGGCCCCGACCAACGTTTACGTGGGCGCTGATATTGGTGTCTGGCATACATCGGACAAAGGCCAGAACTGGGCGCCACTGTCGAACGGACTGCCGGAGGCTCCCGTATTCGACCTTCAGATCCACCCTACGAAGCGACTTTTGCGCGCGTCCACTCACGGACGAGGGTTGTACGAATTTCCGCTGTAGTTGTTGTTGTTCAATTAACAGGCATCATTAAGAAGACGCAGTTGTTCTAACTGCGGCGAATTGGGGGAAAAATGACAAAGAAGAAGAGTGGTAAAAGCCCTTCGGCAAGATCAATGGCGATGGTGGCAGTTCGCAATATCGTCGGAATCCACGTCAAGTTCACACTGAATACGCCAGACGGCCTTCGCAAAGTTACTTTCGAACTAAAGAAAGACACTCAGGGCGAAGACGAGAAATGGACGATCACCTTCCAGTTGTTCGAGCGCGCAAAGAAAACGGATCCGTTTGGCGATGCCATCGTAGACCTGGAAGTGGACGTTGACAACAAGCTGAACAGTAAGGCGGAGAACCTGGCAGATAACGGAATGACGCCGAAACAGTCGGCCTTCGCCCTCGGCCCCGCGGCAGACACTGCCAAGGATGCAGCGGCAGGCACTGTGAGCCAAGACAAGGCCAAGACAACTGTACAGAACACCCTGAAGAAATAAACAGGTTAAAACGTGGCGGCCCTGAACTGCACACCGAAGGCCTGCATACTGGGCCGCTTTGTTGCCCTGATGGGTGTTTTTCTGCTTGCCTCCTGTGCTTTCGCTCAGCATTCACCAAGAGTGCTGGGTGACTGCCCGGCGGACGCAAACTTCGAAACGCAAGCATACGTTATTCGCGATGTCAAGCTTGAGGACCCCTGGCGCTTCTTAAGGGCGATCGGAGCAGGCCGCGACGCCGCGGACAAGGCGGTCGCTGCTTTAATAGGGACGCCATTCAAGTACGCCGAACTCGAGCGAGTCCGACACGTTATCGAAGACGAGCGCTTCTTGCCAACAGATATCAGCTACTCAGTTGTTTCTGTGGATTCCTGCTCTGACCACCAACTCAACGTTATATTCCAGGTGTTTTCGGCGCAGATCTCGCCAGTGTTAAGTTCGACATTCGAATTCCACAAACAAGAGAGAGCGGACCCGAAAGATGCCGCTGGTATGTCGCGCAGCGACCAGTACGTCCGTCTTGTTCCTCGCGGGGGATACGATCACACGGACAAGTTCTTCGCGGGTGGAACCATTGAGGCGCGGTGGGGAGCGAACCCAATACCGATCAATGCTTTCGAACTTGAGGGATATGGATCCCAATCCCTTCGTTTCGTCTCAACTGCTCTTACCGGCGAATATGATTCCAGCACAGGCTGGCTGGGCCACGCCGACTGGCGAATCGATTACAAAAATTCCTCCATTCCGACCGATCGCTCCCCTCTGAATCAGGGTCGCCTGGCGCTTCAGTTCACATCAGAATCACATCCCATGAAAAGCATAATTGTACGGTCCGGAGTAACCGTTGAAGGAGGCAATCAACAGAGCAGGTTCACACCAGAGGAACTGCCTCCTGCCACGGTCGCGAGCACAGGCTACAGCAGTATCAAGCTCTACGATGGGATAACCGCTCAGCTACGGCGCCAGGCATTCGCTGTATCGTATGGTCTTCAACTTGGTTCAACTTCCACATCCCTTCATGGTGACTGGCGTAAGCAAATCGGTGATGTTGCCTATGACTGCTGGTGGCCCTTTTCCGATCACCGACTGGTTGAAATCGAACAGAGATTCACAGTCGGAGCCATCCAGAGACTGAGAGTCGTTCCCGCTACGGAGCGGTTTTTTGGAGGAAACTCCGCGGACCCGTTTGTTCCGGGCAACACATGGCAGATTCTCGCCAACCCTTTTATCCGCAGCATTCCCGCCCACCGCTTTTATGTAACGCCGGAAGGTATCGGAGGAGATCAGTTTGTTTCCTATAATTTCACTTCGGCAGTGACCGTATGGCGGAGACCTCTCGTCCCCACTGAGTGGACGAACGATCAGGACTTTAACAAGAAACTGAATGGAGCCTTGGTATCCTCTACCAGTATTCTCGAAGTTGCGTACGAGAGCGACGACAAGCATTTTCGCACGGCACTCTCGCTACTTCCGAACGTGTTAAGCGGCGTCGAACTTCTCACGAACAGAGTCACAGCCGCGAGAAATGGTGCGCCATCGTCACTACAACCGGCCTTTGATTCTTGTCTTGATGCCCTCGGTTCGTCGAAACAGTACGTCCGACATGCAATCGCAGATAAGCCTGTCCAGGCGTATGGTTCAGTTCAGGAACTGCTGCCGGACGGTGATGGTGCATTGGCGGACGAGGTATCGGCTTGTGGGACTGACTTGAATGGAAGTCTCAACGACTCAACGATCGCAACCGCAGCAACCGCTCTGAGTGCGTTAGCGGGCAATCTTCAGACTGAGATGGCCTCCATTGATCAAAGGACTGCTACTAACGAGGCATCCTCAGATATGTCGTACGTGCGGCGCACCCTGGACACAATTCTGAAGGAAATGAATATTGCATCCCTGAGTCCGGTTCTCGCTTGTGATGTCGCACACCTAAGTCCGGGGGGCAATGCTGGATACGAAGGCACGCGATACGGAGTCGGAGGGGGGATTCGATTCTCGCTGGTAAACACGGCCAGCTTCACGCTGGGATATTCGCGAAATCCTAACCCGCGACCGGGCGAGGGATCCGGTGCATTTTTCTTTTCTTTCAATACACGTAATCTGTTCCAGTAGCTTCGCGTTTGGAGAATTCCCGCAGTTCTGCGGAGCAGATGACGAACAACTAGGAAACGAGCTCGCTTTAAGGAGCGAAACCATTCTCCGTCGTCTTGTCGGAAGGACTTATGGCGGTATCGTAGGCAGTGCAAGGAGAGCACTCAGCTGGCCGTGGCTCCGCCCGCCAGTACCACGGTAGTAGAGGAATACTTAGTTTGGGGTTGAACTTTTCAGTGATTTACCACCGAGCCAGGGCGCAATCACCCGTTTGCTAAACCGTTGTAGGGCCAAAACTCTTACCGGGGTTCGAATCAGGGTTCGAATCCCCTCTCCCCATGTTCTTACCAGCATTGGAGTTAGGGAAATCCGCTTTTCGGTTCAGGCGGGTGATTGCGCGGCTCTCTATCACAGTTTTATCCCTCTTGCGCGATCGGATCCAGTTCGAAATAGCGTGAGCGGTGAATGAAATTGAATGAAATGCGTTTTTCGCGAAACCGCTGGAACTCAGACTCGCTCGCGGTCACAAACGGGGTTGGGGGGAGATCATTGGCGATGTCCCCGAACCGGACTTCTGGACAGTCTTGCGGATGATGGCAAAACTCCGGCTCCGGCGCCCTACAAACTAAGTTCTCGGATAGAGTGATGCGATATATCTCTTATCGCTTTCCGATAGCCCCGAAGGAGTCTTAATGCTCGTACCGTCCGTGAAGAAAGTCGCGGGCATTGCATATATCATTATCGAAGACCGATCAAATTCTCGAACGCCCGGATATGATCCTGACTGGAAAAAAGCGAATTCAATCGTACTTTTGGACCAGTAATTAGGTGGGCCCGAGAATGCACTGTATACCGCTTCGCGGTTCCAGTTTAAGTGCGCTCTTGGATTATTAAGCTCATGGACTAGGCCCAACATGTGTCCTATTTCGTGGAGGTAGTTTATTGGGATGTCCCTACCACCCTCTTGGAAGCCGAGGTTAATCGTCGGCGAAGAACCGTTTACAATTGCCAATGCATCAACGCCAATCATCGACCACGAGCCCTCTTGTGCGAACGAGACTTGGATTGGAGCATCGTTCGAATCCACGTAAGTCGATTGGAGGTTGGCATATTTGAGCCATTCGGCGAGAGCTTTCGCAAACTTCTCTCGCTGTTCCGCCGCCCCATCCATAAAATGGATGCGTAGAGAAGAACCATCTGGCCAAAGTTTGCTAGTAGCGGAGTTTTCTCGGAATTTGTCCGGACTCGCCTTGCGCATTTTTGCCAAACGAGCGCTTTCCGATTGCGTTAGAATCCTTGTCCGCATTTCTGCGATTATCAAAACCGAGGTTTGGCGGTTGCGTTCTATTTCCCCCAAAAGCGCTTGGGTCTGTACTGTCGCTTGTTCGACTTCCTTCTGCACGTTGGCCGCCGTCGATTTTAGGTGTTCGAGTTCACCGTGGGATTTCTCGAGGGCGATCTGCGCCTCATGCATTTTGTCCACAGTGACCTCGAGTTTGATTCCAAAAAGATAAGTGCCAACCAGAACGAACACACCTAACACCGCACCGGCGAACTTCGCGAAGCTAACGAGCCCCTCATCTACGACGTACGTTACTTTGCCCTTGATGGAAGCGTCCGATGCGCTCGCAGATGGCAGGCCAGGTAGCAACATCGACTGGCAATAACGGCACTTAATGGCTTCTTCAGCAATCTGCTCTTTGCAGAAGGGACATGACTTCATCTCCCACTCCGATCTTGCCCGATTGAGCACAGGATGCGTGACTTAGCAATGATAGAGAAAATACCGTCGGAACACTTGAAAATCAACCTTTCGTCGTCGGCCTTCCTAGAGCTCACTCTTACTTCACTAGTCTCTGGTATGGTAAAATCAAAGGCAGAGTCCAAAATCCGCATCCGCCCCAATAGAATCATGAACCAGGCGTTTCCCATCACACCCAACAAACGGCGTTCGAGGCTGCCAATCAGTTCTGCAATGTCGCGCTCGTCAATTTCTTCTGGACCCTCGTCGGAGAATTCGTGGCCCGTGAATTCGGGAAGGGTCCGCACCATATCCCGCGCAAGGCCGATCAGAGAGGAAATCTTTCCCCCTCATAAACGTCGGAGTTGCAGTTCGCTGACTCGGTCGAACTCCTTAGCCCATATCAGAGGCCCTTCAGCCTCGCCCGGCCCGGATGTTGGGAATCTCGGAATGAGTAACCTATTTCAGCGAAGCTGTTTAGCACTCAAGCCTCCTGGACTCAACTCAGCCGCTGTCTCAAAATGCGGGCAGGTCAAGTAGTGGTCTTCGGTTCGGCCGGACTGTCTCAAAGTACGGGTTCACTCCAGCAAGTAGCCATCGTTGTCACTTCACAGAACCAAACTTTTCGACTTCTTTCTTGTGGAAATTCATTTTCAGCGACCAGGTTAGTTCGTTGCTTGAGAGGAGCTACTACGGCAGCTCAAACCAGCCGCGACGAACCTAGCGTAGCTTGATTCTGTTTTGGAAAGAGTTGGGAATTATTGGAGGAAAGCTGATATTGCCTCCGGAAATAACAATTGAGAGAATTTGGCCATTGATTGGCACCCAATGCGCTGATTGCGAGTATTTTGGGTGGTTAATTACAGGGCAATGGTTGGAGCACTCAGCACCGCTTGGAACAGCCAGAAAGTCTTAGAACGCGCAGGCGATATCAACAGGAGAACCCCCAATGTCGGCGCGAGACACCGGCGAGGAACGCCGAAGGCCTATTTGAAGCGTCGATGGCAGCCGTCTCGCCCCCCGGTGAGGCGGATGACCTTGTTTGCCCAATCGTGCTCTTCGATTGCGGATTCGTGCTGAACACTTTGTGACAATGAGCTACACGCTCACAAACTCGTCGTGACTAAGACCAGTGACCTGAATGAATATGAGACCTATTATAATGGCGAGAATGGAGTTTCGATATTCTGCTTTTTCCTGGCATCTAGAATTACCGCCGTGGTATCGTAACCGACAAGGAAACACAAAAGAAGGGTCGCTTTCGGCTTTGTCTCCTACATGTTTGCTCTCGCGCCCCAAATTTGCCGCGCTCAGGACGCGATAATCCAGCCAGTTCCGTTCACGCAAAGAGATGTCATCCTTGTTGGGAGACCTGGTAATGACAATATTCTGATCGGACGCATCACGCTCTTGTCGAACAAGGCGCTTCCGGAGCTGCTTTTTCGACCAAGCGACCTGGAGCGCAAAGATGGCGCCGAAGTAATCTCGCGATTGCAAATTCAACCGGTCAGTTCCGTCAAGCTGTCCTTAGTTGAAAACACGCCTCAGGATTTTGACTTCAAGGTCTCGGGCCTGAAGACTCCGGGCATCTACATCGGCACGATAGACTTCCTTCTACCTCGGCTTGGAACGGCAGCTGCAATTCATCTGGGCTTGAGGGTCCAGGCCGAAGAGGTGCCCAAAGTCTCACTTCGGAAAGGGTCGGACAGCCTAAAAATCCAGATCATCAATTGCTCACCGCTAAGATGCTTTGTCGGGAAGAGGCTATTTAAGGATGGTCTCCTGGAAAATTACAGTTTCCTATCGACAATGGAAGCGTACAGCCGTTCACCATCGATGGCGCTGTAGCAGCAACGGGCGACTTGCATCACCTCAACGCCGGCGGCTCCCTAATATTGGACGTCCCGCGTGCTATCGATTCGAAACCCATCGTTACCATCAATCTTAAGGTCAGCCGGCAGGAACTGACGCCCGACCATTACGTCGGTGACGTGGAAGTGCGCATTCCGGGGAAGGACGAGCCACTCAAGATACCCTTGGAAGTCAACGTGAGAACCGGCCCCGAGTTGCCAATTCTCATCCTGCTGCTCGGCATTGCGTTCGGACGGCTCGTCAAATACATGCAGGATAAAGGCACCCCACAATCGGATCTGCTCTTGCAGTTATTTCAGATAGAAGCGCGCGCAAGACAAATGTCGATGATGGGCGCCGCCTGCAGCACATGCTGGATGACGCCAGACATGAAATTGTGGGCATGCAACTTGAGGAAGCTAAGGCCGACCTCGCAAAGATCGCCGGCCGTCTCACGTTGCTCGCGCGCTTGCGATATCTGGAAACGCTGTTGACGCCGAGGGCAAACGACAATGGTGTCGCAGGGATTCTTTCAGCACCGCACAGGCGCGAGATCAGATCTCACGTGGTTCGGACCCGACGGGGGTCGTCAACCAAATCGAAACGCAAGTTCAGAATCTGCCGCCCCCTAGTAGAGTGCCGAATCTGGCTGCGCGGACCAGGAAATGGCGGCTGCGAGCAGCGTACGCAGCGCCGCGCAAGTAACAGCCGCTGGGTCGGCATCTCCTCGCGGCTCTCTGGCGCGCAGGCTTGTGGCCCTTCTTACTGGCCATACCGAAGCAGCTCGCGCGCAAATTACTCTCTGGTTCTTGAGGCCGCTTCTCTGGTGTGTT
>Ga0210410_10006055_pt1 | contig 10520 bp, 12 predicted proteins | sample IncBWC4MmetaG_FD_161058 | JGI IMG/M metagenome (GOLD analysis project Ga0210410, IMG submission 161058) | Forest soil microbial communities from Barre Woods Harvard Forest LTER site, Petersham, Massachusetts, United States - Inc-BW-C-4-M | ecosystem: Environmental > Terrestrial > Soil >... | reverse complement strand
TTCTGCTTGTATTCCTCGACCACATTCTTGGCGAAAGCCTTGTTGTCGCCGAAGAAGTTCACGATCACGGAGTGGTCGATGACAAGATCGACCGGCACCAGCGGATTGATCTTCTCGGCATCGCCGCCGAGACTCTGCATGGCGTTCCTCATCGCCGCCAGATCGACCACGGCGGGAACGCCGGTGAAGTCCTGCATCAGCACGCGCGCCGGGCGGAAGGCGATCTCATGCTCGAGCTTGCGCTTCTTCAGCCATTTCGCGATCGCCTCGATGTCCCCCTTTTTCACCGTGCGCCCGTCTTCGTTGCGCAGGAGGTTCTCAAGCAGCACCTTCATCGAATAGGGAAGCCTGGAAATCCCCTTCAGACCGTTCTTCTCGGCGGTGGGCAGGCTGTAATAGACATAGGTCTTGCCGCCGACCTTGAGGGTCTTCTGGCATTTGAAGCTGTCGAGCGAGGTCATGTTAGGAATCCCAATTTAAGGTTATACCCAGGCAAGGGTATGTAAACACCGGCGGCTCGGGTTTGGCTTGATGGCTTGCAGGCGTGGATCGAGTGCTGCATCAAGTTCCGGGCTTATAGAATCTTTCCAAACGCATAGCCACCGGCAAGCGCGGTGGAGGCGATGCGGCACCGATCAATTTTGCTGCGCTACCGTTCGTTTTTGAAAAGCTGAAAGACCTGACAAAGATGCGGCTTTCGGGACGTGGCGTCAGCTGTGTGCGTGGTGGCCGCGAGGTGTTCGCCAGCCTCGATTTCGAGGCCTCGTCCGGCGAGGCGCTGGCGGTCATCGGCCGCAACGGATCGGGCAAGACCTCGCTGCTGCGGCTGATCGCGGGCCTGTTGGCGCCGGCCGCCGGATCGATTGCGCTCGATGGCGGCGAGGCCGAACTGACGCTGCCGGAGCAAGCTCATTATCTCGGCCATCGCGACGCGCTGAAGCCGGCGTTGAGTGTGCTGGAGAATCTCGGCTTCTGGCGTGATTTCCTGGGTGGTGAGGTTTTTGACGCCGGCGAGAGCCTTGCGTCGGTCGGGCTTGGCCACACCGCACATCTGCCGGCGGCGTATCTGTCGGCGGGTCAGCGGCGGCGGCTGTCGCTTGCGAGGTTACTGGCGGTGCGGCGGCCGATCTGGCTGCTGGACGAGCCGACCGCAGCGCTTGATGCGGCGGGGCAGAGCCTGTTCACGGGCCTGATGCGCGCTCATCTCGCCCGCGGCGGGCTGATCATCGCTGCGACTCATGGGCCGCTCGGCATTGACGCGCCCGAGCTGCGGATTGGGGGCGCGACGTGAGGAAACTCATCAGTGTGCGTCTTGCTCCGCTCCACCCTCTCCCACAAGGGGAGAGGGGAAGAAAGTGCGGTGCGGCATGACCGCGCTCTCCGCCCTCATCCAGCGCGACATCAGGATCGCGCTGCGCATCGGCGGCGGCGCGCTGATCGGCGTGCTGTTCTTCCTCAGCGTGGTGGTGCTGATGCCGTTCGCGGTCGGACCCGACCTGAAACTTCTGGCGCGGCTCGGCCCTGCGATCCTCTGGCTCGGCGCGCTGCTCGCGAGCCTGCTCACCCTCGACCGGCTGTTCATGGCGGACCATGACGACGGCTCGCTCGACCTCATCGTCATGAGCCGCAACTCCCTGGAGCTTGCCTGCGCGGCGAAGGCCCTCGCACACTGGATCGCGGCCGGCCTGCCGCTGATCGTCGCGACCCCGGTGCTCGGGCTGTTGCTCAATCTCGATGTGCCCTCGACCGCAGCGGTGGCGTTGACCTTGCTCGCCGGCACGCCGGCACTGACCTTCACCGGGATGATCGGGGCCGCGCTGGCGGTAACCCTGCATCGCGGCGGCCTGTTGCTTGCGGTCCTGGTGCTGCCGCTCTCGATTCCCGTACTGATCTTCGGCGTCGCCGCTTCCGAGGCCGCGATCTCGGGCCCGCAATCCTTTGGCGCGCCGTTTGCGATCCTGTGCGCGCTGTCGCTGGTGAGTTTCGTGGTTGGCCCCGTCGCGGCGGCGGCGAGCCTGCGACAGGGACTGGATTGATGCCGATCAACTCTTGCCGAGTAACGTTATGTCAATTGCCTGCGGCGCACGCTGCGATTAACAGGATGCCATGTCGCTGATCGACCTCGCCAATCCCAGCAGGTTCCTGGCGCTAACCGCGCGCATCCTGCCGTGGCTTGCGGCTGCGACCGCGATCCTGCTCGCGATCGGTCTTTATCAATCGGCGACCGCACCCGACGACTATCAGCAGGGCGCGACCGTGAAGATCATGTTCATCCACGTGCCGAACGCGTGGCTGTCGATGTTCGTCTGGGGCGTGATGAGCCTCGCCTCGCTCGGCACGCTGGTGTGGCGGCATCCGCTTGCCGATGTTGCGGCGAAGGCAGCAGCCCCGATCGGCGCCGCCTTTACGTTCCTTGCGCTCGTGACCGGCTCGCTGTGGGGCCGGCCGATGTGGGGGACCTATTGGGAATGGGATGCACGGCTGACGTCCGTGCTGATCCTGTTCCTGATGTATCTCGGGCTGATGGCGCTGTGGCGCGCGGTCGAGGACCCCTCGCGCGCGGCGCGCGCCGCCGCCGTGCTGACCCTGGTTGGCGCCATCAACCTGCCGATCATCAAGTTCTCGGTCGACTGGTGGAACACCCTGCACCAGCCAGCCTCGGTGTTTCGCATGGGCGGACCGACGCTCGACCGCGTCTTCCTGATTCCGCTGCTGGTGATGGCGATCGCGTTCACGCTGCTGTTCGTCACGCTGCATCTGGCGGCGATGCGCAACGAGATCCTGCGGCGCCGGGTGCGCAGTCTGCAGATGATGCAGGCGAGCCGGAAGGCCGCATGATGTCGCTCGGTCCGTATGCCTCCTTTATTGTCACGGCCTATTCGCTCGCGGCACTGGTGCTCGCGCTTCTGATAGGCTGGATCGCGATCGATTATCGCAACCAGACGCGGCGCCTGCGCGCGCTCGACGAGAGCGGCGTTGTCAGGCGCTCCGGCCGCAGCACGGTGGATACACGATGAGCGAGACTTCGACATCCGCGCCGCGGAACCGGCTCTTGATGGCGCTGCCGCTGATCGTGTTCGCGGGCCTTGCCGTATTGTTCTGGCTGCGGCTCGGCAGCGGCGATCCCTCCAGGATTCCATCGGCCCTGATCGGCCATCCGGCGCCGCAGATCACGCTGCCGCCGCTCGCAGGCCTCACGGCCGACGGCGCGCAGGTGCCGGGCCTCGATCCCCAGATGTTCAAGGGCAAGGTCTCGATCGTCAACGTCTGGGCGTCATGGTGCGCGCCCTGCCATGACGAGGCGCCGCTGTTCACCGTGTTGGCCGCGGACAAGCGGCTGCAGCTCGTCGGCATCAACTACAAGGATGCGCCCGACAATGCGCGGCGCTTCCTCGGCCGCTACGGCAATCCCTACGGCGTGGTCGGTGTCGACGGCAACGGCCGCGCCGCGATCGAATGGGGCGTCTATGGCGTGCCCGAGACCTTCATCGTCGGCCGCGCGGGCACCATCGTCTACAAGCTGGTCGGGCCGGTGACGCCCGAAAATATCGACATCGTGCTCAAGCCCGAGATCGACAAGGCGCTGGCGGCGGGGTCCTAGTCCTCGTCATTGCTGTGCATGTTCACTAATTCGCTGATTGAATCCACCCTGCGGGAGGATTCGATGCGCGATAACAGCTTCGATCGGACGATTGAACGGAATTATATTCAGAAATGGCGGTTCTTGATCGCCCAATATGAGGCTGTGAAGGCCGGCCGATCGCCGACGTTCCGCAGCGTCGGGGAGTTCTATAAGCACCACGGCACCTGTTCGCAGACCTTCCGGAAGTACTACAACCGCTATCTGCGCAGCGGCGCGGAGGCGGACCTGTTGCCGCGGCGGCGCGGGCCGAAATGGCGGGAGCGGCGCGAACCGGAGGGCATCGAGGCCGAGATCGTCGCCTGCCGCAAGCGCGGCATGAACCGCTATGAGGTCCACGCCGCCTTGCGCGAGCGGCGAGATACGATACCGTCGCCCTCGACCATCTACCGGGTCTTCAAACGCTATCAACTGAACCGACGCACGCCGGCCATGCGTGAGGAGAAACGTCGTATTATCAAGGACAAGATCGGCGAGCTCGGCCATGTCGACCTGCACCAGCTGTCCCGCGACATGTTCCTGGCGCCACCACAAAACACGGCCTTCATCGTCAGCCTGGTCGACAGTTGCTCGCGTCTGGCCTGGGCCGAGGTGCTGACCTCGAAAAAGGCGCTGCCGGTCATGTTCAAGACATTGAAGATGATCAACACCCTCAACGTCACCTATGGGGTCCAGTTCGCCGAGATCTTGTCTGACAACGGGGCGGAGTTCGCCTCCCGCAACACCCCCGAAGAGCACCCCTTCGAGGCCATGCTGATCGAGCTCGGCATCAAGCATCGCTACACCAAGCCCTACCGGCCTCAAACCAACGGCAAGGTCGAACGCTTCTGGCGAACCCTGGACGACGATGTCATCGACGGCGCAACCTTCGACAACCTCGACCACTTCGCCAACGAGCTCTTCGAGTATGTGATCTACTACAATGCCTTCCGACCTCATCAGGCCCTCGGCGGGAAGACGCCAAAGGAATTTGCTGAGGCTCAGACACAAGCCGTTCAATCAGCGAATTAGTGAACATGCACAATTGCGAGGAGCGAAGCGACGAAGCAATCCATAGCGCCGCGAGCGAAAAGATGGATTGCTTCGCGGAGCCTGTCATCGGGCGCGCATTCGCGCGACCCGTTGGCTCGCAATGACGAATCAGCCCTTCCTCACATCCCCCGCATCCGCCTCGCTCGCCTCCAGCGACACCGGCTCGAGATGATAGCGCTTGATCAGCGGCATCTGCGCGATCGCAAACAGCATGGTCAGCGGCATCACGCCGAACGCCTTGAAGCCGACCCAGAAGTCCGTGCTCTGGGTGCGCCAGATCAACTCGTTGAGGATCGCCATCGCGAAGAAGAACAGCGCCCAGCGCAGGGTGAGGATGCGCCAGCCATGCGGCGTCAGGTTGAACATCTGGTCGAACATGATGGCGATGAAGGAACGGCCGAACAGCAGTCCGCCGCCAAGCACAGCTGCAAACAGGCTGTAGATGATGGTCGGCTTGACCTTGATGAAGGTCTCGTCGTGCAGCACCAGGGTCAGCGTGCCGAAGATCAGCACGACGATGCCGGTGACGATGGCCATGACGGGCACGTGCCGCGTCACGACAAAGGACGCGATCATCGCCGCCACGATCGCCACCATGAACGCGCCGGTCGCAACGAACAGGTGATACTTCGCGTTGACGACAAAGAACACGATCAGTGGGCCGAGTTCGGTCGCCAGCTTGAACAGCGGATGTGGCTGGGTCTTGTCCATCAGTTAACCTTGGTTGCCGTCATCGCCCGCGAAGGCGGGCGATCCAGTACTCCGCGACCTCTCGGCTCAATCCACCGCCGCGGCGTACTGGATGCCCCGCATGCGCGGGGCATGACAAGAAAATCTCTCATGCCTCGATTCCCGCAATCGCTCTCGCGAAATCCCTGGCCGTAAACGGTGCGAGATCGTCGATACCCTCGCCGACGCCGATGAAATGCACCGGCAATTTGTGCTTCTCGGCAAGCGCTACCAGGATGCCGCCGCGCGCGGTGCCGTCGAGCTTGGTCATCACCAGACCTGTGACTCCCGCCGTGCGATGAAAAGCCTCGACCTGCGACAGCGCGTTTTGTCCAACCGTCGCGTCAAGCACCAGCAGCACCGCATGCGGCGCACTGGCGTCCACCTTGCGGATGACGCGGACGACTTTCTCGAGCTGGTTCATCAACTCGGCCTTGTTCTGCAAGCGGCCGGCGGTGTCGATGAGCAAAATGTCGCGCTTCTGCTCTCTAGCCGCCGTCAGCGCATTGAAGGCGAGGCTCGCGGAGTCCGAACCCTGCACGCCGGCGATCACGGGCGATTTGCTGCGCTCGCCCCAGATCTTGAGCTGTTCGATCGCCGCCGCGCGGAACGTGTCGCCGGCCGCCAGCATCACCTTGTGACCTTCGACCGCAAATTTCGCCGCAAGCTTGCCGATGGTGGTGGTCTTGCCGGAGCCGTTGACGCCGACGACGAGGATCACGAACGGCGCCTTTGCGGTGTCGACCGCAAGCGGCTTCGCCACCGGCGACAGCACCTTCTCCACTTCGGTCGCGACCACGTTCTTGACCTCGTCGGCCGTGATCGTCTTGTCATAGCGACCGGCGCCCACGGCTTCCGCAATACGCGCGGCAACCTCGGTGCCGAGGTCGGCGCGCAGCAGCACGTCCTCGATATCTTCGAGCATCGCGCGGTCGAGCTTGCGCTTGGTGACGAGATCGGCCACGGCGGTGCCGAGCGAACTGGACGTTCGCTTCAGGCCGCCGGACAGCCGCCGCCACCAGCTCAGCTTGGAAGTTTCTGTGGTGGTATCGTTCATGGAGCCGGTGTGTTAGCCGTTTCGATGCGTAAACGAAAGTCTTGCCATTGCTCGATGTTCCCCAATTGACGACGGAGGAAATCCAGGCCCGCGTGCTTCATCGCGACGGGCTGATGCTGGTGATCGACAAGCCGGCGGGGCTCCCGGTGCATCGCGGACCCAAGGGCGGCGCCAATCTGGAAGCCTCTTTCGATGCGCTGCGATTCGGCCTGCCGCGCCCGCCGGTGCTGGCGCATCGGCTGGACAAGGACACCTCGGGCTGCCTCGTGCTTGGGCGGCATCGCAAGGCGACCGCCTCGCTCGGCCTGTTGTTCAAGCACGGCAAGATCGCCAAGATTTATTGGGCCCTGGTCGAGGGCGGACCGGCCGAGGATGAAGGTGTCATCGAGTTGCCGCTCGGCCGCCTCAATGCCGAACGCGGCTGGTGGCAGAAGCCGGACCCGGAGGGGCAGCCGGCCATCACAAACTGGAAAGTGCTCGGCCGGGGCAACGACCTTACCTGGCTCGCCATGGAACCTCTGACCGGCCGAACCCATCAATTGCGGGTGCATGCGGCCTCCCAGGGCTGGCCGATCGTCGGCGACAACATCTATGGCAACGGTCCGCGCTTCGGCGAACCGCGGCTGCATCTGCACTCGCGCGAGATCGGCGTGCCGATTTCCAGGAACAAGGAACCGGTGCGCGTCGTGGCGCCGGCGCCGGCGCACATGCGCGAGCGGTTGCGTGCGTGCGGATGGAATGAGAAGTGACACGCCCATCGGCGCCATACATCCCGCTGTCATCACCCGCCTTGTGCGCAATTGCGCACTGGGGCGGGTGATCCAGTATTCCAGAGACAGCAGTGCAAGAGCTGAGGGGCCGCAGCGTACTGGATCGCCCGGTCGAGCCGGGCGATGACAGCGGAATCAAACCGTCAACCGCGCGCCGTTATAGCCTGAGACCGCAAGCCGCCGCACCGCGCCCGGCGCCTCGCCACTGATCGCCACCGGCAGATAGTGCTCGGTGCGGCCGGCAGTCGCGCTTTCGATCAACACATCGCGGACTGCGCCGACCTCGGCAGCCAATCGCCTCCGCAATGCCGCCTCGCCCGCCGTGCGCAAGCGCCCCGCACGCTGCTTGATCTCGCGTCCTGCGACCTGCGGCATCCGCGCCGCCGGCGTACCCGGACGCGGCGAATAGGGAAACACATGCAGGAAGGTGAGATCGCATTCTCCGACGAGATCGAGCGAGCGCTCAAACATCTCCTCCGTCTCGGTCGGAAAGCCCGCAATGATGTCGGCGCCGAGCGCGATGTCCGGCCGCACCCGCCGCACCCGAGCACAGAAATCAATCGCATCTTGCCGCGAATGCCGCCGCTTCATCCGCTTCAGGATCAGGTCGTCGCCCGCTTGCAGCGACAGATGCAGATGCGGCATCAGCCGCGCGTCATCGGCGATGGCGTCGAGCAGGTCGCGGTCCACCTCGATCGAATCGATCGATGATATCCGCAGCCGCTTCAGCTCCGGCACATGCCGCAGGATCTGCTTGACCAGTTGCCCGAGCTTCGGCGCGCCGGGAAGATCCGCGCCGTAACTCGTGAGATCGACGCCGGTCAGCACGATTTCGGCATGGCCGCGCCCGGCGAGCGCGCGCACCTGCTCGACCACCGCGCCCATCGGCACCGAGCGCGAATTGCCGCGGCCATAGGGAATGATGCAGAACGTGCAGCGATGGTCGCAGCCGTTCTGCACCTGCACGAACACACGCGGCAGGCCGCCCCGGAAGCCGTCGACGAGATGCGGCGCCATCTCCTTCACTGCCATGATGTCGCTGACGGCAATCTTTTCGGCGGCGTTAACATCGAATGCCGCGCGCACGTCGCGCCACGCCTGATCGCGCATCTTGTCGTCATTGCCGATGACGCGATCGACCTCATTCATCCCGGCGAACATCTGGCTTTGCGTCTGCGCCGCGCAGCCGGTCACCACGATGCGCGCATCAGGCCGCTCGCGCTTCAGCCGCCGGATCGATTGCCGCGCCTGCGCCACCGCTTCATTGGTGACCGCGCAGCTATTGATGACGATGGTCTGCTCGAGGCCCGCATTGCGAGCCTCGCGCGCGATCACCTCGGATTCGAACGTGTTGAGGCGGCAGCCGAAGGTGATGACCTCGACGCTCATGCGACGGAGGAGAACAGCGACGGGTCGAAGCGACCTTCATATTCGAACGACGCCGTGCCCGTCATCAGCACGTGGTCGTCGCGCTCGCGCCACTCGATTCTGAGCTTGCCGCCGGTCAGCGTGATCTCGACATTGCGGTTGGCACGCTTCAACCGTGCCGCGGCAACCGCGGTCGCGCAGGCCGCCGAACCGCAGGCCTTGGTCAGACCCGCGCCGCGCTCCCAGGTGCGGATCGTGATGTGATCGCGATCGACGATATGGGCGAGCGTGATGTTGGCGCGCTCGGGAAAGATCGGATGATTTTCCAGCAGCGGTCCGAAGCGCGCGAGGTCGTAGGCATTAACGTCATCGACCCAGAAGATCGCGTGCGGATTGCCCATGTTCACCGCAGACGGCGAATGCAGGATCGGCGCGTCGATCGGTCCGATCTGCAATTCGATGTAGCGGGTGTCGCGAAATTCCTCGGCAAGCGGAATATCCTGCCAACCGAACTTCGGGGCGCCCATGTCGACCGTGTAGAGCTCGGGCGACGGGCCCTGCCAGCAGTTCAGAAGCCCGGCCGCGGTCTCGAAGGTGACCGCGGTCTGCCCGGTCTTCTCGAACAGGCGGCGCACCACGCAGCGCATGCCGTTGCCGCAGGCGCCGGCCTCCGAGCCGTCATTGTTATAGATGCTGATGAATGCTTCGGTGCCGGCGAGCCGCGGCGGCTGCAACAACATGAGCTGGTCGTAGGGGACCTTCGCCGCCACCGCGCGCGCATCCGCTGATGTCACCTTGCCTGCAGCATCGCGCAGATCGACAACGACGATCTCGTTGCCGATCCCGTTCATCTTGGCGAAGGCGTGGTTGGCGAGCGCGCTCATGAAAAGCCCAAAATTCTGCCCGTGTTATATGGCCAATGATGGCTGATTGACCACCCCCGCAGGGCAGATGACTGATCTGTTAGGGGACGCGCGCCGCCGCACCGTGTTAGGGTCGCATCACCCCGGAATCATAATCTTCGACGGAGACTATTTGGATGACTCTCCCCTTCCTTCCCCGCTCTGCCCTGGTCGCGTTGATCCCGGTGGCCGCGATCTGGCTGGGGATAGCGGCCGCCCCGGCCCAGCAGGCGACGCCCGCGCCCGCTGCGTCGGCAACGCCCTCGCCGTCGGCTTCCGCAAGCCCGACCCCAGCCGCTTCGGCTTCGCCGGCACCGGCCGCGAGCCCGACCGCTTCCCCCTCACCGTCAGTCGCACAAACGCCAGCGCCCGCGGCGCCGATCCAGACCGCCGATCCCTTCGGCGAGCCGATCACGCTCGAGAGCAAGAAGGTCGTGGTTGCCAAGGGCAATGCCAACTGGGATTCGGCCTTCGACACCCTGATCGATTCGTTCAAGTCGCTGAACGCCCTGCTCGACAAGCAGGGCGTCAAGCGCGCAGGCAATCTGATGATCGTCTACACCTCGACCGACGACACCGGCTTCACCTACCTCGCCGAGATACCGGTCGAGCAGGACCCGAAGAACCTCGGCAAGGACATGAGCATGGGCAAGTCGCCGGAGGGCAAGGCGCTGAAGTTCGTCCATCGCGGCTCCTACGACAACATGGACAACACCTATGAGGCGATCACCAATCACCTCGACGACAAGAAACTTGAAGCCAAAGACACCTTCATCGAGGAATACATCACGGACCCGCTGAAGACGGCGGAAGACAAGCTCGTGATCAACGTCTATGTGCCGCTGAAATGAGAACGGCTTTCCTCACCCTCGCGATCGTCCTGCTCGGCGCACCAGCGCTGGCGCAAACGCCCGCGGATTTTCCGGCGGCGATCTCGGTCACCGGTGAGGCACAAATCTCAGTGGCTCCCGATATTGCTTTCGTTGATGCCGGCGTTGCGACCGACGCCAAGACGGCGCGCG
>Ga0210410_10006054_pt1 | contig 10521 bp, 8 predicted proteins | sample IncBWC4MmetaG_FD_161058 | JGI IMG/M metagenome (GOLD analysis project Ga0210410, IMG submission 161058) | Forest soil microbial communities from Barre Woods Harvard Forest LTER site, Petersham, Massachusetts, United States - Inc-BW-C-4-M | ecosystem: Environmental > Terrestrial > Soil >... | reverse complement strand
CATGTCGCAGCCGGAGGACTGGGCGGAGATGCGCGCCTGCGTGCGTCTGACGCGCGAGATCTTTGCGCAGCCGGCCTTTGCGCGCTACCGCGGCCGCGAGATCCAGCCGGGCGAGACCGTGCAGAGCGACACCGACATCGACGCCTTCATCCGCGCCAAGGTGGAGAGCGCCTTCCACCCGTCCTGCACCTGCAGAATGGGACGGGCGTCGGACCCGCTCGCGGTGGTGGATGCGCAGGCGCGCGTCATCGGCACGCAGGCCCTGCGCGTCGTGGACTCCTCGATCATGCCCTCGATCACCACCGGCAATCTCAACGCGCCGACCATCATGCTGGCGGAGAAGGCGGCCGACCACATCCGCGGACGCACGCTGTTGCCGCCCTCGACCGCACCGTACTACGTCGCGCCCGCCTGGGAGACGACCCAGCGCTAGGCGCGCGTCATTCGCGATAGCGCGTCAGCGCATCGCCGAGCGCCGCGCGCAGCGGCCCGAGCCACGGCTGGTAGTGCCGCCACTGATCGAGCCCCTCGCGGTAGATCGGCTGGCGTACCTGCTCGGAGCTTGCGGTGCGCACGCTGCGCTCGGTCTTCCAGAACTCGACGCAGGCCGGCTCGAAGTCGAGCCCGCAGTACTCGAGGATGCGGCGCACGTTGCCCTCGAGGTCGTCCACCAGGTCCTCGTGCTGTACGCGCAGGACCCGTCCCGGCAGCACCCGGTTCCAGTGCCCCATGAGCTCGAGGTAAGTGCGGTAATAGCGCGCGATGTCCTCGGTCCCGTAGGTGAATTCCTGGCCCTTGGCGAACAGCTGCTTGAAGTTCCCGAAGCAGCAGGCCATCGGCTCGCGCCGCGCGTCGATGATCCTGGCGTTGGGCAGCATCAGATGGATGAGCCCGACGTGCCGGAAGTTGTTCGGCATCTTGTCGATGAAGCGCGGCTTGCCGGTGCGGTAGGCGCGCGTGTCGCTCAAGTACTGCTCCCCGAGGCGGCGAAAATCGGCGCCGGTAAGCTCGGTGAGCACTGCCGGATAGTGCGCCTCGTCGGCGGCGGTCTCCCGGCCGCGGAGCGTCGCCACGATGCGCGGCACTTCGGCGAGCTCGTACGTTCCCTCGACCGCGGAGTGGGAGGCGAGGATCTGCTCGATCAGGGTGGAGCCCGAGCGCGGCAGGCCGATGATGAAGATCGGATCAACCGCCGGCACGCCGGCGTTCGCGTGACGCGCGAACAGGTCCGGCGTGCACACCTCGATCTGCGCTCGCGTGTTGAGCTCGTGCACCTCGGGGCGGTGGCGGCTGGCGGCGCTGCGCAGTGCATTGCCGCGCTCGTAGAAGGCGAAGGATTCGGCGTAGTCGCCGCGATCCTCGAGCGCCTTACCGAGCGCGAAGCAGAGGTGGTAGCGATCGGCGGCGCCGGTCGCCGGGGCGCCTTCGGCGGCGCGCATGGCGGCGACCTCGGCATCCTCGAAGCGGTAGGTTTTGAGATTCGCGAGGCTCCAGTAGGCGTCGCCGAAGTCGCCGCGCGCCGCGGCGGCCGCGCGATACTCCGCGATGGCTTCGCCCGAGCGGCCGAGGGTCTTGAGCGAATGGGCGATCGAGAGATGCAGATCGGCGGGCTGCGTCGCGCCGGTGAGCAGCCCGCGGTATTCCTCGATCGCACGCGCGTGCTGGCCGAGTCCCACGCAGGCGAGCGCGTGCAGGACCCGGTAGTCACGGCTGGCCGGATCCGCGGCGAGGAGCTTGGCCGCCTGCTCCTCCGCCTCGCGGTACAGGTGGCGCTCGTTGAGGACGCGTACATAGTCGGCGCGCGCGGCCTGGTAGTCCGGAGCGAGTGCCAGCACGCCCTCGAGCAGTAGCTGCGCATCATCGAGCACCTCGCGCTCGATGCCGATGCGCGCCAGCAGGCGCATCGCCTCGACGTGGTGGCCGTGGCGGAGGAGGAAGGCGCGGACCAGCTCCTCCGCCGCGCCGAGCTCACCGTCGGAGTACAGGCCGGTCGCCGTAATCACCTCGGGAGGCAGTGTCTTCAACGTCGCGACGTGGGCTGCGGCCGCGGCTGCGTTGGCGGCCTCGCCGGTCATCCGGTAAAGCCCCTCGAGCATGCTCCAGCTCGCGGGCAGGGCAGGGTTGGTCTGCACGGCCGTCAGCAGCGCGCCGATCGCCTGCGGCGCCTGCTTCAGCACCACGTGGCAGAGGCCACGCTCCTCGTGCAGGCGGCTGAAGCGCGGATGGTGGTGCTCGAGCTCGGCGAGCGTGGCCAGCGCCGCGGCGGTGGCGCCGAGCAGGCGCTGCGCGCGCGCCCGCAGGTAGAGCACGTCGCGATTCTCGGGCACCCGGCCGCGCAGCGCCTCCGCTGCCTGCAGGGCCTGCCTGTAGTGGCGCTCATGCAGCAGGGCGCGGATGCGCCCCACCTCGCGCTCGACCGAGGAGCTCGGGTCAACGACGGGCATGGCGCGCATCATGCGCCCCGCCGCCGCGGACTGGCCATGCTTACCCGGGCCGCGCCGTCAGAACGTGTAGCCGAGCGTGATCCCGATGACCCGCGGACGCAGCGGCGTCTGTTCGACGATGAACTGATCGGTGCTGACGAACACGCTGGCGTTCGAGTCGCTGAGGTTCTCCCCGTAGAGGTTCACGTACCAGTTGTCCTTGGCAATGCCGCAGGAGGCATCGTAGGTCGTGTAGGCGGGGTTCTCGAACCGCCCGCGCGAGTTGGTCACGACGTTGCCCGGCAGGAAGGTCGGATTGGCGCCCGCCTGCGTGAACGAATGACCGTTGTGAACAGCGCCGAACTGCATGTAGGGCGTATAGCCGTTGACACTCCACTCATAGCGCGCGCGCAGGCTGAACTGGATGGGCGGCGAGTTGGCGCTCGGCGCGCCAATCGGGCCGTAGGGATTGGTGATCGGTGAGCAGACGCCGCCGGAACAGACCTGCGTGATCGCCTTGCCGAAATTCACGCTCGCGGGGTTCAGATCGATCAGCGCCGGCGAGTTGGTCTGCTCACTGCGGTTCCAGGAGGCTGCGCCCTGCAGGGTGAGTCCGGTCACGACGCGCGCGACGACAGAAGTCTCGACGCCCTTGACGAGGAAGTTCTGACCGTTGGTGTCGAAGAAGATGTTGCCGGTGACGCCGGGGTCGAAGAACGCCACTTGGGCGTTGTCCCACTCCTCGCGGTAGATGGCACCGTTCCATTGCAGGCGGTGGTCGAGCCACTCGGTCTTCCAGCCGATTTCGTTGTTGGTCAGCTTGTCGGACTGATACGCCCCCGGCACGGCGAACTGGTTGACGCCATCCGGCCCCGGCGCATATTTGAACACCGAGCCGTCCGCGGCCATGTGATTCTGGTTGAACCCGCCGGGGCGGAAGCCCTGCGAGAAGGTGTAGTACACCATGACGTCGTGCGTCACGTGCCAGGTGAGATTGCCGCGGCTCTTGGTGCCCGACTCGGTGTCCTGCAGATTCTGCGCGTTGAGGTTGTAAGAGGACGGCAATCCAGCCGCCAGGGTCTGGCAGCCGCCGGGCGGCACGCCGCCCTCGTAGCAGCCGAAGCTGGAGAGGACGCTGCCGGCCATCGAGTTCTGGAAGCGAAAATGGCGCGTGCCGGCGGTGAGCGTCAGCACCTTCGGGATCAGATCGAAGTCGAGGGAGATGAACTCCGCGAGCTGCTTGGTCTCCCGCACCTGGTCCTGATAGAAGGAGGTGTTGTCGCTCTGGATTCCGGCGTTCACTACGGTGGTTCCCGGGAAGGTGCCGACGTTCGTGAGGCAGCCGGTGTTGCCGTTGCCGGGCGTGCCGGGTGCGGCGTTCGAGGTACACGGCGGCATGGTCTTGTAGAGCCACGCCGTCTGATCGTAGAGCTTGTTGTCTTCCCAGTAGACGCCACCGATCGCGCGAATGCGCCAATCATCGGGGGTGCTGAGCCGCAGCTCGTGTTGCTGGTGCGTGTTGCGCTCGGACTCCCGCCAGGTGGCGCTCGGTGAGAAGCAGGTCGGCACCGTGCCGGCACCCGCCCCGTAGCACTGGTAGTAGTCGGCAAATACGCCGCGCGCATAATTGGTGTAGTCGCCGACCTGGTCCACGTTGCGCACCAGGTAGCCGCCGGTGTACACGGCCTTGAGATCCCCAAACCTGCCGTTCAGCGTCCAGGCGGTGCTCTCGAAGCGATCGGTGTCGTGCGCGGCATTGAACAGCGTCACCTGCAGTGGCGCGAGCGGCGCCCCGTCGGAGGCATTCGGCTGCTGGTAGAAGACGCCCTGAGACTTCATCTCCTGGTAGGACTGGCTGATGAGCAGGTCCCAGCTGTCGTTGAACTTGTAGAGCGCCTCGACCCGTACGCCCTCGTAGGTGACCGGGTTGATCGCGTTGCCGAGGAACCCCGCGTTGTTGATCGAGGGGCTCCCGGGCGGGACGCAGAAGCCGTTGTTCGGCAGGCCGTCGGGGCACTGGCCGGCGGCGTTGGCTGCGTAGCCGGCATAGTGGATGCCGACATCGGTGTTCTTGCGGGTGAAGCTCCCCGCCACGTTGTCGATGTAGCCGCCGCGATGGTCGTCGTACACCACGCCACGAACCGCCAGGGTACCCGCGATCACCGGCAGGTTGAGCACGGCGGTCACGTCGCTGTTGGGATCGCCATGGGCGGTGGTACCGTAGCCGGCCTTGACGTTGGCCTCGGTCGCATCGAGCTTCGGCTCGTTGCTGATGTAGCGGATGGCGCCGGCCTCGGCGCCGGCGCCGAACAGCGTTCCCTGTGGGCCCTCGAGCACCTCGATGCGGTTGATGTCGGCGGCGTAGATATCAAGGTTGCGGCCCGGGAGCTGGCCCGACTGGTTGTCGAGATAGATGGCGACGTTGGGCCACGCCGCGGTCGAGCCACCGCCCTGGGTCGCCTGCGAACCGGCGGAGAGACCGCGCATGAAGACTTCGTTCTGCCCCGGTCCGTTGTTCGCCGAGGTCACGTTGGGCAGATAGCGCAGATAGTCATCGAAAGTCGACACGTTGAGCTGCTGCAGGGTCTGCGCGGTGAGCGCCTGTATGGCGATCGGCACGTCCTGGATGTTCTCCGTTCGGCGCTGGGCCGTGACGGTGATCTCCGCGAGCGCATTGCCACTCGTCTCGCTCGCCTGCGCGCCGCCGGCAGGCTGCTCCTGGGCGTGCGCTGCCAGCGATGCGCCGCCGATGATGGCCGCGACGGCGCAGGAGATCTGCGAGCGGTGGCTGCGGGCGAGGGCAGGGTGCTTCGTAGGCATGGTCGACTCCCCTATCGACGGCACTGGCAAGCTCGATTAGAGCTTAGCGGCCGGACCTGCGATTGAACGGACGCGTCAAGCAGTTGTTATGCACACGCCTCAGTGTGCGACGGTATTTTTCCCGCTGCAAACTGCGCGCTGATGCGCGGACGCAACGCGCTGCAGCTACTCGAAAACCCTGGCGCCCGCGGCATCGCCATTCGCGGCGCGCTGCGGCTGCAGGCGCCGGGTCGAAGGCGACAGGCCGTAGGCGTCCTTGAACTGGCGCGAGAAATGCGCGCAGTCCGCGAACCCCGCCTCGTTGGCGATGTCGGTGACCGACCGATCGGTATTCTCGATGAGCCAGTTGGCATAGCGCATGCGCAGCTGGCGGTAGAGCGAGGCCGGTCCCATGCCGACGTGCTGCCGGCACAGGCGCTCGAGCTGCCGGGCCGAGAGCCCCAGCTCGGCGGCGACGGTTGCGATGGCAACGGGCCGCGCGAGATTCTGCTCCATGAGCAGCAGCGCCCGGCGCACGCGCGGCTCGGTCACGACTTCCGACATGGGCGGATGGGGCTGGGCTTCGCTGCCCGAGCGCGGGCGATCGAATAGCAGCACCTGGCTGGCCTTTTGTGCGAGCGCGCGCCCCAGATGCTGCTCGATGAGGAACGTGGCGAGCGCAGCCGCGCCGGCGCCTCCGGCGCAGGTGATGCGCAGCCCGTCGACCAGGAACAGCCGGTCGGCGATGACCTCGTGTGTCGGAAAAGCTTCGAGAAAGTCCTGGTAGTGGTACCAGCTGACGCAGGAGCGGCGTCCCTTCATCAAGCCCGCGCGGCACAGCACGAAGCTGCCCGTACAGATCCCGATGAGCGGCACGTTGGTCGAGCCGACCTCGCGCAGGTAGCGCATGGTCACCTCGTCCACCTGCGGACCTGCGTGCAGGATGCCGCCGATCACCACCACGTAGTCGAGGGAATCGGGCGGCAGGAACCCGCTGGTGGGCTCGAGCGAAACGCCGCAGCTCGCCGCCACCGATTCCGCGCGACTCGCCATGATCGACCATTGCACGTGCAGCGGGCGGCTGCGGTCGCCCTCGTCCGCGGCGAGCCTCAGGTGGTCGATGAAGACCGCGAATGCCGACAGAGTGAAGTGATGCGCGAGAATGACGCCCACGCGCAGCGACGGGCGCACGCCACGCTCGACCGAAGCCGCGCGCGGCGATCCGTTTGAGCGGGTCATTGAACGCTCACTCAATGGCTTTCGCCCCTCCCCTTGTCACTTATCTTCCGCCAAGCCCTATTGGGAAGCAAGAGCGCTACGCCCTGCGGAAATCTTGAGAAAAAACAGATAACGAGGCGCGAAAAGCGAGGTGGGCAAACCAGTCATCCGTCCATACGCGACACATTGAACGGGTATTCAGGCGCTAAGCGCCGAAGGCTCAAAGCGCCGCGGACTGGCGCGCGCGACGGTCGGCGCGGCCTGATCCTCGGTGAGGCGCTTCAGCGCAGAACGGCGAGCCGGGCGAGATTCGCCTGCACGATCGTGTTGTGGCACGCGCTGCGGGCGTACCAGCGGCGGGCGGCGTCGACGAGTGCCGCGCAGATCTGCGCGCTCTCGCTCGCCTCCGGATCGTCGGGCGGGTGGGACTCGTGAAGGAAGCCGCGCGGAGCGGTGCGCACGTGGCGGCGCAGGCGCAGCCGCCGCAGAGCGCGGGCAGGAATCGACTTCGGCTCGGCGGCATCGCCGTGCTCGATGTGCTCACAGACGGCACGATAGACGCGCTCGTAATCGAGGCCGTCGCTCACATCCTCATCGTCGGCGGGGCGGATCCACTGCTCGCACCACGTCTTTTGCTGCTCGCCCGAGCTTTGCAGTGTCGGGTCGGTGAGCGCGACCGCAATCCGCGGCAGATCGTAAGCCTCGTGGAGTGCCGCGTCCCAGCGCTGCGCCTCGAGCAGTTTCTCCACATCGGTGAGATAGCTCGCGACCATGCGCGAGCTCGAAGGCGCCGCGTGCGGTCCGGCTGCCGTCCCCGAATCGGCCTGAGGCACTGACATGAGTTTCAGGCTGCCCGTTCCGCGGGGGGCACGCCGGCGTCGGAGGACGCCTCGGCTACTGGATTCGGCGGCTCGGCTGCGACCTCCGGTACGGGTGTCGCCGCAGGCGTCACAGCCGCGACGCGGGCGCGCACGCGCGGCGGACGCTTGACGGGCACGGCAGTTGCCGTTGCCGCCGGCGCGCGCTTGGCGTTTCCCGGCGGCCGTCGTCCTTGAGTGGGTGCCGCGTGCCTCGGGCGGCGGGCGCGGCGCGCCCGCACCTTGGACGAGGCACGGGCGGGCGACCGTCGTCGGGAGGCGGCATGCCGCGACCGGGCGTGGGTGTTCTTCCCGGCCTTGGCCGCCGCGGCTTTGGCGGATTTTGCCGGAGCGGCGTCCTTCTGCGCGCGGCGGGCGCGCTTCCAGGTCTTGCGCGCAGCGGCAGACTGCTTGCGCGCTCGCTTCGCCTCGCGCTTGGCTTCCTTGAGTCGCTTGCGCGCGCGTTTCAATTCGTCTTTCGCGATCCGCACTCGCTGCTTCGCCACCTCGGCCTGGAGTCGGGCTCTTTCCAGGGGCTCGGCGGGAAGGTTTGCCGATTCGCTGTCGCTTTTCTTCATCTTCGCTGCCTGCGAAAGCGCGAAAGGGCGGCCAGTCTCACACAATCGCCGGGGCGTTTCCACCGTCGACAGTTATCCACAGAATTTGTGCATAACCATGTGGACAGAGCGCGCGCGGCGCGTCAAACGCTGAGCCGCAGCAAGGGTTTGCGTCGACGTGGGTGAGTTTTCGCCAGCTCTCAGGTGCTCGGCCCGTTGTAGCGCGTCGCGGTGACGCGATTGCGCCCCGTCTGCTTGCTGCGATAGAGCGCCGCGTCGGCGATCTTCAAGATGCGTCCGGCGAGCTCGCGCTCTCCGGCCGGCACGCAGTCGAGTCCGCACAGCCCGAAGCTGGCGGTCACCCCGACGTCCTTTCCTTCGTGCGGAAAGGGACTGCCGGCGACCGCGGCGCGCAGCTTGCGTGCAACTTCCAGCGCCTGCTCGTAGGCGGTCTCGGGCAGCACCACCGCGAATTCTTCCCCGCCGATGCGCGCCACCCAGTCGACGCCACGGCGCAGCGCTTCCTGCAGGCGGGCACCGAATTGCCGCAGGATGTCGTCGCCGCAGCCGTGCCCCATGGTGTCGTTGATATTCTTGAAGAAGTCGATGTCGCACAGGATCAGCGACACGGCGCGCTGATAGCGCGCCGCGCGCTCGACTTCGCGTGGAAAGTGCTTGCCGAAAAAGCGCCGGCTCGCGACCCGCGTCAGATCGTCGGTCGCCGAGAGCTTGCGGTTCTCCTCGAGCGTGATGCGCAACACCGCTTCGAGCTCGGCGACGCGACGTGCGCCTGCGATGCGTGCGTCGACCTCGCGCTCGGGTGCGCGCCGCCCGACGCACTCGTCCGCGCCCGCGTTGAGGCCGGCCTCGCGCTCCGGTCCCTCGTCGAGCTCGGCGACGTAAAGCACGAATGGATTGCGTACCGCCTTGCGTGCGCGCAGCTGGCGGATGAGCTCGAGGCTGTCGGTGACCACCACGGGACGATACTCGGCCGCGAACTGCCGCAGCGCCTCGTCGTCCGAGGCGACCGACTCGATCTCGAAGACGTCGGGCGCGATGCGCCGCATCAGTTGCGCGCGCAGCGCCGGGTCGTGGCACGCGAGCAGTGCCTTGGGAGCCGGTAGCACGCGCAGCATCACCGCGACCGTCGCGGTGGTGCCCTCGTGTGCCTCTGCCGGGCGCTCGGCGCGCCGCTCGAGGATGCGTTGGATGACCGTGGTCTGGCCGCCGAACGCCATCAAGCCCCTCCTACGCCACGGGCATCGGCCCGTTGAGCGCAAGAGTACTCGATACCGCGGGCAAAATACCCGTGCGCGTGGCCGCCACACTATGATGGCCGCTATGGAACCGCCGGGCATCACGCGCCATCGACGCCCATTCCTCGCACCCCTGTGGGTGACGCTGCTCGTGCTGCTGATCGCGGCGGGCGTCGTTTACACCGTGTATCGGGGCGCCGCCGCGACGGTCGTGGTGCTCGCTTCGTCGGGGGAGAAGGATCCGGCGACGATCGATGATCCGCCGATCTCCGCCGAGGGCGAGCGGCGGGCGCAGCGCCTGGCACAGATGTTCGCGGCCGGCGGCGGGCCCGGGCGGCTCGAAGCGCTCTACGTAAGCGGCGAGCGGCGCGCGCAGCAGACGGCGGCTCCGCTGGCCGAGCTGCTGCACGTCACGCCCACGCCGTACGACGCGAAGGAGGCTCCCGCGGTAGCGGCGGCCCTGCTGCGCGCTCACGAGGGCGGCGCGGTGCTGGTGATCGGCGGGGCTGCCGCTCTGCAGCAATTCCTGCGGCAGCTCGCCGGCGCCGGCAACACGGGGGAGGCGGCGGCCGACCCCGATCTCTTATATATAGTCAGCGTGCCGAGCTTCGGCCGCCCGCGCGTGCTGCGCCTGAAGTACTGAGCCGGGCCCGGCTCACTGCTGCAGGCGCCGCGTGCGCGCGGTGCCGGCGCTCAACGCGATCGCCTTGCGTACTAAATCCTCGTGCGTGGCGATGCGGAAGTCCGCCAGCACGGCGGTGCGGATGTAGCGTGCCTGATCGATGAGGTAGGTGGCGCGGCGGACGCCGAACCCGAGCGGCCCGCGAACGTCGTACATGCGGATGACCGACTTGTCGACGTCCGACAGAAGCGTGAAGGGCAGCTGGTGCTTTTCCCGGAAGGCGCGATGGCTCGCAGAGTCCTGGGGGCTTACGCCCGCGATTTCGAGCCCGGCCTGCAGAATCTCGCCGTGCAGGTCGCGTAGCACGCAGGCCTCGCGGGTGCACAGTCTGGTGAAATCGGCAGGATAGAAATAAAGGATCAGCGGGCCGTGCCGCAGCAGCATGCTGAGCCCCACGTTGTGCTCATCCTGATCCGGCAGCGTAAATTCCGGCGCTCTCCCGCCCATCGCCAGCATGCGCGTTCCTCCCGACGGGGCATCATAGCCGCATCCGGCCCGGGCCCGTCCAAATTGGACCGGCCCCCCTACGATGCTAGAATCGCGCGCCTTGCGTGGGGCGGTAGCTCAGCTGGGAGAGCGTCGCGTTCGCAATGCGAAGGTCGAGGGTTCGATCCCCTTCCGCTCCACCATCTATTTCCCGGCCTGGTACTCCCCCTCGACGTCGCAGCTGATCCCGTCTGCGGTCGAGGCGCAGCTGAACGTGCCCTTCCCGGTCGCGCCCTTGAGCTT
>Ga0210410_10006052_pt1 | contig 10521 bp, 7 predicted proteins | sample IncBWC4MmetaG_FD_161058 | JGI IMG/M metagenome (GOLD analysis project Ga0210410, IMG submission 161058) | Forest soil microbial communities from Barre Woods Harvard Forest LTER site, Petersham, Massachusetts, United States - Inc-BW-C-4-M | ecosystem: Environmental > Terrestrial > Soil >... | reverse complement strand
TGACGGGCGCTGCCATACCAGGCATTCCCGTGAAGGAATTCGCCCTGCTCCTGTGCATGGAACTGGGAATCATGGGCGTCATCACGCCGTTCGCAGACGCAGCCAGCCCTATTTATGCGAATAGCGGCTACTTGCCGGCTAAGGACTACTGGCGCCTCGGGACGATTTTCGGAGCGACCTTTCTGGTCTTGTTTCTCGGAGTTGGGGTGCCTTGGGCATCGCTGCTCTGGGGAAAATGAATTTTCTAAGGAGTGCTTAAACCATGAGTGTTACCACCGCCAATGAGTTCCGCATCGAGGAAGATGCCTTAGGAGACGTGCATGTTCCGACCGAGCACCTCTGGGGTGCACAGACCCAGCGCTCTCACTTGAACTTTCCGATCGGGGTCGAGCGTTTTCGCTGGGGCCGGCCGGTCATTCGAGCGCTCGGAATTTTGAAGAAGTGTGCAGCCCTGGCCAATGGTCAACTCGGTCAGCTTTCGAGAGAAAAAGTTGATCTGATTGTCCGTGCGGCGCAGGAAGTGATCGATGGCCGATGGGACGACGAGTTTCCGTTGGTCGTATTCCAGACCGGTTCGGGCACTCAGACCAACATGAATGCCAACGAAGTGATCGCGAATCGCGCGATTCAGCTTGGCGGCGGCGTAGTCGGCACAAAGAAACCAATTCATCCCAACGACGATGTGAATCACAGTCAATCATCGAACGACACGTTTCCCACCGCCATGCACATTGCGACGGTGGAGGCTATCGAGCACAAGTTGTTAACCGCGGTGCTCGACCTGCGAAAGGTACTCGACGAGAAATCGAAGCAGTACAGCGATGTAGTCATGGTTGGGCGTACACATCTTCAGGACGCGACGCCGCTAACACTCGGGCAAGTGATCTCAGGCTGGGTGGCGCAACTCGACGAGGCCGTTGATAGTATTCGCCAAACTCTTCCCGGTATTTACTCCCTGGCAATCGGTGGCACAGCAGTTGGTACGGGACTCAACGCCGATCCTCGCTTTGGTGAGACAGCTGCCCGATGGATCGCGGAAGAAACCGGTCGGCCCTTCGTATCGGCTCCCAACAAGTTTGCGGCACTCTCGGCACACGACGGTATGGTCGGCGTGAGCGGAGCTCTTCGCACTCTTGCCGGAGCATTGATGAAGATCGGGAATGATGTCCGTTGGTACGCCTGCGGTCCGCGCGGCGGCTTCGGAGAAATCAAGATTCCCGAAAACGAGCCGGGCTCTTCCATCATGCCGGGAAAGATCAATCCCACTCAGTGCGAGGCGCTCACCATGGTAGCCGTCCAGGTTTTTGGCAACGATCACGCCGTGGCGTTTGCGGGTTCGCAGGGTAACTTCCAGCTGAACGTATACAAGCCCGTAATCCTGCACAACCTGCTGACGTCGATTGAACTGGTGGCCGATGCGTCGCGCTCATTCTGCGAGCGCTGCGCCGTTGGGATCGAGCCGAATAAGAAGCGTATCGAGGAGCATCTCGACAATTCATTGATGCTGGTGACCGCTCTTAATCCACACATTGGATACGAGAAGGCGGCGAAGATCTCGCTGACCGCATATCGCGAGGATATCAGCTTACGTGAGGCTGCTCTGAAACTCGGCTTCCTCAATGCAGAACAATTCGACTCATGGGTGCGTCCCGAAGAAATGACTCACCCTCTAGGAGGAAGGTAATGAGCAAACGCTGGAAGGTGGTCATCATAGGCGGGGGGTTTGGTGGGCTCTGTGCGGCCCAGCACTTGAATTCGGATCTGGTGGACGTGACGCTGATCGATCGGCGGAACTATCACCTTTTCCAACCACTCCTCTATCAAGTCGCGACGGGATCGCTTTCGGCGGGCGAGGTCGCCTCACCCCTCCGGAGCGTCCTAAGCCGACAGAAAAATACTCGCGTCTGGTTGGGGACCGTCGTCGACATCGACCCTGATTCGAAACAGGTCTCTCTAGCCGATGGGGCCAACGTTCCTTACGATTCATTGATCGTTGCGGCCGGCTCACAGACGTCTTACTTCGGGCACAACGAGTGGCAAGAGTGGGCACCCGGCATGAAGAGTGTTGAAGAAGCTACGGCCATCCGCCACAAGATTCTTTATGCATTCGAAGTGGCCGAGCGCCTTTCGGATCCTGAGCAGCGCCGCGCCTGGCTCACATTCGTCATTGTTGGAGCAGGACCTACCGGGGTTGAACTTTCCGGTGCCATTGCGGAGATCGCCCGCCAGACTCTAAAAAATGACTTTCGTTCCATCCATCCGGCGGAGGCGAAGATCATCCTGCTGGATGGTGCGCCTCGAGTACTGATGCCTTTCCCAGAGGACCTGGCCGAAAAGGCAAACCGTTCGTTGGCCAGGCTTGGAGTCGAAGTGAGGTGCGGTGCAATGGTCAAAAACGTGGACAAAGACGGTTTGACGATCGATTCCGGCGGGCGAAGTGATTCGATCGCTGCGAAGACAGTGGTCTGGGCTGGCGGCATCACAGCGTCACCGCTGGGCAAAATCCTGGCTGGCCACACGAAAGCCGAGACCGACAGAGGAGGAAGAGTCAAAGTAAAACCTGATCTGACGATCCCAGGCTATCCGGACATTTACGTAGTAGGCGATCTGGCTTCAGCGACGGATAAAAAAGGAAAACCTTTGCCTGGCGTAGCTCAGGTTGCCATGCAGGGAGGAACCTACGCGGCAAAAGCCATCTTGCGAAAAGTAAAGGGGCAGCAGGAGCTTGCGCGCTTCGACTATTTCGACAAGGGGTCGCTGGCGGTGATTGGACGCGCAGCGGCGGTCGCCGATACTTTCGGCGTCCACCTTTCAGGGTTGATGGCGTGGCTGGTTTGGGCTTTTATCCATATAACCTATCTGGTGTCGTTCCAGAGTCGCATTCTCGTTTTCATTCAATGGGCGATACAGGATTTGACATTCAGTCGGGGTGCGCGGTTGATCACCGGCAGAGCTCCAACCGACTTCAACTTCAATAACGAGATCTCGCAAATGCACCGTGTGCCAGAGACGAAACCAGAACCGGTGACTGCGCCGCATTGACCATTTCGGAGCTTCGGCGTGCATCGAGATCAACATCTCAAGGCGGAAAGTGTGCGAAGTCGGTGATACTCAGCGGCCGTGAACCCTTCCTTGCGATGTAACTTTACACGGCCGCTGCCTTGCGCATCCGATACAATCTATTCCGATATCGCCAGACCGGCGCTGTTCATTCCCAGGAGTTGGGTACGCGAGACGTGAACGTGCAGTTTCTTGCGTCGCCGTGCCGAACTGCGAATCTCTGCATGGGACATGAGCGTGGCCAGCGGCGATCTCGATTAGCTCTGATCGAGTGAGTTCAGCGAGAAAGACCCTTTTCGTCATGTATGTTCATAATGGCCGATTGCGGCCGTTGCGAAGCAAAAGATGGCACACTTCATTTCTCCGAATTTCTGACAGGGGCGCGCGACAATGAGCACGCTGGAGGGTTCAACCGTATTCATTGTCGATGACGACAGAGATGTGCGTGAGTCTCTCCAGGAACTGCTGGAGTCTGTTGGCTTGCATTCCAAGTCTTTTGGAACTGCACAGGAGTTCCTGTCGAGTCCGCACAGTGATGGTCCCAGTTGCCTGATTCTCGACGTGAGGCTTCCCGGCATTAGCGGCTTGGATCTTCAGCACGAACTGAAAAGAGGGAAAGTAAGTATCCCGATCATCTTTCTCACAGCCCATGCCGACGTTCCCATGTCGGTCAGAGCCATGAAGTCTGGAGCGGTTGAGTTTCTTACAAAGCCATTCAGGCACCAGGATCTGCTCGATGCGGTTCAGCGATCGCTCAGTCGAGATCGCATCGTCCGCGAAAAGCAGCGAGACACCGCTGAACTGCGACAGCGATACAACACATTAAGTGTTCGGGAGCGCGAGGTGATGAGCCTTGTCGTTTCCGGGATGCTTAATAAGCAAGTTGCGGCAGAACTCGGTGCCAGTGAAGCCACCGTCAAAATGCATCGGAGCCAGGTAATGAAAAAGATGCTGGCCAAATCCTTGCCTGAGCTCGTCAGAATGGTGGACAAGCTGCAGTCCATCACATAAGGGACTTTGAGCAAATCGAAGTTTCCCGCCGGAATATCGATAGTAGGGATCCAATCTCCTAAAGTCTGGTTCAGTCAGCCTAAAGTTTGATTGCCCGGAGTGAGCAAGGGCGTTAACCTTACCCCATGCCTGCGGACCGAACGTCCAAACTAATCGCAATCATTGATGACGACGAGGCCATGCAAGATTCGCTGAGCGACCTGATGGAAGCGGCTGGACTAGTCGCACGGTGTTTTGGATCCGCGGAAGAATTCCTCGAATCCGATTTGCACACTCGGGCTGGGTGCCTAATTGTTGATATCCGTATGCCGAAGATGTCGGGCCTGCAGTTGCAGGCCAGGTTGAAAGAAGAAGAATGCAATATTCCGATCATCTTCATCACGGCTCATGGAGATGCCAAGATGAGAATTCGAGCGATGAGAGAGGGTGCAGTCGAATTCCTCTCAAAACCGTTCGATCATCATCTGTTGCTCAAAAGGGTCCGTGCTGCACTTGATATGTGAGCAAGCTCGGCAATTGCAGTCGCGTGGGGAGCCTTAGATGTGAGGTTTTCTGTGGGAGATTATGCAGCAGTCACGAACCTTGGTCTAGATCAGGGCGAGCGTGCGTTCGAGCGGATCATCGGCACTAGCGCTGCCCTCGAATCTGTGCTCGACCAAGTGGAGCAGGTTGCGTCCACAGACTCGACTGTCCTCATCGAGGGGGAAACCGGGACCGGCAAGGAACTCATCGCACATGCCATTCACAATGCCAGTCAGCGCTGTGGACGCGCTTTCATAAAGCTTAATTGTGCAGCGATTCCACTGGATCTTCTGGAAAGCGAGTTGTTCGGTCATGAGAGGGGTGCCTTTACAGGTGCGATTGCGCAGAAGATCGGGCGCTTCGAAATGGCCGACAAAGGTACCCTGTTCTTGGACGAAGTCGGTGATATCCCTCCAACACTACAGCCGAAGTTGCTGCGTGTGCTGCAAGAACAGGAGTTCGAGCGTTTAGGGAGCGGTCGAACGCACAAGGTGGACGTCCGGCTGGTAGCGGCAACCAATCGTGATCTGGTGAAGATGGTCGCGCGCGGGCAATTTCGCAGTGACCTGTACTATCGCCTGAACGTGTTCCCCATCCTGCTGCCGGCGCTCCGAGAGCGCCGGGAGGACATTCCTGCTCTTGTGACGCATTTTGTGAACACGTTTAGCCGCCGCATGGGGAAGCAAGTCGACAGCATTCCTCCGGAAACCATGGCTGCCTTCCAGTGGTATTCGTGGCCTGGCAACATTCGCGAGTTGCAAAACCTCGTGGAACGTGCGGTTATCCTCTCGCGGGACGGCGTGCTCCTAAACCCTTTGCACAAGAAGCTTTCGGCGGTCGTGACCCCGACTCAGCATCGTTTCCCTGCTTGTCCATCGTCGATGACATTGGAAGACTCCGATCGCGCTCTGATCGTGGAAACGCTGGAGCAGGCTGGTTGGGTCGTAGGTGGACCGCGCGGCGCAGCGGCCAAGCTTGGACTGAAACGAACGACACTGCTTGCCAAAATGAGAAGGCTGGGAATCTCGCGACCGATCTCTCCGGAGGGAACAGACATGTTCGGTGTTGCGCCCGAAGGCATAGGTCGGGAGGAGGCTCAGGGTCTAGTCGACGGCGGAGATCGTAAAACATAATCGACAAGACTTCGGCAGCGTTCAGGCCTGATATGACATGGATGCACTTTCAATTCCCGGACGCTGGCGGCACGGATGCCCTGATCTCCCATCCGCAGTGAATTCCCTGAGACCGCACCACCTGCTGACCCATCAGACTGCAATGGAGAGATTCAGCGCTCCAGCGGAGGTCGAAGGTTACAACACAATCGTTGGGATTCTAGTCTTCCGAGAAAGAAAAGCTGACCCTGGCCAGCTTACCTCGGATCGTAACGGAGATCGATGATGTCGCGCTCGTACATAGTCGCTCATACTGCGACACTGTCAGTGCTGTTGATGAGCTTCGTGCTGAGCGGATGCCACTCTTCGTCAAGAAATTCAGCTCCGACAATTACTTTCGGCGAGGTTGCTGCTGGATATCAGGAGAATCCCTACAACATAGACATAACCGAGCGTGACTACAAAGCAGACGTAGTCGACGGTCGTGTCACAGGGGCTCTACCCGGGCAGCGAATCGTGTTGTACGCAATGACAGACGGACGATGGGGCCTGTGCCGGCAATCAGGTCAGCCGTTTACCAATATCGAAATCGGAAGTGACGGCCGGTGGAAAGCTTCGGTCCACTTGGGATTACAATATGCCGCTCTGTTGGTCGATCCAACCTTCAATCCGCCTGAACAAACCGAATCGTTGCCGATCGTCGGCAACGGCGTGGTGGCGCTGGCAGTCGTTAATGGGAAAGGCCCGCCACCGACACTCCCGTCGCCCAAGATTCTGAACTTTAGCGGTTACGAGTGGACAGCCAGCGCCGGGCCGATTTTCCACGCTGGGTCAAGGAACTTCTTCGATCCTGCGAACATTTGGACGGATGAAAGAGGCGCACTGCACCTTCGCATTTCGGGCAGCCCGGGACAGTGGTCTGCGGCGGAAGTGAAGCTCACGCGCCGCATGGGATACGGAACCTACAGGTTTCAAGTGCGCGATGTCTCTCAGCTCGAACCTTCGGCCGTTCTGACTCTGATCACCTGGGACGGCGTTGGTACCGAGAGCACCCGGCACGAGTTGGACGTTGAGCTTGGTCGTTGGGGATCTCTTGAAAATCAGAACGTACATTATGTCGTCCAGCCTTACTACGTTCCCGCGAACTTTGTTGTCTTTCAGGTGCCCCCCGGTGTCTACACACATTCCTTCCGCTGGGAACCGGGGCAGGTAACGTTTTCGTCCGTAACCGGATCAGGCGATACAGGCAACGGCCGTGTCATTAACCGGCACGTGTTTACCTCTGGTGTGCCTTCCCCGGAGGGACATTCGGTACGCATAGGTTTGTATGTGTTTTATAGAGGCAAAATACCCCTGAAAAACGAAAACGAGGTCATAGTCGACAAATTCGAGTACCTCCCGTGACTTGCTGGTGGACGCAAACTCGATGGACTCTTATCGGAATCGTGCTCGCGGGCCTTCTTACCGATGCGCGTGCACTCGATCCCAACCGGCTGCCTTCTCAGTACGTCCGCAGGCAGTGGACGACCGAAACCGGATTTCCCGGCGGCGCTGTCAATGGCATCGCGCAAACCGCAGACGGATACCTCTGGATTGGAACTGACAGAGGCCTGCTACGTTTCGACGGTTTTGATTTCAGGCCTGTCTCGTTTACTCCCATCGCCGCCGCTTCGAATGTTCCAATATTGCAACTACTTACGGACGCCGGCGGAGACCTGTGGATCCGTCCACAGGGGGCCTATCTCGCACGCCAAAGAGATCACAAATTTGAAAGCGTCAGATACGGCTTATTCGCAATCACTGCTCTGTCAAAAGATAACCGCGGCGGAGCACTCGTTTCCGACATCGAGCAGGGCGCTTTCCGTTTCACGGCAGACGAGCTTCAGAAATTGGGACCCTCTTCACCGCCAGTAATCTCAATGGCTGAAACAGCCGATGGCAAGGTCTGGCTGGGGACACTCGGCGATGGCCTCTTTTTTCTTACGGGAGGGCGAGCAACCAACGTCAAAGCAGGATTGCCCGACCGAAAGATCAATTCTTTGCTGCCGATTGGTGAAGAATTGTGGGTCGGCACCGACACGGGTTTGTATCGGGGGAATGGCAACGGCTTTCGGCGGGTTGAATTGCCGTCGTTCCTCGGTAAGGTCCAGGTTTTGAACGTCCTGCGCGATCGTGACGCGAATGTATGGGTGGGCACAGCGCGCGGGCTACTGCGCATCAACGCGAAAGGCTTTTCATTCTCAGAAGAAAATGAGCTTCGCGGAGACGGTGGGATTAACGTTCTCTTCGAGGACCGCGAAGGGAATCTCTGGATCGGAGGTGCGCGAGGGATAGGCCGCATTCGGGACAGTGCATTCGTAACTTATTCATCTGTTAGCAATCGTCGTTTCGAACAGAATGGCCCTGTATATGTCGACCCGGAGGGCCGCACCTGGTTCGCTCCCGCTCAAGGTGGGCTGTATGTTCTCCAGAGCGGCCGCGTTCAACCCGTCGCATCAATCCCATCAAATGAGGTCGTCTATTCCATCAGTGGAGAGGCAGATGAGGTGTGGGTCGGACGTCAACGCGGAGGATTGAGTCGTCTACGATTTCGCAACGGTGCGATAGCGAGCCAGAGTTATACAAGGGCAAACGGGCTGGCCCAAAACAGTGCCTATGCTGTTTATGAGAGCCGCGATGGCTCGGTGTGGGCCGGCACGCTGAACGGCGGCGTCAGCAAATTCAAGGATGGGCACTTCACCACTTACACGACGGCCAACGGTCTCGCTTCGAATACCGTCTCTTCCATCGTTGAAACCCGCGATGGTGCAATGTGGTTTGCAACCCCTACTGGGCTGAGTTCTTTTTCAAACGGCCAATGGAGAACCTATACAACGGTAGAGGGGTTGCCTTCGCCAGAGGTGAACTGCCTTTTCGAGGATTCATCCGGAACTCTCTGGAGTGGAACGTCTGCTGGTCTTGCCGTTTTTTCCTCCAGCCGTTTTCAAGTTCCTCATGATTCGCCCGACGTGTTGCGCGAACAAATCCTCGGAATGGCGGAGGACAAGAGCGGAAGGTTTTGGATCGCGACCTCAGATCATGTTTTGCGCGTTCCGCGTGACAAAGTGCTAAGCGGTGTTGTGAAGGCAGTCGATGTTCGCGAGTATGACCAGGCCGATGGTCTCAAGAGCACTGAAGGAGTGAAGCGGAGCCGATCGGTGGTCTCGGATTCCGCGGGCAGGATCTGGTTTTCACTCAGCGGCGGCCTGTCGGTTGTCAATGCATCCCAGATCAATGACAATTCAGTCCCCGCGCTGCCTCACGTCGAAGCGATCAGCGCCGATAACAACACCGCGGATCTCAGCGCCCTCGTTCAAATTCCGCCATCTCCCAGGCGAATCACCTTTGAGTACACAGGGCTGAGCCTCGCGGCGCCCGGCCGCATTCGGTTTCGATATTTTCTCGAAAATTTTGATCGTAGCTGGAGCCAGCCGGTTACAGTGCGAGAAGCCGTTTACACGAACCTCGGGCCCGGCTCCTATCGATTCCGGCTGGTCGCCAGCAACAGCGAGGGGCTGTGGAACGGGCCAGAAACTGCGATCGTTTTGAACGTCGCCCCGGCCTATTTCCAAACTTACGGGTTCCGTTTGTCGTGCGTCGTTGTCTTTATTGTGTTGCTGTGGGCACTTTATCGACGGCGTGTTTATCAACTCAAGGGTCAGGAAAAGCGGCTGCGGGACGTTGTGGAAACAATTCCAGCGATGACTTTCACCGCGTTGTCTGACGGCTCCTGCACATTTGTAAATAAGCGCTGGACCGAATACACCGGGCTTTCTGTCGAGAAGACCTCGGGCACTGGTTGGCAGCGTGCGCTCCATCCCGAAGATCTTGTGCGGCATTCCGAGAAGTGGCGCATCTCGGTTGCAAGCGGGCAACCTTTCGAAGACGAGGCGCGATTCCGTCGCGCCGCTGACAGGGACTATCGCTGGTTTCTGGTGCGTGGCGTCCCATTTCGTGACCAGCATGGAAAGATTATCAAATGGTACGGAACGCTCACCGACATTGAAGATCGCAAACGCGCCGAGGAAGCTCAGCGCCGGAGTGAGAGTCATCTTGCCGAGGCGCAAAAGCTGACCCATACGGGCAGCTGGGCTTGGCACCTGGTGGATCGGAAGGCGGTGCACCTTTCCGAGGAGTGGTACCGGATTTACGGTTTCGATCCGGCCGAGGGACCGCTGACCTGGGAAGAGTATCTCGAACGCATCCACCCGGAGGATCGCCTTAAGTGGCAAGGCATTATCGAACGGGCAATCGCGGAAAAAGCCGATTACGACCAGGAGTTCCGCATTCTTTTTCCGAATGGAAGGGTGAAGTGGATCCGCACCGTTGGCCATCCCGTCCTCTCCAACGGCGGGGATTTGGAGCAGTTCGTAGGCAGCTCGACCGACATCACGGAGCGCAAGCATGCCGAGGAATCGCTTCGGTCCAGTGAAGCCTATTTGGTGGAAGCGCAGAGCCTGACCCTGACGGGCAGTTGTGCCATTGATGGTACAAGTCGCGAGACCGTGTACTGGTCCGAGGAAATGTTCCGACTTTTCGACTTTGATCCACAACAAGGGCTGCCAATGTTCGACCAATGGCTGCAGCGAGTACACCCGGAAGAGCGCGAAACCCTGAAGCTGGCGATTGAAAGGACGTTTCTCGATAAAGTAAATTGCGACGTAGAGTTCAGAATCGTGAAGCCCGATGGAACCGTCAAGCACATTCATGGCATCGGCCATCCAGTTTTGGGTCCCACTGGAGAGCTTGTTCAAGTGCTCGGTACGATGGTTGATAT
>Ga0210410_10006049_pt1 | contig 10523 bp, 6 predicted proteins | sample IncBWC4MmetaG_FD_161058 | JGI IMG/M metagenome (GOLD analysis project Ga0210410, IMG submission 161058) | Forest soil microbial communities from Barre Woods Harvard Forest LTER site, Petersham, Massachusetts, United States - Inc-BW-C-4-M | ecosystem: Environmental > Terrestrial > Soil >... | reverse complement strand
CCATGCGGGAGATTCGGGGCATCACGACGAGCGTCCGGTTCAACGCTGTGGTGGAAACCGGCGTGCCTGGCTTTATTCGGCGGGCCGGGTGAACTGAACTCAGCGGCGTGGGGTCGCATTGTCGAGGTCTAATGTCCGCCACCGACCCCAACTCGGACCCGTCGGGTATGTCTGCTGTATGGTCACTTTGGGGGAAGCGGACATTGAGAGAGCAGCAGGCCATCACAATTTGTGAGCACACGGCCTAATGCGCGTCGTCCCAATTATCGGCGGCGTGGGCCTCGACCTGCAGCGGCACCGACAGCGAAACCGCCGGCAGCGGCGCCTCTTCCATGACTTTCTTCACCACCGGCAGGGTCTTTTCGACCTCCGTCTCAGGCACTTCGAATACGAGTTCATCGTGCACCTGTAGCAGCATCTGCGCATTGAGCTCTTGCTTCTCGAGGGCGGCGTCCATGCGGATCATGGCGCGGCGGATGATGTCGGCGGCGGTGCCTTGCAAGCGCGCATTGACGGCGGCGCGCTCGTTGAAGGAGCGGACCGAAGCGTTCGAGGCTCTGATCTCCGGGTAATGGCATTTGCGGCCGAACAGCGTGTACACAAAGCCGTGCTTCTTGGCGTATGCCTTCGACTCCTCGATGAAGTCGCGGATGCCGGGGAAGCGCTCGAAATACTTTTTGATGTAGGCGCCGGCTTCCTCGCGCGGGATGCCGAGCTGGTTGGCCAAACCGAAAGCGGAAATGCCGTAGACGATGCCGAAATTGATCGCCTTGGCGCGGCGGCGGATTTCGGGCGGCATGCCCTTGATCGGCACTCCGAACATTTCCGAGGCGGTCATGGCGTGAATGTCGAGCCCTTCGCGGAAGGCCTTCTGCAGCGGCTCGATGCCGGCGATCTCTGCCAGGAGCCGGAGCTCGATCTGCGAATAGTCGGCGGAGACGAGCTTCATCCCCGGCGCGGCGATGAAGGCGCGGCGGATCTTGCGACCATCCTCGGTGCGGACCGGGATGTTCTGCAAATTGGGATCGGACGACGACAGCCGCCCGGTCGTGGTCGAGGCGAGCGCGTAGTTGGTATGAACGCGTTTGGTCGTCGGATTGACGAAGCCGGGCAGCGCGTCCGTGTAGGTCGATTTCAGCTTCGACACCTGCCGCCAGTCGAGGATCATCTGCGGCAGCTTGTGGCTTTGCTCTGCGAGCTCTTCGAGCGCGCGCGCGCCGGTCGCCCATTGCCCGGTCTTGGTCTTGGTGCCGCCGGGCAGCCCGAGCTTGCCGAAGAGAATGTCGCCGAGCTGTTTCGGACTGCCGGGATTGACCGTCTCGCCGGCTTCCTTGTTGATCTCGGATTCCAGCCCCGCCGCCTCCTGCGCGAATTCGCCCGAGAGCCGCGAGAGCACGTCGCGGTCGACGGAAATGCCGCGGCGCTCCATGCGCGCCAGCACGGCAACGAGCGGCCGCTCCAGCGTCTCGTAGACCGTGAGCACGCGTTCGGCGACAAGCCGCGGCTTGAGCGCGAGAGAGAGCCGCAAGACGATATCGGCCCTCTCGGCGGCATATTCGGCGGCACGCTCGATCGCAACCGCATCGAAGGCGATCCTGGTCTTGCCGGGCTTGATCAGCGCGTTGAGGTCGATGGCGCCATGATTGAATGTGTGCTCGGCGAGCGAGGGCAGCGCGTGGCTCGCGCGTCCGGCGTCGAGCGCATACGACATCAGCATCACGTCGTCATAGGACGCGATCTCGATGCCGCGCAGGGCGAAAATCTGCCAGGCGAATTTAACGTCGTGCCCGACCTTGAGCGCGCCCGGGTCGGTGAACAATGGCTTGAGCGCCTCGAGCGCGGCGCGTTCGGGAATCTGATCGGCCAGCACGTCGCCGCGGAACAGGCCGCCGCCCTCGCCGTCGCCGCCCTGCCGGTGTGACAGCGGCACATAACAGGCTTCGTTTGGCGCGACCGCGAGCGAGAAGCCGCACAGCTCCGCCTGCATCGGATCGCCGGTCGGCGTCGCGGCATCGAGCGCGACGATACCGGTATCGCGCGCGCGCTCGATCCAGGCGTTGAGCCGATCGAGGCTGCGCACGGTTTCGTATGTGCTGCGGTCGAATTTGGCGCTGCGCGCCGCTTCGGTGCGCGCGGCCGCCAGTGTCTGCGGCGTCGAGACGAAATTGCCGCTACGGTCGCCGGCCGGCGCCGGACGCGGCGCCATGCCGCCGCCGGTCAGCGGCAGCGATAATTCTGCTCCTCTCGCGCGCGCCGCGCGTGGCGGAGAAGATTCGACAAGCGGTGCGGCACCTGCCCGCTCACCTGGCGCCACGTCATCCTCTCCCGCAGTGGGGGAGGGAAAAGCGTCCGCCTTGGCGCCGGTGTGCCCGGCAAACGGCGCTTCCGCCTCGATCGCGCCGGCATCGACGCTGGCGAATTCCGCCACGCGGCGCATCAGGCCGTTGAATTCCATCGCTTTCAGAAACGCGATCAGCCTTTTGTAGTCGGGCTCGTGCACGGCGAGATCGCCGATCGGCACATCGAGCTTCACATGATCGTCGAGCGTAACGAGTTTCTTTGAGATGCGGGCGGCTTCCGCGTGTTCGATCAGCGTCTGCCGGCGCTTCTCCTGCTTGATCTCAGGCGCGCGGAACAGCAGCGTTTCCAGATCGCCATACTCGACAATGAGCTGTGCTGCGGTCTTGACGCCGATGCCGGGCACGCCGGGCACGTTGTCGGTGGAATCGCCGATCAGCGCTTGCACCTCGATGACCTTTTCCGGCGGCACGCCGAATTTCTCGATCACCTCCGCGCGGCCGATCTTCTTGTCCTTCATGGTGTCGAACATGATGACGCCGTCGGTGACGAGCTGCATCAGGTCCTTATCGGACGACACGATGGTGGCGGTGGCGTCCGCCTCGCAGGCCTCGCGCACATAGGTCGCGATAAGGTCGTCGGCCTCGAAGCCGTCCTGTTCGAGGCACGGCAGATCGAAGGCCTGCACGGCTTCGCGCACGTATTTGAATTGCGGTCGCAGATCGTCGGGCGGATCGGGCCGGTGCGCTTTATAGTCCGGATACATTTGCGTGCGGAAGGTCTTCTCCGACTTGTCGAACACCACCGCGAGATGGGTCGGTCGCTCCTCCGGCTTCATATCGCGCAGAAGTTTCCACAGCATGTTGCAGAAGCCGAACACAGCATTGAGCTGGAGCCCGTCGGATTTCCGATTGATCGGCGGCAGCGCGTGGTAGGCGCGGAAAATGTAGCCGGAACCGTCGACCAGAAAGACGTGATCGCCTTTCTTCAGCGGCTTGGCAGCGACCGAAGCGGCCGCCTTGGCGGCGGGCTTGGACTTCTGTGCGGTGGGCATGATGCACTTTAATATATGAATTTGCCGTCATTGCGGAAGCCGCGTAAGCGGCTGTCCGGTATCCATATCCACAGCCGGGCCGGGCTTTAGCGCGGCAGATTCCCCTTAAAGTTCAGGGGTTATGGATTCCGGGGCCGCGGACTTTCGTCCGCGGCCCGGAATGACGATACAAGGCCCCATGGCCTTCGCCTCTCCGCTGCCGATCGATGCCGCGTTGCCGGAACTCACGGCGGCTTTGCGCGCACGCAATACCGCCGTGCTGGTGGCCCCGCCGGGCGCCGGCAAGACCACGCGCGTGCCACTCGTGCTGGCGGAGGAAGCCTGGGCACAGGAAACTTGGGCGCAGGGACCTCCCGATCAGGCTACGGCGCAAAAACGCCGGCGCATCCTGGTGCTGGAACCGAGGCGGCTGGCAGCGCGCGCCGCCGCCGAACGCATGGCCAAAACGCTGGGCGAGAAGGTCGGCGAGACCGTAGGCCTGCGCGTGCGCTTCGGCTCGAAAGTGTCGGCGCGCACGCGGATCGAGATCGTCACCGAGGGCGTGTTCAGCCGGCTTGTTCTCGACGATCCGATGCTCGAAGGCGTCGCCGCCGTCCTGTTCGACGAATTCCATGAGCGCTCGCTCGATGCCGATCTCGGGCTCGCGCTGGCCCGCGATGTACAACAAGGCTTGCGCGAGGATTTGCGGCTCGTCGTCATGTCGGCAACCATCGACGGCGCGCGCGTGGCGAAGCTTTTGGGCGATGCGCCGGCGATCGCTTCGGAAGGGCGCGCCTTTCCGGTGGAGACGCGCTATCTCGGCCGCGATCCGCGCCCGATCGAGCCGCAGATGGCGGATGCGATCGCGCGGGCCGTGCGCGCGGACGCGGGTTCGGTGCTGGCGTTTCTGCCCGGCACGGCGGAAATCCGCCGCACCGCGGCGCAGCTCGAAGGACGGCTCGGCAAGGACATCGACGTTGTCGCGCTCTATGGCGCACTCGCCGGTGACGAGCAGGATCGTGCGATCACGCCCGTCGCGCCGGGCCGCCGCAAGATCGTGCTGGCGACGTCGATCGCCGAAACTTCGATCACGATCGAAGGCGTGCGCATTGTCGTCGATTCCGGCCTCGCGCGCGTGCCGCGCTTCGAGCCGGATGTCGGTGTGACGCGGCTCGAGACCGTGCGGGTGTCGCGCGCGGCGGCCGATCAGCGGCGCGGCCGCGCTGGACGCATCGAGCCGGGCATCTGCTACCGGCTGTGGGACGAGCCGCAGACCGCGTCGCTCGAGCCGTTTGCGCGGCCGGAAATTCTGTCGGCGGATCTTTCGTCCTTCGCGCTCGATCTTGCCGCCTGGGGTTCGACGCCCGAGCAACTTGCTTTTCTCGACGCACCGCCGCGCCCGGCGCTCGCGGAAGCAAAAGCCTTGCTGGCGGAGCTTGGCGCCATCGACGCCGATGGGCGCATCACGGAAGAAGGACAAAAGCTGCGGCGATTGCCGCTGCCGCCGCGGCTTGCGCGCATGGTGGTCGATGCCGCAGCCTTCGGCGCCGCGCTCGACGCCGCCGAAATCGCGGTGCTGATCGGCGAGCGCGGGCTCAGTGGCGACGATGTCGATCTCACCCATCGCCTGGAGAATTTGCGCCGCGACCGCTCGCCCCGCGCCCGCGACGCGCGCGCCATGGCGGCGCGCTGGGCGGACGTGGCCAAGTCGCAAGAGAGGCCGCTTGCTGAGAGGAAGCCATCCCCGCTCGTGGGGGAGGAGGGTCGCGCGGCGGCGGACGAAATAGGACGGATGCACGGACGCCCATCTTCGCTGTCACGCCGCCTCCCGAGCCCCACCCCTATCCCCTCCCCACAGGGGGGAGGGGAAGAGGTCTCGGCTGGCTCCTTGCTCGCGCTTGCTTATCCGGAGCGGATTGCAAAAAACCGCGGCGGCGGGACGGGCGCGTTTGTGCTGGGCAATGGCCGCGGCGCCAACATCGATGTCGCCTCGCCGCTCGCGCGTGAGCCTTATCTCGCGGTCGCCGAGATGACCGGCAGCGCCGCAGCGGGCCGCATTCTGCTCGCCGCGCCGATCACGCTTGCCGAGATCGAAGCGCGTTTCGCCGGCCGCATCGTCGCGCGCGACGAGGTAACGTTCGATCAGGCTAGCGCAAGCTTGCGCGCGCGCCGGCAGCGGCAGCTCGGTGCCATTGCGCTGACCGAACAGCCAATGCCGGTTGACACAAACGAAGAGAGCGCGCGCATCCTCGCGCAAGGCGTTGGGCGGCTTGGAATCGAGCGTTTGCCTTGGAGCAAAGCGTTGCGGCAATGGCGCGACCGCGTCATGTTCTTGCGCGCGGCCCAAGGCGACGAATGGCCCGACGTGTCGGACTCGGCGCTGGCCGCTGACACCGACTGGCTTGCGTCGCTGTTCTACGGCAAGACGGCGCTAGCTGAACTCTTGGCGGACAATTTTGCGTCGGCGCTGACCGCGCGGCTCCCCCGCCCGCTGCAGCGGCGGCTCGACGCCGAGGCGCCGACGCATTTCGCGGCGCCGACCGGCACGCAGGCGGCCATCGACTACGAGGCGGAAGGCGGACCAAAGATCGCGATCCGCGTGCAGGAATTGTTCGGGCTCGATCGCCATCCGGCGATTGCCGGCGGAAAAATCCCGCTGGTGATCGAACTTCTGTCGCCGGCTCATCGGCCGGTGCAGACGACGCGCGACCTGCCCGGCTTCTGGCGCGGCAGCTACGCGGCCGTGCGCAACGAGATGCGCGGGCGCTACCCGAAACATCCTTGGCCGGACGATCCGATTGCGGCGCCGCCGACGCGACGGGCGAAGCCGCGGGCTGGACAAGTCTGATCGTGCTGACTTTATTCCGCTCTTTCCCGCGCCAGGGGGATGCGGCTGGCCGTGTCGTTCTGCCGGGTTCCGCTTGCGCGGCCTCGAGGCGGACGAATGTGTGGCAAATTTCACACTCGCCGCCGCTACATCAGAAACGCGCCACCAATACAAATGACAATTTTTGGGCGTAGCCGGTATGATGTCGGCTAGCCTGGGGGCGATGTCGACTCAAGACCCTTCATGAATGGATTGAACCGATACATTGGCCCATTGAAGCGATTCATTGGACCTGGGCTCGTCGTTTCGATGCTTGCCCATGCGGCTCCCTTGCTCGGGGGCGTGCTTGTCGCCGCCTATACCTTGCAGCCACCACCGCCCCAGGCGATGGAGGTGGAGGTGGTGCAGCTGAAAGACGCCCCGGGCTTCGGGCCCATAACGACCTCATCGTCCTCTGCCAACGGCCAAGCGCCCGTCACCCAGGCGCCGCCGCCCAAACCGCGGACGGAGCGCCCAACAGAGCAGCAGAAGACCAAAATGGCGGCTGCCCAGCCCCTTTCTCCGCCAGAAGCGCCGCAGGCCGACCTGATGCGCGCCGAGCTCGAGAAAGAGAACGAGCCGCCCGACGCGCAGCCTACCCCGCCTCAGCCGGACGAACCGACACCGGAGCAACCCAACTTTGCCGAAATGGTAGCGGAGTATACGAAGCAAGGCGGACCGCTTGGCGGCCTCGGCCACGAAGCTGGCGAAGACTTCACCCTACCGTTTCGTGAGCGTCTCATTTCATGTTCGAAGCGGCCCGTTGGCATCGGAGCCAACGACAAGGTCATCATCAGGGTGCACATGGCCTTCAACCAGGACGGCTCGCTTTCGTCTCGGCCCCGTCTGCTCGTGCCGGCCCCGTCGGCGAAGCAGCGGGCGCTGATGGTAAGCGTGGTCGATGCGCTGGAATCGTGTCAGCCATTCACCATGCTGCCGCCGGACAAGTACCAGCTGTGGAAGACGTTGGTGTGGTACATCGGCTTCCCGGTGACCGCTTTCATCCAGTGACGGGCAGTGTGCTCCGATCGAACGGGCGGCCCAGGGGGCCCGCAGGCCCTACTGCGTCTCGACCTGCTCGGAGCGGTCCGACTTGAAATAGACGTCGACCTGTTCGCCGACGACAAGCGGTCCCGGATTGGGCAGGTCGACCAGCACCTCGAGCACATCGACGTCGCTGAATTTGCGCGGATCGCCGGAATTGATCCGGCTCGGCCCGACGACACGCGCGATCGAGGAAACGCGCCCGTCGAATTCGCGGCCGTGAAATGCGCCGGCGCGCACCAGCACCGCCTGCCCGACGCGAATGCGGCCGAGATCTTGCTCGTTCACCTCGGCGCGCACGCGCAGCGCTGAGACATCGCCGACGCTCATGATCGGCGGGCCTGCCGCCGGGATCGCCAGTTCGCCGTTCTTGGCATCGACCCGCAGCACCACGCCGTCGGCCGGCGCGCGGATCTGCGTTTTCTCCAGCGTCGCCTGCGCCACGCGCCACTCGGCTTGCGCGACGTTGAGCTCGCCTTCCAGGCGGGTCGGCAGCGGCGTGTCGGCGGAAGCGCGCAATTTCACAAGCGCATCGCGCCGCTCGCGCAGGCGATCCTCCGCGCGCGCTAGCGCGGTGCGCGCCGCATCGAGATCGACCCGGCTCGCGCGATTCGCCCGCCAGTCGGCGGTGGTCTTGTCGAGCGCCGCGCGCGCGTCGGCGACAGCGCGCTCGGCGTCGGCCGCCGCATCCTCGGCCTTGCGCCGATCGGCCGAAGCCGCGGGCGCCGACTGATCATTGCGCGCGCGCTTGTGCAACGCGACCTGCGCCTCGGCCTCGGCCACGCGCGCGAGCGCTTCCTCATCGTCGAGGCGCGCCAACAGCTCGCCGGCGAACACTTCCTCGTTCGGCTTGACCAGAATTTCGGCGATGCGCCCGCCCGGCAGCGGCGCCGCGATCTTGATCTCGCCCAAGCGCGGCTCGACGCGGCCGAGCGTCACCGCATCCCAAGTGCCTTGTGCGGAAGAACCTTGGCTGCTCGTGCTTTGCGCCGAGCTACCTTGTGTCGCCGCGCCCGGCGCGGCGGGACGCAGTTCATCGGCGCGCGATCGCGGCGCGGAGTCCGCCGCCATCACCGCAATGCTCGAGGCGATCACCGCCGTGAGCGCCAAACTTTTCGTTGTCGTGGACATGCTGACTCCCCACTTAGCTCGCGTATTTGAGAGGACGAAGGGCGCGGACATTGGCGCCGCCGCGTTGATCGTCGACGATCCGGCCGTCTTCGATGCGAAGGATTCGATCCGCGAACGGCATGATGCGCGGATCGTGCGTGACGATGAACATGGCGCGCGACGGATCCTTGGCGAGTTCAGCCAACACCGTCATCACCGCCTGGCCATTTTCGCTGTCGAGCGCCGCAGTCGGCTCGTCAGCGAGAATGACCGACGGATCACTGACGATGGCGCGCGCGACCGCTACCCGCTGCTGCTCGCCGCCGGAGAGCGCGCGCGGAAATGAGTCGGCCTTGTGCGCCAGACCGACCGTGGCGAGCGCCTGGTTTGCCTTCGCCCGCGCCTCGCGAGAGCGATCGCCGCGCACATCGAGCGACAGGCGCACATTCTCGGCCGCGGTCAGCGTCGGAAACAGATGATAGGACTGAAACACGAAGCCGATATTCTCGCGCCGCACCTGCGCCAATTCTTCGGCGTCGAGGCCGGTGATGGCGCGGCCGCGAATGTTCACGCTGCCGCTCGTCGGCGACAGCATGCAGCCGAGCACAGAGAGAAGCGTGGTCTTGCCGCTGCCGGAGGGGCCCATCAACAGCGTCAGTTCGCCGCCGGCGAGCGACAGATTGATGCCCTTGAGCGCTTCGACGCGGCCGGCGCCTGCGCCGAGCGCCATGCGGATCTCGTTGGCTTCGATCATTGTTTGGGTCATTGCGCGAATACCAGGACGGGATCGATGCGGGTGACGACCCGGATGGCGGCGACGGCGGCGATCGCGCACATGGCGATCATCAGCACAAACAGGCCGACGCTCAGCTCCGGAGACATCACGATCGGCAGCGCCGCATCGCGCGTCATTTTCACGAGCGACAGATCGATCGACACGGCGATGGAGAAGCCGACCACCGCGCTGATCAGCGCCTGCGCGAGAATGACCTTGAGGATGTATCGGCGCGCCGAGCCGATGGCGCGAAGCGTGGCGAATTCCTTCAGGTGGTCCTTGGTGCTCGAATAGAGCGTCTGCGCGACGATGATGGTGCCGACAATGATGCCGAGAATGGCGCTGCCGAGGAGCGCCGCGCCGGCGCCGGTATCGAATAGCCAGAAGAGGCGCGTGCGATGGCGGAATTCGTTGGGCGTCAGCACTTCGGCGTCGGATAATGTGCCGGCGAGCAGGCTGCGCACCACGGCGGCGTTGGCGTTCGGCGCGATGCGCACGACGTAGTAGTTGGCGCGGTTCGGCGGCACGCCCAGATAGGTGCGGGCGCGATCGAGCGAAGCGAATACATGCGGCGTGGTGGTGAACGAACGGATGCCGTTCGTGACCGCGGCCACGCGCGCTTTCTGATTGTTGATTTCGGCGCGCTGGCGGATCTGCGCGATGCCGAGCTGCTCGAAATAGGAGCGGTCGATCGCGATCGCGTCGGGCGTCGACAGATCGTCGACGGAGCCTTCGATCACGTTCCAGGGCTGCAAGCCGGCGGCGTTGGCGGGCGCGCCGACGACCAGAACCGGAGTGGACGCGCCGCCGTTCGGCTTGCGCCAGGACGCGTAACCGACGACCAGCGGCGTGACCGAGGTGACACCGTCGACCGACAAAGCTTGCAGGCGCTGCCGCCCCGACAGCAACGAGGATTCCTCGAAGCTGCGGGTTTCCGACGGCACGATCCAGAAATCGGCATCGGCATGATCGATCATGGTCGTGACCATGCGCTCGAAGCTCAAAAACACGCCGAGCTGAACGGTGACGAGCACGATCGAAAAGACGATCCCAACAACCGTTGCGATCAGCCGAAGACGGTCATGAAACAGATTGCGGAAGGCGAGCGTGAAAATCAGATTCATCGCGCCAAGCAACACATGTGAAATACGCGGAACGCCATGCGTCGAAAAAATCCCCTCTGTCGTGCGGCCATCGCGGCCACGCAAGATGACCCGTTCAAATCAGCGAAAGCTGCGATTAATCGGTCGGCCGCGCTGAAATCCCGCCGTCTAGGCAGGCTTGCGGGCGTTCGCACCGCCCGCGCGGCTCACGACTATGCTGAGCCCGGCGGTATGGATTCTATTCATCCGGGTAACCCTTCGACCACTCGGGCAACCCCTTCCGACCTTCTTTCC
>Ga0210410_10006046_pt1 | contig 10527 bp, 7 predicted proteins | sample IncBWC4MmetaG_FD_161058 | JGI IMG/M metagenome (GOLD analysis project Ga0210410, IMG submission 161058) | Forest soil microbial communities from Barre Woods Harvard Forest LTER site, Petersham, Massachusetts, United States - Inc-BW-C-4-M | ecosystem: Environmental > Terrestrial > Soil >... | reverse complement strand
AAAAACGTCGCCACGTTTCAGGCGGCGGATTCCAAGTTCACGGTGAACATCCCGCTGCATCCGTTTCTGGGATGCGTCGGCGTCGCGCCCGCGGACGGGGAAGCGCGCAGCTCGATTGTCCCGGCCGAGTTCGGCGGCAACATGGACGCACCCGAAGCGAGCGTAGGCAACACGTTGTATCTGCCGGTCAATGTTCCCGGGGCTCTGCTGTTCCTGGGTGACGGGCACGCCGCGATGGGCGATGCCGAGATCGCCGGAACCGCCATCGAAGTCTCGATGCGCGTGCGCGTTCAAGTGGATCTGATCAAGCACCAGACCATCCAGTGGCCGCGCTTCGAAAACGAGAACTACATCATGGCGGTCGGCATCTATCGGCCGCTCGAAGACGCCACGCGGATCGCTTTCACCGAACTCATCCACTGGATGCACGATCGCAACGGCCTTTCCGAAATGGACGCCTACGAGTTGCTTTCGAAGACGGCGGAAGTCCACCTGGATGAAATGGTGGATCCGAATTACACGGTGGTAGTGAAGATCAACAAGAAATTCCTGCCTCTGCGGTAATTGTAGCTACGGAAGGTCAGCGTTAACGTTAGCTAACACGCAATCCTATTCGGCATGTTAGACTTGACGCGAACCTGATATAAAAAGGCGAGGCTTGCCATGGCCGCCAACACAGTCGAACTGGCCGCGCGGGGTAAGGGGGAAACTCAGCCCTCTATTGAGCAGATTCATGCTCATTTAGCCAAGGTTTTGGCGAGCGAAATGTTCGTCCGTTCCGACCGTTTGTGCCGGTTCCTGCGCTGGACCGTGGAACGCGCGCTCGCCGGCGAAACGGCCCAGATCAACGAATACATCCTGGGTCACGAAGTTTTCGATCGCGACCAGCGCTACGACCCGCACATCGATTCCATCGTCCGCGTGGAAGCGCGCCGGCTGCGCAACAAATTGCGCGAATATTACGCCGGTCCGGGCGCGAACGATCCAGTTGGGATCTCCTACCCCAAGGGCAGTTACGTTCCGGTCTTCAGCGTCGCCACGCCCGTCACCGCCGTGAGAACTACCGGCCAGGCGCTGGATCCACGGACGGTCGCCGTTCTGCCCTTCGTCAACCTGAGCTCCGAACCGGATCAGGATTTCTTTTGCGACGGCATCACGGAAGAAATTCTAAATGCTTTGACCGCCGTTCCGGAATTGAATGTCGTCGCCCGCACCTCCGTGTTTTACTTCAAAGGCGGGAATACCGATGTGCGCGAGATCGGCGAACGTCTGGGCGCGGGAACCATCATCGAAGGCAGCGTACGTAAAGCGGGCAGGCTTTTGCGGATTTCCGCGAAAGCCATCAGGGCTTCCGACGGATTGACCTTGTGGTCCGGCACGTTCGACCGCGATCTTGCCGACGTGTTCGCAATTCAAGACGAGATTGCCCGTGCCGTCGCGGGTTCCCTTCGCGTCTCCCTGGCTTCCCCTGAAGGTTCCGCGCGGGTGCACGATTTTGAAGGCTACATGTTGTATCTGCGAGGCCGCCATTACTGGAACCAGATGTCGCTCGAAGGAATTGAGAACGCGCTCGACCAGTTCACGCGCGCCGTCGCGTTGTTCCCGAACTACACTCCTCCGTACGCTGCGCTGGCGGAAGCTTACGGGCACCTCTCGTCCTGGGGCGCGATCCCGCCCCTGGAAGCCTTGGAGAGAGGGAAGCGCGCCGCCCTTGAGGCGGTCAGGCTGAATGAGCGTTCCGCCGACGCCCTGGCCACGCTCGGCGGCTTTCTTGCAATGTTTGAATGGCGTTGGGAAGAGGGCGCCGAAATGATGAAGCGCGCCCTTGATCTTGAACCCAGCAATGTTCACGCGTGCGAACTTTATGCGATTCAGTGGCTGTATCGCGGCGATTTCGGCGCGGCGCGGCGCTACCTGGATAAGGCATTGCAGCTCGATCCGCTCTCTCCGCGCGGCCTTCGTTTCAAATCCCTGTACTATTTCTATGAGCGCGAATACGACAAGGCAGTGGATGTCCTCAAAGCCGCCATACCGCTAGGACGCGATGCGACCAATCGAGAAGTATTGTGCTCGCTTGGCTGGGTCTACACACTTCAAGGGCGTTATGACCAAGCGATCGAAGTCCTCCGCAACCTTCCCGAGGGACCATTTCTGGTCACCAAACTAGGCGCGTTGGGCGAAGCCTATGCGCGCGCCGGCGATTCTGCGGCCGCCCACGACGCTTTGGAGCGGCTCCAGAGCCTCTCCAAAATCGGATACGTTTCTCCCCGAGGTCAGATTTATATACATGCAGGACTAGGGAATTGGGACCGCGCCTTTCAGGAACTCGACCAGGCCTGTGACGATCACTGCCCCTGGCTACCCAGCATCTACATGGATCCGCGCTTCGATTCCGTGCAATCCGACTCGCGCTTCAAGCGTCTGGTCGAACGCATGCACCTTCAGACGTCGCCCGCCGGACAGGGTTGATGACGGGGCGCGGCGGCGGCCGCAGTGATTTCGCACCAGATGGACTTGGCGAATGTTTTTAAAGACCGGCGAGGTGCACGGTCAGTGGGGCAGATCGCCGGCCGGTTTCTTCTCCACAATCTCGTTGTAAGCCGACCGTACCTGACCTGCAAGGTCCGGCCCGACATAGGTCTTGGCGGCCGCAGGTAACTCGATGCTGGTCGAAACCGGCCGCGCTCCGTCCATTTTGACGATGTCTTCCAGCTTCTTGCCCTGTTTCACTGCCATCGCCACGCGGCTGCGCAACTCGACGAAAAATAATTTCTGGTTCGCCAGCATTTCTTTGCCGCCGGAAGGCCCGTGACCCGGCAAGACAAATTGCACGTCCAACTTCTGGGCCTGGCCGATCACGTTAGGCCAGTTGCCAATGTTCCCATCGCCCACGAAATTGTACGGACCGTTCACAACTGCGTCTCCGGTGCACAGCACTTTCTCCTTGGGCAGATAAACCAGCCCGTCACCGCGCGTGTGCGCCCAGCCGAAGAACAGCAGTTCCACGCGCCGCGTGGAGTCGGCGAGGGTATATGGCGATTTCGAAAATGTCTGCCGGGGCGGCTCGGGTGCGGCCGCTCCGGTCTCGGCGACATCCTTGCGCTGTTTGGCCGTGTCCTGCCAGCGCGACGGCTCATAGCGCTTCAACTCCTCATTCACGCCTTCATAGGCGAGCGTGATCGCGCCGGCCTTGGTCCACACAGCATTGCCGTACAGATGATCGCCGTGATGATGCGTGTCGAAGACATACTTCACTGGCTTGGAGGATACGCTCTTCGCATCTTCGAGCGCCAGCCGCGCGCCGCTCGGAAAATTCGCGTCGACCACGATCAAATAGTCCTTCATCTCGATGATGACGTTGTTGCAGTGGCCCTGGTGCTGGATGTCGCCCTCGCGGAACCAGACTCCAGGCACGATCTGTTTTATGCTGTTCGGTTGGGCGTCGCCGCGGGTCAGAAACAGGCTCATCGTGGCGAGCGCGCCGCAGAATGTCGCAAGCAGGCATCTCCGCATTGGCTCATCTTATCAATCCGCACGCCCTGTCGAAACCAGGCCGTTCTGGGACCAGCACTGATATGCTGAAAAAACTCGAAGAATAAATGGAGGGACCCTCGTGACGCGATTGAACCGATCTTGGTTATCTGTAACAGCGCTAAGCATTGTTCTGGTTTCGCACGCCCCCGCGGCTCCGCGTGCCATCGAAGTCCGCGTGCTTTCCGGCCGCGCCGACATGGTAACTGGCGGCGATGCTCTTGTCGAAACGAACGCCCCGCCGGAAAAATTCAGCGCCGCGCTGAACAACCAGGATATTACGAAATCTTTTCGGCCTGGCAAGACCGCCGGGACTCGCATCGCGCGCTTAGAAGGCTTGAAGACCGGCAAGAATACTCTCGAAATCAAGTCGGCCAAGGGCTCTGCCAAGCTGGAGCTTACCAACTACGCAATCGCGGGTCCGGTGTTTTCGGGGCCGCATCAGAAGCCCTTCGTGTGCCAGACGGAACAGGCCGGCCTGGGCGCCCCGCTCGACGAAGACTGCAGCACCAAGACCACCGTGAGTTACGTGTACAAATCGACGCTGCCGCCTCCGCCGCTCAGAGGAGGCGGACGCGGTGGCCAGACGCCAGGCGCTCTTCCCGTGGGGTTCAAGCCGTTCGACCCCTCCGGTCCGCGCCCGGCCGACATGGCACAGACCAGCGCCAGCGATGGCAAGACCGTCGACTACATCGTGCGACGCGAGCGGGGCACAATCAACCGGGCGATTTACGAAATCGCGATGCTGCACAATCCGGCCGATCCCGTCCCCGATCCATGGACCGCCGGCGCTGGCTGGAACGGCCGTCTGGTGTATTCCTTTGGCGGGGGTTGCGCCGCGGGCTACCGGCAGGGCCTTCCGGGTGGCGCCGTGAATGACGAGTTTCTGGCAAAGGGATACGCCGTTGCTGTGTCGTCCCTGAATGTCTTCGGCAACAATTGCGACGACGTCATCTCCTCTGAGACCGCCATGATGGTGAAGGAGCACTTTATCGAAGAGTTCGGCGTTCCGGTTCACACCATCGGTACCGGTGGCTCGGGCGGCGCGATTCAGCAGTACATGATGGCGCAGAACTATCCTGGGCTGCTCGATGGGCTGATGCCGCAAATCAGTTTCTCGGATAATGCCATCTTCGAAAGCGTAATCGATTGTTCGTTGCTCGATCACGCCTTCCGTTCAACCAAGACGTCCTGGAACGACGATCAGAAGGCGCTGGTATCCGGCTATGCGACATGGAAGACGTGCAGCGAAGGCTGGATGGCGAACGGAGCGGCCACCAGTCTGGCCAACAATCAAGTCAAAGCCGCTGCGTGCAACGCGGCCATCCCCAAGACCCTGGCGTTCGATCCCGTGTCGAATCCAAATGGCGCGCGCTGCGACTATTTCGACGACCTGGTCAACGTGTATGGCAAGGACCCGAAGACCGGCGCGGCGCGGCGAGCGCTGGATAACGTGGGAGTCCAATACGGCTTGGCTGCTTTCAAGGCGAAACAAATCAGTTTCGACCAATTCGTCGAATTGAACGAGGCGATCGGCGGGCATGACGCGGACGGCAACATTATCGCGGCGCGCGACATCGCGGATCCGGCGGCGCTCAAACTGGCGTACCAGAGCGGGCGCGTCGACACAGGCGGAGGCAGCCTCGGCTCCGTTCCCATTCTGGATACGCGCGGGTACTTCGATATGTCGGGCAATCTGCACGACCGGTTCCGGTCGATGGTTACGCGAGCGAGACTGAAAGCTGCGAACGGCAGCGCCGACAATATGGTCACTCTGATGTTCCCGCCCAGCGGCACGCCGCCACTCCGGCCGAGCGAGTTGGTGGCGAGCATGAACCAGTGGCTGGACAACATCGGTCAGGATACGTCCAACGCCAGCGCCGCAGTGAAGGTGGCTCGTGACAAGCCATCCGGCCTTGCGGATGCTTGCTGGACGTCCGAGGGCGAAAAGATCGTCGAGCCACTGACCTTCGATGGCCCAGGCCGCTGCAACCAGTTGTATCCGGCGCACGCAGATCCTCGCATCGTGGCGGGCGCGCCGCTGACCGACGACGTTCTGAAGTGCGCGCTGAAGCCGATCGACGCTCGGGATTACGGCCAGGCTCTTACGGCCGAACAGAGCGGCCGGCTCAAGGCCGTTTTCCCGCAGGGCGTCTGCGATTACAGTCGTCCGGGAATCGCGCAGCAACGTGTCGATGGCGTGTGGCATCGGTACTGAACGATCGCGGCATTTCGTCACGCTCGCGGCCGTGGAAGTGTCGAGGGAAGGCCGAACGTGCCCTGGACGACTTCGACGAAGTTTCGCTCTTCGCGGAGGATGAAGCGTTTGCTCTGTGCCGCGGCCAAATTTTCACGTGCTTCCGAATCCGCCTTCAGTCGTGATCGGTAGGTCTCATAAGAAGCGAGACTATCGAATGCAATCAGTCCCCACGCGACATTGTTCGTACCCTCATGAGGAAGAAAATATCCGACCAGGTGGCCGCCCAATCGCGGAATGATGCGGCCCCAGTTCTCGGCATATTTCTGGAACGCGTCGCGCTGGAACGGATCGATCTCGTAGCGGATGAAGCAAGTGATCATCATTTGTATTCTCCTGGTGGCCGGTGAATGGTCGCACTCGGCGGTCAGCGCCACACCCGTCGCCACGATGGAGGCAATCGCTTCGCGGCGGTCGATCGGTCTGGTGGAAGGCCGTGGCGGATGCACTTTCGGAAGTATGCCAGCAGACGGACAGAGACACTTCGTCTATCATCAAAGTATGGATGTCGAGCGCCACGCGGACACGGCGGTCTCCAGAATTGCGGCGGCAATCGGCGAGCCGGCGCGAGTTCGCATCCTTTATTGCCTGATGGACGGCCACGCGCGAACCAGCACCGAGCTGGCGATCGTGGCGGGCGTGAGTCCGTCCACCGCGAGCGTACATCTCAATCGACTGACAACTGAGCATCTGATCAAAGTGCTGGTTCAAGGGAAGCATCGTTACTACAGTCTGCAGGGCCCCGACGTGGCGCATGCGCTGGAAGGACTGAGCGTCCTGGCCGGCGGCTCTCGCGACAAGTTCGTGCCCAGCGCGCCAAGCCGGCTACGCGCCGCACGGACTTGTTACGACCATATGGCCGGCGCGATTGGCGTGTCGCTGCATGACCGCTTTAAGGCACTGGGGTGGCTGTCGGCCGTTTCGACGGGCGGCAACGATGCCTACGATATCACCTTGGATGGAACCAAAGCGCTCGAGGCTCTGGGAATCGATATCGAGGCAACGCGGGCTCTCCGCCGGCGGTTCGCTTGCGGCTGCTTGGATTGGAGTGAGCGACGCCCTCACGTCGGCGGGGCTTTAGGGGCGGCGCTTCTGATAGTCGCGCTGAAGCGAAAATGGGTGGTCCAGGATCTCGACAGTCGAGCGCTGGGTGTCACAAATCTTGGACGCCGCGAAATGCTGGCTCGATTCGGCCTTAATATTTGACGGATTCGTTCCTCCATCTTGACTTGGAAGCGCGTCAATCCTCCCGCAAAACCCGCATCGGCTCCAGTCGCGCCGCGCGAATTGCGGGCAGCAGCGACGCCAGAACCGAAACCACCAGAACAATCATGACCACGCTGCCGAGCGTCACCGGATCGGTGGCTGAGACTCCATACAGCATTCCGGAGAGGAGACTGGTGAAAGCCACCGCGATCGCCAGCCCGGCTATGCATCCCAGCGTCGAAACCAGCAATCCTTGAGACAGAAACTGGCCGACGATCTGTCTCCGCACGGCGCCCAGCGCCAGCCGGAGGCCCACTTCGCGCCTTCGCACATTGACGATATAGCTGATGGTTCCATACAGCCCCACACACGCTAGCATGGTCGCCGCTGACGCAAAGAACGCCAGCAGGATGGTTCGCAAACGGTTTTCCGCATAAGCATCGGAAATTTGATCCACCAGGGGAGCCATATCGAACACAGACCGGATCGGTTCGACGTCGTGCATGGTCCGGCGAATCGTCTCTGCCATGGCGCGAGGTTCGCCGTGGGTACGCGCCAGAAAATGCGTCCCAGGCTGGCCGGGGCTATAACACCAATACACCGTCGGCACCGGTTCGTGATCCATCCCTGTTTCTCGCGCGTCGCCGACGATGCCGCGCACCTCGGTGGTTTGAATGTATATGTTTCCCGGTTGCGAAAGATGGCGTCCAATCGGCGAGGAACCGGCGAAATACGCATTGGCGAACGCGCGATTGACCATCATTGTATTCCCGCTGGCTTCGTCGCGGCACATCTCTCCGGCCAGAAGCGGGATCTGTAGAGTTGCGAAATACGTGGGCGATACGCTGCGGCCCTGCGCGATAATCTTGGGCTCGGTTTCGGCGCGGCCTTCTTCCGTCTTGAGCTCTACCTGAAATTCGGCAGGGACGCCCGGAAGGTTGTAGGCGCTTGCAGCGGCGTCGATTCCAGGTATGACGCGCAACCCTTCCAGGGTCCGTTCCACGCGGCGCTTGGATGCCTTGAAATCCCCGGTCTCGCCCCAGGAACTGCTGATCTGGAAGGTCAGGATGTGTTCCGGTTGAAAGCCTGGTGACACGCGGCCCAGCTGCTGAAAACTTCGGACCAGCAAGGCCGCCCCGGCGAGCAAGGTCACGGCTAGGGCAACCTGCACTCCGACCAGGGCGAACTGCACGCGGTTGCCTCCGGATACGCTGGTCCGCGTTCCGCGCGCCGAATCGGCCAGATTGGAGCGCGTGCCACGGATGGCGGGGAAGATGCCGCACACCAGCGTCGCGACGATGGCGCAGGCCAGCGAATAGACCACGATTCTCCAATCCAAGGAAATCTCTTCGATGCGCGGCAGATTCTTGGCGAGCGAACGGAACACCCCTGCAGCCGCGGCGGCCAAGAGCAACCCTAGTGCCGCGCCTGAGACAGCCAGGATGAGCGCTTCGGCCAACAAATGCGCCACCACCGAACCTCGTGAAGCGCCTAGCGAGAATCGCACCGCGATTTCCTGCTGGCGAGCCGTCGCCCGCGAGAGCAGGAGCGCCGCGACGTTGGTGCACGCGATCAGCAGCAGCAAGGAAACGGATCCGAACAGAATCCAAAGCGAGCCTCTGACGCCGCCGACGGTGGCTTCTTTGAGCGGCTCGATACTAGACGAGATTTCCGCGTCCGGTTTTGGAAACTCGCGGCCAAGCGCGGCTTGCACCGCTGCCAGGTTGGCGCGCGCCTGCTGGATGCTTACGCCCGACTTCAGGCGGCCCACGCCGTTGTACCAGGTCAACTCCCGGCTGCGTGCGAAAGACGCGTCGTCCGCGCTCATCGACCACAAGTCGACGGCCCGCACCGGAAACTGGAACGACGCGGGCATGACTCCGATGATCGGCACGAACGATCGGCCGAGGCGCAGCGTTTTACCGATTACGTTGGGATCTGCATTGAAGCGCCGGCGCCACAGCCGGTCGCTGATCAGGACCGCGGGTGGTCCGCCGAAGTGTTCTTCCATGGGCGAGAAATCTCGGCCGAGGGCGGGTGCGATTCCCCATACCTGCAGAAAACGCGAAGCCACAAAGGCGCGTGTGAGCCGCTCGGGAAGTTCACCGGAGAGTTCGGATTCGTCCTGGATGTAATAACCTGTGATGGCCTGGAATGTAGTGTTCAAGCGGTTCCAGTCCGCCAGCCGCACGGGCGCTACGAACGGCTGGCGCGCTTTGGGATTGACTTGGGCCACGGTGACCAGTTGGTCCGCGTTGGGGAATGGCAGCGGCCGAAGCAGCACCGCATAGATCGCAGAAAACACCGCGCTGTTTGCTCCGATTCCGAGCGCCAGCGTGGCCACCACGGTGGCCGTAAATCCCGGTGCTTTGGCCAACGCGCGGACTGCATGACGCAGATTCCGAAGGGTCGTATCCAACCGCTGGTGAATGTCCATCTCGCGAGTCCTTTCTATCTGAACTGTGTAGTTGCCGAGTTGCAGACGCGCAGTGCGCATGGCGTCGTCCCGGCTCATCCCGCTGGCTTGTAACTCTTCGATTCGTTCCAACAAGTGGAAGGAAAGCTCCCGGTTCAACTCGCGTTGCAAGCGGGCGGGGCGCACCACGTTCCAAAGCCGCTGGAACCAAGCCATCACTTCACCTCAGCTCTCACCGCGCCACGCATCACACGTGCGACTCCCTCCGTCAGCCGGCTCCAGCTTTCCTGCTCCTGAGCGAGCTGTTTGCGCCCCTTTGCGGTCAGCGAATAGAATCGAGCCTCGCGATTTTTCTCCGTCGTTCCCCATTCGGCGCGGACCCAGCCTTCCTGTTCCATGCGATGGAGCGCGGGATACAGCGAACCTTCTTCGACGCGCAGCAATTGGTCCGAAAGTCCATGAATGTGCGCGGTGATCGCGTAACCATGCATCCTTCTTCCAGAAGCCAGCGTCTTCAGGACCAACAGCACCAGCGTGCCCTGCAAGATGTCGTTTTTCCGTGTGCCCATGCGTTTACCAAGCTAGCTATACCTATGTAGCTATGCAAGCATACCGGTTGGACGTCGGCGATTGCAAACGGTTAGGAATTGCTCGCCACGTTCACGAGATCAGCGAGCGTTTGACAGCGCCCCTCCGATAGTGGAGTCTTATTTGAGGAGGTTTCAATGAGATTCCTGTTCCTGACTGCTGCTGCGCTCGTGCTTGCTCAATCCGATACCCCTACCAACGATGCGCCGAATCCGTATCACACGGTGGAGGGATGGGCGAAGCTTCCGGATGGCAGAAAAATGGGATCCACCAGCGCTGTCGAGATCGACAAGGACGGAAAATCCATTTGGGTTGCGGAGCGGTGCGGGGCGAACAGCTGCCTGGATCGGGAAACCGGCAAGATCAAGGACATCGCCGTCATTCTGAAGTTCGATCCGGCAGGCAATGTTGTTAAGAGTTTTGGCGCGGGGATGTTCATCGCTCCGCACGGAATTTATGTCGACAAGCAGGGGAATCTTTGGGTGACCGACTACCAGGACAATGCGCCACTCCCGGCCGGTCGAGGCGG
>Ga0210410_10006045_pt1 | contig 10527 bp, 10 predicted proteins | sample IncBWC4MmetaG_FD_161058 | JGI IMG/M metagenome (GOLD analysis project Ga0210410, IMG submission 161058) | Forest soil microbial communities from Barre Woods Harvard Forest LTER site, Petersham, Massachusetts, United States - Inc-BW-C-4-M | ecosystem: Environmental > Terrestrial > Soil >... | reverse complement strand
ATCGTGCTTTTCACCCTGCTGGAAAAGGATCTGGTTGGCCGGCTGGAAGCCAAGTGCAAGGAAATCAACGTGCCGAGCCTGTCGATCATCGGCCCGGTGATGCAATTGTTCCAGGCCTATCTCGGTGCTGCGACCACGGGGCGGGTCGGCGCGCAGCACGTCCTGAATGCGGAATATTTCAAGCGCATCGATGCGTTGAACTACACGATGATCCACGACGACGGCCAGCATGTCGAAGGTCTGGAAGAGGCCGACGTGGTTCTGGTCGGCGTGTCCCGAACGTCGAAGACGCCGACCTCGATTTATCTCGCCAATCGCGGCATCCGCACTGCCAATGTCCCGCTGGTGCCAGGCATTCCGCTTCCGCATCAGCTGCAGATGCTGAAAAAGCCGCTCGTCGTCAGCCTTCATGCGACGCCAGAGCGGTTGATCCAGGTCCGGCAAAACCGGCTCTTGAGCATGGGCGACCGCGACAACGACACCTATATCGATCGCCAGTCCGTTGCCGATGAAGTGGCGTTTGCCCGCCGCCTGAGCGCCAAATTCAATTGGGCGCTGCTCGATGTGACGCGGCGCTCGATCGAGGAAACCGCCGCGGCGGTGATGAAACTATACGCCGACCGGCAGCGGCAGCGGCTTCCCGAATGATCCTCTCGCAAATGAGCATCTGGCGCGGAAAAGACCCCTTGATCCTGGCTTCGCAAAGCCGCGCGCGGCAGATGCTGCTCGCCAATGCCGGCCTGCGATGCAACGCCATTGCGGCCGACATCGATGAACGCGCGGTGCAGAAGGCTTCGGGCCTATCGGCGCCCGGTGATATTGCAGGTCTGCTGGCGCGGGAAAAAGCCCTCGCCGTATCGTCGCAGATGCCGGGCCGGTTCGTCGTCGGCGCGGATCAGACGCTGGCGCTCGAACATCGGCTGTTCAGCAAGCCCGCCGGGCGCGCGCAGGCCGCCGATCAATTGCGCGTACTCGCCGGCAATACACATGAACTGCACTCGGCCGTTGCCGTTGCACGCGAGGGCAAGATATTGTTCGCCGATGTCGGCGTCGCGCGCATGACCATGCGGCGGTTGGGCGACAGCGAGATCGAGGCCTATCTGGATCAGGCTGGCGAAGCGGTCACGACCAGCGTCGGCGCCTATCAGCTGGAGGGGCTGGGAGTGCATCTGTTCGAGCGCATCGACGGCGATCATTTCACCATCCTCGGCCTGCCGCTGCTGCAACTGCTCGCATTTTTGCGCAGCGAGAACCTGCTTGCCGTATGAACGAATTGCGAAAATGGCTGTCGTAAAATGTTGATCCTAGGACTGACCGGCTCGATCGGGATGGGAAAATCCACCACCGCAAAGCTGTTTGCGGAAGCCGGCGTCCCGGTTTACGACGCCGACGCCACCGTCCATCGATTATACGAGGGCGAGGCGGCGCCCGCGATCGAAGTGGCATTTCCGGGCACGACGTCGGACGGCAAGGTCGATCGCAACAAGCTGTCGGCGCGCGTGGTGCATGATCCTGCTGCCCTGAAGCAGCTCGAACAGATCGTGCATCCGATGCTGGGCGCCTCACGGCAAAAATTCTTTGCGGATGCGGAGGCGTCGGGCGCAGCGGTCGTGGTTGTGGATGTGCCGCTATTGTTTGAGACCGGCGGCGAAAAGCGTGTCGATGCGGTGGTGGTGGTGACGACCTCGCCGGAAAATCAGCGCGAACGCGTATTGGCGCGGGGCACCATGGACGACGCCAGGCTCGACGCCATTCTGGCGCGGCAGTTACCCGATGCCGAAAAACGCAAGCGTGCGGATTTCATAGTGGATACCTCGCATGGCCTCGAGCGGGTGCGGGACCAAATCCGGGACATTCTGGCCGAGGTTGTTAAGATGCCGCGGCGGCGGGGTTGATTCGTCGTTCTCCGGCTCTGAAAACCCGTGTTCTGAAAATCCATGCGCGAAATCGTTCTCGATACCGAAACCACCGGCCTTGATCCCTTGCGCGGCGACCGGCTGGTCGAAATCGGCTGCATCGAGATCTACAACCGCATGCCGACGGGCCAGACCTTTCACCGCTACATCAATCCCGAACGCGACATGCCGGCGGAAGCCTTTGCGGTGCATGGCCTGTCCGCCGAATTCCTCGCCGGCAAGCCGGTATTCACCGAGGTGGTCGACGAATTCCTGGAGTTCATCGCCGACGCGCCGCTGGTGATCCACAACGCCTCGTTCGATATCAGCTTCATCAATGCCGAACTCGACCGCATCAAGCGAACGCCGATTTCGCGCGACCGGCTGGTCGACACGCTGCTGCTGGCGCGCCGCAAGCACCCCGGCGTCTCGAACCGGCTCGACGATCTCTGCTCGCGCTATTCGATCGACAATTCCCGCCGCACCAAGCACGGCGCGCTGCTCGACGCCGAGCTGCTCGCCGAAGTCTATATCGACCTGATCGGGGCGCGGCAGTCGCAACTGATCCTGGCCTCGGAGACCCGCGCCGCGCAGTCCGGCGGCTACGGCGACACGCCGCGGCGGCAGCGCGAGGTGCCGCTCGCGCTACGGATTACCGACGCCGATCGCGAGGCGCATCGGGCCTTTGTCGCCACGCTCGGCGACAAGCCGATCTGGAACGATTTTCTGGCAGCCGGCTAGCCCAGGCCTGGTGCCCAGGCTTTCCCTGGAACCGGCTTGAACCTAGCTCGGCTTGGCGCCGGACGCGGCCTGCGCGGCAGCCTGCCGCTCCATGTTTTGGCGGTACAGGCCGACGAAATCGACGGGATCCAGCATCAAGGGCGGGAAGCCGCCATCGCGCACGGAAGTGGCGATGATCTCGCGCGCAAACGGGAACAACAGCCGCGGGCACTCGATCATGACCAGCGGGTGCAGGTTCTCCTTCGGCACATTGACGATGCGGAACACGCCGGCATAGGCGAGATCGAAGCTGAACATCACCTTGCCGGCGTTTTCAGCCTTGCCCTCGACCGAAAGGATCACTTCGAACTCGTTTTCGGCCAGATTGTTGGCGGAAACGTTGATCTGGATATTGATCGCGGGCTGCTGCTGCTGCGGCGCCAGCGAGGCCGGCGCGTTCGGATTTTCGAACGACAGGTCCTTGGTGTATTGCGCCAGCACGTTCAGCTGGGGAGGGGCCTGCTCGGCGGGCGCGCCGTTGCCGTTGGTCATGAAAATCTCTCCTGAAGCTCCAGCGAGCGGAGACCGGGTTTCGTCCGAATTCGCTCGGAAGGCGGAAATGCCTATGCCGGGCGAGTGGCTATCATAGCCCCGCCTCATCCCACAAGGACGACGGATCGGGGCTGGTCCAAACCATCGGCGATTTGTGCCGGATATGGCTAATATCGCTCGGCCAGCCGCCTTCCGCCCATCCTAAATATTTGAATATGCGTGATTTCCGGGCATGATCGGGTTTCCCCTCGCGGCCAAAACGCGCTACAATTCACCCGCGCCAAAACGCGCCATTGGCCGGGCAAAGTTTCATGCCTACATGCTCCAGACTCAATCGTTGATGTAAACTGTGCCGTTCCCAAGCGCTCTCGAGGGAACGCTCGACCGCCGGGCCCGTTGCCGGCGTGAGAATCAGAAAGCGAATACGACGTGGATATCTACACCATCATCTTCCTGGCGCTGGCGGTCTTTATTTTCCTGCGCCTGCGCAGCGTCCTCGGACAGCGCACCGGGAGCGAACGGCCGCCCTATGATCGCGCCGCGCCCAACGTCGTGCAGCGCACGCAGGACAATAACGTCGTTCCGATGCCCGGTGCCGTGATCGACCAGACGCCGCTGGCGCCGACCGCGGATGTGGTGGCGCCGACCGATCGCTGGAAGGGGATTGCCGAGCCGAGCACGCCGCTGGCCCAGGGCCTCGACGCCATTGCCACGCAGGATACCTCGTTCGATCCCAGGCACTTCCTGTCGGGCGCCAAGAGCGCGTACGAGATGATCGTGCTGGCTTTCGCCAACGGCGATCGCCGCGCGCTGAAGGACCTGTTGTCGTCCGAGGTCTATGAGAGTTTCGACGCCGTGATCAAGGATCGCGAGAAACATGAGCAAAAAACCGAAACGCGATTTGTTTCGATCGACAAGGCCGAACTGGTCAATGCGGAAGCCCGCGACCGCGCGGCGCAGCTGACGGTTCGTTTCGTGTCGCAGATGATTTCGGTCACCCGCGACAAGGCCGGCGCCATTGTCGATGGCAACCCGGATAAGGTCGCCGATATCACAGATGTCTGGACATTCGCCCGCGACACGACGTCTCGCGATCCGAACTGGAAGCTGGTTGGCACCGGCAGCGCTAACTGAAACGCGCCGCCTTGCACGGTTCGCGTTTGCTGTGATCGCTGCCGCATTGCTGCTGGTACCATTGGCTGCGTTTGCGGCCCGTCATCTCAGTCACGTACATCCGCATCAGCCAACTGCTCGTGCCCTGCCATATCCGCAGCTCGAATGGCCGTTTCAGATCAGCGGCGGCCAATATTTGCCGCTGGCCTGGCCGGAAATCGCCGGCTGGAACGACGACGATCATCTCGCCGCCTACCAGGCGTTCCGCACCAGCTGCAAACCGATCGCCGCCCAGACCGCGCCTCCCGCAGATTCGAAGGCGCTGGGCACGTCGCTGCGCGATCCCTGCCGTATCGCCAGAGGCCTCGAGCTGTCCGATGGCGCCAGGGCGAAGGCCTTCTTCGAGGAGCATTTTCTGCCCCTGCGCATTTCGCGGCTTGGCGAAGGCGAGGGGTTCGTCACCGGTTACTACGAGCCTGTCATCGACGGCTCCCGGACCCAGACCGACGTCTACAACGTGCCGGTCTATCGCCGCCCGTCCAACCTGTTCGTTCGCGGCACCACGCAAAACTCCGTCGGGCTGCCCAACAAGGGTGAGGTGTTCCGCAAGATCGGCCGCCGCAAGCTCGTGCCCTATTACGACCGCGCCGCGATCGAGGACGGCGCGATTGCCGGCCGTGGCCTCGAAATCTGCTGGCTGAAGGATCAGACCGACCTGCTGTTCTCGCAGATCCAGGGCTCGGCCCGTGTCCGTCTCGAGGACGGCTCGACCATCCGCATCAATTACGATGCGCATAATGGCTATCCCTATACGCCGGTCGGCCGCATCCTGATCGATCGTGGCATCATTCCCAAGGAACAGATGTCGATGCAGAAAATCAGGGAATGGATGGCGCAGAATCCTGACGGCGCCAAGGAGCTGCGGCGGCAGAACCGTTCCTACATCTTCTTCCGCGAGGTAAATCTCTCCGACAAGGATGAAGCGGTCGGTGCGCAGGGCGTGCCGCTGACGCCCGGCCGCTCGATCGCGGTCGACAAATCGCTGCACGTCTATGGCACGCCGTTTTTCATCGAAGGCGAGCTGCCGATCGAGTCGGAGCAATCCAGAACGCCGTTTCACCGCCTGATGATCGCGCAGGATACCGGCTCCGCCATCGTCGGGCCGGCGCGCGCCGATCTCTATTTCGGCGCCGGCGTCGACGCGGGGAAGCTTTCCGGCCGGCTCCGGCACACTATGCGCTTCGTCATTCTGGTGCCGAAAGGCCTCGATCCGCTGGCGCGGGGCCGCAAGATGCCGGTGCCGGACGAGCGCCCGTCGGAGAAGATCGCAAAGCTGTTTCCGCAAACCGATCCCCTGAAAGACCAGAAGAACGGCGCCAGCAACACCGCCCGCACGGCGGCCGCGGCCAAGAACGCGGCGGCGAGCCCGGCGCCGCCCGCAACAAGCGCCGCCCAAACCCCGGCAGCCGCTTCGACGAACCAGGCCGCGGCGGTCAAACCGGTGCCGCTGCCGGAAGCGCGGCCCAGGATCGACCCCGCGCCTGAAAAAGCTCGCCATCGTTACATCCATCGATATCGCCGCTACCGATGAACCGCCGGCCTTCGAGTTTGATCCCCGAATTGACGCCACCGCCGCGGCGCAAGCGCGGCCTCAGCGAAGAAGAGCGTGCGCTGTGGGAAAGCGTTGCCAAGCAGGTCAAGCCGCTGCGCAAGCGGCACCGCGCCGCAAAGCCGCCGGCCGCTCCGCCTGAGGCGGAAGTCTCTGTCGCGCTAAAACCCGTTGCTTCGCCAAAGCCGCCGGTGCTGCCGAAAATAATTACCCCGCCCAGACAGGAACCGCCGCCGCTGGCGCCGATCGGGCGCCGCGAGCGTTCGCATCTCTCGCGCGGCCGAAAGGAGATCGACGCCCGGCTCGACCTGCACGGCATGACGCAGTCGCGCGCGCACCACCGGCTCTTCACGTTCCTGCAGCGCGCCCACAGCGACGGCCTGACCTTTGTGCTTGTGATCACCGGCAAAGGCAAAGTCGGCGGCGCGGAATCCGAGCGCGGCGTGCTGCGCCGCCAGGTGCCGCTATGGCTGAGCCTGCCGGAATTCCGTTCGCTGGTGGTTGGATTCGAGGAAGCCCATATCGGCCATGGCGGCGAGGGCGCGCTGTATGTCCGGGTCCGGCGGTCGCGGCTGTAGAGAATTTTTCGGGTTTAGCGGCTTTCATGGTTCGAGACGCACGGCGTCGCCGTGCTCCTCACCATGCTGATCTCAGACCTCATTCTGAGGAGCGTCGCGAAGCGATGCGTCTCGAAGGATAAAAGCCACAGAGCTGGAGATTGCCTCAGTTTGCTCAGAACGGCCGCACGATCCCGACCCGCGGGATGATCGTGACGATCCAGCCAAACACCGTGGTCTCTCGGTCATCCGTCGGTATAAACGGCACGTCTTTTGAGGCGGGCAGCGACTTCACCGCGTGCAGGATCAGGAACAGGCACACCGCCCAGTTCGAAATCCACCGCGAATAGTCGAACACCATTGCGAACATGACGAGGTAAGCGGCGCTGACGACGACGATCGCCGCGATCACGATGCGGCGATGCAGCTCGCGTGAAAGCGCGCCGATCAGCCGCGCAAAATATTGCCAGAGCGGCGTGTGCAGCCAGATCAACAGCGCAAACACCGGCAGACCCAGCAGATTCGAGGGCATGCGCTCCCAGGTCTCGTGGATTTCCCGCGCGAGGGGCTGATACCATATGTAGACAAAAGCATGGGTGTATCTCGGCAGATCCTCCCGCGAAGCGTCGGCAATGCGGCTCTGCAGATGGGCGCTGAATTCGTTCGGGGATACCGTCATCGTTCCATAGAATTGCGCGGCGAAGAACAGCGCGGCGACAGCCAGCGCCGCTGTCATGCCGACAATGGCGTTCTGTCGCGTCAGGCCCACGACGAGGTAATGACGCAGCACCACGATGACGGCAATGGTCGGCACATACATCAGGAAATGGATGTGATGAATCAGGAGCAGGACCATCGACGCCAGTGTGGCGGAGATCACGAAAGCGACCGAGCGCGCCGGCACCAGCAACAGCGCAATCGCGATCGCGCAGCCATAGATGTCGAAATGCCCCAACGTATAGATGAAGTTCTTGAGGAAGAACGGCGATCCCGCGGTCAATACGAACAGCGGCAGCTGCGCACGGTCGGAGCCGAACGTCCGACGAAATAGTTGAACGTAGAGGCCGGCCGTGATCAGCAACATCGCGCCGCCGAGCGCGAATACCGGCCATACCGGCATCTTGTGGACGAACAGGGACGCGATAGCGCCGATCAGCGCGCGCTTGGTGAAGCCGAAATGATAGTCGACCAGCAGATGGATGTAGGGGACATAGGGCGTCTGCATGATCTTGTAGAGAAAAACCCCGATCAGCACGGCGACATTGACGGCAACCATCATGCGCCAGGGGTTTTTCGGCATCCGCAAATTCATTCGGCACCAAATTGATAAATCAGGTGCGGACTATCACATGGTGAAAGCGCAATGCGCAACGCGGTATTGTTCTCGGTGTCGTCCCGGCCAAGCGAAGCGCGAGCCGGGATCCATACGCCGCGGCGATCGTTATTTTAGCACAATGGTCGATGGCTTCTTTCAACAACTGACGACTGGGGTTATGGGTCCCGGCGTTCGCTACCGGACCCCGAGTCAATCGGCCGCACCAATACCCTAGAGCGTTCGCTGGGACGACGATCTATTACAAAATAAACCGGCTCAAATCCGCGTTCTTGGCGAGATCGCCGACGTGCTTCTGCACATAGTCGGCATCGACCTGGATAGTCTCACCGTGACGGTCCGGCGCGGCGAACGAAATTTCGTCGAGCACGCGCTCCATCACGGTCTGCAGCCGCCGCGCGCCGATATTTTCCACCGTGGAATTGACGGCGACCGCGATGTCCGCCAGCGCGTCGATGGCGCTGTCGGTGATGTCCAGTGTCACGCCCTCGGTCTTCAGCAGCGCGACATATTGCTTGATCAGTGAGGCTTCCGGCTCGGTCAGGATGCGGCGCATGTCGTCGCGCGACAGCGCGTCCAGTTCGACACGGATCGGCAACCGGCCCTGCAATTCCGGCAACAAATCCGACGGTTTTGCAATGTGGAACGCGCCGGACGCGATGAACAGGATGTGGTCGGTCTTGACCGCGCCGTGCTTGGTCGAGACCGTGGTGCCCTCGATCAGCGGCAGCAGGTCGCGCTGCACGCCCTCGCGCGAGACGTCGCCGCCGCTGCGGCCATCGCGGACGCAGATCTTGTCGATCTCGTCGAGAAACACGATGCCGTTGTTCTCGACCGCATTGATCGCCTCCAGCACCAGCTGATCGCTGTCCAGCAGCTTGTCGGATTCCTCGTTGACGAGGATCTCGTGCGAGCCCTCGACCGTCAGGCGGCGGGTTTTGGTGCGCCCGCCCATCTTGCCAAAGATATCGCCGATCGAGATCGCGCCCATCTGGGCGCCGGGCATGCCCGGGATTTCGAACATCGGCATGCCGCCGGAAGATTGCGTCTCGATCTCGATTTCCTTGTCGTTGAGCTCGCCGGCGCGCAGCTTCTTGCGGAAGGAATCGCGGGTCGCGGGACTGGAGCCTGGCCCGACCAGCGCGTCAAGCACGCGGTCTTCGGCGGCGAGCTGGGCGCGGGCCTGCACGTCCTTGCGCTTGCGCTCGCGGGTCTGTGAGATCGCGACTTCGACGAGGTCGCGGATGATCTGTTCGACGTCGCGGCCGACATAGCCGACCTCGGTGAACTTCGTGGCCTCGACCTTGATGAATGGCGCGCCGGCGAGTTTGGCCAGCCGCCGCGCGATCTCGGTCTTGCCGACGCCGGTCGGCCCGATCATCAGAATGTTTTTCGGCAGCACTTCCTCGCGCAAGGAACCGGTGAGCTGCAGCCGGCGCCAGCGGTTGCGCAGGGCGATAGAGACCGCGCGCTTGGCGTCGGACTGGCCGACGATGAAACGGTCGAGTTCGGAAACGATTTCGCGGGGGGAGAAGTCGGTCATAGGTCCTAGTTAGGGTTCGAATGTTGCGAGAACAAGCCGCATTTAATGGCATTAATTTAATGCTATCAAATGATCGGCGGGCCAGCCTGCCATTGCTTGATCACCTCAAAGGGGTGGATCAGCATGATGATGTTCAAAGTGAGATTGTCGCGGATGTGAAGCGCCATCACGAGCTCGAACAACAGCGCCAGCGTAATCGTGATCGCGACCGGGAGCTTTCTGGCCAGCAGAAACCCCAAAACCATGGCCAGCGTATCGGAGATCGAATTGACGATGGTGTCGCCAAAATAGTCCAGCGAGATCGTGCCGGCACGGTAGCGGTTGATGATCCAGTTCGAGTTTTCGACCAGCTCCCAGCCGCCTTCGACCAGCATGGCGAGGATCAGGCGGCCCGGCCAGGCGAGGCGCGGGAAGGCGAGGAAGGCCGCGCCGTAAAACAGAAAGCCGTGCAGGATATGCGACAGCGTGTACCAGTCGGTAATGTGCTGCGAGTTTTCCGAGCTCTGCACCACGCCGTGCCAGAGTTTGACATAGCCGCAGGCGCAGATCGGCAGCCGGCCCATCGCGTAGAGGATCGAGGCCTGCACGGCGAGGATGCAGGCCGCGATCGCCAGCCAGTGCCAGGCCGAAACACCGTTGAATACGGGAGATTTGCTGGCGGGGTTGCCGGAGGTCATGGGTTGCGGACCATCAGAAGGGCTGCGCCATCGGGCGTATCCACCATGCAGACTTTTTCGAACCCGGCATTTTCATAGGCGCGCACCGCACGGTAGTTGTCGGGATCGGGGTCCGTGACGATGCGCGGCGTGCCGTTTCTCAGCCGGTCGTCGACGAAAGCGCAAATGAACGCCGACCCATGGCCGCGCGCGATCATGCCGGGCTCGCCAATGAAGAGATCGATGCCACGCGTACCCTCTGGATGCGCCCCAAAACCTGAATTCCACGCGGTCAGGTCATAACACTGGATGTAGCCGAAATCGCTGACGGTTGCCGCGACGACATATTGACCCATTGCCGGCTCCGCGAGGTCGCCGCTGACCAGGGCATATTGCTCGTCCGGATCGCCCCACCATTCCCGGACATGGGGCTCTGCGAGCCACTGCCGGATCCTGGGAAGGTCCTTTGTCGTCATCGGTCGGAAGGCATAGAGCGCCGCCATGCTCGGCCGCCCTCCTACAGCGTTTCAATCGTCACGTTCCGGTTGG
>Ga0210410_10006044_pt1 | contig 10527 bp, 8 predicted proteins | sample IncBWC4MmetaG_FD_161058 | JGI IMG/M metagenome (GOLD analysis project Ga0210410, IMG submission 161058) | Forest soil microbial communities from Barre Woods Harvard Forest LTER site, Petersham, Massachusetts, United States - Inc-BW-C-4-M | ecosystem: Environmental > Terrestrial > Soil >... | reverse complement strand
CTCGTCCACCGCCTTCTCCGACTCGGGCCTCCCGAATCCTTCCTTCACCAGTGCGATCTTCATCCCGCGCGCGCCCATGCCCAGCGCCTCTCGATACTTGGCCACCCTCGGCGAATACTGCCGCGGATCGTACCCATCCACCCCGGCAATCACTTCCAGCATCAACGCATTGTCCGCCACCGACGCAGTCATCGGACCGGTGTGGTCAAGAAATACCTCAATGGGCATGATCCCGGTATACGGCACCAGTCCATGCGTCGGCTTCATTCCATAAACTCCGCACCAGCACGCCGGTATTCGTATCGAGCCGCCCTGGTCTCCGCCCAGGGCCATGTCCGCTTCGCCCAGCGCCACCACCACACCCGACCCCGACGACGATCCTCCCGCCGAATATCCCAGCTTGTACGGGTTGTGCACCGGTCCTTTAGCCCCTGTGTGGCTACTGCCCGAAAGGCAATACGATTCGCAATGCGTCTTCCCCACGATCTCCGCCCCGGCGTCGAGCAACCGCGTCACAACCGTCGCGTCCATCTCCGGAACGTATCCTTCCAGGATCGAGTTGCCGTTCATCATCGGCACTCCCGCGACCATCGCGTTATCCTTGATCGCAACTTTCTTTCCCTTCAGCGGCCCGGCATCCGCCCCGGCAATCGAAGTCTTCACATACCACGCGTTGTGCGTGTTTTCCTCCGCCCCAGGAAATCTTCCCGGCGTCCGCGGATACTTCACCTCCGGCAAACAGTCCGGCATGCGATCCACCAGGTTGTATGCCTCGACGCTTGCCTTCATCAGCCCGATGTAAGACTCGACATCCGCGTCCGTAAGCGAAAGCCCCACCTCGCCGGCCGCCGCACGTACTTGCTCAGGTGTTGGTAGTTGCACTGCCATGATTTTTTTCTCCTGCGGCGGAGTCCCTCGACCGCCCGATGATCACTCGCCGCGCGCCGCGGCAGTATAGAAGAATCGCCTCCCTCAATACAGAGCTACTCCGCAGGTCGCGAGGGATATCTCCTCTCCCCACCTAAAGTCGTCGGAAGCGGAATGCTTCCAACAGGAGTGGAGTTCCTTCGGCGACGAAATCTAGGCCGCGGCAAGATAGACGTAGCGCAAGATGAACAACACCGTGAGGATCCAGACGAGCGCGTTAATCTCCTTGAATTTGCCCGAAGCCAGTTTCACCACCGTGTAAGAAATCAGTCCAAGGCTTATGCCGGTCGCGATGCTGAATGTCAGCGGGGTTGCCAGCATGGTGATAAACGCGGGCAGAGCCTCGCTGAAGTCATTCCAGTCGACCAGTGCCAAAGATTCGGACATCAACACGCCTACCAGGATCAGTGCCGGAGCCGTCGCGTAGGCGGGAATCGCCGTCGCCAGCGGCGAGCAAAACATGGCCAGCACGAATAGTCCCGCCACGGCCAGGTTGCTGAAGCCGGTGCGAGCTCCGGCTGCCACACCTGCGGCGCTCTCGATGTAGCTGGTCACCGTAGAAGTGCCCGTCAGCGCGCCGAAAATTGTCCCCACGGAATCCGCCAGCAACACGCGGCCGACCCGGGGAATCTTCCCGTCTTTGATGAAACCGCCTTGCTCCGCGACCCCTACCAGGGTGCCCACATTGTCGAAGAGATCGACAAACAGAAACGCGAAAAGAATTTCTAGAAAACCGAGATGCAGTGCACCTCGAAAATCGAGTTGAAGAAAAGTCGAGGACGGGTGCGGCATGGCCAAGAAGGTAGTTGGCCAGCTCGAAATGCCGCGCAGCATCCCCAGAAGGGTAGTCCCGAGGATGCCTATCAAAATGGCGCCATGGATTTTGCGCGCCATCAGAACCAGCGTGAGTGCCAGTCCGAAGCACGCGGTTTGCACTTCTTTGTCGGCGAAGCTGCCCAAACCCACAAACGTGGCGGAGTTGGCCACCACGAGCTTGGCATTTCGCAATCCGACAAACGCGATGAACATCCCGATTCCGGCAGCCGTCGAGTGCTTCAAGCTATCCGGCATACCATTCACAATCTGTTCGCGAACTCGCGTCACGGTAAGAACCAGGAAGAACACGCCCGAAAAAAAGACAACCGCCAGAGCGGTCCGCCAAGGAACGTGCATCGCCAGACACACGGAATAGGTGAAATATGCATTTAGCGACATTCCCGGCGCCAGCGCGATCGGATAGTTCGCATACAATCCCATCACCAGCGTCGCAACCGCAGCCGAAAGACAAGTGGCAAACACCACGCCATCCGCGGGCATTCCCGCCTGCGCGAGAATCTGCGGATTGACCACGACAATGTAAGCCATGGTCACGAACGTGGTGAGGCCGCCCAGCAACTCCTGCTTCACCGAGGTCTGGTTCTCAGTAAGTTTGAAGTAGCGATCAATCAATCGTCCCTCCGCGCTCTCCCCCAGGTCGCAAGGCTCTTGCGCTTTGCGGAAACTCCCGACGACGAAAAGCCCGATACCGCCAGTCTATGAACTCCCCGGACGCGTTTGTCCCTATGCCGCGCCGGATCGTTCCCGAGGTTCAGCGAGACGGAAACCCGTAACTGCGGACAGAAATCTCAATAAGGAATCTTGTCGGGCCGATCGGCCCACGCGCGAAATCCCGCGAGTGCTTCCTCTCGCATCACTTGTGTGGTGGGAATGCGCCGCTCTGAATGAGGCTGCCGCAACTCGCCGTAGATGAACGAATCGTCAAATCCAGCTTGGGCGGCATCCGCTGCCGTGCTGGCGAAATAAATGCGCGACAGCCGCGCCCAATAAATTGCGCCAAGGCACATGGGGCATGGTTCGCACGAAGTGTACAGTTCGCAATCCTTCAGTTCGAAGACGCCGAGTTTTTCGCAAGCCCGCCGGATCGCCAGCACTTCCGCATGCGCCGTCGGGTCATTGGTGGAGGTTACTTGATTTGAACCTTCGGCGATAATCTTTCCATCCCGCACAATGACCGCGCCAAACGGCCCTCCGCGTCCGGAAAGCACGCCCTCGATCGAAAGCTGAATCGCCCGTGCCATGAAAGAATTGCTCAAGTCTTATCGCCACCGATTCCGTCGTTCCCCGACTTTCAAGCCTTCTCCCGCGCCGTCGCCAAATGCCGGTAGGTAGCCAGCCGGATGCCCACCGCAGTCGGCAAGTATATGCCCGGCAAACGGCCACGCAGTACTTTTTTCGTCTTGAATTATCGATTTTGCTGACTTGAAAAGCTGAAGCTATAAGTCTACGCTTTCCTCTCATTCTCACGAGATTTCTCGGGTTCCGCTTTTCACTATGAATTTGCGCGCCTTCCTCTCCCGCCGCGTTGTGACCGCGGACGCCGTGCGTCCGGCTGCCCTGCTCGTCGAAGCAGACCGAATCCTCGAGGTTATCGCACCCGAGCAAGTCCCTCCCCAAACAGAGGTGCATGATTTTGGTAATGCCGCGATTCTTCCCGGACTCGTCGATTCCCACGTTCACATCAACGATCCCGGCCGCGCGGAATGGGAAGGATTCCTAACCGCCACGCGCGCCGCGGCCGCGGGAGGCTGCACCCTTTTGGTGGACATGCCGTTGAACTGTCTGCCGGCCACCACCAATCCCGCCGCTCTCGATGCCAAGCGGGCAGCGGCAAAGGGCCGATGCCGCGTCGATTGGATGGCCTGGGGAGGAGTTGTCCGAGACAACCTGCACGACATTCTGCCGCTGGCCAACGCGGGAGTGCCGGGCTTCAAATGTTTTCTAGTTCATCCCGGCATCGATGGCTTCACGATGGTGACGGAGTCGCAGTTGCGCGCTGCTTTGCCCCACGTTGCCCGAACCGGCCTGCCTCTTCTCGTCCATGCTGAGCTTCCTGCTCCCATCGTTGCCGCCACCGAGAACTTGGCGGATAGGGACTGGTCGCTCTATGAAACCTATCTCGAATCGCGGCCTGAAGAGGCGGAACTCTCCGCGATTCGAATGTTGTTGTCCGCGTGCCGCGAATTCAAGTTCCGCCTGCACATTGTGCATCTCTCAGCCAGCAAAGCGCTTCCCGAACTGCGCGCCGCGCGTTCGGAAGGTCTTCCGGTGACCGTGGAAACGTGTCCGCACTATCTGCATCTCACCGCCGAAGCCATCCCCGGAGGAGCGACGCTTTTTAAGTGCGCGCCGCCGATTCGCAGCCGCGACAACTGCGAGCAATTGTGGCAGGGCCTCCGCGATGGCACCATCGACCTGGTGGCGACAGATCATTCTCCCTGTCCGCCGGAAATGAAGCGCCTCGCAGAAGGAAATTTCCGCAGCGCCTGGGGCGGCATCGCAAGCCTCTCCCTGGCTCTTCCGCTGATGTACACCGAAGCGAGCAGGCGGGGATTTTCGCTGTCCGACATCGCGAACTGGATGTCGGAAGCTCCTGCGAATCTAGCTGGCTGCCACACTAAGAAAGGCCGCCTGGCCGCAGGACACCATGCAGACTTTGTTGTTTTCGATCCCGAAAGTGAGTTCGTAGTGAGCGAAGACCGATTGCATTACCGTCACCCCGTTTCGCCCTATCTCGGAGAAAAGCTACGAGGGGTAGTGAAAGCCACTTATCTTCGCGGCAGAAAGGTGTTCGGCGACGGCGAGTTTCCGGGAGAGCCGCTGGGCATGGAGTATCGGCGGTAGCGGAAAAGCAACAAAAGGAATGTGCGGCCGCGCGTAATCGTCTTTTGCACCTCTGGCGCAGTCCCAGTTTCTGATTGTCTGTCATACACTAATACAAGCAGGCGAGGCCCTAGAAGAGACTGGATGATTCCGCGATTCGAATGAAAAACGCTCCCATCGTCGGTACCTCCGTTCCCCGCATGGAAGGGCGCGACAAAGTCACCGGACACGCGCGCTATGTGGACGACATGGTTTTGCCGGGCATGCTCTATGGCGCGACCGTTCGCAGCCGCATTGCCCGCGGCAAAATCAAAAAGTCTACATTCGGCACAGGAATCGACTGGGACGAATTCGTAGTCGTAGGGCCACGGGACATCCCAGGAAAAAATTGCATCGCTCTCATGGAAGACGATCAGCCGTGTCTCGCGGATGGCATGGTCAATCACCCGGAAGAAGCCCTTCTCTTACTGGCGCATGCGGACCGCCATCTTCTCCCAAAAGCCGTTGATGCCGTATCCGTCGAGTACGATCCCCTTCCGGCGATTTTCACAATGGAAGCGAGTGAAGCGCAATCGCAAATCATTTGGGGCCAAGACAACACCTTCAAAAGCTACCTGATCGAAAAAGGCGACGTCGATGCCGTGTGGCAAATGGCTGACCACATCGTCGAAGGTGAATATACGACCGGCGCGCAAGAACAGCTCTATATAGAAAACAACGGAATGATCGCAGCTTTCGATCCCCAGCAAGGGCTCACCGTCTGGGGCTCGTTGCAGTGTCCCTATTACGTGCACAAAGCGCTGATGAAACTCTTCGGGCTCTCCGCGGATCGTGTGCGCGTCGTGCAGATGGAAACGGGTGGCGCTTTTGGCGGCAAAGAAGAGTATCCGTCGATGATCGCCGCCCACGCCGCTCTGCTGGCCATGAAGGCAGGCAAACCGGTAAAAATTATTTACGACCGCATGGAAGACATGGCGGCCACCACCAAGCGCCATCCTTCGCGCACCCGTCACCGTACCGGCGTCAGCAAAGACGGCAAGATTCTGGGTGGAGAAATTGACTTCACCATTGACGGCGGCGCTTACAAGACCTTGTCACCGGTAGTCCTTTCGCGCGGCGCGATTCATGCCGGTGGTCCCTACTATTGGCCCAGCGTTCGCATTCGTGCCAAAGCTGTGGCCACCAATGCTCCGCCGCACGGCGCGTTTCGCGGATTTGGCGCGCCACAGTCTCTCTTCGCGCTGGAGCGCCACATGGACCGCATCGCTCAAGTAGTTGGTCTTTCGCCGGTCGAAATCAGGCGGCGAAACCTCCTTAAGCCCGGCGAGACCACGACAACGGGGCAAACGGTCGAGGAACAGATCGATCTCCCTAAACTTCTCGACCGCGCTCTGGAGCTCTCGGACTATCAATCAAAAAAAGAACAATTCGCGAAAGAAAATCAGCAGTGCGCCCGCAAAAAAGGAATGGGCATTGCCGCATTTCTGCACGGCGCGGGATTTACCGGATCCGGCGAGCGCTTTCTCGGATCGGTGGTCGGCGTGGAAGCCTCGGCTGATGGCAGCCTGCGTATTCTTGTTTCAAGCACGGAATTCGGCCAGGGAACAAACACCGTGCTCTGCCAGATCGCAGCGGAGACCCTCGGTCTTCGCTACGAAGACATGGGCATCGCTCAGCCCGACACCGACCAAGTGCCGAACAGCGGCCCCACGGTCGCATCGCGCACGGTGATGGTGGTCGGAAAGCTCGTGCAATCGGCGGCCCTGGGAATAAAGGAGACGCTCGCCGCCAGCGGATTGCTTGGCGATTCCTACTCTTCCGAAGAGTTTCGCGCCGCCTGCCTCGCCTATGTCCGAAAACACGGCAAATTCCGCAGCCTGGCGCAATACGAACAGCCGGACGACATTGTTTGGGATGAGGAAAAATATCGCGGCTCGGCTTACGCCGCGTTTGCCTGGGCCGTTTACATCGCGGAAGTCACGGTCGATCTGACCACCTACAAGGTAACGGTGGACGACTTCGTGGCGCTTCAAGAAATAGGAAAAGTCCTGCACCCCGTTCTTGCAAGAGGGCAAATCATCGGCGGCGTGGCACAGGGCATCGGGTTTGCCTTGTACGAAAAAGTGATTTGGGAGCAGGGCCGCATGCAGAACGGCCAGATGACCAATTACATCATGCCGACTTCCGCTGACTTGCCTTCCATTCGCGTATATTTTGAGGAACTGGGAAACATCCACGGCGCGTATGGCGCAAAGGGAATCGGCGAACTCCCCATGGATGGCCCAGCCCCGGCCATTGTCAATGCCGTCGACGACGCGCTCGACGTTCCGTTCCATGCGATTCCCTTGCTTCCGGAAGACATCTTTGCCGCGCTCTCGGAAGGCGCGGCGCCTGAGAGTGTGGCCACGTCAACGCGAGGAAATGAATGACGGAAACCTCCGAGGCCCGAGCAAAATGCGAAATCTCCATCACCGTGAACCGGAAATTGGAAACCGTGCAGGTCTACCCGATGGAGCGCCTGCTCGACGTGCTGCGTCACGAACTTGGATTGACCGGAACGAAAGAAGGCTGTGGCGAGGGTGAGTGCGGCTCCTGCTCGGTGTTGATCGACGGAGTGCTTGTGAATAGCTGCCTCATTCCCGTTCTTCAAACGAAAGGCGCGACCATCGTCACGATCGAAGGTCTGGCTTCTAACGGCCACTTAGAAGCACTGCAGCAGTCCTTTCTCGACTGCGGCGGCGCCCAGTGCGGCATCTGCACACCGGGAATGATCCTCGCCGCGCATCATCTCTTAGGCCAGAACCCGCAGCCTACGCTTGAAGAAATCCGCGAAGGGCTTTCCGGCAATCTTTGCCGCTGCACGGGATACACGCAAATTCTTGAAGCGGTAGCCGAAGCCGCACGCCGGGGAGCCGCAACGTGAGAGCCCACCCCGCCGAATATGAACTCGTTGCCCCGCGCACTTTGTCAGCGGTGCTGTCGCTTCTGGCTCAGGAGCCCGGCGTATGGCTTCCCATCGCCGGTGGCACGGACGTCATGGTGCAATATTCCGCCGGGAAACTGCCCGCGCGAAAGCTCGTCAGCATCTGGAATCTTCCCGAGTTGCGTCGCATCGAAGTTTTCGCGGACGAAATCCAAATCGGCGCAGGTTCGACGTATACAGATTTGCGCGAACACGAAGTTGTCAGCCGAGAGTTCACCCTGCTGTCCAGTGCCGCGAGCTGGACCGGGGGAATCGCCACCCAGAATCGCGGAACCCTGGGCGGCAATATTGTGAATGCTTCGCCAGCAGCGGATTCTCTACCCGCGCTTCTCGTTTATGAGGCGGAGCTCGTTCTCGTTTCCGCGCGGGGAGAACGCCGGTGGCCCTACGCGAACTTTCACGTTGACTATCGGAAGACGCAGCTGGCACCCGACGAACTGATTTACGCCATCTGCCTGAAGAAACGGTTTTCAGAGTATTATGCGCATGCGCAGAAAGTTGGTGCGCGCAACGCGCAGGCGATTGCAAAAGTCTGCTTGGCGGCGTTGGGGCGGCTCGCCGATGGCGTTGTCGAGGATATTCGTCTTGCGATGGGGAGCGTCGCGCCCGTTCCCTTCCGTTTGACCGAAACGGAACGCATCGTCAAGGGAAAACGAATCGATCCGGCGCTTGTCCGGTTGGCCAGAACAACCGCAGCCGCGGAGGTCCGGCCCATTGACGACCTTCGCTCCACGGCCCGATATCGTGCGGCTGTGGCGGGAAATATGGTGGTGGAATTTCTGGAGCATTTGAGTGCGCTTGGCGGTCCTAAAGAAAACGAGAATGATGTGCTCGAGCGATGGAACGGTTTGCCGCCGGATGAAGCGGCGGAGGAAATTTTCGCTTGTTGCGGTTCAAAAGCCTGGGCCCGCGGCATGGCGGCTCGAAGACCGTTTACGGGTGAAGCCGATTTACTCGCTGGCTGCGATCGCGTCTGGAAGAGTTTGCCTGAATCTGACTGGATGGAAGCGTTAGGCAGTCATCCGCGGATTGGCGAATCGCCTTCGCCGGCCTTCGCTAGAGCGCGGTCCACTGCTTGGTCCGGAGAAGAGCAACGAAACGTGACGGCTGCTGGTGAGGACGTCAAGAACGCTCTTGCAGAAGGCAATCGCGCTTACGAACAGCGGTTCAACCGCATCTTTATTGTCTGTGCCACCGGCAAATCGGCGCCGGAAATCCTCGGGATTCTAAGGCGGCGCTTGCGGAACGACGAAACCAAGGAACTTCATGAAGCAGCCGAGCAGCAGCGGCAGATCGCGCAGCTACGGCTGAAGAAATGGCTCGTTTCATGAAACGAATCTCCACGCACGTGCTGGATGTCAGTCAAGGCAAGCCGGCGAAAGACCTGGCCGTGCGGCTGGAGAGGCGAGACTCCGCCGGCGAATGGCGCGTGCTGAATTTGTCGCGCACGGACACAGAGGGCCGGTGCACTCAATTGCTGCCGGAGAAAGAGGATCTTGGTGCTGGGCTTTACCGTTTGGCGTTCGATACGGCGAGCTATCACCTCGCTCAAGAAATCGAAGGACTGTATCCGGTCGTCGAGATTACCTTCGAGGTACGGGAGGGCGAATCGCACTTTCACATTCCATTGCTCTTGAGTCCCTATGGATATACGACGTACCGTGGAAGTTGATCCGATGATTACGCTTGCCGAAAACAGCTATGGCAAATCGCGCGTCCGCCTCGCAAAAGTCGAGCGGCATCCTGACCGGCACGATTTTCGCGAATGGACGGTCGAGATTGTGCTCGAAGGAGATTTCGAGTCCTGCTACGTCGAGGGCGACAACCGCAAGATTCTCCCTACCGACACGATGAAGAACACGGTTTACTCGCTGGCACGAACTTCCTCGGCGGAGTGCATCGAAGAATTTGGCAAAGAATTGCTCGCTTTTTTTCTGGATCACAATCCCCAAATCTCCGCGGCGCGAGTCACCATGTCGGCGAAAGCCTGGGAGCATCTCCACACGGGCGGAAGTGCGCATCCGACTGCATTTGTCGAAGCGAGCGCCGAGTGCCAGACGGCGGAGGTCGCTGCGAAGCGGAATGAAGCGCCTGCTATCCGGTCGGGGTTCGAAAATCTTGCCATCCTGAAGACCGCGGGCTCGGAATTCGCGGGATTCATCCAGGATTCGTTGACGACTCTGCCGGAGGCTACCGACCGCTTGTTGGGCACTTCCGCCCGCGCGCGATGGAAATATTCGTCGCCCGGCGTGCCGTTTGTTCCATTGCGCTCCAAGATCCGCGAAATGTTGCTCAGCGTTTTCGCCGGGCACATGAGTAAATCCGTGCAGCACACTTTGTATGCCATGGGAGAAACCGTTCTCCGAAATGTTCGGGAAGTCGAAGACATCGAATTGACGATGCCCAATAAACACTTTCTGCTCGCGGACCTTTCGCGCTTTGGGCAAGACAATCCCAATGAGATTTTTGTGCCGATCGATGAGCCTCACGGCACGATCGAGGCACGCATTCGCCGGAAAGGTTAAGACTTCGTGTCAACGTCTCTGAACACAGAAACTCGTGCACGTGAGGTGGTCGCTCGCTGCAAAAGACTGGCGTCTTTTTCAGAAGACGCGGGCAGCACGCGCCGGACGTTTCTCTCGCCGCCGATGCGCGATTGTCACCGCGAAATCACCCAGTGGCTGGGAGCAGCGGGAGCCGAGGTGACTGTCGATGCGGCTGGGAATCTGCGCGCCTTATATGCGGCCGCCGAATCCGACGCGCCAAGGATGGTTCTCGGCTCACACCTCGATACGGTCCCCAATGCTGGAGCCTACGACGGCGTTCTCGGAGTGGTCATGGCGGTCGCTCTCCTCGAATCTCTCGGAGGTCGCCGGCTTCCCTTCGCAATCGAGGTCGTCGGTTTTTCCGAAGAGGAAGGCGTCCGTTTCGGCATACCCTTCATCGGCAGCCGCGCC
>Ga0210410_10006040_pt1 | contig 10530 bp, 6 predicted proteins | sample IncBWC4MmetaG_FD_161058 | JGI IMG/M metagenome (GOLD analysis project Ga0210410, IMG submission 161058) | Forest soil microbial communities from Barre Woods Harvard Forest LTER site, Petersham, Massachusetts, United States - Inc-BW-C-4-M | ecosystem: Environmental > Terrestrial > Soil >... | reverse complement strand
CGATCAGTGCTGCGGTGAGAAAGCCGTTCTGTCCGACCAGCGCGTTATTGAACACCATCGGAAAGGCGATTGCCAACAGCCAGCCGAAATTGCGGCCGACAATCGCGCGCATCATGACGAGATACGGCACGAAGCTCGCCGAGACCCAGCCGATAAAGGCCGCCGCATAGGGGAACTGCGCCAGCAAGGAGGCAACGAACAAGAACGGCGGCGGGTAGTGCCATGCAAAATAGCCGATGAAATCCTGGTGGAGTACGGCGAGTTCGACCTGCTTCTGAATGTTCCAGTCCCAGGCCTGCGCAGGGTGGCCGTCCAGCACGAGGCGTCCCGCCGCCCAGACGTTGACGAAATCGGTCGGGATCCCGCGGCCGTCCTGAGCCCATATCCACCAATGCGAGAAATACGCCGCCGCGAAATACGAGATGTTGATGACGGCGAGCACGAAGCAGACGTTCAGCAGCACTGCCGGTATCGCGCTGTGTTCGCTGGGGATCGACGGGGCGGATATGGACGCGGCCATGCTAGGTCCTTTGCGCACCTCGCGCGGAAGTGCGTCCCCTCATCAATAGGCCGAACAGAATTGAAGAAATCTTAAGGATTTGGCCGATGGCGGGATTTTCACGCCCAGTCTCGGCAGCGGTGCGTATCATGCCGCGAATCTCATCGCGGAATGCCGGTGTCCACAACTTCCGGATTCTCGATCTTGATCTTGTTGATCACGTCGATCTCGAAATTGAGGTGAATGAAAGGAAGCGCCGTCCGGGAGCTCAATCAGTTCCCCGTCTGCAGCTCGCCGAAACGATCCCAGGTCTTGCCGTTGAAGCGCATGAACTGCATCTGGTCGACCGGAACGTGATCGGTCGGCGAGGTGTTGATCTTGATGCCGGGCAGCAGCATCGGCAGTTCCAGATTCTGGATGGCGTAGGCCTGCTTCAGAATGTTATCGGTCGACAGATCGTCCCCGCAGGCCTTCAGCACGTGCTCCATCGCCATCGCGCTGTTGTAGGCGTTGACATAATTGGTGTCGTGCAGATCGGCGTCGGGGGCGTATTTGACCATGAACTCCCGCCACGCCTTGACGCCGGCATCATCCTTCCATGCGGGATCGTCGGGGTCCTTGACATAGGCGGTGGAGAGAATGCCGGTTCCGGCCTCGAGACCGGCCGGCTGCATCACCGTGGAAATCCACACCGCGACGTTGGACAGAAACGTCATCGGCTTCCAGCCGATCTCGTAGACCTTGCGGATCGATTGCGCGGCGAATTTCGGCGTCGCCGCGATCACCAGCACGTCGGCGCCGGAGGCCTTCAGCTTGACGATCTGGGAATCGACGGTCGGATCCTGGACTTCATAGGTCGCCGCGGTGACGAGTTGATCATATTTGTCGCCGAGCACGTCCTTCAGCCCGAGAAGATAATCGCGGCCGAAATCGTCGTTCTGCGAGATCACCGCGAACCTTGCATCCGGATTCTTGGCGAGCGCATAGCGCGCGTAAAGCCGCGCCTCGTAGCGGAACGGTCCCTGCACGCCGAGCGTCGCCTGCGGGTATTGCGCGATGTCGGCGAATTTCGAGGCGCCGGAACCGACGAACAATTGCGGGATGTTCTTGCCCTGCAGGTATTTTGCGATCGCGGTGTTATGGGCGGTGCCGATCGAGGAGAAGATCAGCGCGACTTCGTCGCTCTCGACCAGCCGCCGGGTCTGCTCCACCGTCTTCGGCGGCGCGTAGCTGTCGTCGAGCGAGATCAGATTGATCCTGCGGCCGTTGATGCCACCGTGTTCGTTGAGCATCTTGAAATAGGCGACCTCGCCCTTGCCGAGCGCACCGAACGCCGAGACCGGTCCGCTGTAGGGCATGGTCTGTCCGATCTTGATTTCGCTCGCTGTCACCCCGCGCATTTCGGCTGATATCGAGACCGCGGGCCACGCCAGTACCGCGAGCGCGCCAGCAACGCCAAGTTTCGTGACGAAACGCATCGACAGCCCCTCCCCTTTTTTGTCGGCGCGCTCGGATGGCGGCCGTGGCAGACGCGGTTTGGCCGCGCTCTCCGCAAAACATGCCATGGCGGACGGAAGGACGCCAATCATAATCATTATGGAGCAGAAGCAAAAACGGCCGCTGCATAAAAAAACGCGGCGTCCCCGCCGCGTTTTTCAATTCAGAAACGGCAGGCGCATCACGCCTGAGGCTGCGGCTCCAGACCGGGATCCGGATCGGGGCGCGGGCGCGGCTTGCCGGCCGGCGGCACCGCCGAGGCACGCGGCGTGGTCGGCTCCAGCACCGACTCGCGGTTCGGCTTCTTGCCCTTCAGCAGATCCTGAATCTCGTCACCGCTCAGGGTTTCGTATTCGAGCAGGCCTTTGGCCAGAGCTTCAAGATCGGCGCGCCTCTCGGTCAGGATCCTGGTCGCCTGGTTGTAACCTTCCTCGACCAGCCGCCTGATCTCGCTGTCGATCTTCTGCACGGTGGCCTCAGACGCGTTCTGCGTGCGCGACACCGACATGCCCAGGAAAACCTCGTCCTGGTTCTCGCCATAGGACACGGTGCCGAGCTCTTCCGACAGGCCCCAGCGCGTCACCATCATCCGGGCGAGACGCGTGGCCTGCTCGATGTCCGACGCAGCACCCGAGGTGACCTTCTCGCGGCCGAACACCAGCTCTTCGGCGACGCGGCCGCCCATCATGATGGCAAGCCGCGAGGTCATCTGCTCGAGCGACATCGACAGCTTGTCGCGCTCGGGCAGCTGCATCACCATGCCGAGCGCACGACCGCGCGGAATGATGGTCGCCTTGTGGATCGGATCGGTCGCGATCACGTTGAGGCCGACGATGGCGTGGCCGCCCTCGTGATAGGCGGTCAGCATCTTCTCTTCTTCGGTCATCACCAGCGACTTGCGCTCGGCGCCCATCATGACCTTGTCCTTGGCTTCCTCGAACTCGGCCTGGGTCACCATGCGCTTGTTGCGGCGCGCGGCGGTAAGTGCCGCCTCGTTGACGAGGTTCATCAGGTCGGCGCCGGAGAAGCCGGGCGTGCCGCGGGCAATGGTTTTCAGGTTGATATCCGGCGCCAGCGGCACCTTGCGGACGTGAACCTTGAGGATCTGTTCGCGGCCGACGACATCCGGATTCGGCACCACCACCTGGCGGTCGAAACGGCCCGGGCGCAGCAGCGCCGGATCGAGCACGTCGGGCCGGTTGGTGGCGGCGATCAGGATCACGCCCTCATTGGCCTCGAAGCCGTCCATCTCGACCAGCAACTGGTTGAGCGTCTGCTCGCGCTCGTCATTGCCGCCGCCGAGACCGGCGCCGCGATGGCGGCCGACCGCGTCGATTTCGTCGATGAAGATGATGCAGGGCGCGTTCTTCTTGGCCTGCTCGAACATGTCGCGCACGCGCGAGGCACCGACGCCGACGAACATCTCGACGAAGTCCGAGCCCGAAATCGTGAAGAAGGGCACATTGGCTTCGCCGGCCACCGCGCGCGCGATCAGCGTCTTGCCGGTGCCGGGAGGGCCGACCAGCAGCACGCCGCGCGGAATCCGTCCGCCGAGCCGTTGATATTTGCCGGGGTCGCGCAGGAATTCGACGATCTCCTGCAGGTCCTGCTTGGCCTCGTCGACGCCGGCGACGTCCTCGAATGTCACGCGGCCATGGGCCTCCGTGAGCATCTTGGCGCGCGACTTGCCGAACCCCATCGCCTTGCCGGCACCGCCCTGCATCTGCCGCGACAGGAAGATCCAGACGCCGATCAGCGCGATGAAGGGCAGCCAGGAGACCAGCAGCGACACGAACCACGGCACGTTGTCGCCGGGCGGCTTTGCCGTGATCTGGACCTTGCCGTTATACAGGCGAGAGACCAGCGTCGGGTCGTTCGGCGAGTAGGTCTGGAAGCTCGAGCCGTTGGTAAAGGTGCCGTGAATCTCCGGCCCCTGGATGACGACATCGCGGACGTGGCCCTGATCGACCTCCGTCAAAAGTTGCGAGAAGGAGATGTCCTGCGAGGACGTGCGCTGGCCAGGGTTCTGGAAGAGCGTGAAGAGAGCCAACAACAGCAAAACGATAATGACCCAGAGGGCAAAGTTGCGCAGATTGGCGTTCATGGATCTTCCTTCGTGGTCGCGCGGATCGCGGCCTTATGTCCTTGGGTCGTGTCCTTGGGCAGGCGCGAGGGAATCCCTCGTTGGACTGCAATACAATCTAGGTGCCGCCCCGGTCCATGCCAAGGGAACCACATGGGACTATTTAGCCCATCCTAGCGCGATTCCCGTTCAAATAATGGCGCTGAATCCGGTGGTTTCCGGGGGTGGTTAAGAGTCCCCGTGCGAATCCGGCCAAGGTAGGCCCAAAGCGCTCCAATGGATGCCGGTAATTCGGCCCCGCGTCACTTCGTCCGGCGGCGGGGCGGCGCCGGCTCGATGCGTATCCGGCCACCGGCCAGGCTGACCAGCGCGCCGGCGAGGGTCTGTTTCAGCCTTGGTTGGCCCGATTGCGGCCGGCTCCTCCCCGCGCCTTCGGCGGCGGTTCGGTCCAGTGCCGCCAGCAGGGCTTCGACCTTGCCGAGTTCGGCCGGCCCCTCATGGCCGAACCGGTTGACCGCGCGCAGTAAAAGCCGGAGGCGGATTTCCTCCGGCATGGCGGCGAACGCCGTCAGATCGAAGGTTCTGGCGTTGTTGGCCCCGGCGTCGATTTCGGCCTGACGATCCCTCAGCGCGAGGTAGCGTTCGGCGCCCTCGGCCAACACCTCCACTGCGGCGTTGGCCCGCGCCAGCCTGGAGGCCAGCCGCGCCAGGCTGCGCGCGTCGCCCCCCTCGGCCGCGAGCGCCGGCATGACCGCACGAATACGGGGCCGCGTGAAACTCACATCGCGGTTGGTCGGATCATCGGCGAAGTCGATTCCGGCCTTTTGGAGCGTCGCGATCAGCTGCGATTTCGAAACATCCAGCAACGGACGCGCCAGACGCAGCCCGTCGCGCTCGGACTCCCGCGCCATCGCCGCAAGACCGGCGATGCCGCTGCCGCGCAACAGGCGCATCAACAGCGTTTCGGCCTGATCGTCGCGGGTATGCGCGGTGAGGATATGCGTGGCGTGGCTCGTCCGCGCCGCTTGCGCCAGGAGGCGGTATCGCGCCGATCGCGCCGCGGCCGGCAATCCGGTTTCAGGTTTGGCGCCGGTCCAGCGCAGCGTGCGATGCGGCAGATCGAGGCTGCGCGCCAGACGCTTGACCTCGCGCGCCTCGCGCGCCGCCTCGGGGCGCAGGCCATGATCGACGGTGACCGCGATCAGCTTGGGACCGTGCGCCAAGGCACGGCGCCAGCGGGCCGCAAGCCACATCAGCGCGATGGAATCAGGGCCGCCGGACACCGCAAGCACAAGCGCGGGCGCCGTCTTCCAGTCCGCGAACAGGCGTTTTCCCTCGCTCGCCGAAATCGGGGAATGGTCGTCGCTGGGCATGGCGCTGCCGGCTGATGTCGAGGGCTGATTATGCGCGAGAGGCGATCCGACCACAACGCCATGCGCCACGCGGCCGCGATCACCTTGGCCTCAGCATTTGATCCGCTTTTGCTCGCGATCGACCGCCGCTTTGACGCCTCCGGAGGCGCGCGGATATTTCCGCAATACCTCGCCAAGGGCGGCGCAGGCGGCCTCCTTCTCCTTCAGAGCCGCCAGCGATTGTCCGAGCCGCAGCAGCGCGTCCGGGGCCTTCGCCGATTTATCGAACTTGGTGGTCACCCCGAGGAAGGCTTCCGCGGCGTCGCGGTATTTCTGACGCTGGAAATAGCTCTCGCCCAGCCAGTATTGCGAGTCGGCGATCAGGGGATCGCTGGGATATTTCACCGCGAAATTGCGCATGGTCTCTTCGGCCAGCGCGTAGTCCTTGCGCTGCATATAGCCGATGCCGAGGTCGAACTCGTCCTTCGGCGTCGCCGAGGGCGGCAGGGTCGTCAGCGTGGAGCTGGCGCCGGGCGCGCGCGGGGCTGCGGCCGCCGGATTGGCCGCGCCGCCGGTATTGGCAAGATCCAGCGGCTCGCCAGCGCCGCGTCCGCCGGGAGCGCCGACCGCGCCTTCGGCCGGGATCGGCAGCTGCCCCCCACCGAGCGCGCGCGGCGCGCCCGGGGCGTTGGGATTCTGGCTGGGATCAAAGGCATCGCCACGCCGCCGGCCGGCCTGCGGCGCGCCAGACGGTTCCTGCACGAGCGGCGCCGGCGCAGCGGTCTGCTGTTGCTGGTAGGTCGGCTGCTGATAGGTCGGCTGTTGATAGTTCGGAGCGAGTTGCACCGGAGGCGCCGCGGCGACGCTGGGTTGGGCGCCGCCGGGCTGGACGGCATTCGGCTGCGCCAGACCGGGCTGGGCGATGGCGGGAGGTCCGCCGGGGGCGGCTTGCGCACCGCCCTGCAGTGCCTGCAGACGCTCTTCGAGTTGTCGGTTGCGGTATTGCAGTTCTTCGTTCTGGCCGGTGAGTTGCCGCAACTGATTCTCAAGTTGCTCGATGCGCATTTCCGGGTCGACGGCGTCGGATTGCGCAAAGGCCTGCGATGCCAGCGTCAGCGTCGTGGCGATCGCCACGGCGCGGGCAGTTCTATGAAAGGACGATGACATTTTGGCCTGACGACGAAAGCGGCGTGACAAAAGCTGAGCACATTGAAAGAGGGAGTACGCCAAAAATGTGACTGACACAAACCCGCGGCATCAACAGAATGGCGGAAAACAAAACCGGCGCCCGAGGGCGCCGGCGGTGAACTTGCGAAAAAGGAAAATCTCAGGAGCTGGCGTTCAGGACCGTGACAGCGCGGCGGTTCTGCGACCAGCAGGAGATGTCGTTACAGACCGCGACAGGGCGTTCCTTGCCGTAGGAGATCGTCCGCATCCGCGAGGGATCGATGCCGCGCGAGGCCAGGAAGGTCCGCACCGACTGCGCACGCCGCGCGCCCAGCGCGATGTTGTATTCACGAGTGCCGCGCTCGTCGGCGTGGCCTTCGATGGTGAAGGCATAGCGGCTATAGGTCTGCAACCATTGCGCCTGCTTCTCCAGGGTCGCGATCGCCTGCGGCGACAAATCGGTCTGGTCGCTTTCGAAGAAAACGCGATCGCCAACATTGACCACGAAATCCTGCTGGCTGCCCGGGGTCGCCGCACTGGCCATCGCGCCGTCGGCTCCAAGGTTCTTGTTGGCGCAGGCACCCATCGACAGCGCCACCGCGAGCACCGCGGCCAGCTTCAATCCCTGGAGGATACGCATCTGATGTTTCATTCCGGAGCCTCCACGCTCACGTTCTAGACTGTGATCCGGTCTACAGGGCGATGGTTAAGCGAACGTTCCGTCAACCTTGATGAGAGGTTGCCATACCCGACCAAATGCCGACGAACGGCGAAAAGCAACCGCGATGGTTAATGGGTTGTAAATGTGGCGCGAGGGTGAAGGCAAGCCGATGGGGTGCCCGCCCCCCGATTTTAAGGTCGATCCGACGCCGATCTGCAACACCTGTCCGCAAATTGGGCAGGGTTCAAAATGGGCGGGCGTGATGCGTCCGCGGGGGAACCCGATTCGTCAGGTTTGCTGCGGGACGATCGAGGCGTGGTCGAACGGGGCTATCACCACGGCCGGCGATGAACGGCGCTCGCTGGGCCGCTGGAACAACATCCGCCGTTCGAACGCGCTTGAACGCAGGAACGGATAGCGGGCCAGGACCCTTTCACGCACCGTCGGCAGATGCGCAGCCATCAATCCAACGGGCTTCACCAGGCCCGGGTACAATCGCGGCTCGCACCACGTCTCCTGCAGAAACACCTTGCGATAGAACGCCTGATGCTCGGGGCGAACGATGGCCAATCCGTGATCGGCGTTAAAATGAACGCCGGCCATCGAACCCAGCCTGACAGTCACATAGGGAAGTTCCGGGAAATTCCTGGCCTTCTCGGGATCGGCGACAAAGCGCGTCGAATCGATGAAGATCTGCCCCTTGTCGAGCTGAGGGTGGAGAACATCGCCAAACAGGTCGACGGACGGCGACATCCGCCACTCCGACGTCAGCACGCTGACGCGAATTGAGCTGTAAAGCTCGCCATGAAAGTAAACGCCGAAGGTCCACGCGTTGGGCGCGTCTTCAAATTGATCGGCGACACGTTGGTCGGCGGAGGGCCGAATTGCGCCCTCGCGAAGATAAGCCCGGTACCGAAGGTTGTAGATCTCCTCCTTTTCCGCCGGTGTCTCCGCCAGGCGGTAATCGACTTGATCCAACAGGTCCGGATTCTGAACACGAGCCACCATTGTCGGTTGGGTCGCGGACCTCATACGATACTCCTTACAACTTCCCAGCAACTTACGCGCGTAGCTCAAAAGATTAACAGCTTCTTAACGAAATGCAAACGCATCGCTTTGTTAGGGTTAACCCCTTGGGAAGCTCCAGACATCGCGCCGCTGGCCTGGCAGCGAAGGAAATCCCCCGGGGGGAAAGCCCGCAGAGTGCTTATGCGATCGATCGGGTGGGAAGCGCGACCAGTTGCCCGTCCGGCGAGCGGCGGCCATGCGAGGCGTTCAGCAACTGGCGTACCCGCACCGCCGGCACTGGCCGGCTGAACAGATAGCCCTGCGCCTCGGTCACCGTTCCGTCGGCGCTGATCAGTTCCAGCTGTTCGTTGGTCTCGATGCCTTCGACCACGACCGACATTCCGAGATCGGCCGAGAGCCGCGCCACGCCGCGCAACAGCGTCAGCGGGCGATCGGTGTCGATGCCTTCGAGGAAGGAGCGGTCGATCTTCACCTTCTGCAGCGGGAAATTATGCAGATAGCTCAGGCTCGAATAGCCGGTTCCGAAATCGTCCAGCGAGATCCGCACGCCGAGGCTCCGCAACTGCGACAAGACGTCGTGTGTCAACTGGGTATTGCGCAACAGCGAGGATTCGGTGATTTCGATTTCCAGACGGTCCGCGGACAGGCCGGAGACCTCGAGCGCGTAGCGAACCTCGCTCAGCACGTCGCGCTGATGGAACTGCTGCGGCGAGAAATTGACCGCTACGCTGACGCCTTCGGGCCATTTCATGCATTCCATGCAGGCCTTGCGCAGGATCCAGCGGCCGAGATCGACGATCAGGCCCATGTCTTCGGCGACCGGAATGATATCGACCGGGGAAACCGTGCCGCGCACCGGATGATTCCAGCGCAGCAGCGCCTCGCAGGTGGCGATCCGCCCGGACCTCAGATTGACCAGCGGCTGATAGAACAGCTCGAATTCCTCGTTGGCCAGCGCCTTGCGCAGATCCAGCTCCAGAATGCGGCGCGCCTCGACCGTCTGCGCCATCTCGTCGCGGAAGAAACAAAAGGTGCCGCGGCCGTCCGCCTTGGCGCGGTACAGCGCCATGTCCGCGTTCTTCAACAGCGTATCGGCGCTGACATGCGGCGACGTCATCGCGATGCCGACGCTGGCGCCGATTTCGACCAGGTGATTGTCGATCTGATAGCGTTCGCTCAGATGATCGACCATGCGTCGCGCGAGATGGGCGGCGTCCTCGTCCGATCTGATGTTCTGCTGGAACACCACGAATTCGTCGCCGCCGAACCGCGCCACGAAATCTTCCGGGCGCAGCATGTTGCGCAGGCGGTCGGCGACGGCGCACAGCAGCTGGTCGCCGCAGGGATGGCCCAGGGTGTCGTTGACCTGCTTGAATTGATCGAGGTCGATGAACAGCAGCGCCGACAATTGCTCGCCGTCGTGCGGAACAGCAAGCAGGCGCTCGATCTCGTCGCGGAAATTGACCCGGTTGGGAAGCGTGGTCAGTTCGTCGTAACGGGCCAGATGGGTAATCCTGGCTTCGGCGTTGCGGCGTTCGGTGATGTCTTCGAGAAGCACGACGGCGCCGCCGCCGTTCATCGGCTGGAATGTCCACGACAACGACCGCCCGCGGGCCGCATCGGGATCGGCTGTGATCATGTCGCGGGTCTGGGTATTTTCTATCTCCGCGAGGATCATCCTGCCGCTCGACGCCGAGATCGAGCCGGCGCTGACGCAGGCCGCGATGATGTCGGATGCGCTTGCACCGCCGTTCACGAGATCATCCGAGAGGTCCATCATCTCGCTGAAACGATAATTCATCACCGCGAGCCGCCCGTCGGGGCGGAACATGCAGAGGCCGTGCGGCATGTTGTTCAGCGCCGTGTCGAACTGACCGGCCAGCGCCGCTTCTCGTTCCCTCGCGACCCAGGCGTTCAGGTAGATGCGCTGGAGGCTGGATGTGAGCCGTTGGATTGCGATGAAGAAAACGAAACTCAGGAGAGCGAGCGCGACGTGATAGGCTCCGCCGACGAACACCAGCGCGGCGAGCAGGGGTCCGCAGGCAACCAGTATCTGGAGGTGAAAAATCCGCGGCCGGCCAAATGCACGACCGACGCCACCGGACGTGCATGCCACGACCGTTGTGGCGCAGAGCATGTGGGCGGCGGCATCGTCGGTCCGCAGCAAGACGGCGACGGACCAAATGCCGATCGCGATTCCGTAAGCGATTGCACCGCGCTGGTACCGCTTTTCCCAAATCGC
>Ga0210410_10006039_pt1 | contig 10531 bp, 9 predicted proteins | sample IncBWC4MmetaG_FD_161058 | JGI IMG/M metagenome (GOLD analysis project Ga0210410, IMG submission 161058) | Forest soil microbial communities from Barre Woods Harvard Forest LTER site, Petersham, Massachusetts, United States - Inc-BW-C-4-M | ecosystem: Environmental > Terrestrial > Soil >... | reverse complement strand
CGCAGCAATACTTCGACTGGTTCAAGTTCCAATTCTGGCGCTTCGTATTCGTCCAGCAGGTAATGGGAAAGGAAATCCAAACCTTCCTCGAGTTCCCGCCGATGCAGCGGGGCGCAAGCTTCAACCTTGACGCAATCAAGGCGGAGATGGGGAAAAGGATGGCCGAGGCTCAGGCGGCGGCCAAAGGCCCAAGCAACTAACAGGAATGTCCTTCACGGAGGGCGGTTCGCAAGGCCCGCCCTCCCAACGTTCACACCGGTTGACTCGCATTACTTCAAAAGGAGCACCTCTGAGGGACGCTTACGAGAAAAAAAGGAGCACAACAATGCGATTCCGAATCAAGCTCGAAACCGCTGTCCTTGCTTGCATGTTTTTGGGAGGCGTCTCATCCGCGTTGGCACAACAGAAGGGGCAATGGGTCCCGGGACAGTTTGGTCTCAATGCCGGTGTGATTCCCGATCCCGGGGTCACCTATGCCAACCTGGCGCTCAATTACTCCGCCAGCCAATTGAACGGCCCCAACGGAAACAGCATTCCAGGTATTAATGGGACCTACTCGTTCTGGGTGGATGAGAACATTTTCTACTACGTCCCGAAACATAAGTTTCTCGGCGGATATTTCATGCCTTACATCGCACTAAACTACGCGAACGGTGAACTGGTAGCCAACATAACCGGGACCAGCCTCAGCAGTGGCGGAGGTGGATCGGGTTTTGCCGATATGTTCGTCCAGCCAATAAATTTTGGTTGGCACTTGAAGCGAGCTGACGTCGCCGTCGGATACGCCTTCACCGCCCCTACGGGCCGATTCACTCAGGGAGCCAGCGACAACGTGGGTTCCGGATATTGGGGTAACAATATAACCAGTGGCACCACGTTCTACATCACCAAGAACAAGGGAACCAGCGCAAACTTGTCCACCGACTGGGAAATCCACGGGCAAAAGAGTGGCACCAACTTAACGCCGGGTCAGGCCTTCACCATGGAGTGGGGACTTGGGCAGGTTCTTCCCCTGAAGAAAGACATGAGCAGACTGCTCCAACTGGGCTTCGTCGGGTACGACCAATGGCAGGTTTCGAGTAACGGCGGAACGGTGGCCATTGCGGGTATTCCCGTTCCTGCGAGCAGGATTCCCTTCTACTCAGTGCATGCGCTTGGAGTTCAGGCGAATTTCATTCTCCCGGCGAAGAATCTGGCAGCCTTCTTCAAATACTATGATGAGTACCATGCTCTGGCTCGTCCGCAAGGCCGCACCATCGTATTTGGTTTTTCGTGGACGTTTCGGATTCCAAAGCCGCAGGCTGGAAAGCCGTAAGGTGTGATCAATCGAAGAACTGGCGAGTAGGATGTACGCCTCTGCTTGTTGCCAGCAGTCGTCAGTCACACATTTCCATTTGCGAGTCCGTTTAAGTTCCCGCACTCCGATGGCGTAAAAGACGATGCGAGCCCGTAAGACACTTTGGGGATGGGTACTTCTTGCCTGTTTCGCGTCGCTCCCTGCGCGCGCCCAGGACATTCAATTTCTGCCGGAAGTTGATGCGCACTTAACGTTGAATTCCACTTTTCGCGCGTATCTCGAGGCCAAGGATGACCGAGAGGGCGGCGATCCGACACAAGCGACAATCGGTCCCAGCCTTCAGCTCTACTTGAAGCCCTTGATCAAACTCAAGAAAGTCAAAGCCTTCGACCTGGACGATTCGAAATCAAGATTGCTGGTTCTCGAAGTCGGCTATCGATACATCACCGCACCGGATGCTCCTTCGGAAAACCGCATGCAGGTCGCGGTCACATCAAACTTTCCCTTGAAAGCGGGGCTTTCCCTCTCCGACCGGAACCGAGCGGATCTGGATTGGAAGAGTGGAATTTTCACCTGGCGGTACCGGAACAAATTAACGCTGGACCGTACTTTTGCGATCCGTTCCTATCACTTCATCCCGTATGTCGCCGCCGAGCCGTTTTATGAAAGTCAGTACAGCAAGTGGAGCACCACCTCTCTCTATGCAGGCAGTTTGTTCCCCATAGGCAAGCACGTTCAATTCAATACCTACTTCGAGCACGACAACAACACGGGTAAGCGCCCGAACCGGCAGGTGAGTTCGGTCGGATTGGCCTTGAACCTCTATTTCTCCCTGGAGAAGAAATGAACTCCTAGGTGCTTCAAAGAGGAGGGTAACAGGCTGTTACTTTTGACACTCACCCGCTTGGTTGACTTGTGCTAGGTTCTTTCCGTTTATGTTCCCAGACATTGCGCTGTGATACCGGTGCTAGACATCAGAAGGTTGGGTAAGGAGGAGTGGCTGTGGGGAAGAAAGACAAAGACAAGAAGAGAAAGAAGTGGAAAGAAGACGAAGAGGGAAAAGGTGTTACGTCAGCGAAAAGCCCCGTTGGAAACTATGCTGACGGTCATCCCCTCCACCAGATACAGTACCTCGAAGCAAAACTGATTCTGAAGCCGGACCGTTTTACGTCGGTGGAGAGTTTTCGGGATTTTGGGAAGCTGGTTAAGAAAGCTGCAAAAAAGGAAGACGTCGATTTCATTCCGGACGCAGAGGCGGGATTGCGTCCCAATATCCGTGAGATTCTTTTCATGGACACGCCGGACTTCCGCTTGTACAACAATGCCTTCATTCTTCGTCGACGGATCAGTTATGTGGACGGTTTCCCTGTGGGTGATCCGGAGATCGTTTTTAAATACCGTCATTCGGATGAGAAGGTAGCCGCGGCGGTGGATGTTCGCCCAAAGATATCCGGAAAGTATAGGATTAAATTCAAAGCCGAGGCGCTACCGCAGAAGGATAAGATTGGTTCTTACCGAGTTCTTTATTCCCACAATTGCGTCTTCGGCTTGAGCCAGGTGCACGAAGCGGACCGCACGTCGATGGAGACGCTGGTACGCATCTTTCCCGCATTGGAAGTCCTGAAAAGGGAGCCCAATGAAAGAGTATCTCTTGTAAGCGAAGCAATCGTCGAGGAAGTCCTGCTTAAACTGGGAGAACTCGACTTTGGCAAGGGACAGGTAGGAAAGTGCGACATCGCCCTGTGGCGCACTCGCGGTGAACACCAACCCCTTGTCGGGGAATTCGCGTTTCAAGTGAAATTCGATTCTCGCGAAGATGTCCACGAGAAGGCGAGAAAGCGCTGCGAACAATTCTTCATTTCGCTTCAGCAAGATGTGAAGGATTGGATTTCTTTGGGCACAACGAAGACGGGCATGGTGTACCGCCTCAAGGGGAACGCACCCCAAAGCCATGAGTGAGACGGGCACAAGACTTGCTCGGCCAGAGGGAATTGATCGTGGCGTACCGCCGACTGGAGCCCCAATTGGCCAGATTTTTCTCGAGTTCCTAATCATTGGAGCCACTAGCTTCGGAGGCGTAGTCCCTTACCTTCGCGGTAGCCTCGTAACCAAGCGAAACTGGATTGATGACAAGGAATTTGTCGAGATGCTTTCCATTAGCCAGAGCCTTCCTGGCTTGAACGCCACCAACATGGCGATCCTGGTGGGCCAAAAGCTGCATGGCGCGCTGGGTGCTGTTGCAGCGATCATCGGCATCTGCCTGCCGGGCGCTGTGATCATGTACATCGTGGGGCTGTTCTACCGCCTTCATGGTGAACACGTCTGGATCACCGCCGCGCTAAAGGGCGTGGCGGCGGCGGCCGTTGGACTGATCCTGTCTACCGTTGTGGGGCTCAGCAAGAAGTCGCTCACAGGTAAGTTTGACTTTATTTTTATGGCACTGACCGTACTCGCCGTAAACCGATTGCACCAATCAGTTCCACGCACACTGATAGTTGTTGGGCTCCTTGCGGTTCTCTTTCATCGGCCTCGCAAAGAGCAGAAAGAAACGGCGGCTTCGTGAATCAGATACCCCTACTTGCTCGCGTATTCGCTTATCTGTCACTTCTGACTGTCGGTGGGGGAATGGCGGCGTTTCCCGAAATGAAAATTCTGACAGTAGAGGTTCACAAATGGCTTACTTTCCCTCAGTTGATTCACCTTTATAGCGTTGGGCAAATGGCTCCCGGGCCGAACATGATGATGATCGTACCAATCGGACAGTGGGCTGGCGGAATTCTAGGAGCCATTGTAGTTGTACTCGCGTTTTTCGGGCCCACTGCTGCGCTGACCTTCATCGTCGGACGGTTGTGGACCAAGCTTGAGAAGTGGCCTTGGAGGCAATCGATTCAGCAGGGACTCGCACCTGTTTCCATCGGCCTGCTTCTTGCCGGTTGCTTCACCATGGCGAAGGGAGCCATCTTTGGATTAACAACGGCGACAATTGCGGTGGCCGTCCTGCTGCTATTGTTGAATTACAAGATCAATCCGGCTCTGCTCATCCTAGCCGGTGCGGTCATCGGTGTATTGTCCTTCATGCCGTAAAGGTGACTTTCAGCTCGGAGATGTGAGCTGGAAGCTGTCCTGAATGGCCGCGCAACAGTCTGTTACTTTTGACAATTACCCCCTAGCCGTGCCGATGCCAACATCGCCCCAGCGATTGGATTACAGCTCTCAAAAGAACGGGCGAACGCGGAATCAGATTTCCAGAGGCTGACGCCGTTAGGGGGAGAGATAGATATATGGGCAAGAGGGCGGTGGCTTTCTTTGCAGTTGCGATTTTCCTGATTACGCTTGCGGTGCCAGTCTACGCCAACGACGATCTCGACAACTATAAGTTCCGAATCGACGCGAACTGGTGGTTCTCGCAGCCAAGCGGATATTATGGGAAGAACAACACCAATAATTATTTCGACATCCACCGCGATTTTGGATTCGGCAGCTATTCCACGTTCAGCGGAAAGATCGACTGGCGATTTAAGCGCAAGCATCACTTTCTCTTGAACATATCACCGGTCAACAGCACGAAGACAACTACTCTCAACCGGACCATCAAGTTTGAGGGACAAACCTACGACATTGGCGCACAAGTGTCCCTGCGCATCAGGTCCCTCAATTTTGCACCGGGGTATGAGTACGACATCATCCGCAGGGATCACGGATTCTTAGGGCTGGAGGTTGACCTAAACCTGCTGGACACGGAAGCCAAACTGTCTGGAATGGCAACCGCAAACGGGATGACCAGACAAGCGACGGCTTCGAACTCGTTTTTTGCGCCCCTGCCTGCGGTTGGCCCGGTCTTCCGCTGGTATCCACTGCGTGATTCGAACCGGCTCTCGATTGACGGTTCGTTCCGCGGTATGCCCTTCTTCGGGTATGGAAACTTTATCACTGCGCGCGGCAGCGTGGGCGTGGGCCTGACGAACCACCTGGCGCTGCGGGCGGGCTATCAATTGGGAAGCCGCCTGAGTGTTCATGGAACCAGCGATCAAGTTGACGTAGAGCTAACCCAGAAGGGTCCAACGGCGGGAATCGAATATTCGTGGGGAGAGGCGCCGCTTGGCAAACCGCGCAAGACCGCCTCCCAGGAACCGGGCGCCAACGTATCAGAGTGGCACGTGGACTGGGTGCCGTTTTATCTGTGGTTCAGCGGCTTGAAAGGGAATGTGGGAGCGCAGGGATACGTGGTTCCCGTGGACGCGACTTTCTCTGACATCTTCTCGGAGCTCAACATAGGGTTAATGACCGTGCTGGATGTGCGGCGGAAGCGCGTCGGGGTGCTCACCGATCTGGTTTTCATGAGCCTCTCGTCGGACCAGAAATCTACGCCCGTGAATGGAGGCGGCTATTCCGGCTTTACAGAGAATTCCAAGACGTTTTGGGTGGATCCGGAGCTGTATTATCGCGTGCTGGACAAAGAGAAGTTTTCGGCAGATGCGGTGGCCGGAGTGCGCCTTTGGCATTTGAACAATAGTTTCGACCTGCTGCCTGGCACACTTCCGGCAGTTACGGTCGGGCAGACGCAATCCTGGGCGGATCCCGTGTTGGGCGCCAGATTCCGCTTCAACCTGAACAAAGGCTGGTTCGTGAGCCTGAAGGGGGATGCGGGTGGCTTTGGAGCCGGCTCGCAACTGACCTGGCAGGTCTACACCGGCGTGGGGAAGCAGTTTAAGCAGAGATATTCACTGCTACTCGGTTACCGGTACATGGACGTTGACTACAAGAACGGCGGATTTTTGTATGACACGCATATGAGCGGGCTGCTGGCCGGATTTGCCATTCGGGTCAAGTGAAAACGGCAGCCTGAGTTTTGAAAGTAGCGCCGTTCGTTCACGATTTTCGGGAAACAACTGTTTCGTAGGGAATGATCATCAGGGCGCCGATATTGAAATCAAAGAATAACTGTCCTCGGTTTGGAAGCGCTACACAAAGGAGTCAGCAATGCGGTACACGAAGCTCTCTATTAAAATTCTCGGTTTACTATTGATAGCGTGTTCCTGCGCAAGGGCGCAGGATCCCGGCTGGCCCCGGAAGCACGTGAACTCGGGCGGATCAATCATCGTCTACCAGCCCCAGGTGGACGATTGGCAGAATTTTACCGATATCAAGTGGCGCCAGGCCTTTCAGCTCACTCCCACAGGTGGTAAAGAAATCGTGGGCGCCGCAGAATTCGAAGGCACCACCAATGTCAACACCGAAACCCACACGGTGATCATCTATGGCATGCAGGTTTTGAACGCCTATTTCCCATCCCAGGATCCGGCAAGTTCGGCGCAACTTACGCAACTCGTCAGATCCTTCCTTCCCCCGACGTTCACGATTGGACTGGAACGCGTCGTTGCCTACGTGCCAAAGCCGCAATCGGTCCAAACGGTAAATTTGAAAAATGATCCTCCTTTTATTTTTGTCAGTTACACTCCCGCAATTCTCCTCGGTGTGGATGGCGATCCCGTCCTCGCAGAGATTCCGAAGACCGACCTGAAGTTTGTCGTCAACACGATGTGGCCGTTGTTCTTTGACAAAAACAATTCCCAGTATTATCTGCTGCTCAACAATATCTGGCTGAGTGCGGGCGATCTGCATGGGCCGTGGTCGCGGGTTATGAAATTGTCCAAGGCATTCGAGAAGGTACCCGACTCCGGCAAATTCGCGGACGTGAAGAAGGCGGTTCCGCCTCCGCAGGTTCCAAATGCCATTGTTCCGCAAGTCTTTTACAGCCAGTTTCCCGCCGAAGTGATCTTGTTCGATGGGCGCCCGACGTACACTGCGATTCCCGGGACGCAGCTGGTCTATGCCAACAACACCGATTCCCCTGTCTTCGTTTATGGCGCCACGCAAACCTACTACTACCTTGCAGCGGGCCGCTGGTTCAGTGCGCAAAGCCTGACCGGGCCGTGGACATTCGCATCGCTCAACCTGCCGCCGGACTTTGCCAACATTCCTCTCTCAAACCCGGCGAGCGCGATACTCGCTTCCGTGCCCGGCACCTCCCAGGCAAAAGACGCGGTGCTGATCGCACAAATTCCCACTGTCATGGAGTTGAATCCCGCCACCGCCGCGGCCCAGGCAAAAGTAGACTATACGGGCAGCCCGCAATTCGCACCGATTGAAGGCACAACCCTGCAGTACGCCACCAATACACCGGACAAAGTGATTCAAGTGGGCGACGTCTACTATCTGTGCTTGCAGGGGGTTTGGTTCATGTCCACTACACCGCAGGGTCCGTGGACGACGGCGAATTCCGTCCCCCAGGTGATTTATACAATTCCTCCCAGCTCACCGGTGTACAACGTCACCTACGTTACGCAGGTCACGACTTCGAGCGGCAACGTGCAGTCCAGTTACACGGCAGGCTATCTCGGTGCGTTCGTCATGGGCGCGGCCGTCGGAGCCATCGTGGCCAATGGCAGCGGTTACTACTATCCGCCCTACATTGGCTACCCTGCCTATGGCTACCCCGTTTACCATCCATATCCCACATGCTACGGCGCTTATGGAGCCTCGGGCACGTCTTACTACCACACTTCAACGGGTGCTTACGGCGTATCGCAGACGGCTTACGGAGCTTACGGCTCGGCGACGCGCACGGCATCCTATAACCCCTACACCGGAACATCGACGCGAACCGCCTCCACATCCACTGCCTATGGCAAGCAGACCGTGGGCCAGGCGTACAATCCGTACACCGGATCGTATGGTGCAACTCACCAGGGGTCGAGCCCAACCGCGCAATGGGGGAGTTCCTACGTCTCGCAAGGAAACAAATCGGCCACCACCCAGCACTATTCGACCGCGCAAGGGACTGTAGCGTCAGGACAGACTTCTTCGGGTGGAAAGGCCGCGGGTACGAGCTCAGCCTACGGGAACACAGCGGTTGGCAAGTCATCCAGCGGCGACATGTACGCTGGTCATGACGGAAATGTTTACAAAAACACCGGCTCGGGCTGGCAGAAGTCCAACGGCAGTGGCGGCTGGAGCAATGTGAACACGACCCAGAACGAGCAGAAAGCCCAGCAAAACGCGCAAAGCTATGAGCAGCAGCATCCCAACAGCCAGGCCACGGCGCAGCAAGACAAGTCGAACTATCAGCAACAGCATCCAAGCAGCCAGGCCAACGCCCAGCAGCATGAACAGAGCATGAATCAAAGCCGCTCCTCCGGCGGCTGGTCCTCTCAAAATCTCGACTCCGAAAAACAAAACCGAGAGAGCGGTTCGGCCCAGAGTCAACACTACCAGAGCGGTAATCACAGCTCGGGCGGATATGGTGGCGGCGGCCGCAGTTGGGGCGGAGGTGGCGGCGGAGGTCGAAGTTATGGTGGCGGGGGATTCCGCCGGTAGCGGGGATTCATAGAAATAAGGGAATTACAGGCACGTGAGCTCCCAGGTTTCTCCGGAAGTAACGTTCACCCAGGGGTGAACCATCGGTCTGCAGAAAAGGACAATCGAGGCCATTGATGGCTCCTGATAGTGTAATTAATTGGGGAATGGATTGGGTCTGGGGTTTGCCGCTCATCCTTCTGACAGTCGTGATCCACGCGTATGGCCTCGCACTGCTCGACAAGAGAGTCACTTTAAGGCTTAGCGATATGCGCGGTGTTCGAACCCTCTCCCTCGCTTCGATCATGGTAATGGGAGGGACCGCTCTTTGGACGACCCTTTTGCACGCGTTTGAGGGAGCTCTCTGGGCCGTCGCCTACCGCCTTCTTGGAGCCCTGCAAGATAACAAAACGGCTGTGTTGTATTCGTTGGGTGCGCTAACGACTTACGGGCACGCAAGTATTAACCTGGAGGCGCGGTGGGAACTGATGGGGGTCCTGGAAGCATTGAACGGCTTGATACTGTTCGGTCTGACCACAGCATTTCTCTTCACCGTAATGCAGAAAGCGTGGCCGAGTACATCGCGCGAAAATAGTGAAGCCGGATGAGATCCCTCAGGGATCCAGCAAAAATGAAGTTCGCATTCTTTCCTGTTCCGGAAAGTTATGATCAACACTCCATTCCAACGCGGCCGCTTGATTCCGGACCAACTCGCGGATCTTTGATTCCCGTTGGAGATTTCAGCCAGCCTAGTTCAATCGGAACAGACAACCCACGGTCAGGGGATCCAGTATGAAACCTAAAGCTGTTGTCTTGTGGCTCGCCCTCTCGATTGCGGTGCCACTGATTGCGCGTGAAAAAAGCGACGTCATCATCATGAAAAACGGTGACCGCATCACCTGCGAGATTAAGAGCCTCGCCTCCGATACCCTCTATATCAAGGTCGACTACATCCTCGACACTTTATCCGTGGAATGGATCAAGGTCGATCATGTGGAGAGCAAGCAACTGTTCATCGTCAAGACACAAGACGGCGTCGTCTACACCGGCACACTCTCCACGCCGGAGTCTTCCGGCGAACGCCCAGTCAAAATCCAAATTCTGGAGCCTCCCGATACCAGAGTCGAGATCGAGAAGACTCGGATCATCGACTTGGAACAAACCTCCGATACAATCTGGCAACGCTTCAACGGGGATATCGGACTCGGTGTCATTTACAGCAAGGGCAATCAGTCCACGCAATACAATTTCAGTTCTTCCCTTAACTACCCCCGCGAGCGCTGGTCGGCAAGCGCCGCCTATAATTCAACGTTGTCCTCAAGCACCGGCAGATCGCCCTCCACGCGCAACGAGCTCAACCTGAACGTGGAACGCCTGCTGCGCTGGAACAATTGGTTCTACACGGGGCTCGCCGATTTCCTGCAGAGCTCGGAGCAGGGAATCCAGCTCCAGAGCGGCATTGGAGGTGGCATCGGGCGCTACCTGGTGAACGACAATCGCTCCATGGTCTCGCTGTATGGCGGACTGGTCTGGCAGCGCATCAATTACCAGCAGATGATCGTGCCCTCGCTGACACAGAATGCGGCTTCCGCGCTGATCGGCAGCGAAGTCAGGCTTTTCCGTTTCAACAAAACCAATCTTACTATCAGCGCGACTCTCCTTCCCGCACTTACGGAATCCAGCCGCGTCCATTTCAACCTCAACACCTCTTATTACATCAAGCTGTGGAGCAATCTCACCTGGAACATTTCCTTTTACGGCAATTGGGACAACCGCCCGCCGCCGAGCTTTTCCGGCAGCGACTACGGCACCAGTTCCGGTGTCGCTTGGAAGTTTGGCAATCGCTAAACACAACCTGAACGCCGAGTTAGTGCAGTG
>Ga0210410_10006037_pt1 | contig 10532 bp, 6 predicted proteins | sample IncBWC4MmetaG_FD_161058 | JGI IMG/M metagenome (GOLD analysis project Ga0210410, IMG submission 161058) | Forest soil microbial communities from Barre Woods Harvard Forest LTER site, Petersham, Massachusetts, United States - Inc-BW-C-4-M | ecosystem: Environmental > Terrestrial > Soil >... | reverse complement strand
CGGCTTCGCCCCAAGTTGCCGGGCGCCAAGTTGGTGGGCCCGAGTTACCGGTCTATATGTGCCAAAAGAGCGGCATCGTTACCAGTAAGGTCAGAAAGCAAACCACCGTGAGTCCAAACCCGACGCGGAAGAAATCGTTGAAGTTATAACCCCCCGGTCCCATCATCAACACATTGACGGGGTGTGCTATCGGAGTCATGAAAGCGGCGGAACACGCGATCGAAACGGCGACGCCCACGGCGGCGGGATCTATCCCAAGGTGCGAGGCCGCCGTCACAGCTATTGGGGCGACCACCAGCGCCGTGACCTGGCCGCCCATAACCTGGGTCAGCAGCACCGCGAAAATGTAGAGACCGGCGACGAGCGCCATCGGCCCCGCCGGCGCCAGCACGACCGCGAACGCGTCTCCTATATGGGAGGCGAGCCCCGTTGCGATCAGCGCCGTGCTTATAGGCAGCATTCCTCCTATGAGAGTGATCACGCGCCATTCGATCGAGCGATAGGTTTCCTCCATGCTCAGGCAGCCGGATAACACCAGGAGCGCTCCGCCGCTCAACATCGCTTCAGCCGTCGGCAGGATTCCGGCCGCCGACAGCGTGATCGCGGCTACCGTTATCACAACCGCAAAAATGGCCCTGAACGCCGATGGCGGCGCTCCCTGGACGGGCTGATCCAGGACTATGTACCCCTGCTCGTCGCGCAGCATCTGGATGCGGTCCGGCGGACCGACCATCAGCAGCGCGTCACCGGTCTGGAGCGGAAAGTCACCTACGTCGGTGCGATAGCTGCGGCCCTCGCGCCACAACGCGACTGTGGTGAGTCCGTATCTGGTGCGGTGCCGCAGCTCTTTCAGCGAATGGCCGATGGCAGGCGACCTGGGCGCAATCACGACTTCCGTCAACCTCACCGGAAGCTTGCGCCCTTTTGGCGGGTAGTGGTCGTCGCGTCCTATGGATAGACCGAGGGCCTCTAGCTGCCTGACCCGTTCCTCTCGACCCAGGACCAGCAGAATGTCTTCCGCGTCCAGCACGTCCGAGGGCGAAGGCGGCATCCGTGCCTCGCTTCCGTGCCAGATTCCGATTACAGTGAGCCCAAGCTTTGCGCCAATGTCGGTGTCTCCCAGCTTCTGACGAAGGAGTTGGGAAGCGGGCTTTACCTGCACCTCCCAAAGCCTCTCAGCAAGCTGATAGGTCTTAGCCAAGTCCTGCCTCGCTAGCATTGCCCGGCCCGGAGATTCCCGGTCAGGAAGCAGGCGCCGTCCGAACAGCAGCATGTACGCGGTTCCGGTCACCACCATTGCGCCGCCGACCGGCAGAAAGTCCAGCATCGTCAGGTGCCGGTGACCCTGGGCCTGAAGACTGCCGCTGACGATGATGTTGGCGGTAGTGAAGAACGTGGCCATGCCGCCCAGCAACGTGCCAAATGCGAGCGGCATCAGCAACTTTGAGGCGGGAATATTTTTCTGCCTGCCGACGCTGGCGGCCGCCGGCAGCAGCACGGCTCCGGCGGCGATGTTGTTCATCACCAGCGACAACAGCGCGCCCGACACCATGAAGACCGCGATAACCTGGACCTCACTCTGTCCGCTGATGCGCGCGAGCCGGTCGGCGATCCACTGCACGGCGCCTACCCGCTCCAATCCAGCGTTGATTACGAAGAGTCCGACGATGGTCAGCACCGCCGGACTGCTGAATCCGGCCAGCGTCTGGTCGGCAGGCAACAGGCGCCCCAGCCCCAAAGCCAGAAGCACTAACACCGCAACCAGATCGGCGCGGATTTTACCGGTTAGAATGAGCGCTGTTGCCGAAACGATGATCGCGAGCAGCGCTACCTCGCGGAATGAGAGCCCAAGTATCGTGGCGAGAACCATCGGCCTAATAATTGATGAGTGGGTGATTTGGTGATTTGTTGATTTACTGCATTGGTGACGGTTAATCAATCACAAAATCACCAAATCACCAGATCACCCAATCACTCAATATTTGTTGTCTCCCTTCAACACAACCGGGACCGTCTTCAACATTATCTTCAAGTCCATCAGAGGCGACCAATTCTCGATGTAGAACACGTCCAATCGGACCATCTCTTCGAAGTGGAGCCGGTTCCTTCCGCTGACCTGCCACAACCCGGTGATGCCGGGCTTAACGTGGAATCGCGCCCTGTGCCAATCCTTATAAAGCCTCACCTCGTATGGTATCGGAGGCCGGGGGCCGACCCAGCTCATCTCACCCTTGAGCACGTTGAAGATCTGCGGCAACTCGTCGATCGAATATCTCCTCATCCAGCCCCCAAGCCTGGTGAGCCTGGGATCGTTCTTTACCTTTCCGTAGACGGGTTCGGCTGCCGTTCCTTGATTGGCATCTTCTCCGTTGAGCATCTTGCTCCAGACCTCGCGGTGAAATTCCTCGCTGGCGCCATCCTCCATGGACCTGAATTTGATCATCAAGAACACTTTCCCGTCCATTCCCACTCGCTCCTGATTGTAGAAAACGGGCCCCTTCGATTGCAGCTTTATAAGAAGAGCCAGGGCGACCCACAACGGCCACGTCACAAGCAGAACCAGCAGCGATACAGCCACGTCCAGGGTTCGCTTCAGCGCTCTGCGAGGTCCTCGCAGAGGTTCTTCGTAAAGCTTGATCATCGGCAACGAGCCGATGGTTGCTATTTCGGTCTTGCCCGGCAAACAATTGAAAAGGTTTGGAACCACTCTGTACTTGATGTGGTGATCGCGGCCGCATTCCATCAGGGTTTCGAAGAGCTTGGCCGGGTTGATGCGAGAGTCGGTGATCAGCACCTCCTCGACGCCGAACCGTTTGACCAAGACCGCCAGGTTCTCAAAGTCTCCCAGCACCCGCACGTCGGGATCTTCCAGGGCAGAGGAATCTTCGTCCCCGTCGGCGGTCACGACCCCGACAAGCTTATAGCCGAGCCGCGGTTTCTCCCGAATCTCAGCAAGGCAGACTTGGGCCATCTCTCCGCACCCGACCACTATAGTGGGAATCATGTTTCGCCCGGTAAATCGGCAGACGGTCTGGCCGGCCCTGAGAAGCCCCCTGGCGCCGCAGAACAAGACGGATGACGCCAGCCAGTCGGCCACGAATATCAAGCGTGAGTACGAGAAGTCGAGCATCGTCAGCTTGCCGTCGCTATACGAGAAACCCTGCCGGAACAAAAACGCGATCAGGACCAGGACGAGAAACGAGAGAGTGGATGCTTTGAGGATGTTCGCGAAATCGCTCGGAAACGAGAACTCACCTCGCAGTTTATACAACCCGAACCTTCGCATCGCGAGCACTTTGACCACGGGCACAAACATCAGGATGCTCAGATACGGCACGAACTCATAAGAGAGCCGGCGCGGAAAGAACTCATGTCTTCGCCACACAAATACGGTGCTATCCTGCCGAAACTTGAAGGCGAGAACGAATGAAAGGATGGATATGGCAACGTCGACGGCAACTAACCCGCCGACGGAGACAAAAACCCACGCAAGGCTTCGTTTGACAGGAACGGACCGGGCGGCCCTCTCTGTTATGGTTGCTGCGTCTTCCGCCATTGGGACCAGCTCAGTGTTTGCGCGCGCTCGCCGACCCGAAGATATCGCCGTTGATGTTGTTGACCTGAGCGCTCGCGGGCACAACTTCAAATGGTATATCGACGTCCACCGTCTTCGGAATCAAACACGCTTGATCGCTGCAGGCTTGAACGGTCAGCTTTGCGTGAATTGTGTGGCTGCCCGCCGATATTCCCGGCGCGGCGGTCGCGCTGAACTTCAGGACGGCGCGCCCCTCATAGACCGAGAGCGGCTTGGGAGAAAAGCTGAACTTCTTCAGCGTAGGCTTCGGGTAGCGAACGAGTCCGGCCGTGATTCCGTCGGTCTTTTCGACTTTAAGGGCCGTCCCGATCAGGAAGGTGTCCGTTGGATGGTTTGAATTGATATGATACCCGTTCTCTACATTGACGACGACGGCCATCTGAAACGCTGAACCCTGTTTTACCTTATCAACAGACAAAGCGGGCGCGAGCTTAACTGCATCGGCGGAAGACTGGCCCAAAGCCGATCCACCGGCGAATGCGAGCGCCGCAAAAAGAGACAACACTCTAAACTTTCTCATTCTACCTCCATAGCGATCTGCCAAAAACCGATTCTTCAGTTTACCACGCGGCGCGCATGGCCGCCTCAATTCTTCCGGGCTCTGAAGCTAAACGCTCGGCTGACGTTTCGAATCGACACATCGGTGAATCCGGCTCCTTCCAGCCGCGCCCCGAAGGTCATCGGATCGACCACCACCATCGTATCGAAGAGATGCATAACCTGAAATCGGCGGCTCCAGACGCTGTCGGTGCCGACGAATACACCGCCGGATTTCAACACCCGGAACACCTCGCGAATCAGCCGGTCCTGAAGCGCAGCGGAAGGAACGTGATGCAACATCGTGAACGTCACGGCGCCGGAGAATATTCCTCGCTGGAACGGCATTGACGTCGCATCACCGTTCAAGACCCCGACATTCGTCCCTTGCAGGCGGCGCCCGAGCGATTCTGCGAGCCTGCGATCGATCTCGATCGAAGTAAGACTGCCAAACCGAACCCGCAACGCGTCGGTAGTAAGGCCGGGCCCGGGCCCGACCTCGAGTACGTCCTGGCCCAGGTCCACCCCTTTGAGCGCCCAGGGAAGCAACTCCTGGTCTAGCGTTTTCTTCCAGGCATCCGATCGGCAATACCAGCGATGAAACCGATTCATGTATTAAGCCAGTCTCTCAAAAAGCAGGGCTCTAGCAGCCAGTAGCTAGTAGGCGGTAGCTCGCATCTGGCGACGCGTAGCTGCTCTTCACTGGCTACTCGCTACTTGCTACTTGCATTCAGGGCCGCTTCCAGGCCAGCATAATGCCATCCCTCACCGTAAGGCACACATTTGCGACCCTCGGGTCTTGCTGGACCTTCTCGTCGAACGCAACGATGGCGCGGCTGTCTTCGTCTTTAGGGTTCAGGACCTCGCCGCTCCACAGTACATTGTCCGCGACGAACAACCCCCCTGGCTTCAGCAGCGGGAAACATGCGTCGTAGTAGTTGGAGTAGTTCGATTTGTCCGCATCGATGAAGACCATATCCAGCGGGCGATCCAGCAAGCCGGAAAGAGTGCGAATCGTCTCCAATGCAGGACCCATTCGGATCTCGATCTTGTGGCCGTGAGGACTTTCCGCAAAGTAACGACTCGCGATGGCTTCGGCCTTAGGGTTGACGTCACAGGTGATGATGCGGCCGTCTCTGGGCAGACCCTCGGCCATCATCAACGCGCTGTAGCCGGTGAACATTCCGATCTCCAGTATTCGCCTGGCGCCGGTGAGCCGCACCAGCATCTTCAGAAACTGGCCCTCTATCCGGCCAACCTGCATCTGCGGGCTGCTCATCTCTCTATAGGTTTCTTCACGCAGGCGGCGAAACAGCGCGGACTCCGGCTTGGTATGATCGTGAGCGTATTTCTCAACATCCTCATTTATGAATTCAAGCACGACGCTTCCTCCACGAAACTGTTCAGCTTCCAACAATCACTATCCTACTAGAGAAAAGCGTCCTCGCGTAAGTCGGAATACGAGTGCGAATCCTGCTTGCTCAGTCGGGCCCGCTATGGCAGAGAGAGCGGCTGGCTGGACTGCCTGCGTCGCCCGGATTCCTCTTGACATTCCAACCTAAAACGGCCAAATTGGGGGCGTCATAATATTTATCACGAACTTATCACATCGATCAGGGTCGCTTACGTAGACGATAAAGGAACAGGAGATCGGCGGACGAGTTAGAGTTCTGTCCGACGCATCCCGTCCGGTGAATCCTGCACAAATGTAGCTGATCGGCTGCGGAAGCGACAATTCTGGTCTCAAAATGCGCTGTAGGGCACTTGACAAGGCGGTACAAAGAACGGATCATATCCCCGTTCAAGCGACAACCAAGCCAGCAGGGATACCTTGTAAGTCCAGTGTAGTGCCGTGGGGGAGTGTTTAAGGAGGGTAAGGCCCGGACGCACGCGCGGTGACTGCCGGCTGGCCCCGGCTTCGAGGATCGGGGGTTGAATGTGAGCTTGGTTTCAACTGTCTTGCAGGAAAAACATGGAGCTACCTTTCGTGCCAGGTAGACGCAATTTCCGCTCACTATTTTGAAAGGAGAATAAGGTCATGCGGTATAACCTCAGGCACCTGCTGCTGGCCCTGGCGATATTCGGGCTGCTGTTTCAGACAGTCTCGCCTGTTTTTGCTCAGAATCCCACGGGCTCGATTCGCGGGACCGCTACTGACGAGCAAGGAGCAGTAATACAAAAGGCAACCGTCACCGTCACCAGCAAGGCTACGGGCGAAGTAAGAAAAGTCACAACCAATGAGGAGGGAGTCTATACTGTAGATAACCTGCTGCCTGGCGACTATGAGGTCAAAGTCGAAGCCAGCGGTTTCTCTACGGTTTCACAATCAGTAACCGTCCTGGTCGGCAACACTTCTTCGGGCAGTGTGCAACTCCGAGTGGGCGCGGCCAACATCGTCGTGGATGTCGTCACCGCCGCTCCCCAGATAGACAAGACCGACTATAAGATTGACGGGGTCGTCAACCGGGAGAAGATCGACGCCCTGCCTCTTAACGGGCGCAACTTCCTACAACTCGCTCTATTGGAGCCGGGCGTTGGCGTATCGGCCAAGAATCCCGGATCACAGAACAATCTCTTTAACGTCTCGATCGGCGGCGCGAACTCCGCGCTCACCCGCCTGACCGTGGATGGCGGCAGCATACTCGACCCGGTATGCGGAGGCGCGGCGCAGAACTTTTCGACCGAGACAATCCAGGAATTCCAGATCTCCACATTCAATTTTGACCTATCGACCGGAGTGACTTCGGTTGGCGCGGTAAATATCATATCGCGGACGGGGACCAACCAGTACCATGGCAGCGGGTTCCTGTACTTCCGCGATCACACGCTCGCCGCTAATCCCAACCTGCAGATCCTCGCGAGCAATTCGGATCCATTCTTCCGGCGCTATCAGTACGGAGGCACTTTCGGCGGACCCATAAAGAAAGACAGAGCGTTTTTCTTCGGTAACGTCGAAAGGCTCGACCAAACTGCCGCGATCGGAACATTTATCACCGGATTCCCAGCGCTGGCCGCGTTGAATGCCGTCACCAGCAGTCCATACAAAGGTTATCTGATGAACGTGCGCGGTGACTTCAAGGTCAGCGAGAAGCACAATGCGTTCGTTCGTTACAGCCGGGACGACAACTCCGTATTCGGTCCGACCGCGGACAATTCGCTTCCATCCAATTGGCGAGATAACGCCAGCACCGACGACAACATTCAGGGCGGCGTCACGTCAATCTTGACGAGCAGACTGGTCAACGACGCCAGATTCAATTTTCAGCACATCGTAAACGCGGAGTCGATCCCGACCGCCGCCGAGTGCCCCGACTCCAATCCTGCCTGCATAGGGGTAGGCGGACCGCAGATCCAGATCCGGAATAGCAATTTCCTGATCGGCAACAATCCCAACGCATTTCAGGCCAGGGACCTGAAACGTTACCAGACGACCGACAATGTGAGCTGGCAGAAGGGTACGCATCGCATCCGGTTCGGCGGTGAATGGGAGCATAACTATGGATTCGGGCATTGGGCCTTCGCCAGCCCGACCGCCATGTTGCTCTTCAACCCGGCGGACGTCATCGCGACAAATGCCGGGATTGCGGCCGCACCGCTTCCCGCCGCGCTAAAGGCAGCGTTGACCATTCCATTGCCGGCCTCCTTCACAACGCCAGGGGCGACTCCCAGTTACAACGATATCCTGTCGCTTCCCTTCATCGGGTCGCAGTCGGGAATAGGAGATCCGTCACAGCCGCCTCCTTTCATGACCGACATCGCCAGACAGAGCAATCGGTACCGGGCATACGTACAAGATTCGTGGTTGATCAGACCGGGTTTCACTTTGAGCTATGGAACCTCTTATTCGTATGAGACGAACCTGCAGAACCACGACCTGACTAAACCAGCTCTGATCGCGCCGCTGATCGGAAACCTCGGAAAGCCGGGCAAGGAACTACACGAGGTGGGGCCCTCGATGGGCTTTGCATGGGATGTTGCCAACAAGGGGAAGACCGTTATACGCGGCGGCGCTGGCATCTACTATGACACGGTGCTGTTCGTAACCAGGCTGCAAGAGCGGGCTACGATCGGACCGGCCGGTAACGGTCGCTCTCTGGTGCCGAGCGTCTACTTCCAGAACCCGCTCAGCTTCCCCCAGATCCCAGGGCTTCCGGCTCCCTTAAACTTGATCAATCCCGCACTAGGTGCGAGCCTTCTATTCACTACCATACCGACCAAGTTCACAGCCGGTAATTTCCTGAGCGTGCTGAATGCGCAGTCACCCCTTATCCTGGGAGGGCTACAACAGGCCGGGGCGGCCGGTTTCACCGGCATAGATTTCTTCAAGACCGGAACCGGCATTCTGGATCCAAACCTGCAGGTTCCTTACTCCCTGCAATACAGCATCGGCGTCCAGCACCAGTTCAAAACCAATCTGGCCGTTTCCGCTGATTTCGTTCTTAGAAAACAGGTGCACCAGTTGTTCCAGAGCGACTATGACCTGTTCAATCGTGCCGCCGCGCTCGGCGGGCCTGTGATTCCGAAGTGCGTCGGGGCGGCAGCGATAAACCCGGTTGCTCAATGCTCGAACGGGGCAATCACCGTCACCCAGAGCGGCGGGCGCAGCCAGTACAAGGCGTTGCTGGTCAAGGTAGACAAGCGATTCTCAAACCGCTACCAGTTTACCGCCTCTTACGCGCTGTCCAGCCTTACCGGGTTCTTCACGACCGAGAACGAGACGAACTGGTTTGCCAACCATGGCAACCTGGATGCAGATGCGCGGCACCGCTTGACGTTCAGCGCGGTCGTGGATCTGCCTAAGGGATTCCAGGCGTCGCTTATCGCGGTCGTCGCAAGCAGACCGCCGTTCGACGCTCGGCTCCCAAGCACGATAGACCTGTTCGGCGACGGCACGCCCATCGCCACGGGAACCGGCGAGACGCTGCCGGGGCTCCAGGTCAATTCGCTTGGCAGAGGGACTTCCAAAGCCGGCCTCGAGAATCTAGTGAACCAGTTCAATGCCACCTTTGCGGGTCAAAAGGACGCGCGAGGAGCAACGATTCCGGCGCTTATTCTTCCGGAACAATTCAGCTTTGGTAGGAACTTCCAGTCCGAGGACATTCGCATAACCAAGACGTTCCGCTTCAAGGAGCGCTACGCCATTCAGGGATTCTTCGAGGTCTTCAACCTCCTGAATATTGCGAATCTTGGCGGATATACCAACACGCTGGATACAGTTAATTCCAACCCCGCGGCTCAGACCTTCAGCTTCGGGAAACCCACGGTGCGAGTCGGCCAGGCATTCGGAACTGGCGGACCGCGCGCCATAGAACTCGGCGGCCGGTTCAGCTTCTAGTCCGCCGACTTAATTCCCTAAACCTGTAGGGGCGGCCCTCTGTGGCCGCCCCTCTTTTGTCTACCCAATCTCTTTTTGTGGCCCGACCATTCTTTTTGTATCCTTCCAATCTCCCCTTTCACGCCTACCGCTGAACCTCGATCGTTCTGCGATCCGCCCAGTTGTTTGCGTAAGGCGTGATTATATGCTGATCGCGTTCGAGAGGTTGCTCATTCCCCGCCGAATCCCGCGCTCGCGCGACGATTTCGTAGCGGCCCTCGCCCGCCGGGTTCCAGTCATAACTCCACAGCCGCCACGCGTACGGCGCTCGCTCCGGCGCGAGCGCCGCATCGACCCAGTTGCGGCCTCCATCGAAGCTCAACCTCACTCGCGCGATTTCCGCTTCCCCGGCCCAGGCGGCCCCAAGAACGCGGACGGGCCTATGGACTACCACGTCGTCGCCGAGCGGCCTGGCGATTTGTGACTTCACCCTCATAGCATGCAACGGGCCCCCTTTTGCAACGGGGCCATCGAGCCTTCGTTCATAGTATCGCCTGGTCTGGTAGAATCCCTCGAAACGCTCGCGCGATACCACGACCTCCTTGAGCCACTTCACCGAATCCATTCCGTACCAGCCGGGAACGACCGCTCGCACTGGACCTCCGTGCTCGGCGGGCAGAGGCTCGCCGTTCATCCTGTAAGCAAGCAATGTCGACGGATCGAGCGCTTTGGCCAGCGGTATGCCGCGCGCGAACGAATCGATCTGCATGCCTCCGGCCTCGCGCTCGGCGCCGCCATCCGCCCCGATCAGCACTACCTCCTGGGCCCCTTCCTTGATTCCGGCGCGCATCAGCAGCGCTCTAAGGCTTGCGCCGGCCCATCTCGCGTTGGATACGCCACCCCATCCGACCAGGTTGCCCGCGCATTCCAGAGTGACCACCGCATCCTGGGAAGGGAGCTTGAGCAGCTCGTCAATGCCAAGGCTGATCTGACGTTCTACTGCCCCGGTGACGGTTACGGTCCAGCGGGCAGGATCGGCGCTCGGAACGCCAAAATGGCTGCGGATGTAAAACTCTGAGTTCGGCG
>Ga0210410_10006036_pt1 | contig 10533 bp, 9 predicted proteins | sample IncBWC4MmetaG_FD_161058 | JGI IMG/M metagenome (GOLD analysis project Ga0210410, IMG submission 161058) | Forest soil microbial communities from Barre Woods Harvard Forest LTER site, Petersham, Massachusetts, United States - Inc-BW-C-4-M | ecosystem: Environmental > Terrestrial > Soil >... | reverse complement strand
ATATGCAGGACGCAAGAGAGAGAGCCCCGACCTCGAGAATTTGCCTCAAGTAGACGGTATGGGCCAGCTTGGTCCTCATGCACGGCGATGGAACCGGAGTGTGCGGAAACTTTGGTCACTCCTTACGCAGTTTGCGTGGATGAAATGGAGGCAAAGGTGAGAAGTTCTCTTTCGCTTTCGTTCTTTGCAGCGTGATACTTATACCGACCAAATTCGCCTTGGAGCAGTACACGGCCGCTTGGCGTCGTCCAAGGCAGTGGCACGCGCCTTGTGCAAACGATCGTTGACGATCGCCCAGGAGATCTTACCGTTGATGGAAGCTTGGCAGGATCAGGCTCGCCTGGGAGGCCGACGAGCCTGCCGGCGGCTCCGACGGAATCTCGATCGCGCCGGCCCTGGAAATCGCCGCGGCGGTGACCATCCTCGCCGCGCCGCTGTTCTGCGGAGCGCCGCTCGGGCCGAAGTCGTTGAAGAGGATACCTGCCGTCGCCCCGATTGCGACAATCGCGGTGATTATGACAGGTCTCAAGTCGCCGCGCAGATCTTTGCTTTGCCTATCCATCGGCCGTCTCGCCAATCCATTGCTTACCGTGTTCTTGCGGCGGGGTGCCGTTGATCAAGCAGCATCACCCGATTGCCAGGCGTTGAGCGAGCGATCCAAGCCCGCGATCAGCGTCGCCCAGCAGCGTAAACCGGAGGTAGGTCGGCAATCCGGCCAATACCACTAAATTGAATTTCATTCGGCGTGGCTGCATTGCCGGAGTCCATCCATTTCCTGGTGATCGCACGTATCTCGTCAGAACTCGCGGGTTGGGGAATTTGCGGCTGGAGCAATCATGCCGCGCGACAATTGAAATCGAATTTACTTGAGCAGGCCGGCTTCTTCGTGATGTTCCTCCGATCGCAACGCGCGCGCTCTGTTCAAGCGGCGGCGTGAAAAAGAGGTCGGCCTGACGGAATTTCAGCCCGACCTCTTCGAGCGGCGGTCGCGATGGCGTTCGGTTCGCACGGCGATAGGTCCGAACTCGCGCGGCAATAGTGAACTACCAGCCGCGGTTCGCGGTACGGACGGATCAGTAAGCCGTCGTCGGCTGGCAAGGCGGGGTGCTGTTGTCCCAGGGTTGCGTCGCGAATGCGCCCACGGCCGGGGCCGGAACGCAGGCACTCCCGTCAACATAGCGCCCGGTGGCCGCATTGGCGCGCTTGACGTGGCTCTCGCGAGCCATAGCGGGAGTTGCGAGCATGGCTGCGGCGATCAGTGCGGCCGATAGAAGTTTGGGCTTGGTCATTCGATTCTCCATTTGGATATGAAAGCCAATAGTGCTGGCTCGTTAGCGCAAGTGGAGAAGGGGTCGACCGATTAAAGGAACATTTTCCTCACACGGTTTCAACACGGCGCGAGGCTCACGGAGCTTCCAGCTATTAGGCTGATTCTAAAATGCTATTTAATGGTACGGCGCTTTCGGCAGGCCTATTGTTTGTCATGGGCGGCCCCACCGCGCTTGCCCCCGGAGGCGGTGGTCATATGGCCGCAGAGCGGACGGCGCACGCCGCGCCACGTGTCTGAGTGTAGCGAGCGGCGCCGTCCGGCTCCTTGAGGACGAAACTTATGGCAGTTGCAGGTCGTTGACATGGCACCAGTCTCGGGCAAGCCTAACACTGTGGAGCCGGCAGGCTCCAGCCCTGCGAATGCTTTCGCCGCAGCGGGGGATCGATTGATGGCAAAAGTACTACTGATCGAGGATGACAGCGAGACGGCTGAGGAAATCACAGCCGAGCTGGCCGATCGCGGTTTTGAAGTCGAATGGTCGGCCGACGGCATCGAAGGCCTCGACAAGGCGCGATCATTGCGGCCCGACGCGATGATCGTCGACCGGCTATTGCCAGGAATGGACGGCCTCACCGTCATCGAGGCGCTGAGAAAGGAACAGGTGCGCACCCCCGTGCTGGTGCTGAGCGCCTTGGGCGCCGTCGATGACCGCGTACGCGGCTTGCGGATGGGGGGCGACGACTATCTCACCAAACCATTCGCGATTGTGGAACTCATTGCCAGGGTGGAGGCGTTGCTGCGCAGGCCGGCGGAATCGCGCGAGACGACGTTGCGGGTCGGGCCGCTGGAGCTCGATTTGATCGAGCGCACCGCCAAGCGCGGGGATCGCGTGATCGATCTGTTGCCGCGAGAGTTTCGCCTGCTCGAGTACATGATGCAGCGGAGCGATCAATTGCTGACCCGCGCCATGCTTCTCGAGGAAGTCTGGAATTACAAGTTCATTCCGGCGACGAATCTCGTGGACGTTCATATGGGCCGGCTGCGTCACAAGGTGGACGGACCCGGCGAAACCCCTATGATCCACAATGTTCGCGGCTCGGGTTTCATTCTGCGCACGGGACCATAGGGTTCAGATGTCCGGCCTCGATGTAGCGTCGTTAACGTGGAGCAGGACCTCCGGGCAGCGAGATCCGATGCGTCAGCCTCAATTCATGCGCTCGACCACCTTTCACTGGGCACTTGCGGTGGCCGGCGTGCTCGCGGTTTTCGTCGTCGTACTGTTTGGCTTCATCTATTGGAAGACGGACGACTACCTGATCGCGCGATCCGATACGATGATTGCGAGGCAACTGAACTTTATCGCTGGCTTGTCCGCCGAACGCCGGCGGACAGCGATCGACGAGCATCTGAAGCAGGATTCCCGCGGCGTTCAATATGCCGGATTGTTTGACCCGGACGGCCACAAAATGGCAGGCAACCTCGAGCAGTTGCCGCCTGGGTTGAAAATCAACGATTCTGTCCAGACCGTCACCGTCGTCCGGACGCTTGCCGCTGGGCGGGAAACCCACGCGATACGCGCGATCGCCCGCCGCATGTCGGATGGCAACGCGCTGGTGATCGGACGAGAGGTGGACGAAACCAGGGAGATTTCTCATGTCGTCGGGCAGGCACTGGCGCTGGGCCTGTTGCCGGCGCTTTGCCTGTGCCTGCTGGCCGGCGCGTGGCTGAGCATGCGCGCCCAGAGGCGTGTGGAAGAGGTCAATCAACGGGTTCAGCGCATCATCGCCGGCGATCTGCGCGAGCGGCTGCCACACCGCAATATCGACGAGCCGTTTTCGAAGCTTGCCGTCATTGTCAACGGCATGCTCGATGAAATGGAAGCGATGATCCACGCGCTTGCCGGCGTTGGCAACGACATCGCGCATGACTTGCGGACGCCGCTGACGCGAGCCCGGCTCACCCTCGAGCGCGGCCGCACCAACGCAACCAACCTGGAGCAGTTGCAGGGCGTTGTGGACAAGGCGATCGCGAACGTCGATCAGTCGCTGGCGATCATCACGGCGCTGCTGCGCCTGGCCGAAATCGAAAACAGCCGGCGGTCGGCGGCATTCGGCAGCGTCCAGTTGCCCGAGATGCTGAGGGAGATTTGCGATATTTACGAACCGATCGCCGAAAACAAGAAAATCGACTTGCGGGTCGAGGTGCGACACCAGCTGAGCGTGCGCGCCGACCGTGATCTTTTGCTTGAGGCGGTCGCCAACCTTGTCGATAACGCCATCAAGTTTACGCCGGAGGGCGGCAAGGTGGAAATCGAACTGCTGCGTGGCGACCGTGAAACAATCGTTCGCGTTGCCGACACCGGCTCCGGCATCAGCGAGCAGGAGCGCGATGCGGTGCTGCGGCGCTTCTATCGTTCCGACAAGATACGAAACACGCCGGGCGTGGGCCTTGGCCTCAGTCTCGTGGTGGCGATTGTGAAGCTGCACGGCTTTCGGCTCGCGATTCACTCCGGCGCCGGCGGTCGGCTTGATATCATCTGTCCCGACCCGCAACCGGTGTGAATCAGGGGCAAAACGCTAACGCACCCGCTTCTGATCGCTTCAAGCGGGCGTCATTGCGAACCCCAAACGATAAAATGCAATTTAATGGAGGCCGACGTCAGCCGCCTCTACGTAATGGTCTGACTGGCACGTGCGATAGTCACCGGCACACGGAGCACGGCAACCTTGCGCTCAATCTCGATGGAGCAGTTCATGCGCTCAACTCCTTTAATCCTGGCCGTTCTGGGCATGCTTGCGGCTTCCGGCAGCGCCGCGGTCAACGCCCAATCAATCGGTGTCTCGGCGGCCACCGTGCCCGGTCAAGCGCCGATCGGCCACTTGCAGCCGCGGCGGGCCCAGCAATTTGCTCCCGACTCTTCCGCGGAACAAGCCGTGCAGGACAAGCAGTCGAGTTTCGATGCCCAGCAGCAGAAGGCTGACGAGGAACTCGACCAGCATCTCAACATCTGCCGCGGGTGCTGATGGAGCGGGCAGCGATAAGCGCCGTAAAGTTGGGCTCAACACCTCCGCAGTAAATCCTAAAATAGAATTTAGTGTTGCGCCGGGGCAGTTTCATTCTAAAGCCTGCCAGGCCACGTTGTGTGTTTTGTTGGTGCTGCGTGGCGCTGGCCTGCAGGGTTCCAAAGTGAAATCACGGCGCACACTCTTGCCGATCGCAGCGGCGATCTTTGTCTCCACGCTGGGCGCGGATGCGCCGAAAGCGGAGGAGGTCGCCCCGAAACTCTCGCCCCAGGCACTGCAGGAAATCGAGCAGGTCGAGGCCGAAATCGACCGCATCGAAGCGCAGACGGTCGAACGTCTTGCAGCACCGCCGGACAATCAGATCCAGCAAATCGAATTGCTCGGCAAGGCGATGCTGTACGACAAGAACTTGTCGGTATACCGCAACGAGGCTTGCGCCTTCTGCCACATGCCCGAGACCGGCTTTACCGGTCCGGTGTCGGAACTGAACCGCACCACCGGCGCCTATCCCGGGTCGGTGCGGACGCGATTCAGCGATCGCAAGCCGCAATCGCACGCCTATGCGCCTCTCTCGCCGGTGCTGCACTATAATCCCGGGCAGGGCGATCTCGTCGGCGGAAATTTCTGGGACATGCGTGCGACGGGACGCCGGCTGGGCAATCCGGCGGCGGAGCAGGCGCAGGGTCCACCGACCAATCCGGTGGAGATGGGCCTGCCCGATATCGCCTGCGCGGTCTATCGCGCTTCGCAGCGGCCGTATCGCGGTCTGTTCGAAAATGTCTGGGGCGCGCAGAGCTTTGCGATCGCATGGCCGGGCGACGTGGCGGAGGTCTGTGATCGGCCCGGGCCGGCGACCGCCAGTCAGCCGTTGCCGGTTCATCTGAGCCCGATTGATCGCGGCCGGGCCGGCACCACCTTCGACCAGATGGCGCAATCGATCGCCGGATATGAGGCGGCGGCGGAGGTGACGTCGTTCACCTCGAAATTCGACGCAGTCCTCGCGAAAAAGGCGCAGTTCACGCCGCAGGAGCAGCTCGGATACGACCTGTTCCGGGGCAAGGGGCGATGCAACGAGTGTCACCGTGACGGCGGACCCGGCGAAGACCCGCTGTTCACCGATTTCACCGCCAGCAATATCGGCACCCCGGCCAACCCGAGGCTTCCTTACTATGGGGAAAATCGGCCCGACGCGTTGGGATATGCCGCCAATCCGCAAGGGATGTCGTTTGTCGATGGCGGCGTCGGCACTTTTCTCAAGCAGGGACATCTGCTGAGCCAGCCCTCCGCGGTGGATCAACGATGGCTAAAGCTGGCGCCGGACAATCAGGCGCGAATGCAGGTGCCGACACTGCGCAATGTCGACAAGCGGCCCTCTCCAGCCTTCGTGAAGGCGTACGGGCATAATGGATACTTCACCAGCCTGAAAGGGATCGTGCATTTCTACAACACGCGTGACGTCTTGCCGCGATGCAAGCCGCATGATCCAGGCGAAGGCACGACCTGCTGGCCGGCGCCGGAATCGGCCGACAACATGAACACCAGCAAAGTCGGGCGCCTAGGTCTGTCCGACGCGGAAGAGGACGCGCTTGTCGCCTTCATGCAGACGCTGACAGACGGCTTTATGTCCCGCGATCGGTAGCAGTGATCATATTTGAAAAATCTTCCAAAAGTGAAACCGGCGGACTCCGATAAGCCCGCACGCCGCGCTCGGCTTCTCGCTGCGGCGCTACTTTCTCAAAGCTGCGAGCTGAACGGCGCCGTGCCTCATCGGTACATCGCTCCGACCGTGGTTGGCGCATGACCACCGAATAGATCCGGCGACGACTCCAGAGCCAAAATCGCCCTGGTCTCGACGGCGCAAGCCAGGGTGAACAAAGCCGCAGCAACGAGTCCCACCTTGACGTGCATGAAGCGCTTCGTCATCGCGCGATAATCCGTATATCGGCCGGGCCGCGGCAACCGTGCGTTTGGGGGTCACTGACGCGACCCCTGCCACAACCGCCGACGAAAGCGCTTGCAGACAGATGGGGCCAGGTGATGGGCGGCAGCGGCGGATTATCGGCCTCCGCTGAGCCCGGAAAGGCCGGCTTGGTCTGAAGGGACCCGATGGCTTGGCAACTTGACCAAGTGAGGGTCGTGACAACCGTTACCAGGATCGGAAAGCCAACACGGCGAAGCACCGCAGCAGGCATTTAAGTCTCCACGCAAAAGTTCAGGGTCTGGTTGGAGCAGAATTCACGGATTCGGCGTCACGTCTGACGTCGGTAGCCCCACGTTTAGGTGTGGATGCGAAGGAGAACGATTAAATTGGGGTTTAGGGAGTTCAAATCGAATTGAAGCGGGTTGCTCCTCACTGGCGCGTGCGTGAAACTGCAGCGGGTCGAGTAACGGCCGTTTTCCGCTAACCGCCAGCCGCGACGGTCCGAGCACGCTGCTCGGCGGGCTGATAGTCGCCACCGAGGGGGAGGCCGAGCTCCCGCCACACCGCGACCATCGCGTCAGCCAGCTGTTCGATCAGCCGGATGTCATGCGCCGGGGTGGGGGTAATCCGCAATCGCTCGGCGCCTCTGGGAACCGTGGGATAATTGATCGGCTGGATGTAGATCCCGTGCTCCTCAAGCAGGAGGTCGCTCGCCCGCTTGCACAGGTCGGGATCGCCGACCATGACCGGAACGATATGGGTATCTGTCGGCAGCAGCGGCAGGCCGGCTTCCCGCAAAGCCGCCTTGGTCGCTGCTACCGCAGCGCGCTGACCTGCACGCTCAGCATCAGATGTCTTGAGATGAGCGATCGCAGTTGTCGCAGCTGCGGCTACGGCGGGCGGCAAAGCCGTGGTGAAAATAAATCCGGGCGCATGGGAGCGGACCGCGTCCATCACCGCGGTGTGGCCAGCGATGTAGCCGCCAAGCGCGCCGAAGGCCTTCGCGAGCGTTCCCTCGATGAGGTCGATGCGCGCCATCACGCCGTCCCGCTCGGCGATGCCGGCGCCGCGCCGCCCATACATGCCTACGGCATGCACTTCATCGAGATAGGTCATCGCGTTATAGCGCTCCGCAAGATTGCAAATCCCTTCGAGTGGGGCGACGTCGCCGTCCATCGAATAGACGCTCTCGAACAGGATCAGCTTCGGGCGGTCGGGCGCGGCGCGCGATAGTAGTTCCTCCAGGTGCTGAAGGTCGTTATGGCGCCAGATCTGCCTGGCGCATCCGGCGGCACGCACGCCTTCGATCATCGAGTTGTGATTGAGGGCGTCGGACAGGATCAGGCAGTCGGGAAGGAGCCTCGCGATCGTCGCGATGCCCGTATGGTTGGACACATAGCCCGACGTGAAAACCAGCGCCGCTTCCTTGCCATGCAGATCCGCAAGCTCGGCCTCGAGCTCCACCAGCGCCCGATTCGTACCCGAGATGTTTCGCGTTCCGCCCGCGCCCGCACCCATCGTGCGCGCCGCGGCGCACATCGCCTCGATCACCTTCGGGTGTTGGCCCATGCCGAGATAATCGTTGGAGCACCAGACCACGACGTCCCGCTTGCCGCTCGGGCTGTTCCACAGCGCTTTCGGAAATTGTCCCGCTTTGCGTTCCAGGTCGGCGAAGACGCGATAGCGCCGCTCGTGTTTCAGAGCGGTGATGGCAGATTGAAAACTCCCGACATAGTCGAACATCCCTGGAAATCCTTTTATTGGACCATCTGCGCTATCGGAGCAAAGAGCGCGTTCGCCGCCGATCGGCCACCAATCCGGGGCAGCCTATCGGCGAGAACGCCTGAGCCTGCCTCAATCGACCAGCTCAGGCTGTTTGAGCCCGAGGGCCTTCGCCACCCCAGCCCCATAGGCCGGATCGGCGCGGGTGCAATTGTCGACGTGCCGCTGCTTGATGTGCGCTTTTGCGTCGCCCAACGCCCGCGCGGTGTTCTCGAACAACGCCTTCTTTTGTTGCGGCGTCATCTTGCGAAACAGATTGCCGGGTTGCTCCCAATGATCATCGTCGACGCGGTGGTCAAAGTGCGCCGCATCGCCCTCGATCGGCATCGGCGGTTCGGCGAAATCCGGCTGGTTGTCCCAAAGTCCCGCGCTGTTGGGGTTGAAAGTGAGCGTCCCGCCGAGGTTGCCGTCGGTGCGCATCTTGCCGTCGCGATGGTAGCTTTGGAACGGGCATTTGGGCGCGTTGACCGGGATATGGTTGAAGTTGATGCCGAGCCGATAGCGCTGCGTGTCGCCATAGGAGAACAGCCGGCCCTGAAGCATCTTGTCGGGAGAAAAGCCGATGCCGGGCACGATGTTGGCGGGCGAGAAGGCGGCCTGCTCGACTTCCGCGAAAAAGTTCTCCGGGTAGCGATTGAGCTCCATCACGCCGACCTCGATCAGCGGATACTCACCTTGCGGCCATACCTTGGTCAGGTCGAACGGATTGTGCTTATGCGTTTTTGCCTGGGCCTCGGTCATCACCTGAATGAAGAGCGTCCAGCGCGGGAAGTCGCCGGCCTCGATCGCATTGAGCAGGTCGCGGCCATGGCTTTCGCGATCCCCGGCGACAAGGGTGGCAGCCTCGGCGTCGGTGAGGTTTTGGATCCCCTGCTGGGTGCGGAAGTGGAACTTGACCCAGACCCGCTCATTGGCGGCGTTGAGCATCGAGAAGGTATGGCTGCCGTAGCCATGCATGTGACGGAAGCTCTTCGGGATGCCGCGGTCGGACATGGTGATGGTGACCTGGTGCAGCGCCTCGGGCAGCAGCGTCCAGAAATCCCAGTTATTGTCCGCGCTGCGCAGCCCCGTGCGCGGGTCGCGCTTGATCGCATGGTTGAGGTCGGAGAACCGCAGCGGATCGCGGAAGAAGAACACCGGCGTGTTGTTGCCGACGATGTCCCAATTGCCGTCCTCGGTGTAAAACTTCAGGGAGAAACCGCGGATGTCCCGCTCGGCATCCGCGGCGCCGCGCTCGCCGGCTACTGTCGAGAAGCGGGCGAACATCGGGGTCTGCTTGCCGATCTGGGAAAAGATCTTGGCCTTGGTGTAGCGGCTGATGTCGTGGGTCACCGTGAATGTGCCATGGGCTCCCCAGCCCTTGGCGTGCATGCGCCGCTCCGGGATCACCTCCCGGTCGAAATGCGCCAGCTTCTCGATCAGCCAGATATCCTGCAGCAGCGCCGGGCCGCGCGGACCGGCGGTCATGATGTTGGTGTTATCGGCGACCGGCGCGCCGGTGGCATTGGTAAATCGCTCTGTCTTGGACATGGGTGGCTCCAGGGTGTTGGACATGATGGGCTTGTGAACGTGGGAAACCTTGCGCGCGGCCGACGACTGCGCAATTTTGTCGATTGAAGGAGGGGGAGCGCCTTACCCGGGCCAGGCGGAAGCGCGGATCACGCTGCAGAAATTGACGCGGGCGAAGTGTGGATCCTTGTCTGCGAGCACGTCGGCATTGACGTTGCCGAAGGTCGTTTCCGGCTTGTGCTTGTTGCCGTCGTAGAAGGCCTGGATGATGTCTTCCTTGAAACGCTTGGTGCGCGGATGTGCATGCACTACCGCCTTGCGCTCCGCGTCGCTGTATTCGGAATGAGCCACGCCAAGCACATCCATTTCGACGCCGGCGGTTACCAGAGCTACGACCGGGTGCATGTGCTGGGGGATGCCCGGCGTGGTGTGCAAGGCGATCGCGGTCCAGACCGTTTCAACGTCTTGTTGATGGACTCCGTGACTTCGCAGGAAGTCACGGGCGGTGTTTGCGCTGTCAACCTCGAAGCGTTCCTGCGTGCTGCTGTGCTGATGGGTCAATCCCATGTCGTGAAACATCGCGCCTGCATAAAGCAGTTCGGGATCGAATCTCAATCCGCGACGCTTGCCTGCCAGGGCGCCCCAGTAATAGACGCGGCTCGAATGGTGAAACAGCAGCGGCGTCTCGGTGTCCCGCACCAGCTCCGTTATTTCGCGAGCGAGCTTGCTGTCGGGAATTCTTATTCCTGCAAGATCGGAATTGACTTTCACGTCGATATTCATTGCGTGTCTCCTGCCGATCAACCGGCGCTCAGGTGGATATGTGGCGGCGGCTCGGACGGGCATCCGACCATCGAAATCTCATCTCGTGCCTCCGGCAGCATCGCGACAAAGGAGCGGACGGCTGCCGCCTGCCTTAGTGAGGGAGGGGCATAAGGCACGCTCGGAGCCGTCCGCTTTGGCAGCCATTCGTCATCGCGCCAGAGAGAGACGCGGCAGGGCTGCTTGGGGTGAAGTTAGTTTTGACC
>Ga0210410_10006035_pt1 | contig 10534 bp, 7 predicted proteins | sample IncBWC4MmetaG_FD_161058 | JGI IMG/M metagenome (GOLD analysis project Ga0210410, IMG submission 161058) | Forest soil microbial communities from Barre Woods Harvard Forest LTER site, Petersham, Massachusetts, United States - Inc-BW-C-4-M | ecosystem: Environmental > Terrestrial > Soil >... | reverse complement strand
CTTTCTCAACGGTATCAAGGCGTTCGAGGCCGCGGCACGGAGCGGCAGCTTCGCTGCGGCCGGCGTCGAGATGAACGTATCGGCGGCGGCGATCAGCCGGATGGTGCATCTCCTCGAAGAGCGGCTTGGCGTCGCCTTGTTCGAGCGCAAGGCCAATCGGCTCGTGACCACCGCGGCCGGCCGTGCCTATCAGAGCGGGCTGACGCCGATCTTCGATGCGCTGGCGAGCCTGACCGCGCAGGTCACCGCGCCGGCCAGCGTGCGGGTGCTGACCGTCGGCGTCGGACCGACCTTTGCGATGAAATGGCTGATCCCGCGGCTGGCGGATTTCCGCAAACAGGAGCCGGACATCGAGGTGCGCATCACCACCGGCGGCGCCGCGGCACCGTTCGGCGACGACTGGAGCTGCGGCATCAAGCTCGGCGACGGCGAGTGGCCGGGTCTGGTCGCCGAACCGCTGTTTGCCGGCGATCTGTTGCCGGTGTGCACGCCGCGGCTGGCCGGCCCGTTGAAGCGGCACGCCGACCTGAAGGGGCCGAGCCTGTTGCGCGTCGCCCATTCGCCGGACGATTGGCCGTTATGGCTGCGCGCCGCCGGCATCTCGCGGGTCACCGCGCGCGGACCGGAGTTTCAATTTTATGGCCAGGCGCTGCAGGCGGCGATCGACGGCCTCGGCATTGCGATGGGCATCCGCCCCTATATCGACGACGACCTCGCCGCCGGACGGCTGGTCGCGCCGTTTGCGCTCAGCGTGCCCAAGGGCATGCGCTGGTATCTGGTCTATCGCGACTTCCGTACCGGACAGCGCGATTTTACCGCGTTCCGGCGCTGGATCATCCGCGCCGCAACCGAGCCCGCCAGCCGCGCCAGGGGCCAGCGCAATGCCGGTTGAGCAGGTCGAAACGCTGGTGATCGGCGGCGGCCAGGCCGGGCTCGTCATGAGCCACCGGCTCAAGCAGCGCGGGCTGTCGCATCTGGTGCTGGAACGGCACCGGATCGCCGAGCGCTGGCGCAGCGAACGCTGGGACGGCCTGAAGTTTCAGTTTCCGAACTGGTCGGTGCGGTTGCCGGAGTTTTCGTTTCCGCACAGCGATCCCGACTCTTTCTCCGGCACCGACGCAATTGTGGATTTCATCGACGCTTATGCCGCGTTCGTCGCGCCGCCGATTCGTTGTGGCGTCGAAGCGACGCGGCTGCGCCGGCGCGACGGCGGCTCCGGTTTCATTACGGAAACGACGGACGGGAGCATCGAAGCGGAAAATGTCGTGGTCGCCACCGGCCCCTATCAGCGCGCCCAGATCCCGGACTTGTTGCGCAACGACGCCATCTTCCAGGTCCACGCCAGCCGATACAAAAATCCCGAACAGCTGCCGCCGGGCGCGGTGCTGGTGGCCGGCGCCGGCGCGTCGGGGGCGCAGATCGCCGAGGAACTGCATCGCGCCGGCCGCCGCGTCTTTCTCTCGGTTGGCCGCCACACCCGCCTGCCGCGCCGCTACCGCGGCCGTGACCTGATCTGGTGGCTGAGCGAGCTCGGCATCGACCAGACGACGACCGAGCAGCGCGGGCCGTCGCGGTTGCTGCCGGTGATATCGGGCGCCTATGGCGGCCACACCATCGACTTCCGCCGCTTCGCCGCCTGCGGCATGACGCTGCTCGGACGGCTGAAGGCCGCACGCGATGGCGTGCTCGAGATCGCACCGGATCTCGCCGGAAGCCTCGCCAACGGCGACGTCGTCTACGCCACCTTCCTCAACATGGTGGATGCGCATGTCCAGCTGCATCGTCTGGATTTTCCGGACGAACCCACAGCCCGCGCAATGTTGCCAAACCCGCCTTGCGTCGATGCGCCGTTGTCGCGGCTCGATCTTGGCGCCGAGAACATCCATGCGGTGATCTGGGCCACCGGTTACGGCGTCGATTTCAGCTGGATCGACGTCCCGGTGCTCGATGCGCACGGCGAACCGGTTCACCGCAACGGCATTACCGACATACCCGGCCTGTATTTCCTCGGCCTGCAATGGCTGGCGCGGATGAAATCCTCCTTCCTGTCGGGGGTCGGCGACGATGCGGCCGTGCTCGCCGATCACATTGCCGGACGCTACTGAAGTTCCCTTCCCCCGGCGCACGACCCCGCCTGCGGCGAAAAATCGCCGGGACTTGTGAACCCCTTCACAAAAGCTTCGGCCTGGCCGTGCTTCCCTTGAACCCGGACAATCACAGGAGTCGCGACATGATTTACGGCGGCTTTGAAATTCAGTCGTTCGAGGCGGGGAGCGGGCTATGGCACGCCAGGATTCAACGGGCCGATCAAGAGCCGGTCGTCATCGATGGCATGCCGTTTCCGACGCTCGAAGTCGGCTTCGCTTGGCCCGATCCGGATGCGGCGGTCGCGGATGCGAAAGCTCACATCGACCGGCTGGAGCGGCGCTATGCGACATCCCGGACGACGCGTTCGAGCGAACCCACGACCTCGCCATAGGCGGCTGGAAAATGGTTGCGCCGAACATGGTTGCCCCCCTGCCGCAGCTTGAACCCGAGCAGCCGCCGCCCTCTTCGGCGCCAGTGATGTCGAACTGCCCGCAATGCAACGCCGACCTCGCGGTGCTGAGCATCATCCCGGGCCGCGGCGGCGCCGAATACTGGACCATGCGCTGCACGAAATGCGGCGGCATCCATCTCGATATCGTCAAATCGTCCGCGCCGCCCCGGGCGTCCCAGGATTCCGGCGACCTGCGTATCTGACCGGAGCGTTGCGGCTCATTGCGCGGCCGCCGGCTTTCCCTCCGGCAAAACTTCGGCGGAACTCAGCGCGATGCGGAGCATGCGCGCCAGATCCAGCTTCCGGTACGGCTTGGCGAGCAGCAGCACGCCGCTATCCAGCCGGCCATGATGGATGATGGCATTTTCGGTATAGCCCGACGTAAACAGCACCTTCAGCGCCGGGCGTCGCCGCATCATTTCCGCGGCAAGCTGCCTTCCGTTCATCCCGCCGGGCATGATGACATCGGTGAACAGCAGGTCGAACGGCGCGCCGCCAGCGGCGATCGCAACCGCTTCGGCGCCGTTGGCGGCTGACAGGGTGGCGTAGCCCAGGCTCTGCAGCTGGGTGGTGACATAGGCGCGCACCAGCGGATCGTCCTCCACGACCAAAATTGTCTCGTTGCCGCCTTCGATCTCCGATGTCGGCGGCTCGGCCGCGAGCGACTCCCGCCGTGCATCGGCCTGCGGCAGATAGAGCCTGAATGTCGTGCCGTAGCCCTCTTCGCTGTAGACCTTGATGTGTCCGCCGGATTGCTTGACGAAGCCGTACACCATGCTCAGCCCGAGCCCGGTGCCCTTGCCGACTTCCTTGGTCGAAAAGAACGGGTCGAACACCCGGTCGCGGATCGCCTCGGGAATTCCGCTGCCGGTATCGCTCACCGCGATCATGACATAATCCCCCGCCTGGACGTCGTTGGCGGCGGCGTAGTCCGCGTCGAAGCTTACATTCTTGGTTTCGAGCGTCAGCTTGCCGCCGTCGGGCATGGCGTCGCGGGCGTTGATCGCTAGATTGAGCAGCGCCGAACTGAGCTGGCCCGGGTCGACCAGGGCCTCGCAGAGCGAGGCCGAAAGTTTCGACACGATCTCGACGTGCTCGCCCAGCGCCGGCCGCATCAGCCGTGAGGATTCGACGATCAGCCGGTTGATGTCGGTTTCGTGCGGCTGCAGCGGCTGCTTGCGGGCGAAGGCCAGCAGATGGCCGGTGAGTTCGGCGCCGCGGTCGGCGGCCTCGCTGATCAGCCGGGTGATGGCGGCGAGGTTCGGCTTGGCGGCGACCTCCTCGGCGAGGATTTCGATGGTGCCGGTGATCACGGTCAGCACATTGTTGAAGTCGTGCGCGATCCCGCCGGTCAACTGGCCGATCGCTTCCATCTTCTGGGCCTGCCGCAACTGCTCCTCCGCCGCGACCCGTTGCGTGAGATCCCTGACGAAGGAATTGAATACATAGCCGCCGCGCCGGCGCAGCGCCTTCAGCGACACCTCGACCTTGAGCGTTTGTCCATCCTTGCGCATGGCCTCGACCTCAAAGCGCAAACCACCAGCCGCGTTCTCCGCGTTGCGGACCAGTCGTTCGATTATGGTCTCGAACTGCGGCCGCAGCGCTTCCGGCAGCATCAGCTCGGTCGGGTGCTTTCCCATCGCCTCCTGCCGCGACCATCCGAAGATCGCCTCGGCCTGCGGATTCCATTGCAGGATGCGGCCTTGCTCGTCGGTCTGAATGAACGCCTCCAGGGCGTTTTCGATGACGTCCCGCGCCATCTGCTCGCTTTCGAGCAGCGCCTCCTGCGCGATCTTCTGCGCGGTGATATCGCGCACAACCTTGGCGGCGCCAATGACCGCTCCCGACTGCGACCTGATCGGCGCGATGCCGAGCGACACGTCGATCCACCTTTTGTTCTTGTCGACGCGAATGGTTTCGCGGTATTCGATTTTTTGTCCGGCGCGTATGCCGCCGAGAATGTCGTGAGCCTCGCCTCGCAGCGGCTCCGGCACGATGATATCGATGTGGCTGCCGATCGCCTCCTGCGCGGTGAATCCGAACAGCCGTTCGGCGGCCGGATTCCAGCCGGTGATGATGCCGTCGAGGGTTTCGGTGATGATCGCATCGTTGGAGGATTCCACCGCGGCGAGGAAAAGCTGCTCGCGCTCGAAGGTGCGGCGGCGCTGCTCGATCTCCTGATTGAGCGCCGCGGTCTTGGCCCGCGACTCCGCCGCCATGCCAGCGAATGCATTGGCGAGCACGCCGATCTCGTAGCCGCCCCCGGCCGGCAGCGCGACCGTCTCGTCGCGGGCAAACCCCTCGACGGCCTTGGTCATCTGCACCAGCGGCCGCGTCAGCGAGCGGGCGACGATCAGCGCCACCACGAACGCGCAAAACGTCGCGATGGCGCCGCCCAACAGGCTGGAGTCGCGCACGGAAGTGGCGGCGGCCATCAGCACCGAATACGGCACCGCCTGGATCACCGCGACCTGCGGACCGCCGGCGAGGTGCACGAACTCCACGGCGAACCCGAAGCGCTTGCCGGCCCGGTTCGCAATCACGCGCGGCCCCGAATCGCCGCGCGCGAGGATGCCTGCGAAATCCGGAAAATCGTCCTGGATATGAACCGGCTTGCCGGCTGCAAAGCCGAATTCGCGGGCCCGGTCGGGATGCACGAGATAGTCGCCCTGAGCGTTGACGACATAGCTTCGTCCGCCCTTGACCGCGCTGGAGCGGATCCGGTCGAAGGCCGTCCGCATGTCGACATCGATGATCATGATGCCGAACGGCCGCCCGTCCGGCGCACGCACCGCGGTTGCGACCCGCAGCACCGGGATGCGCGGCGGTTCGACGTCGAGGTCGACCGGCGAGACATAGACCCCACCGGGCGGCAACGCGATGGTTTGCCTGAAGGCGTCCCGATCGTCCTCGCGCTGCAGTTCACCGTCGGGAACGATGCGGACGGCGCCGCCGGGACCCGAGCGGTCGACCCGCACCAATTCGCGCCCGTCGTCATCGACCCCGATGTAGCGGAATTCGTAATAATTCGGCTTGGAGGCGAGTTCGGCGGCGAAACGCTGCCCCAGCCGCTTCTTCGACTCCGCTTCGACGGCGGCGGCGGCCGGATCGGTGCTGTGGGCAAGATGCGCCGTCATGATGTCGATGACGGCGACGGCCGAGCGAAAGCCGATCACGTCGGCGTGCGCGCCGCGGACCGAGGCCGAAAGCTCGTTGGCGAGCAGCTGGGCGTGGGTATCGATCCGGTCCAGGGCCCGGGGCCGGGCAAAATCGGCGATATTGCGATAGGTCAGCAGCCCGACCGCGGTTGTCGCCAGCAGCACCAACGCCACCATCGCAACGGTCAACCTGGTCGACAACCTCATGGATTGTCCTCTGCGCGACGCCTCGATCGACGTCCGCACCAATGTGCCCCCCGATTGGTTCCAAATCAACCGACCGCATCGAACGCTACGTGGCCGAAGCTTCAAGGCGTCCCCGGTTATCGCGGTTATCGCGCGGCGCGCGGCGCCGGTTCCGCGCGTCTCCCGAGCGTGCTGACAGCTGCTGACAACAGCGCGCAACAGGCGCCGGACGCGGCAAGCCATATCAACCGGTTGAGATCACGTACATTCCGCGATTCCCCCGAGGGGCATTTGCCCTTTTCTCGCCGCCCGACTCGCCCCATATTCCCGCCATGGCGAAGAATCCCGACACTCCCAAAAAGTCCGGCAAAACCGCGAAATCCAAAGCCCCAAGTTCCAAGGCGCCAAGTTCCAAGGCGTCGAGGCCCGACGTGCAGCCGATCGGACCGGCGCTGGCGGAACTGCTCAATCCCGCGATCAATCGCGGCGATGCCGGCATGGGTTCGGGCACCGGCCTGCAGCCGCCGCCGGATAATTCCTGGGATCGCCGCGCCGGCGGCGAGGCCGCCGCGCATCGCGCGCGGGCGTCGACGAAGGGAACCAGTGAGGATGTCGCCAAGCGCGATGCCTCGGCCGCAGGGCCCGGCCTCGACGAAGCCCCGCAGGCCAATTACGGCACCTCGGCGACCATCCCGACGCTCGACCCCGAACTGGCAAGGCAACTCGGCTTCACCACCGAGGAGGAAGACGCCGCAGCAATGGCGCGGCCGCCGCGCAACAAGATGGAGGCGCTCGGCGTCGCCGCCACCGCGGATGCGCTCGACGCGCTGATCCGCGACGGCCGTCCGGAATTCAAGGGCGAAGACGGCCAGGTCAGGATCTGGACGCCGCACCGCCCGCCCCGCCCGGAAAAGTCCGAAGGCGGCGTGCGCTTCGTCATCAAGTCCGAGTACGAACCGAAGGGCGACCAGCCGACCGCGATCAGAGAATTGGTCGAGGGCATCCAGCGCAACGACCGCACCCAGGTGCTGCTCGGCGTCACCGGTTCGGGCAAAACCTACACCATGGCCAAGGTGATCGAGGCGACCCAGCGCCCCGCGATCATCCTGGCGCCGAACAAGACGCTGGCCGCCCAGCTCTATGGCGAGTTCAAGAGCTTCTTCCCCGACAACGCGGTGGAATATTTCGTCAGCTATTACGACTACTACCAGCCCGAGGCCTATGTGCCGCGGACCGACACTTACATCGAAAAGGACTCCTCGATCAACGAGCAGATCGACCGCATGCGCCATTCGGCGACGCGCGCGCTCTTGGAGCGCGACGACGTCATCATCGTCGCTTCGGTATCGTGCATCTACGGTATCGGCTCGGTCGAGACCTATACCGCGATGACCTTTGCGCTGAAGAAGGGCGAGCGCATCGACCAGCGGCAGTTGATCGCCGACCTCGTCGCGCTGCAGTACAAGCGGACGCAGGCCGATTTTACCCGCGGCACCTTTCGGGTGCGCGGCGACGTCATCGACATCTTTCCGGCGCACTATGAAGACCGTGCCTGGCGCGTGAACCTGTTCGGCGACACCGTCGAGAATATCGAGGAGTTCGATCCGCTCACCGGCCACAAGCAGGACGATCTCGAATTCATCAAGATCTACGCCAATTCGCACTATGTGACGCCGCGGCCGACGCTGGTGCAGGCGATCAAGTCGATCAAATCCGAATTGAAGCTGCGGCTCGACCAGCTCCACAACCAGGGCCGCCTCCTGGAAGCGCAACGGCTGGAGCAGCGCACCACCTTCGATCTCGAAATGATGGAAGCGACCGGAAGCTGCGCCGGCATCGAAAACTATTCGCGCTATCTCACCGGCCGCCGCCCCGGCGAGCCGCCGCCGACGCTGTTCGAATATGTCCCCGACAACGCGCTGGTGTTCGCCGACGAAAGCCACGTCACCGTGCCCCAGATCGGCGGCATGTTCAAAGGCGATTTTCGCCGCAAGGCGACCCTGGCCGAATACGGCTTCCGGCTGCCCTCCTGCATGGACAACCGTCCGCTGCGCTTCGAGGAGTGGGACATGATGCGCCCGCAATCGGTCGCGGTGTCGGCGACGCCGAGCGGCTGGGAGCTCAACGAAAGCGGCGGCGTGTTCGTCGAGCAGGTGATCCGCCCGACCGGCCTGATCGATCCGCCCGTCAACATCCGCCCGGCGCGCACCCAGGTCGACGATCTCGTCGGCGAGGTCCGCGCCACCGCGCAGGCGGGTTACCGCAGCCTGATCACGGTGCTGACAAAGCGAATGGCGGAAGACCTCACCGAATATCTGCACGAACAGGGCATTCGCGTCCGCTACATGCACTCGGATATCGACACCATCGAGCGCATCGAGATTATCCGCGACTTGCGGCTCGGCGCCTTCGACGCGCTGGTCGGCATCAATCTGCTGCGTGAAGGCCTCGACATTCCCGAATGCGCGCTGGTCGCGATCCTCGACGCCGACAAGGAAGGCTTTTTGCGCAGCGAGACCTCGCTGATCCAGACCATCGGCCGCGCCGCGCGCAATGTCGACGGCAAGGTGATCCTCTATGCCGACCAGATGACGGGCTCGATGGAGCGCGCCATCGCCGAGACCGACCGCCGCCGCGAAAAGCAGGTCGAATACAACACCGCCAACGGCATCACGCCGGAGAGCATCAAAAAATCCATCGGCGACATCATGAACAGCGTCTACGAGCGCGACCATGTGCTGGTGGAAATCGGCGACGGCGGCATGGCCGACGATGTCATCAGTATCGGTCACAATTTCGAAGCCGTTTTGGCCGACCTCGAAACCCGGATGCGCGAAGCCGCCGCCGACCTGAACTTCGAGGAAGCCGCCCGCCTGCGCGACGAAGTCAAGCGCCTCCGCGCCACCGAACTCGCCGTGGTCGACGACCCCACCGCCAAGCAACGCGCCGTGCAAAACAAGGCCGGCGCCTATGCGGGAGCGAAGAAATACGGCGAAGCGGCGAATCTGCCCACCAGCGCGATGAAGAAGCGCGGCGGCTCTTCCCCCTCGCCCCGTTCTTCACGGGGAGAGGGTCGGGGTGAGGGGCGATCCACGGGCGGTCCATCGACCTCCCGCGTCCACAAACCCCATCTCGACGAAATGCACGGCCCGGAATCCCTGCCCTACCGCCCGAACCGCGCCAAGCCTTCGCGTGACGGCACCGATGCCGGCAGCGGCAGCAAAATCTTCCAGCCAACCGACTCGCGCCAATCCGGCCCCGAATTCGGACCGGCGCCGCGATCGAGCGGTGGTGCACCGGGACATCGGGGTGGATGGAAGAAGAGGTAGAAGCTAACAGCTAGCAATCCGATGGAGTTCCGCTACGCTGGCTCCATGAAACTCGGCTTCGAAGAATCCCAATCGTCTTATTCCAGCGGCTCGCAAAGCGCCCGCGCATGGACCGAAGCCTGGGTCAGCGCTTGGGCGTATTGTCCGCACTGCGGCAACGCAAAGATTTCTTCGTTTCCAAACAACAGCCCGCTCGCTGATTTCTTCTGCACCTCCTGCCGCGAGGAGTTCGAGCTCAAAAGCCAAAAGGGAAAATTCGGCGGCAGGGTTGTCGATGGCGCGTTCAAGACGAAATGCGAGCGCCTCGCTGCCAGCAACAATCCAAGCCTTTTCCTGATGAACTACGATCTGAAGTCGCTCGCGGTCGTCAATCTCTTCATCGTGCCGAAGCACTTTTTCGTCCGCGATATCATCGAGGAGCGAAAGCCCTTGGCCTTGACCGCACGGCGCGCGGGCTGGATCGGCTCCAATATCCTGCTCAGCCGGGTACCTGAGTCCGGCAAGATTCATATCGTACAGAAGGGTATCGTCCGCGAGAAAGACCTCGTTCTCGCCGAATGGCAGAAAACGCTTTTCCTCAGAAATGAATCGCCGGAAACACGCGGCTGGCTGCTCGACGTCATGAAATGCGCGGAGTCGCTCGGGAAACGCGAGTTCACGCTTGAAGAAGTCTATGCCTTCGAGCGGCATCTGGGTGACCTCCATCCTGGCAACCAGAACGTCAAACCGAAGATACGTCAGCAACTCCAGTATTTGCGTGACCGCGGATTTATTGATTTCATTTCGCGAGGAAATTATCGTTTACGAACCTAGGAGACCCGCATGGCCTGGTATCTCAACTTCTACAAATGCGATCGATGCAAGCGCCGATGGGCCGATGAATGGTCCTGTATGTGCGACGACGAGTGCCCGCATTGTGGCAGACGGGACATGACGCCGCACAATAGCGAGGAACTGACCACACTGATCGAGCAGAAAGGCAATGAGTTCATCGTGCTTTGGTCGCCCGAGACGGCCGAGCACGATCCCGACTACCGCGAACTTGGGCGTTTCCCGACCCGCGAAAAAGCATTGGAGTTTTTGTCCGCTGACGGGTGATCTGAAGTGCGTCATTCCGGAAGCCGCCAACGGGTCGGCGCAAAGCGCCGCCCGATGACAGGCGCCGCGACTGTCCGGAATCCACGCTCCCGATCGTGTCCCACTTGCGGGCAGAGGAATCGCATATGGATTTGCGTCCTCTATTGCGTTGTTTCGCAAGATGGATTCTGAGAACGGCTCCCACATGGCGGAGGGAGTCGGATGGGGAAGCTCAAGAAGGTTTT
>Ga0210410_10006031_pt1 | contig 10535 bp, 7 predicted proteins | sample IncBWC4MmetaG_FD_161058 | JGI IMG/M metagenome (GOLD analysis project Ga0210410, IMG submission 161058) | Forest soil microbial communities from Barre Woods Harvard Forest LTER site, Petersham, Massachusetts, United States - Inc-BW-C-4-M | ecosystem: Environmental > Terrestrial > Soil >... | reverse complement strand
TCTCGACTGGTCAAGACACCCTTTTCCGCTATGGATACGTGGACACAGTTCAGAGTCACTTAACTTGGACGAACTGCGGAGGATACTCCGTTAGCTGCACGAATCCTCCAGAGTATACTCCAGGGCATTTCGTGATCCCGCGCACTCCGCCTTTTGTGTTTTCCGTTTCGCTCACGAGCGATGGCGACCTCCCGCTAAATATAACAAGCACTGTTATACAGGTGACGGTTAGCGGCAGCTACACGAACGGCACAGGCACAGCAGCCTATGTGGCTCAACCAGGCGATTGCCTAGCTGCCCCGGTAACTCCTGGGACGACTTGCTCAATAACAGTCAGCTTTGACCCGTCTACGATCATCAGCACAGCTAGCCCTTACGGGTATGCCTACAATAACTTCTTCCTATCGCTTGCAAGCGACGCAGGCAATACACCGGACTGGTCGGTATCCTTTACGATCACCGGATTCCCCACACCAGACGAGTAGCTCAATCCACGCCTTCCTTGGAGGGTGCGAGTGGAGACGCTGAGGGTGAAGAATGTCAAACATTATCTATACCGAGACTCTATTGGCAGGTACACCGGCCCCAATTTTGGCTCCGCGGGAAACAGCGGCAAAATCCACTCCGCCGCCAATAGGGTCGCGGTGTAAATTGCGTCTAGGCCGATTGTAAACCTAATAATTCGGGTCAGTTTCTCCCCGTCCGACAGTAGACGCGCACTTAGCTGGACTGAAACGCTCACACGCCTTTACCAACCTGACTCCAATTTGACTCCGGTTGAAACGGGCGTTGAGAGCTACGCACCGTTCAATTATAAATCCACATGCCTGGTTAACGCGGTAACCGTCCATGTGGGTACTAGGAGCCACTTTTCCGGTTAGCCGACAAATCAGGAGCTAGCGGGCTTATTCCTCAAGAATGCACCATCTACAAGAGCATCGTACAATGCACACAGGTTATTACTGACGATCAAATACTGGAGAAATTGTCGTGACGAAAGATGAAGCTTGGAAGCTAGCGGAGCATTGGATTGCCGCCTGGAACGCTCATGATCTGGAATTGATCATGACGCATTACGAAGATGCAATCGAGTTGACTTCGCCGGTTGCAGCACAATTGCTGGGGACGCCTGCTGGAAAGGTGAACGGAAAGGCGAATCTGAGAGCTTACTTTCAAAGAGGGCTGGAAGCCTATCCGGAATTGCAGTTTCGCCTTGAGGACGTATTCTTGGGTATCAGCAGCGTGGTGCTCTTGTACACAAATCAAAAGGGGACACGCACAGCAGAGTTCATGGAGTTATCCGCGATTGGAAAGGTAGCACGGGTTATGGCGAACTACAGTGCTTAGCAGGCGTGATCCCGCGACATGTGGGTATTAGCCTCCACATGTCCGGTTAGCCGACTTACCAGGAGTTGAGCGGTCTTTTTCTCTCCCGGCGCTACAGGGAGAGTTTTAGCCCTTCCGGCTATTGCCGCATGGCTGAGAATTTCCCCGGAATGAAAAGGGGCAGAGTTTTAGGAACCGACACGCCAGACACTATAAAACCGGTGGAACTACCCTTGCCGAAGAGAGAAGGCAACGCGCATTCCAATTGTCGGAATAACATAATGACGAGTGGACTTCTCTACTCCCCTAACAGATTTTCGGCCAACCCATTTTCCGCGCTGTAATAGAGAAAATAAACGCCTACGCCACTTTTCCCGTTCGTGCCCAGTTTATCGACGTGCGTGACGCGACCGGTAAAGCGCCATTCCGTCTTTTGTCCGGAGACGACCACTTCCGGCATCTTCAGCCGGACCTCGATTTTCTCTCCAACCCGGAATTTCTCCTCGCTTGCAAAATAGGTCCCTCGAATGGAAATGTTCAAGCATTCGACGTCTCGTTCGTTTTGCGGCACTTCCGAAATGCCCCGTACTCGCATGGGCACGCGCATGATTAGGCGCTTTACGGTGCGACGTTCCACTCCGTTCATAGGTTCCTCTGGATGTTCAGTCTAGCTAGCCGGGTCTTCTGGCCACTCTAAGAACACACCCCGAAGAATTCAATCAGGTGAATTCCCGAATTCACCTTCAAGGATGGTCGGGCCAGAAGAAATCGGTTTTGATTCTCACGACGAGGAATCGCCCCACTCTAAATACCAAATACAGGTCTTTCCCTGATTGTCTCAAAGCGGCTAGGCAGGGGAAGAGAAACCACCATTGATCGACGATCTCTCTATCCCCCGGACGCTGATTAACGCGCTAACCGGAAAAGTAAGGTGGGTGAGGGTGCTGCCCCTTCCCGGCACGCTGAACCCAACCGGGTCGCTATGACGCTCCGCTGTGTTTCGATTGGTCGATCATGTGGTGTCGCCAGCCTTGCAAGGCATTCAAGCCAAGGAACACAATCGTCCCGATTAAGGCGATACCGATCTCTAGTCCAGCCAAAAAGTACACAAAGCAAATTGGTCTTGACGCCGCAAGCGCACCGTACTTTCCGCTGCCCCATAAGAAAAGAAGGATTAAAACGAATCCGCCGAGAAAACCAAAGACCATTCCTCGAAAAAACACGGCCCAAACACCATCGCTCAACGGAGGTAACATTTCGAGCCCCTTTCGAGGAGCGCGGGATCACTCCCCTGATTAAGCCAGTCTACGTCTACGCCGCCGAAATGTCCCTAATCGAAATGTCATCGTGAAACTGCCGCCCGCCGATCTTAATGCACGGAGGTCTTGATGAAGTATCTCGCCGTTTATCTCGATTGCACTGGCAGCTCGTTTTCAGCGCCGCTCACGAAGCACGAGGGTCGATGGATGCTCGTGACGACAGCCGGGCCGCGTGAAATCACTTTCTACATGATGGGCAACGATCTCGTGGGTGGGTTCGCGACATTCGAAGATTTTAGATTGGACGAAGTACCCGAGGGCTTGCGCGGTTGTGATTTTATCGAATTGCGCAAACGAATGTACGAAACATTGCCGTGGCCGCAGAAGCCCGCAACATCACCGACGCCGATCCCCGAGCCGGAAGATTTCCGTCTTCACATTGAGCAAGGCAATTCGTTCCGCGTTTTGCAAGAAGCGGGCGCAAAAGGTGAAGCCGATTACCGCATCAGCCGACAGCAAGCAAGACAACAGGCGCTCGTGGACCTGAATATGCTCGATCCTCGCAAGAACGCGGTAACTGCTCACGTCCGTGATCGCAATAATTCGCGGGCTGCCGTTCTGAAACCACGCGGAGGCGGCCAGTTCATCGTCAAGAAGGACGGAGAGTAAATAATGTCGAGATTGAACTTGACCGGCAAGCGCTTCGGGCGATTGGTTCCTGTCAAAGCTTCCCGGATGAGAAGCAGCGGTGCGGTGGTGTGGCTATGCGTTTGCGATTGCGGAAGACGCGCAACGGTTTCATCAAGTAGCTTGCGTTGCGGCCATTCGCGGAGCTGTGGTTGCTTCCATCGAGACCGCGCCGCAAAGCAGATCAACAAGAATCGCCCAGCAATTCCCGCGACATTGAAGCACGGCGGGACCAGCAAATACGGCGACCCGAAATTGCTCGGTACGTATCGCTGCTATCGAAGTATGTTGCGTAGGTGCCTGAATCCTCATGCCAGCGCCTATCGTTTTTATGGCGCGGTCGGAGTTGGGATTTGTCCTGCGTGGCGTGATTCCGAACATGGCTTTGAGAATTTCCTGAGTGACATGGGGTCGCGTCCAAGTGGAAATCACACCCTCGGTAGGTTCCTCGATATTGGGGACTATGAAAAAGGCAACTGTGCCTGGATGACAAAGGCTGAACAGACCGCCAATCAACAAAAGAAGCGGAAGATTTTCGATGAAATCGTTAGGCAGGCTGCAAATAAGCCGCGAGCGCGAAGAGAGGATTCTTAAAGTGTTCATATTACCCGTACAAAAAAGATCCAAAACCAAATTGTTTAACGAAGGCGCGACTGCTGGGGCCGCGAAAGTTTCCTCGGGCGGAAAGGGCCGCGAAGAGCTGAAAAGTTTGGGAGAGCGTAATGGGTGGGCCGACCAGGAGCTTACTGGGCACGATGTCGTTCAACTATCGGCGGATCATTGCCTCTGGTTTTCCACTTTTTTCCCGGATCGCCTTGAGCATGCCGCGCAGCTCGCAAGCAATAAGCGCCACAACAAAGTGGAAATGAAAAAGGTTGAGGCGCAACAGTTCTGGAATCGTTATTGGGGAACCGGAACTCAAGCCGGTCCCGAGGAAGCCACGAAGGTCTTGGCCGAGCTAGAGCGATTTACTGCACGCTATCCTCAATTTCTCACGGACAGAAGTGAAAATAGCCGCGTGCTCGAATATTTGAAGGATAACGATTTCCCGGTGACCTACCAGAATTTGGTCCATGCCTTCGAGGCGTGTGTGCTTTCTGGCAGTGTTGTGGTTTCACCTGCTCGAATCGGTGCGGGCAGCGAGGAAGAAGTTACAGGCGATATTCTGACACGACATCGAAACGTTCGCGTACTCATGTCAGCGCAATCCCGGCCCGACGACGTAAGTGCTGACGACTTTTACCGACAACACAAGGAACTCCATCCAGGTACGCCCTTTCTAATCCGCCAACGCGAGGCCCAGAAGCAGGTGACGGAACAGTTTTTTGAACAAGCGCGAGCGGCGAGGGCGCAGGCGGGGTCCACGAGTCTTACTGATTATGGCGAGCGCACTCAAGGCGTCCCGCCCGAGCCGGATCGGGTAAGTTTCCGTAAGAAAATTGCGAGCATGAGTGCAGACGCGATTCGGTTGGAGTGCGAAATGGACCCAGCCTTCCGTAAGGCCCTCGATAACTTGAAGTAGCTTCCAAAAGGCGTCTGTCGTTCACGACTCCTTCAAATAATTCCCCGAAAATCCAGGAACCCCAAAATGGCCTTAGAGAATCCCCTTAATAACGACAGCGGCGTGGCTGCGCCTCCGACGAATGCACCACCGACGACTGCACCACCGCCCCAAGTAGAAACAACGAGTGCGCCCATGTCGGACACGCTGACCCCACCCGCTGCGCCACAGCCCGTGCCGCAATTGAGTGGCTCTCAAGTGCAACCACAGGAATCCGCTCCGACTCGCCATCCTTCGTTTATGGCTCACCTTGGTCCCAGCCTCGTGGGCGCGGTTCTTTCGAACCTCACCGGGCCACATCAAGCCATCGATCATTACGAAACCGACGACTCGGGGAAGCAAAAAGCCATCATGCGCGATCTCCATCCGCGTGAGCGATTGCAACGTCTGGCCCAAGCTGCGCTCGAAGGATTGGCCGCTGGCAGCCGCGTTGGTCCGCAACAATCACGTGGTGCAGCATGGGCTGCCGGTTTGGGAGCTGGCGCTGAGCAGAGCATTGCAAGTGGCCAGCAACAGGACTTGCTCAAGCGCCAACAGGCGAAAGAAGACTTCGAAGCGGGAGAGAAAGCGAAGACCGACAACGCCGTCCGTGCCATGCACATCGCTTCTGCATTTGCTTTGCGCCAGAAGGCTGTGCAAGAGGCCGAAGACCGCGACCCGGAGTTCCAACGCAACAAAGAAATCGTGAACAACGCGCAGGATTTTGCCGACGCCAATCCCGACAAATTAACAGTAAAGATTCTAAATCCCGAGCAAGCGAATCTCCTTCATCAACAGGAACTTGCTGCTCTCAAGAACGATCCGTCTCACAAGACGAAGCTGTCGGTGCCTTATCAACTCGGTCTTGCTCCCGCGAAGGATGACCAGGGCAACACTCTTTATGAATCCGATGGTGTTACTCCGGTAATGAAGCATCAAATCGCCATGATAAATGGCAGCGCGATCCCCGTATCTCAAGGGTGGGCCGATGATGTAAAGAAATACGGCCCGCTCGCCGGAATCCGAAATGCAACTGGGCTTAGCGAAGGATTGAAAATGCCTCTGACCAATTTCCTTTCGATGGACGCGAAGATTAACGGGGTAAAGCATCAGGAGATCGAAGGCTGGAAGAACGCCAAAATCCTGAAACGGCCAGACGGCACGGAAGTGTTGGTCAATCCTATTACGAATGCAGTGCGCGAGGCTCCTAACTCTACGGGGTCCCCGAGCATCAACCTGCAGCAGATTCAAAACGAACTGAGCAAAGGTGCTACTGGAGAACGAGCCGCAGAAATCGCCGCAGGATTGCAAACCCAGATTGATGATCCGGCGACTCCCGCTGCGACAAAGGCAAGTCTGCAGAAATTGCAAACGCAGGCGAGCACACAAGCTCAAGCCTCCACGAAATTCGCAACTACGAAGGCCGCTGCTGTAACTGGTGCTGAAGCCAAGGCCAAGCAGCAGGTTGACACCAAGCCTGTCTATGCCATCACGACAGATGTGCAAGGGAACCAGCGCACGGTAATGACCACCGTGGCGCAAGCTCAGCAGCAGAATATGACCGGCATCCGTCCCGTGAAACAGATGGACATCAGCAAAGACCAGCACGATATCAAGGTCCTGAACGACATCCAGGTGAAATCGAACAACGTTCGGGCCGCTGCGTCGGTCATGGATCGCACATCATGGACGGATAGCGGTGCCATTGCGAAGTACCTTACCGACAATCCGAACACCACTCTGAACCAGTTGACGAAGAGTAGCGTCTTCGGGCACGCATCACCCAAGGCTGTAGCGTACGCAATCGCCATCAATTCGTTGCGCGAATCCGCGATGGGGTTGCAGAAAGTTCTGACTGGTACGGCACGGACAAACGAAACCCAACTTCAAGCTCTACAAAACACGCTACCGGGCGTCGAGCCTACTTCCGGTATCGTCGGTCAAAAGCTCGATGCATTCGACCAAAACCTAGTCATGCTCGGACAGGGCCTTCCTGAAAACACTGGCGTGCAAATGAAAATTGGCCGCCAAGGTCAGACTCAAAATCCAGCCCAGAATCCGGCCCAGACCGTTCACAAGGTCGGAGATCAAATTACCCAGAACGGTCACACCTTCACGGTCACTGGTGTTGATGCAAACGGTCGTGTGACAGGAGCGCAATAATGGCTGACAACAACCAAACACCGGCCTTTGACCCGAACGTTCCATATCAGCCCGCCGCGAATCAACCTGCCGCGAAGCCAGCCTTCGATCCGAACGGAAGCTACCAGCCCGCGCAAGAAACGGTGACGAATTCTGCGGGAGAAGTGTTGCCCGCAGACGTAGCCGCTCGTCACGCCCGGTCACGCGAAGGCAAGGATATCGGGCCACCATCAAGGCCGAATTTTGCGACTTCTATGGCCGTGGGCTTCGGCAAGGAAGGAACGAAAACACTGGAGGGCCTTGGCAATCTCGCAAACAAAGCTCTTCCTTCCTCTCTTCAAATTCCCACGTCCGAAGCTTCCATCAACCAAATTTTGTCCGAAGGATCGGAGCGGCAGAAGGCGCTTGCCCAAAATCAAGAGAGGCTGCGGCTCCAGGGCGGTGGCGAGATAGTCGGCGGGATCGGTGAGAATATTCTTGAATTCGCAAGCGGCGAAGAAGCCCTGAAAGGTTTGAGCTTGGCCGGTAGGCTTTCGAAGCTAAAAAAGGTCGCAGATGTGATCGAAGAATACCCCCGGCTGGCCAAGGCCATGCACATCGGGACCAATATTATGCGCTCCGCTGCCGTTGGCGGTGTGCAAGGCGGCGTGAAAGGCGCAGAGGAAGATCAAGCACTCAGCGGTGCAACGGGTGGAGCTATCGGCGGCGCGGTAGGCGCGGGAATCGGTGAAGCTACCGCTCCGGGTCTGAAAGCTACTACGCGAATTCTCGGTTTGGGCGGTCGAACGTCTGAGGAAGCCCTGGTTGCGGCTGGCCGTCCATCGGTCTCTGAGGATGTTGGATTTCGTAAAGCTCTGAACACAGCAGCTCCCCGAATCATCGAAGCCGCCAAAGATTCTCCATTGAAAACGGTTGGTGACTTCGAAGACCTACTGCACGACACCGCGCAAAACATCCGACAGAAAGAATTCGGCCCCATGATCGAGCGCCACGGCGAGCAACCGGTTTCCGCCCAGCCCGTCGCCGACAATATCCGGTCGGCGATTACGGACCAGATGCGAGAGTATGCGCCTGAACAAGCTGATGAGCTGGAGAACTTCGCTTCAAAATTTATGAAAAACATGCCACTCGCAAAGGCTGAGTCGGACTTGCAATACTTCAACGCCGAGCTGCGAAAATTTTACAAGTTGAATGCCGTCGATCAAAGCGCGGCCTTAAAGACCAGCGGAACCGTTGCGAAATACGAGGCCGCTGCAGATGGTTTGCGCGATCTGATATATGGGCGACTGAAGGAATTTGGAGAAAACGCGCCCGAGGAGTTGCAGAAGCAATACGGCGCTTTGAAGAATCTTGAGCGGGTCTTTGGCAAGCGAGCAACAGTTTCGGATCGTCAGGCTCCCTTGAATCTTTCGCAAATTCTATCGTTGGCCGGTGGCGCGGGCGAAGCGGCTACAGCACTTCTCATGGGCCATCCGCTGGCAGCAATTGCTGGGGCGGTGCCTATCGCGGTTTCTACTGCAGCCAAAATGCGAAATGCCCCTGAGTCCCTGGTCCGCCAAGGTGTCAAAGCTCTTCGTGAAGAAGCTGCTCCAAAATCTTCTGTAATCGGCAATATTGCAAAGCGAGCGACGGCGGCGCTTGGTGCGACTGCCGGTGAGAGTGCCGGGGACTCGGAACAGGATACGAGTGGATGGGTTCCGATCCAAACCAGCGACGGGCAAAAACTCATCATGCATCCCGAGGATTTGGAAGAGGCACAGCGCCGCGATCCCGGTTTGAAAACCCTTGACGACGCTGGCATGCAAAACCGATGGACACACAAGTAAAGAACAGGAAGAAGAATAAATGACGACAATCGCTGAAGGCGTAGAGATTTTGAAGAAGGCCGTAGAAAGTGGTCAGGTCAAACTGGTTAACCCGACTGTGCCCCCTACGTCTTATCCCGTTCCCGACCTTGCTCCAGTGTTGAATCCGTTGCTTCGGACTACGTTGCCTGCGAGCGTAATTCGAGACTCGGATACTACTCGGCAGTTCTATGCACAAGCTGTTCCACAGATTCGCGTTTTAACTCCGCAAGCCGCGAGCGATCCTCAGATCAACGCGACCGCGCAAAGTATAGCCACGACGGTGGCGAAGACGGTGGTTTCCGCCTCATCGTCACAGATTACTCTGAACGTCCCGCCTATCTTCACCCCAACTACGCAAACAGTCACTCTGCCGGGGCCGTTGAGTTTTAGTTTGGCATCGGAGCCGCAAGGAACTGTTTTCAAAACTCCCGCTCCCGGTTTAACGAGTTTGACGGGATTTTCTACAAATACCTACGCAAACTCGGTCGGCTCGCACGCGACAATCACATTTACTCCCCCGTCTATCGGGTGGGCTTTTTATATGGAGGCTTTGGCAGGCGGCACTAATAACACTCCACCGGGATGGACAGCGTGGGGAGACGGCGCTGCGTTGAGTATTTCTTCGACTTCGCCCGTTACTGCTACAGATACGGTCTCGACTCCTGTCGCATGGTGTAATACGGCGCTGACATTTTCTGGACCCATACCAACTCTTGTCGGCAATCATCCGACTAACTTTTCTTTGGTATTTGGCAGCAACGGCAGCGGTACCGCATCTGCTTCGTTTTCTCCGACAGCGGGGAATTACCTAATTGTATCAGTTTACGGAACCGTTGGAGTAGGCGGTAGTACTACAGGCATATCAGTATCCGATTCAAACGGAGACGCTTTCACTCAAGTTGCATCTGCGAAAGCAGGCACTGTTGTCGGACTTAACGGGCCTGTGGCTTTGGCTGTTTTTATAGCGCCTAACGTTGTCGGAAGTTCGACCACCGTAAACGGCTCTGTCTCTGGCAACTTTCCGGGCGGCTCTGCTTTTAGGTTGAGCGTTACGGAAGTAACGCCCTTTGCAGCCGGTTCCAGCATTCCGGTTTTTCAGCCTCTCTCATCGAGTGATTTTCCTGGCATCAGCGCCAATCAAATTGCTGGGGGAACTCTTTCGCTTCGATGGGGTGGAACAGGGGCGGATTTACACGCAACGGGTGGTGCCAATCAATTTGTAGCGCAGGCATCTGCGGGAGCGGCGCTCACCGTAGTTCAACCCGACTTTTCTAGTTTAGCTGGAGCGGCGGGACAACTTGCTACCAGTTATAACGGCGTCTCGCTGGTCTCAAAAGGCATTCCGTCAGAAGTGGCAACGGTCGATCTTACCGCGCAGACAGCGGCAAAAACCACTACGATGCTCTACGCCGTTCCTGCCGCAGGAGCGGGGCAGTATGAACTCCACTGGAACGCCAAAGTAACGACACCGGATGGAGTCAGTTCAACGCTTGGGGCTTTAACCATCGTTTACACCGACCCGGACGGTGTGGTTCAAACGATCACAGCCGCTGCTCAAAATAAGAACGGAACCATTGAAACGTCCGACGCGGGCAACAGCACGACGACGGTAATGCTTGGGATTCCGATGATGTTGAATTGCAAAGCGAGCACCAACATTACTTACGCGATGGTCTATACGTCGAATACGCCCGGAACAATGGCTTACAACTTGCACATCAAACTTGAAGCGCT
>Ga0210410_10006030_pt1 | contig 10535 bp, 9 predicted proteins | sample IncBWC4MmetaG_FD_161058 | JGI IMG/M metagenome (GOLD analysis project Ga0210410, IMG submission 161058) | Forest soil microbial communities from Barre Woods Harvard Forest LTER site, Petersham, Massachusetts, United States - Inc-BW-C-4-M | ecosystem: Environmental > Terrestrial > Soil >... | reverse complement strand
TGGTTTCAGGTGATTGGCATCGTCGGCGACGCGCTCGATGACGGCCTGCAAAAACCCATCAAGCCCGCCGCGTTTGTACCGTATACGATCAGCATGCCGGTTTGGACGCAGATCCTCGTGCGCACCCAGGTCTCTCCTCTCAAGACGCTCCGCGCGGTTCGCGAGCAGATTCACACGATTGATCCCGACCAACAGGCCGAACGCGACGTCCGCGACCTCGATGGCTGGATCAGACTGCAGCCGGAATGGGGCCAGGGCCATTTGGTCGCCACCCTGTTTGCCGGATTCGCAGTGTTGGCGCTGGCATTGGCTGCCACCGGGCTCTACAGCGTGATTTCCTACGCGGTTGCGCAACGAACGGCGGAATTCGGCATCCGCATGGCTCTCGGTGCCAGGAGCAAAGATGTTCTGTTGATCGTATTCCGTTCGGCCGCAATGAACGTAGCTGGCGGAGTGCTCGCAGGCGTCATGCTAACGGTCGTTCTCAATCGTGTGCTCGCACGATGGATTCAGGGCAGCTCTCTCAATGCGCCCATCCTTCTTGGCGTTGTCTTGCTTCTGGTCGCCACCGCGGGCTTGTCCTGTTTCGTCCCCGCGCGAAGGGCATCGTCCGTGGATCCCATGACCGCACTGCGCTACGAGTGATGAATCGCAGTTAGCAAGAGAGGGACCACGAGTGGCTGGAGCCCCACTTCGCTTGAGCCCACCACCTCTCCGGCTCGCTTAGTCCAAGTCCTGCTCCCCTCTTAAGAGGAGTACTCTGGAGCGGCCAAATCGTCGCTATGTTGTTGCCAAATAAGGCGCTACGGCGCACCTAACCGCGACCCTCGAATTCTGTCTAATGAATCGGATGCAACCGAGCGTCGAGAGCCCCCAGGCCATCGCAGAGAGCGACGCGCTCGCCGTCGAGCGCACACTCGCGGGCGAGCGCGAGGCCTTTCGCGTTCTCGTCGAGCGCCACAGCCACAATGTTTTCCGGCTGGCCTACCGCATGACCGGGAATCAGCACGATGCGGAAGAAGTCGTCCAGGAGGCTTTTCTGCGCGCGTATCAAAAATTGGGACAGTTCGCCGCGCGGGCAAATTTTGGGACGTGGGTCTACCGCATCGCAGCAAACTACGCGATTGACCGCCTGCGCCAGAGGCAAAAAGAAGAGGCCCGCCGCGAAATGCCCAGCGCCGAGAGCAGAGATGGCATGGAAGACGATCCCATGACTCGCGTTGCGGACGAGGCGCCGACACCGGAACGCCTGACGCAGAGCATGGAGCTGCGAAAACAAATGGAGCAAGCGCTGGCAGCCTTGTCACACGCGGAGCGCACCGCTTTCGTCATGCGTCATTGGGAAGGCTGCGGGATCGAGGAGATTGCCGCAGTCCTGGAATCGAATTCAAGCGCCGCGAAGAACACCGTGTTTCGCGCCGTGCACAAGCTTCGCCAGGCGCTTCAGCCTCTTATGGAAACTCGGGCTCAGGCGCGCGCAATGGGAACGGAACCATGAATCACATGACCGAAGACGAATTGATTGCCTTTCGCGAAGGGGTCGCGGATAAGCATGTCGCGATTTCAGACCATCTCGCCGCGTGCGAGCAATGCCGCGCGGAACTCCAACGCCTCGAAGCCGTTCTCGCCGCGCTGGATACTCTGCCGGTGCCCGACCCTGGCGCCGACTATGGGCGGCGCGTGTGGCAGCAGATTGCACCGCGGCTGCCGGAAAAACGGCAGCGTTGGTGGCAGGCTTGGATTGAGCCGCGACGGCTTGCTGGATTAGGAGCGGTTGCTGCGCTAATTATTGCCGCATTTCTTGCCGGAAGGTATACGAAGCACGGCGGAGAAAGCGACAACGTCGCGAGCCGGGAACAGGTCCGCGAGCGCATCCTGATCGTGGCCGTCGGCGAGCACCTGGGGCACTCCGAGCGGATGCTGGTTGAGCTTTCAAACGCCGAGCCGAACAATCCGGCGCAGAAAGAAATCAACATCTCCGCCGAGCAGCACCGCGCCGAAGATTTGTTGGAAGAAAACCGTCTCTACCGGCAAACGGCGCTGCAAGAAGGCGATACGGGTCTCGCCAGCGTGCTGGACGACCTCGAGCGCGTGCTCCTGGACGTGGCGCACAGCCCGGACGAAGTTACTCCGAAGCAGCTCGAAGCCATCCGGCAAAAAATCGAAGCCCGCGGAATTCTGTTCAAAGTTCGGGTGGTCAGCAAAGAACTGCAACAACGGCAAGAGGCCACGCAGCCCGCGCTGGAGCAAAAGAACACTTCGAAAAAGGAAGGCAAAGTATGACCATCGGAAACTCAACCAGAACGTTCAGCATCAGCTGGCTTGCCATGGCGGCGCTGCTGCTGGCTCCGGCTGGCGCGCGAGCGCATCGGCCCGCGTTGAATAGCTTGCAATCCGCTGACTCTCTGCAGGACTCGCAAGACAAGGAACAGGAGAAGCGCGACCGCGAACAAGAAGCGCGCGACAGAGAGCAGGAGAAACGTGATCGCGAACAGGAAGCGCGCGACCGCGTGCAAGAAAAACTCGACCGCCTCCAGGAATTGTACGACGACGGCCGCGAGGCGCTGGACGACGACCGTTACGACCTGGCCGCCGCCAAATTCCAGGAATTGGCGAATCTGAACGGTCCGCAAACCGACGCGGCCCTCTATTGGAAAGCGTACGCAGATAACCGCTTGGGCCGGCGCGATAAGGCACTCGCCACGATCGCCGACCTCAAGCGCAGATTTCCGCAAAGCCGCTGGCAAAAAGATGCCAGCGCTCTGGAAATCGAAGTTCAGCAATCGAACGGCCAGCCCTCTCATCCCGAAATGCAATCCGATGACGAACTCAAAATGCTGGCCATCCATGGCCTGATGAACAGCGACCCGGAACGCGCTCTGCCATTGCTCGAAAAAGTGTTGAATGGTACGAGTACTCCAAAGGAGAAGTCCCAAGCACTCTTTGTCATCGCCCAGAGCGGCTCGCCGCAATCCCGCGAGATTCTTGGACGGATCGCGCGGGGCCAAAGCAATCCGGATTTGCAGCGCAAGGCGGTCGAGTATCTGGGGATTTTTGGCGGCGCGGCAGCTCGCAAGACCTTGGCGGATGTCTACGCCTCAAGCAGCGATGTTTCCGTAAAAAGAGCCATTCTTCGCAGCTACATGATCGGCGGCGATCGCGAGCACCTCTTTGCCGCAGCCAAGGGCGAGAAAGACGAATCCTTGCGCCGCGAAGCCATCCGCCAGCTCGGCCTGGTCCACGGCATAAACGAGTTGGAACAGTTGTACCAGACGGAAACCTCAACGGACGTCCGCCGGGAAATTCTTCAGGCGTTCTTCCTGGCGGGTGACTCCGCCAAGCTTCTGCAGTCCGCGCAGTCTGAAAAAGATCCGGACCTGCGCCGCGCCGCGATCCGCAATCTCGGTCTGGTCCACTCGGACGATTCGGGCAAAGCGCTGCAATCCATCTATGCAAAAGAAACAGACCGCAGTGTCCGCGAAGAAGTGTTGAACGCTTTCTTTCTGCAAAACAACGCATCGGCACTCGTCGCCATCGCGCGAACGGAAAAGGACCCTGAATTAAAGCGGACCGCAGTGCAGAAATTGTCGCTCATGCATTCGAAAGAAGGCACCGAATACCTGATGGAACTTCTCCAAAAGTGAGGCCACCTATGCAAACGCTGCGAACAATTCTCATCGCACAAATGCTGCTTGCCGGAATCCTGTTTGCGCCACGACTGCAGAGTGAACCGCAGACCGCGGGGATGCCTCGCGTCGAAAACGCAAAGGCGGAAACTCGCGCGTTGACAGCAACTCTCGACGCAACGCTGCGCGGGCTGATGGCACAAGCAGACAAGCCGCAGTGGGTCGGCTACAGCGTCGATCAAGTAGCCGGAGCTGGCGACCACAGCGTGTGCTGCGGGAATTACCGCGACGGCGCTGGCTGCGGCACCTGCAACCTCGAAAAAGACCACGACGGATTCACTGGCACAACGCGCACCGATGGCACCGTCAAGCTCGAAGGATCACGGCAACTCGTCGTCCTTCTTCGCCTGGAAACAAAACAGGTCGTGCGGATTCGCGTGGCCTCCGAAGATTGCACTCTGGATGCCGGCGGCCTGCCGTTCCTCTGGTTGACGGAAGTGAAACCCGCCGAAAGCGTCGCACTTCTCGAAGCTTTCGTGCGCAGCGCCGAGTTCGAAAGTCACGGCGATCACGGCATCGGCAACGGAGCACTGACAGCCATCGCTCTGCACGCGGACCCCTCCGCGGACCACGCGTTCGAATCCTTCGTTACTCCCAATCAACGCGAAGGCCTGCGAAGACAAGCCGCCTTCTGGATGGGCGCGGCGCGCGGACCAGCCGGGTTCACCGCTCTGCAACGCATGGCGAAGAACGACCCGAGCTCCGACGTGCGCGCGCACGTCGCCTTCGCGCTGTCCGTCACTCATGAAGCCGGCGCAATCGACGAGATGATTCGAATGGCCCATGACGACACCAGCGCCCACGTGCGCGGCCAGGCGCTTTTCTGGATCGCGCAGAAAGCTGGAAAGAAAGCGGTGGGCACCATCACCGGCGCCATCGAAAACGATCCCGACACCGACGTAAAGAAAAAAGCCGTCTTCGCCCTCAGCCAGTTGCCCAAAGACGAGGGCGTCCCAAAATTAATCGAGGTGGCGCAGACCAACCGCAATCCCCAAGTGCGCAAGCAAGCCATGTTCTGGCTCGGCCAATCGCAGGATCCGCGCGCCTTGCAGTTTTTCGAAAAAGTATTGTCCCAATGATTCGCTAGCGCAGGAGGTCTTCGAGCTGCACGCGGCCCTCGGTCTTCGAGTCGCGATACTTCACAATCACCGCGGCCTGCAGCGAAAGTCCCCACTTCGCGCCGGACGCATGTGTCACCGCGCGCGACCCGGGCACCACAATCGCTTCTTCCGGAATGATCAGCGGCTCGCTATCCGTCGCCGTGTAAACCGTGTCGCGAACCAGATCGTAAACGGGGATCGAGCGATTGAGAATCGTTCCCGTGCCAAGAATGGCGCGGCGTTTCACAACCGTTCCCTCATAAACGCCCGAATTCCCACCGACCAGGACTTCGTCCTCGATGATCACGGGTAGCGCCCCAACCGGTTCGAGCACACCGCCAATCTGCGCCCCCGCGGAAATGTGGCAGTGCTTCCCAATTTGCGCGCAGCTCCCCACCAGTGCGTGCGAATCAATCATCGTGCCTTCGCCAATGTAAGCTCCAACATTCACAAACATCGGCGGCATGCAGATCACCCCGCGCCCGATATAGCTCCCATCGCGAATGCTGGACCCGCCGGGGACAATGCGCACGCCGTCGGCCAACGCAATCGCGCGCACCGGATAAGTGGACTTGTCGAAGAAAGGCTGCTTCGTAGCGTCAATGGACATGTCGGCGATCGCGCCCATTCGAAAGCCGACGAGAATCCCCTTCTTTACCCACGCGTTCGCGCGCCACCCGGATTTCGCCGCGGGATCCGGCTCCGCCGCGCGAATTTCGCCGCGATTCAGCGCCGCCTTGAAATCGCGGAAAAGCCAGAAATCTTCTTCCTCATAGTGTGCGGGCGCTTCATCGAACAGCCGCTCAATTCGCGACGGCAGCATGAACCCTCTGTACGAGTTCGAGCGATTCGAGAACCGCCCGAATACGCGCTTGATTCTCCGCCTTCGGCGGCACCAGCGGCAAGCGCCACACGGATTCGAGCAAGCCCATCTCCGCCATCGCCGCTTTCACCGGGCCGGGATTCGACTCCACGAAATTAATTTCCATAAGCGGGTGATAGCGCCGGTGAATTTCCCGCGCCGTCCGGAAATCTCCCTGCAGTGCCGCGCGCGTGAGCCGCGACATTTCCCCCGGGATTTCGTTCGAAACCACCGAAATCACCCCGCGTCCTCCCAGCGAAATCAGCGGAAGAGTAATCGCGTCGTCGCCAGATAGCACGATGAACTCCTCGGGAACCGCGTTCAGAATCGCCGCCATTTGCGACACGTTGCCCGATGCTTCCTTGATGCCCACGATGTTTTCGATTTGCGAGAGCCGCTTCACCGTTGCGGGCTCGATGTTCACGCCCGTGCGCCCTTGCACGCTGTACAAAATAATCGGCAGCGGAACTGCCTCCGCGATCGCGCGATAGTGCTGGAAGAGTCCTTCCTGCGTCGGCTTGTTATAGTACGGCGTGACCGACAAAAATCCATCCGCGCCAAGCTCCGCGAGTTCTCGCGCCATCGCGATGACTTCGGCGGTGTTGTACCCGCCCGCTCCCGCCAGCACAGGCACCTTACCCTTAGCCAGCCCCACGGCAATCTCCACCACGCGAACATGCTCTTCGTGCGTGAGCGTGGGGCTCTCCCCCGTCGTTCCACACGGAACCAGGAAATCCACGCCGGCGTCAATCTGCCTTTGGATTAATCGGCGCAGCGTTCCTTCATCGAGCGATCCGTCCGTTCGAAACGGGGTGACAAGTGCGGTGCCAGTGCCTGTAAACATTTTGTTTCTCCTTGCTTCCTTGGACATCAACTTCTGAAATCCAAAATCTGTGCGTTCCAACTTCCTCGGCGCAAATGCCGCCTCTTAAACAAAGCTCCATCAGCTCAATTCGCCGAGAATCTCCCGGAATTCGAACACGCCCTTTTTCCCCACGGCCCACCGCGCCGCCCGCAGCGCTCCGCGTGCAAATCCTTCGCGGCTCCGTGCCGTGTGGCGCAACGTTATCGTGTCCGCCGCCGAATCAAAGCCAATCTCGTGCGTTCCCGGATGCGCGCCCGCCCGATTTGCTGTCAGCGTTAGCGTGCGTGTGTATCCGGACGCGCGAATCTCTTCCGCCAGTTTTTTGAGCGTGCCGGAAGGCGCATCCTTTTTAGCGGAGTGATGTATTTCCCAGCCCCACGCTTCGTACTCTGGGTACTTGGCGAAAAATGAAGCCGCGTACGCCACGGTCTGAATGAACACATTCACGCCAACGGAAAAATTGGGGCTGTGCACCAAAGCCGTTTTGGCTCCGAGAATTTTTTCATGGATCATCGGCAGCTGTTCGAACCACCCGGTCGTCCCGCAAACGGTATTGATCCCCAGCGAAGCAAGCCGCCGGAGATTGTCCGGCGCGGCATCCGGAGTCGTGAATTCAATCGCGGCCTCCACGCCGCGCAACGACTCGCTCGTGATGCCCGCGTCGTGCAGATTATTCCCGCGCGTGAACTTTGCCCGCACCTCTAAGCCGTATTCCGGCGCCAGCTGTTCGACGAGCCGCCCCATCTTTCCGCACCCGACAATGGCAATCCCCAGGCTCATGCGCCGCTCCGGCCGGTGGCGATCAATTGCGTCGCCATCCGCGCATAAAGTTCCACCGCTTCGCTCAATTCTTTTTTCGAGATGCGCTCCTCGGCCGTATGCGCCACGTGGATGCTGCCCGGGCCGACCAAAAAAGGCTCTCCCCAAGCTCCTTCGAACGTCGGAATGTCGGTAGTAAACGCCACAATGGTTGTCGGCAAGCCGTCAAATTTCGCGAGCTGCACCGCCGGTGTGTGCAGCACTTCGCGTACCTCCACCCGATTCCCTGCCGCCGCCAAAACCTCTCTGCGGATCTCCGCCGGATCGCCCACCGTTCGAAACATGATTTCCGCTTCCGCAAGATCCGCGACCACATTCGGCGCGCGCCCGCCATCCACCGTTCCAATGTTCAGCGTGCTGCGCCCCAGCAGCGCATCTTCCGGCAGCGGAATCCGGCGAATGTCCTGAAGCACGTCGAGCAACGTGTGAATCGCGGAGTGCCCCAGCTCGGGATACGCCGAATGCGCAAGTTTTCCGCGCGCCGTAATTTCAAAGCGCAGCGCGCCCTTGCACCCCAGCGCCAGCCGGTTCTCCGTCGGCTCGCCATTGATAAGAAATCGCGAACCGCGCGGAGCCGCAGCGGCCGCCTTCGCTCCAACGCTGTTCCGCTCTTCCCCAACCACAAACAGCAATCCAAAATTCCGCGTGCCCGCCGCGAGCAATTTCTCCGCGGCAGCAATCATCGCCGCGATAATCCCCTTGGCATCGCAGGACCCGCGTCCCCAAACAAATTCACTATCCTCCCGTGAGCCAAAAAACGGCGGCACCGTATCCATGTGAGTGGAAAGCGTGACGACCGGCTCACCCCACGCCGCGAAAATATTGTCGCGGTTCGCCTCAGCGAGCATGCGCTCGACGTGTCCGTTGTGTTTCGCGGCCAACGCGGACAAACGCGCGAACAGGTAGTCCCCCACGTTTTTCTCGTGGCCAGTCGTGGACTCGATGTCCACCAGCGCGCGCGTCAATTCGAAAAGATTCATCCCAACCGGATTTTTCTGGATGAGCGAAACGAAAGGAAGGAACCACGAAGATACAAATCGAGGCTGCTGCCTCTCGATAGCGCTTCATCCGTTTCATCGCGATCGCCATGCGATCCGCGAACTTCGGACGACAGTGGACAGGCCTTTGACCTATCCCCCAACCGCTGCGGCTTCAGCTACCGCTGCGATTTCGGCGGACAACAATAACTCGTTGCCTTCGACCTAATCGGTCCCTCTGCTAGCAAACCAACCGGTCGAATCGAGAGCCCCTTTCGATCGGGCGTCCGAAGCTGCTCGGAACTGCGCACCCGCCTACTCATGGCCTCCGCACCTCTATCAAGAACAATTCAAGTCTAGAAGAACGGCAGGCGATGTGTCAACGAAACTTCATCGGCGAAGGATTCGAAAACGCTAGAGTTCGAGAGGCTTCAGCGGAACATGCTGCGAGGCGACGAGCAGCTCGCCCGTAAACGCGCATTCGGCGGGGCGCCTCCGAAGCGCTTCTTCGGCGGAGATTCGCACCAGATCGGGATTGTTGTTTTCCTGCGAGACGTGGGCAAGCACCAGGTACCGCGCGATGGCGTCGAATCCGTCTGGGTCGCAAAGATACTCGCTCACCGCGTGATTCGAAAGATGCCCGGTGCGGCTCAAGACGCGCTGCTTGACGACCCACGGATACGGACCCACCTTTAGCATGTCCAAATCGTGATTCGATTCCAACACCAGGCAATCCGCCCCGCGCAAATGCACCTTCACAAGCTCCGGCATGTACCCGAGGTCGGTGACGATCGCCATTTTCGCGCCGTTCGATCGAAAGGTGAACCCGACCGGATCCGCCGCGTCGTGCGGAATCGCGAACGCATGCACGTCAATATCGCCGATCGTAAAATGCTGTCCGGCGTGAATAGCTTCCACGCGGTTCAACCGCTTTCCAAACGTTTCCGGAAGAATGCGCTGCATTACCCCCAGCGTCGGCTCGGTAACGTAAAGCGGCGCTTTCCACAGCCCCAGCATTTGTGGAAGCCCGTTGCAGTGGTCGGTATGTTCGTGTGTGATCAGGATGCCGTCAAGATGATCAACGGATTTTTCAACGGCGGCGAGGCGTGCCAGCGTCTCGCGCTTGCCGAGCCCGGCGTCCACAAGGAGGCGGGTGCGCCCGGTCTCGAGCAAGGTAATGTTGCCCGAGCTGCCCGACGCCAGTATGGAAACCCGCAAGCCGATCGTTTACTCCTCAACCTCTTCGCGTAAAACAGCCGCAAAACAAATTTTCAGCATCATGGCAGAGCGCCCTGCGCCCGTCAATAAGGACTCCGCGATTCCAACGGTGATATACTCCCGCGGCGCACCATGGAAAAGTACGATCTCATCGTCATCGGTTCCGGGCCGGGAGGCCAGCGCGCCGCGATTCAAGCCGCGAAATTCGGCAAACGCGCTGCGCTCATCGAAAAGCTGGAAGTAATCGGCGGAACGGCCATCAATACCGGCACGATTCCCAGCAAGACCATCCGCGAAGCGGTCTTGCATCTTTCCGGCTACCAATACCAGAGCATTTACGGCGTCAACTATCGTGTCAAAGAACCCATCACCATGGCCGATCTCTCATTCCGCGCCCTCAACGTCATCAAAACCGAAATTGACGTCCTCCGCGCCCAGCTCTCCCGCAACGGTATCGAAATCATTACGGGAACCGCCAGCTTCATCGATCCACATCGCATTCAAGTGACTAATTCACGCGGGCAATCCGAGCTGGAAGCGGACAATATCGTCATTGCCACTGGCACGAAACCCGCCGTCTCTCCATTGGTCCCTTTCAACAACACCACCATCATCAATAGCGATCAGATTTTGAAGATGCCTGACATTCCCAAGTCCATGATTGTTGTGGGAGGCGGAGTCATCGGCGTCGAGTATGTCTGCATGTTCGCCACCTTGGGCGTGCGCGTGACGCTGATCGAAAAACGCCCGCGCTTGCTGGAATTCGCCGACGCCGAAATGGTCGAAGCGCTTTGCTACCATCTGCGCGACCGCCGCGTCACTCTGCGCCTGAATGAAGAAGTTGAAAGCGTCGAGGAGACTACCGATCACGCCGTTGTGGCGAATCTGAAAAGCAAAAAGAAAGTTTCCGGCGAAGCGCTGCTATACGCCGTCGGCCGCCAAGGTAACGTGGACGAGCTGAATCTCGCCGCGGGAGGTCTGGAAGCCGATTCGCGCGGACGTATCGCC
>Ga0210410_10006028_pt1 | contig 10536 bp, 11 predicted proteins | sample IncBWC4MmetaG_FD_161058 | JGI IMG/M metagenome (GOLD analysis project Ga0210410, IMG submission 161058) | Forest soil microbial communities from Barre Woods Harvard Forest LTER site, Petersham, Massachusetts, United States - Inc-BW-C-4-M | ecosystem: Environmental > Terrestrial > Soil >... | reverse complement strand
AGAAAGGTCCATCTGGCACACGCCTTAAGTCCGATTTCCGACACCGGATTTCGACGCCTCAAATCGCTCCATCCCCAGAATAATGCAGGAACGGGCCGGCCCGCGAACGGACTATGACGGCTACCGGACCGACAATACACCTCTGCAATCCCTATAGTTTGTTCTTCCGCGGGCCGCCTTTCGGAGCGCCCTCCCTATTCCTTCCTGCGGTACATCGGCCCGATCCGATCGGGCGGGACATCGCAGTGAACATAGCCCTCGCAAAACCCGGTCTACCCTTGGACAACAAGCTTCTGGCCTCCCTTCCCCGCGGCGATTTCGACCGGCTGCTGCCGCACCTTGTGACGACCCCCTTGCAGCAGGGCGCGGTGCTGATGGAGGCGGGCGAGGAGGTCGACCAGGTCTACTTCCCCCATAACGGCATGTTGTCGCTGCTCGCGGTGCTGCGCGACGGCAAGGCGATCGAGACCGCAACCGTCGGCCGTGAGGGCGTGGTCGGCGCGATGGCCGGGCTTGGCCTGTACAGGTCGCTGGTCCGCGTCGTGGTGCAGATGCCGTTGGCCTGCAGCAAGATCGCTGCGCCCCACTTCCGGACCGCCGCCTCCGCCAGCGATCCCGTGCGCGATCTCGCCATCCGCTACAACGAGGTGTTGTTGTCGCAGGCCCGCGTCACCGCCGCCTGCAACGCGCTGCATTCGATCGAGGCGCGTTTCTGCCGCTGGCTCTTGCAATGCGCGGATCGGGCGGCGAGCGACACCATTCCGCTGACGCAGGAATTTCTCGCGGAGATGCTGGGCGTGCGGCGCACCTCCGTGACCGAAGTTGCTACCAAGGTGCAGAGCGCGGGCGCCATCACCTATTCGCGCGGCGTGATCAAGATCCTGGACCGCGCCGCGCTGATGCGGTTGTCCTGCGAATGTTACGAAACGCTGGTGGATCAATCGGCCGTGCTGGCCTGATCGGCGGCTAGATCAGCGGCCTTGCCGGCGATCAGCGGATCTCATCCTTGGGTTGGGCACTGCCGGTCTTGGTCTTCGGCTTCGCCGGCACCGGTGTCTTGGTCGCCGACGTCTTGGGCGTCTCGGTGCTCCGCACGGTGCCCCATGGATCGTTCGAGGCCTTGGCATCCGGAATCTTCTTCAGCGAGTCCCGATAGGCCTTCTGCTGCGCGGCTTCCTGCTCCTTTTCCTCCGGCGTCAGGGTCTTCACCTCCGGCATCAAATTGATGTTGGGCATTTGCTGCGCAAAGGCCGGACCTGCGATCAACGCGACGACCGCCGCCAAGCGGAAAACTTTCATGGACTGCTCCCCGAATTTTCCCGGTCATATACCATCGCGCCGGTGGCTAAGCCAAGGACCGCCTCCCGGACGTCAAAAATGGTCCGACTTGCAGGATTTCGGCGACTGCATCCAGTCGTCCCAGATCGGCCCGCATTTGGTGCAGCCGTTGAGGGCGAGACCGATGGCGACCACGCCTAGAATCAAGGCCAATCGCCTGAACCTGATCGAGCCGTTCCCCATGGAGGTCATCATACGGCGCAAAACCGGGCGTTTTCAAGCCGGCGGCAGGCGTTCTCGGCCCATGTTCCCTTCCGCGAAATGCCCTCTAGAATGCCGCCAACAGCGGGGGAACCAGCGTCCATGCAAACCGAGCAACAAACAGCCCAGTTCGATATCGAGGAAGCCCGGCGCACACTGGCCGACGTCTTCGCACCGTGGGTGCAGGATCTCGGGCTGTCGATCAGCGGCCTCGAATGCGACCCGCCGGCGGGTGCGGCCCCCGACTGGCAGCCGGGCGCGATCCTGCGCATGGCGTTTTCGGAACGGCTGTGCCGGCACGGCGGCATCGTCTGCGGCCAGGCGCTGATGGCGCTTGCGGACACCGCGATGGTGATCGCCATTCTCGCAGCCAACCGCGGCTACCGCCCGATGACGACAGTCGATCAGACCACGCATTTCATGCGCGCGGTGACGAAATCGGACGTGCTGGCGGATGCGCGGGTGGTACGGCTCGGCCGCACCATGAGCTTCGGCCGCGTGACGCTGTTGAGCGCCACCGACAACAAGCCGGTGGCGATCGTCTCGAGCGCCTTTGCGATGCTGCCCTAGTGTTCTCGAGCGGACGCCGCACCGGCCCGGATCGGGGACGTTATCGTAAACGAAAGCTGAATCCGGACCCCAATACCGCGGATATTCGATTCAATTGCCCGTAATTTCTCGCGGCTAATTTGAATCATCAGCGATCGAGGCAATTTGGACCAGCAGACCATGAGCGAGAAAAGGGCAGTCCCCAGACATCGCGTGCTCAAGCGCGGCACGCTCGCCTTCAACGGCGGCGGCGGGCTTGACTGCACGGTACGCAACATCTCCGAGAGCGGCGCGCGGATTGACATCGCCAATCCCGTCGGCGTGCCGGAGGCTTTTACGCTGGTCATCGAAGCCGATCATTTCAAGCGCCGCTGCCACGCAGTCTGGAGCAGCGAACGGCAGATCGGCGTCGCGTTCGACTAGCCCGATATGCGGCACGCGGATAGGTAAAGCAGGATCAAGTCGTCAAGATGAGGATTTGACCTGCCAGAATCTGAGCAGGCGGCTCGCGTTCTCGGCCGTCAGTTTGAGATACAGGTTTTTGGCAATTGCCAATTCACGCGGCGCCATGGAGCCTGTCGCAAAGCGGCTCTCCAGGACCGCGTGGACGGTTTCCCAGCCAAGTCCCGCCACCTTGCAGGGAACAAGGACGCCGTCGTCGCGAAGGCTTTGCATCAGCGGGCGCACGACCTCGATGGTCGATTGCGACAGCTCGGCAAGTGCTGCCACGGTCTCCTCGTATTTGCGCTGTTTGGCGAGGCTGAACAGCGCCGCTTCGTTGAGTTCGTCTTTGCTGCTCAACTGCGCCACCAGGCGCCTGGCCGAGGCAAAGTCGCGTGCCTTGGACATTTCGCGATTTACATCCGCCGAGACGGCCGCAATCGCGTTTCGAATTTCCTCAAACAGATGGGGTGGCGCGCGCGACAACAGCCGCGATCGAACCGCCTCCGTCGCGTGACCAAGTAGTTCACGACGCAGTTCCGATGGCAGATCTACCCGGATGCCGGTTTCGACGGCAAGTTCAGGATCGGACTGAGCCTGCGCTATGGCAATTGCGAAGCCCGCCGCGGAGATCCGCGCGCCGGGATTCCTGATGATCCGGCGGCTGACATTCGGATACCGACGGGTGAATAGCGCGTCGGTGACGGCCTCCTTCAACCACCAGCGGCCGGATACGGCCAGCAAATGCGGCTCACCTTTTGTTTGGGCGATTTCGACGAGGTCCTGATCGCTCAGGCGCGCGGATTCCGCCAAAACGGGACCGGCGATCGTTATCTCGTCGTTCCTTGCAAGTCGGCGAATGACGGAAGGCGGCGCGTGGGCAACGGGAGCAAGCTGACTGCTCATTTCCGCAAGCGCGATTCGGGCGCTGACGTCCGCGATCGCTCGAATCTCGATGGTCTCTATGAGGCGCTCGAGCACTTCGTCAAAAAGTTCGATCTGCTCGGTATTGAGACTACCGCCGGACAACAGAAAAAGGTCTGTAACCCGCTTGACGGTGTCCAGGCGCCTTTCCGCAGAGCCGACATTTATTGCGGCTTCGACTTCGTCCACGATCGCAAAATCTGCAAAAGACATCGCTCATCCTGAGCGTTCGGGAGCACTGTTCTAAGCTCGTTAATACTTTGTATGGGGGATACCTGAACTTTCCGTAAAACTGGAACCTTCGGCGGGATCCGGTCCCGGAGATTCCGGGTCAGCGCAACCTCGCTCGCCGTCGCCAGCGCCATAGCGCGACCGCCATCACCACCAGCGCAAGGGCAGAAGCGAGCGCCTTGGCCCAGAGCCGGCCGCCGGGCCGGTCAATGGTGCGCGACCAGAGCGAGGGCGCTTCACCCTGCCGCGCCAGACGGAACGCCACGAGGCTGTCGCCGATCGAGGTGCCGGACTCTGAATGACCGCCGGCGGAGATTGCCACATATTGCTCGCCCTTCCAGAGATAGGTCATGGGATTGGCGGTGCCGGGGACCGGCAGCCTGCCCTGCCAGAGCTCTTCACCCGATCTGGCGTCGAAGGCGCGCAAATAAGCGTCCATCGCGCCGGTGAACACCAGGCCGCCCGCCGTGATCGCGACGCCGTTCACCAGCGGCGCGCCCCAGTTGAACGCGATACCCAGCGGCGCGCGATCCTCCGTGGTGCCGACCGGCGACTTCCAGAGAATCTTGCCCGCCTTCAGATCGACCGCAACCATCGCGCCCCATGGCGGCCGGTTGCAGAGCAAGCCCAGCGGCGACGTCGCCACCGCGCGCGTCATCGCAAACGGTGCGCCGCGCTGCGGTCCAAGCTCGCGACCGGGCGGAGGCTTGAAGCCTTCGGCCTCGGCGCGCGGAATCAGCTTGATGACGTGGACGGCGTAGGTTGTGTTTGCGTAGAGGATCTGGTTGACCGGATCGAATGCCGCACCACCCCAGTTGACGCCGCCTCCGGTCATCGGAAACTCGAGCGTGCCTCGTGTCGATGGCGGCGTGTAGAGGCCATCGTTGCGAAGGTCTTCAAGTTCTTCCTCACAGGCCGACCGGCCGAAAGTCGGAAACGGCTTGAACACATCGGCCGTTGAAAACCGTTGCGACATCAGCGCCGGCACGTGGGTGGGAAACGGCTGTGTCGGCGATAGCTGCTCGCCCTCTGCACCACCTTGTGGCACCGCGCGTTCCTCGACCGGCCATATGGGTTTGCCGGTATCGCGGTCGAGCACGAACACAAAACCCTGCTTGGTCGGCTGGATCACGGCGTCGCGCATCCCCTCCCCGGTGTCGATACGCGCCAGCGTCGGCTGCGCCGGCAGGTCGTAGTCCCAGACATCGTGATGCGTGGTCTGGAACGACCACACCAGCTCGCCGGTTTCGGCGCGCAGTGCAGTGACGGAGTCCGAATGCTCGTTGTTGCCGGGCCGCTTGCCACCCCAAAAATCGGGGCTCGGCGACGACGTCGGCAAAAAAACCAGTCCGCGCTCTTCATCCACCGACATCGGTGCCCAGACGTTGCTGTGGCCCGCGCTGATGCCGTCATGAACCAGCGGGTCCCACGTCCAGCGTGCACGCCCGTTTCGCGCGTCAAATGCGCGCACGGTGCCGAGCGGCGCGTCAACGCGGACATTGTCCGAAATCGAAGAACCGACCACGACCACGCCGTGGCTCACCACCGGCGCCGAGGTGATCTGGAATTCGCCAGGCCAGACCAATGGCTTTCCGATATCGAGCGTGACCTCGCCGTTCGTGCCGAAATCGACGCAGGGAATTCCAGTCCGGGCATCGAGCGCAATGATGCGGAAGTCGTTGGTGCCCATGAATATCCGCGACCGGCAAGCCGCGCCTTCGGCTGCCTGGTCATCGACCCAGTAAGCGACGCCGCGGCAGACGTAGCGATTGCCGGGACGCTGGCTGGTGCTGACCTTCGGATCGTAGCGCCACTTTTGCGCGCCGCTGCCGGGATCGAGCGCAATCACCTCGTTGAACGGCGTACAGAAGATCAGGCTGTCCTCGACGAACAGCGGGGTGGCTTCCGATTTCGTGCGCGCCATCAGCACAGGCAGCCGGACCTCGAGATCGCCGGTGCGAAACTCCCAGGCGCGGACGAGATTGCCGACATTGGCCGGCGTGATCCGGGCAAGCTGTGAGAACCGCGTCCCGCCGCGATCGCCGCCCCAATATTCCCACGCCAACGCTGGTGTGGCGGCCAGCAGCATGACGGCGAGCAATAGCCGCGGTATCCCCCGGCGAAGCATCAGCGTGAAAATCCTGTGAAGGTCTCCTGCTCCGCAGGCGCGATTTGGGATGGCCGCGTTTGCCGGCTGGTTATTCCCAGGGTTTGTCGTCATGCGGAACTCCCGTGATGAAGCCGCTCATCCAACAGACTGCCCGAGGCTCTGTACAGCCAGCGTGGGATGGATGGTTTCGCGAGCGTGACAAATCGCGCGGCGCCGGGACAGGCGGCTGAATTTGGTGGATGGGCGGTGTCGGTGTGCCGCTGCCGGTTCGTCAGGAGGCTCCGAGATCGGCCTCGATACCGGTGAGATCTGTGTGGCAGCCGCCGCTTCAAGGCGGCGGTGGCCCAGGTGGGCGGCTGATCGAGGCCGTCTTCAGTCCTCCAGCGTCAGTATCCGCCCCTCTGCCGGCCGATGCCGACGCCGCCGCGTTCAAAACCCCCTCCTCCAAACCCGCCGATGCCGATCCCGATCGACGGGCCCAAGCCCGGCCCGTAATAGACGGGCGGCTGCGGACGGCGAACGATCACGACATCCTCGTCATCGACCTCGCGCAGCCGCCGCGGCGGCGGCGTGCTGGCGCGCTTCGGCGCGTCGGGCTCGCCGCGCTTACCGGGCGGCAGGCCGACTTTCTTCAGTGGCGGGAGCGGCACGCCGCCACAGGGGCATGTCGGGGCGAGCAGCGAGGCATTGGTCGGCAGGCTCGAAGCGGCTGCCGTGCTACCCGCTCCCGGCGAAGCGCCGTCGACGGCGGCCAGGCTGGCCGCGAAATCGGGACGGTTGCGCAGCCGTTCTTCCAGCTTGCGCGCGGTGGCGATGAGATCGCTGTCGGGATATGCGGCCATGAAGGCGCGATAGGCCGCCGCGGTATTGAGGATCACCGCATTGTTCCACGCCACCATCCGTCGGTGGCGATCGAGCCATTCGCGCGCCTGCTGGCCGAACGGCGGCTGCGCGAATAGCTCGACAAACGCCTGATAGGCTTCTTCGCTGCCGTCTGCCACGATCAGCTCGTTGGCGAGCTCGACTGGCTTGCCCTGCAATTCACGATGCCATTCTTCGACCGTGCGCCTGGCCGCGGCCTGCCTGGGGGCGGAATTGCCGGAACCAAAGAAGGCAAAATTGTCGGTCAGCGACGAGGAGTCCCAGGGGGTCTGCCGCCCCTCGGTCGACTTGTTCACCGAAACCCTGACCCGCTTGAAAGTTTCCTCGATCGAAAGTCCGGGCTCCTTCGCGGCCGCCAGCAGTGCCGTCGTATAGGGGCTGTCGGCGCCGCTGCCGTCCTCGGCTTCCGCGCCGGGCGAGGTCGAAAACGACATGAACGTAGCGGGCGCGCCGGTCCTGGCGTCGACGATCGCGAGCGCCCGGCCGGCGGTCTTGTTGATGTCGGGAAACGGGTTGTTGCGGCAGGCATCGAGCATGAGGATGCGCATCTTGCTGGGCACGGACGTCAGCGTATTCAGGACGTCGTTCAGCCGCACTGCCTGCAGCGGAATGTCGGCCTCCCGCTTCGGGTCGACGTCAACGGGTATCAGGAAATTCTCGCCGTCGATCTGCAGGCCATGGCCCGCATAGAACACCAGCGCAATGGTATCGGGGCCCTTCGCCGCGACATTGGCCGCGAACTCGCCGACCTTCTGGCGCATCTCGTTCTGCGAGAGGTCGGCCGCGCTGGTCACGTCGAACCCGGCATCGGCGAGTAATTGCGACATTGCCTTGGCGTCGTTGGCCGGATTTGGCAGCGCCGTCACGGCGCGGTAAGCCGACTGGCCGATGACGAGCGCGACACGATTTTCGGCAAACGCTGTGTGCGAACCAAACAGAATTGCCGCCACGATCAGCGTCTTGTGAAGGGCACGACGAAACATGGCAGACCTCGATCCAGGCTAACTCATGCAGGCTAACTCATGCAGGCTAACTCATGGGTCGGCCGCGCCGATACGGAGGTTCAAGCCTCAAGTTGATGGAACGCGTTATTTCGTCTTCTTCGCAGCCTCCGCGGGTCGCGCCACGCCCCAGGGATCATATTTCTCCTTGGGCTCCGGAATTCTTTCCAGCGCGGCCTTGTAGGCCGCGTCGTCAACATTCGCTTTTTTGTGATCCGCCGGTTTGTCGTCGCCGCCGCGACGCCCCTTGCCGCCCATCTGGGCGTGCGCGGGCATCGCGACCAATGCCAGTATTACCGCCGCTATTGTGAACGTCCTCATGGCCCTCTCCCTGCCATACCCAACTTACTCTGAAGCTGGATGATGGCAACAAGGGTTCGGCGGCGCGCCGTTCGATGGCCGTTCAGCGGACCGGACTTCAGCATTTGTTGATGGCCCGAGGGCTCGCGAACGGGCGGCGGCGGCGGGTAATATTGCCAGGTGCGGAGCGAAGTGGGGCGGATGGGGCGGATCGTCGTTCATCTCGTGTTGATGGCAGGCTGGGCGCTTGTGCTGGCGGGCTGCGGCTTCGCCGACAGTCACGCCTCGCTGCCGGAATTCATGCGCACCAAGGCGAACGATCCGCCGCCGCCCGAGCCGCCTCCCGACGTCCGGCAGCTGGTCCGCAAAAATCTGGATTCGGTGTTTGTCGCCTCGTCGAACCCGCGCGAGGTGCGGGTTTCGCCGCCGCTTCACGAAGCTTATGGATCGGGCTGGACGGCATGCGTCACCGCCGAGCTCACTTCCGTGACGGGCAGGCCGCTGGGCTCGGAGACCTATCGCATCACGATCAAGGATGGCGCCATCATGGACCGCCGGCGCGACGACAATTGTGCGTCGGAGAGTTACGAGCCGATCTAGCCGCGTTGTCGGGTGAAAGCCGATCTAGAGCAGCGACGCCGTCCACTGCACCTTGGCCCGGCGCAGCATCAACTTTACGATCTCGTTTCGAACGTGCGGGATCGGCGCCAGCCCGATCACATCGTCGGCCTGGCGCAGGATCCGGTCTCTCACGCCAAGCGGCAATTCCGCCCAGCAAAGCATGACGGCCGCGCCGAGGTGCTGCAGAACCACCTCGTCGGACGGACGAACCGGCAAGCGGGGCCCGCAGCCTCCCCGACACAGCGGCCCCAGCGGGCAGGCCTCGCCGCTGACGCCCGTACAGCGAATCGCATTTTCAACGTCGGGGATGGCATGGATCGACATCAGGAAATCCGGATTGCTGTAAAGAAGCCCTCGACGCTTGTACGCAACATATCGGATTGCTGTGAAATCTCGTTGGCGGCGGTAAGCATTCGCGCCGCGGTTTGATCGGTCTCGCTCGCGGCCTGGCTGACGCCGGCGATGTTGCTCGAGACCTCATGGGTGCCTCTCGCGGCCTCCTGGACGTTGCGCGCGATCTCGGCCGTCGCCATCCCCTGTTGCTCGACCGCCGCCGCAATCGCCGTTGCAATCTCGTTGACCGACGCGATGGTGGCCCCGATCTCCTGCATCGAGCTTACCGACTGCCTGGTCGCCGTCTGGATCGCCAGGATTTGCTGGCTGATTTCATCGGTCGCCTTCGCGGTCTGTTCGGCCAACGCCTTGACTTCGGAGGCTACCACGGCAAAACCCCGGCCCGCATCGCCGGCACGCGCCGCTTCGATCGTGGCATTCAGCGCCAGAAGATTGGTCTGGCCGGCGATGGTGTTGATGAGTTCGACGACGGCGCCGATCCGCTGCGCCGCTTCGGCGAGGCCTTGCATGGTGGCGCCGGACTGGCTGGCCTGTTCTACAGCCTTGCCGGTGATCCTGGTGGACTCCGAGACCTGACGGCCGATCTCCTTTACCGACGACGTCAACTGTTCTGTAGCCGATGCGACCGCCTGCACGTTAGCCGACGCCTCTTCCGAACCGGCGGCCACCGCGGCCGACTGTCGGGTCGACTGTTCGGCGTTGGCCGCGAGTGTATTGGCAGCATCTTGCAGATGTGTGGCCGAGTCGCCAAGTGTGTTCAGGACAATTTTCATCTGCGCGTCGAAATCCCGGATCGCGCTCGAAAGCTTGTCCTGCTGCTTCTGTCGCTCGGTCAGCATCGCTTCCTGATAGACGGAAATCGCGACGTCCATGTCGAGCATGATGGCGCAATTCAGCGCGGTGAGCACCGCCGAGAGACGGCCCGGCTTCCAGCGGTAGTGGCGAACGGCGAGAGAAGCGAGCCGGCTCAGCACGAAATTGTATCCGCCGATATACCATCGGGGCTCCAGGCCGATCTTGTTATGGATCAGGCCGATCGTACGCACGCCCTCCATGTAGTCGCGATCGAAACGGCCGTTGAACAGCCGGCCCCAATGCGATCCCTGCGCCGCCTTGAGGCGCGGGATATCGGCGCCGATCATTCGGGCAAGCTGCGGCTCGCGGGTGACATGCTGGTAGAAGCCTTCGAGTATGTCCGGCAGCGCCGGCTCCACCACCTGCCAGAATTCCCGCAGCAACTCGCCGGTGACGGCGTCGATGCGCATGAAGCGCATCCGGGCTTCGCGATCCTGATTGCCGTCTGCAGCGGCCAGCTCTGCCATCAACGTTCCCTTCAGATCGAATTCCAAAAATGGAATTCTGCCGGACGATTCTTCGTCCCGAAACGCAACAGCACTGGCGAAAGGCTAAATCGATTCGGGACGATTTTCCGAGCTCCTTAACTTGATCCAGGTTGTTGACCTGCGTTAAGGCAACGGCGCGCCAGCGTCCCGTCTAAGTTGCAGGCCTTGACGCCGCTAAACGAGTAATCGCCCGTAAATCTACGGCCGTTTGCATTTTGATTTCGCTGTATTGGCTAATTCT
>Ga0210410_10006027_pt1 | contig 10536 bp, 8 predicted proteins | sample IncBWC4MmetaG_FD_161058 | JGI IMG/M metagenome (GOLD analysis project Ga0210410, IMG submission 161058) | Forest soil microbial communities from Barre Woods Harvard Forest LTER site, Petersham, Massachusetts, United States - Inc-BW-C-4-M | ecosystem: Environmental > Terrestrial > Soil >... | reverse complement strand
CACCTCGACTACCCCCAGCGATAGACGGCTACTCGACTAACGACACCGTCCACGTCAATTCCAACCGACCGAACTTAGGCTACCGCGCTTACGCTCACCTTACAGACCATCCTCCAGGTCTCTTTCACCCGCTCTTTTTTGGGGCGTTCAAACCATCCACTTGCCACGATTCAAATGAGGACTCGCTCGCGCGAGGCAAACTGTCGTGCTTCGCTTCGGGTCACGAAAATGCTATACGCCCAAGCGCGCGTCCGTCTATTGACTCTGCCGATCTTTTCGGACTCAAGCCGAAATCAGGATGACGAGGGACGCGGTGCGCTATCTTGCTTCCCGCCACATCGGGGATTTCGGACCTCCGTAATAACGCATAGGTCCGAGTGGCTGGGCCGGCTGCTGCGAGGCAAGCTGCAGGTGCGTTTCAGCCCCTCTTTGGCGGCAGTGACATGCGAAGTGGTGAAAGCGCAGGCGTCCCCTGTGAGCCTTTGCGGCTGCGTCGCCGCAAACCCCGACGGCCATGACCATGGCCATCAGCCCGACCAACCAGGTCCGCGCACTTCTCGCATTCATATCGATCAAAACAGCCTCCAGGAAAAACATGTGCGCACTTACTGGCCTGTCCACATCGGGGATTTCGGACCCCCGTAGTAGCGCAGTTGATTGCCGGCCTCGGATTTGTCGGACTTGGCGGCTCCCATATCCGCGGCGCATCCCGCAACGGCGGCGCTTAACGCGGCGACAGCGAACACGATTCCGATTCTTCGCTTCAATGCTGAAGCAATCATGACTGCCCTCCCTCACAGAGTGAGACCCGATCCCCAAGTGCCGCAAATCGACTCAGACGAAGCTTCAATATCCCGCGACAACAGGCCCGCCGAATTTGTAGTCGAGGCCAACCGTTACGACCGAATAGGTACTGTTGACGGTGTAGGGCAGTTGGCCGTTCGCCGTGAATATCGGCAGGCCCGGGCGGCTGTATGCATTGAAGTTGTAGTAGCGGTACTCCACCTTGCCGATCAGGTTGTCGGTCACCGCGTATGCGATACCGCCGCCAGCGGTCAGGCCATTGCCGTGAACCGTGAACTGATCGGCCCCCAACACCGGGGCGGTGTTGGTATGAAGCAAGTCGCCATAGGCCCAGCCGCCGGTGAAGAACAGCAGCAAGCGATCGACGGCGATACCGCCTCGCGCACGCAGCGTGCCGCCCCAGCGGAGACTATCCTGATCGACCGAGGTGGTCGGAAAGCTACCCGCGGCGATCGCGGCCGCATCATTACCGCTGATGCCGGACCAGAACCCATCGGCCTCAATACCGAGCACATAGTTGCCGCTTTGCCAGTTGAAGCCGGCCTCGCCGCCGGCCATGCCGCCCTGCGAACTGTAATTCGCCGTGTAATTGGCGAAGGTCGTAGCCGAACCCAGCGCATTGTTGACATTGTGGTTGCCCCACCCGCCGCCTCCGAACACGCCGACATAGAAGCCGGACCAATCATACGCGGGCGCTGTCGATGCCGGAGCCTTTGTGTAGACCGCAAGATCCGCCGCGAAAGCGGGACCCATCAGGCCCAGGACTCCGAGCGAAACGGAGGTAAGAAGAATTCGCTTCATTGTTATCCCCTGTCGAATTTATATGATGCAGTGTCCGGCGACCACTTGGGTCGCCGCGACTTTCCAGGCGTCAGAAGTGAATGATGATGTCCGCCGAGCCGATGACGGCCGTGCTCTTGTTTGGCGCAATACCGAGATTCGCATTGCCGTTGAATGCATTCGCGTTCAGCGACTTGTAGAAGGAAACCTCGGGCCGGATCTCGATTTGCGGCGAGAACCAGTGCTGCCAGCCGATGCCGGTCTCGACGTAGGCCGTCTTGGTGCCGGTGCGTTGCCCCTCCACGTCGTCAAAATATTCCAGGCGATACGAAATGTTGTCCAGCGCCGACGCCTTGTAGTTCACATATGTCAGGGCGGCGCGTGCCTCCGCTGTGCACGAGAACACAGTCGAGTTGGAGCACTGCGCGAGGAATGGCGAGTTGAACGGCATGATTTGAGGCGAGAACGGCGTACCTCCCGCGGCAAACGCGGCCGCAGCCGCGGGATTGTTCGCGTTGATCACGTTATTCTGGTGCTCATCATAAACTTCGAACGAGATGTGCCACCGGTCATCAAACTTGTGATAATACGTCAACCCATACCATTGCAGGTTGTTGTAGCCCCACTGGCCGCCATTGATGCCGTTCGCAACGACATTGACGTCATCGTTGCCGCTGTCGCTGGTCCACCGAACGCCGGCGGTGATGCTTGGCGTCGCGCCCGGATCTTTCAACATGGTGGTGTACGGAAAGAGCGGGTTCGGATCTGGATTTGTGATCTTCTGACCGACATGCCAGGGCATTGCTTCGGTACCGACCGTGACGCCTAACTGGAACATCCAGTTCTTGGTCGCCGCCAAGGTCGCTTCAACGCCGGTGTTGGTGTAATTGTCGAACGTATAGGTCATCGAGTGCGAGTACATGTAATTGTTGGGCGCGAGCTGGGCCTCGATGTCGGGAATGGAGATGTAACGCCCGAACCTGACCATGAGCCCTTCCATCACCTGCGGGATGAACACCTCGCCATAGGCCATCGGTATATCGAAGCCGTTGCTCGCGTTCTGGTTCAGCAATTGACTGCTGAATAGTCCGTAAGCGGTGGTGTAGCGATAGTTCGCGCCGTAGATCGGCGCGACGCGGAAGCCCCAGTCGACATGATCTTTTTGAACCGTGTCGGGCAGACGTTCGATATAGAGGACCGCCTGGTCGAGCTGCACCGTATTCGGATTGTAGTCATACGCAGCCGGCGCGTTGCCGCCACGCACCGTATTGTTGCTGAGGTTACCGCCGCCGTCGATCCAGCCGTAAACCTGGATGTGACTATCGTTCAGCGCCTGTCCAACGGCCGTATTTCCGATCGCGGTCATCAGCGGACTGTCGATTGAGCTGGTCCGTGTCACGCCGAGGCTGGTCGTGCCACCATAGGGCCACTCGGTGAACGGCATCGGGGGCGTGGTTTGCGGCGTCGGCGGCCAGTAGTCGCGGCGGCTCGGAGGCGCTTTCGGATCTGCCGGCGCGGCCTCATGTCCCCACTCGAGCCTGTAGTAGTTGACGAAGCGGGTAAAGAAGTCGCTGCCCAGATACGAGTCGAGACAAGCATAATTCTTGTAGGGATCGCAGGCATATCCCGACTTCATCGGGGGAATGGTATCCGCGGCGTTCGCCGCGTTGATCAGACAAATTGCTGTCAACGACACGCCCGCCAAAAAAAGCTTCTTCATAGTTTGCCCCAAGCTGTTGTCACAGGCGCCTTGTCGACGCACTTGCGATCTCGATAAGCGTGGAGCGATGTTTCGTTTTGGGGCCGAAAAAAAGCGATACGGTTTTCCGAGCCGCTTAGTTAAAATAAAATATCCAAAGTCGCGCTTTTGGGATTGCTTGCACACGTAAGCATCAATCGCTTATCGCGCTGCTCAAACTCCCACCGAAATTCGTGACGTTTCAGCAAAAATGCGCGACGCACCGCAATAATTTGTCTCGCTATGTGTCTTTTTGGCTATACCGCGCGCGATTAGGCGCAGTTTTTTCTACGTTGGAAAAACTCGGCGCTGCCGCGCGCTATTTTTTTGCTATGGAAACGACCGCGATTATCCATCGAAGATATATGCCGGGAATCGTTATGCTGACGCATTGAGCGAAATCGTTCGCTCATCGCGAGGCGTGACGATGGAAGTCGGGACAGTGGTTGCGAACGCCGCAGGTCACGCGGCAGTCGCCGACGAGACTGAAAACTCTGATCTCGGTTTCTTGCCGAAGCGCCTGACCGAGCAATGTCAGGGCCTGATCGAAAGTTATCATGAGTTGCACGGTTACACCTGCCTCCCAGACATATTGTGGAAGGCCCGGCTCGGACCGTTCATCGAAAACCATCGTGAATTTCGGCAGCTCCTGAAGAAGGCTTCGACGACCAGAAGTGCAAAGAAATCCAACCAGGGCTTTGTGCGGATAGCGACCACAATATTGTCGCTTGAAATCCTGGCCAGCAGTTTTGCCGGCTGGAGCGCAATCTATCCGGAAGCGGGATTGACGGCGCATGCGCTGCTCAAGCGATATGCGCAAAGCCCGCATATGCCGCTGATGGAATTCTATCTGTATCCGCCAAAATATGTCAGCGCCGCCGCCATCGCGGCTCTCGCGCTCCCTCTGAATCGTCCGACAAGCGAAGCGGAGTTGTACCGAGCGTCAACGCCCGAACTCTCCGGGGAAAAGCTGGCGCTCAACTACGTCACTGCAATTCGGCAGTCGCGGGATGGAAGTTTGCCGCAGACCGCGTCGATCGCCTAAACTCCGCAGGCGACGGCGCAGGTTAATTCGCTTCGAATATATTACTTTTATATTTCTTGAAGCCACAAACGACATAGACTTTCTACGCCGAGATAGAGAATGCTTGCAACGCTGGGTGGTTGGCGACATCGGGGCAACGATCGACATAAGAACGGTGACGACTCTTCGCTGGTATTGCGATCAGCAATTGCTGGTCCTGCGAACCGGCCTTTCGGCGTCATGATCGAATGTTGCGGGGCGTGATCTTACTGCGGCTGGCGACGACCCGTGGTGACGATCATTCGGTGTTCTACGAGAGCTAATTCCTTGAATCTTTATCCGCCCATGGCCCGAAGACTCGCGAAAGTGGGGGCGAGGCCGGCTGGAACCAGCACCAGAATTGCCGCGCGGGTGCGGGCAAAACTGGCATTGCACCGCTTCCCGCAGACGGGTGTCTTGCCGCTGGGGGCGTCCCTGCTGTGCGTCGGCCTGGTCACCGCCGGCCTGCTTTTGCTTGATCAACCTCGCGCGCTTAGCCTCGCTCCGATCTCGTATCTGATACCCGTCATTATCGCCGCCACCCAATGGGGAATCTGGCCGGCCACCCTGGCGTCGATCGCAAGTACGGGCGCGATAGACTTCTTCTTTACTACTCCTCGTTACAGCTTCTGGATAGACGACCCGCAAGAGGTCGTCGATTTGCTGCTGTTTCTGACAGTGGCGCTGGTCAGCGGCAATCTTGCCTCGCGCTTGCGACGCGAGACAGAAACGCTGCGTCAGCGGGAGAAGGAAATTGCATACCTCTACGAATTCTCGCGGCTTCTGGCCGCCTGTTTCACCATATCGGACCTGATCTCCGCAATTCAGAATTACCTCTCCCGCACGCTCGGACAACAAGCCGTTTTCTTCGCGGCGACGGCCGATGGTCGGTTTGAACCACCCGAAGCCGGTTCAGTACCAAGCGTCGTGCAGGAAAGCGTCGGGTCAGTGTCCGCCACGATCGGAACTCCCTCACACGCCATCATTGATAATTCGACACAGAACATTTGGTTGCTTAGGACTGTGTGTTCCGAAACAGCAGTCCACGGCCTCGTTGCCGTCAACATCGGACACGGATCACACAAAGTCGATGCCAAGACGCGCCGCTTCGAGGCCATGCTTGAAGAAGTATCTCTGACGCTTCAGCGTCTCGATATCGAGAAGGCGATGGAGGACGCCCGGCTGCACCTGCAGGCGCAGCTTTTGAGGGACGCATTCCACGGCACACTCTCGCATGAGTTATGCTCGCCCTTGGCCGCCATCCAGGGTTCGGCAAGCGTTCTGGAAACGATGCCTCTGGTGCGGCAGGACAATCGTATCCGCTCGCTGGTCGAGGGAATGTCCGACGAAGTCGCGCAGCTTGAGGGCTTTATTAAGAACCTCCTGAGTGCAACACGGGTCATCGCGGGCGGCGTAATCCCGCGCCTCGAGTGGGCAGATCCCAGAGACATCGTCAACGCGGCCGTCAGGGGCAGAGTCCGGCGACTGGCGGCACACAAGGTCGAGATCGAATTCGCTGACGATTTGCCGCTGATCAATGTGGATTCCGGTCTTATCGAGGAATCGTGCGGACAGCTTCTCGAAAACGCCGCTAAATATTCTCCATCAGGCTCGACAGTCTCGATCGACACACGGGCCGAACATGGACGCGTCATCCTGTCGATTTCCGATCAAGGCGTCGGGATAACGCCGGACGAACAGCAGCAGCTGGGCCGCAGGTCTTTCCGCAGTCAACGCCACCAGGCCACAATCCCTGGATCCGGTCTGGGCTTTTGGATCGCATCGACATTTGTCAGAGCCAACGGCGGAACGATCGACATTTCAAGCCGGGGACAGGGACAGGGAACGAAGGCTTCCATCGCCCTGCCCGCTCCCAGAGAGCTGACGGGCTTTAGCCAATGAATAAGCCCTCCAACGTCGTACTGCTGATTGACGACGAGCCGAAAATAAGACGGTTTCTTCGCGCCGGCTTCGAACTTCACGGCTTCTCGGTGATCGAGGCCGAAAGCGCGGCCGACGGGCTGAAGGCCGCGACATTCAACGCGCCGGACCTCATCGTGCTTGATCTGGCTTTGCCCGATCTGCACGGAACGGAAGTTCTCGATCGGCTGCGATCATGGTCGAACGTACCCGTCATCATTCTCTCGGTTGTCTCGGGAGAGGACGAAAAGGTTCGGCTTCTCCAGTCCGGTGCCGACGACTACGTCGTCAAACCGTTCGGTATGGCCGAACTGCTCGCGCGCAGCGAAGCCGCGCTGCGGCGATACTTCAAGACCGCAACCGAGAATCCGGTCGTATCGGCCGGCCCTCTCTCCGTTGATCTTGTGGGGCGCGCCGTTTCGCTCAACAAGAACCAGATCAGGTTGACTCGAAAAGAGTACCGCCTGCTCCACATTCTGGCGACGCATGTCGGCCTCGTCGTCACGCACGACCAGTTGTTGAAAGAAATCTGGAGCGGCAATCAGAGAGACAATATCCAGTACCTGCGGATTCTCGTTCGCAAACTGCGACAGAAAATCGAGACCGATCCGAATCACCCTCGCCTTCTCGTAACCGAGTCGGGTGTGGGCTATCGCCTTCAGGCCCGCCTTGAGGACAGCTCGGTGGGCTAAACAGAATGCTCCGGGGCGGTGAAATGCACCCAAGTCATTTGACGGGATCCAGATAAAGCAATTTTAGCGAATTGGGTACGTAGGTAACGTGTGGTCTGCCGCCTGCCTTGGTTGGCAAATCAATTTTTTCGACGTCGGCAGCCACTAAAAAGAGACGGCCTGTTTCCGGATCGATCGCCATCGTCCGTGCGCCTGGTGACGTCTTGATCGCGTCAGAAAGCACGAAGGTCTGAGCGTCCTTCTCCTGAACCACACTTAGCGTGCCGTCACCGTTGGAGCTGAAGATCAGCTTGCGGATTGGATCGAAGGCAGCCCCATCGGTTGAGCTTCCGATCGGCAGAGTCGCAACATTGGCTCCGGATTCCGCATCGACTACAACCATGACGTTGTTGGCGCATGTTGCGAACAGACGGCGAGTTTCCGGATCCATCGCCAGACCGTGCGGCGTCTTGCAAGCCGGCATCGGCCAATGGGCCTCGACCTTGTTTGTTCTCGCGTCGATCTTGACGATTTCGTTGTTGGCCGCGCCGTTGACAAATAGCGTACCTTTGCCATCCGCGACGCCCGGCTCTAACCCGGCCCCGACATCGATTGTTGAAACAGTCGTGTTCGTTTCGGGGTCAATCACGGTTAGGGAGCCGCTGTCTCCGTTAATGACATAGATGTGCCCGGTCACCGGTTCATAGACAATTGCATCGGCGTCGGGAGCGGCCTTGATCTGCTTCAGCGGCTTGAGCGATTTCAGATCAAATGCAGCCGCGGTCCCGGCCTTGCCGTCGTCCGTGTAACCTTGGTTGGTCTTGGTTGAGACTGCAATTCCGTGCGTACCTCCGGGAAAAGGGCCGATCTGCCCGACGACTTCGCCCGTTGTTTCATTGACAACGGTGACATGGTCACCATGCGCGACGTAGACACGCTTGCCGGAGGGATCGAAGACCACGAAGTCCCAGCGTTCGCCGCCGCCGAGTGCCACAGTTCTTGTCACGCGATAGGCTGGTGATGCTGGATTGGCGTAAACAGGCGGACTCGAGCAAAATGCGAACAGCATGCCGGCGGCGCCGAGGACATTGTAGCCCAATTGCAAGATCTTCTTTATCAAACCGTTCAACATGGGATTCCTTGTTGGGCTGCTTATGAGGCACGCCGGCTTTCGCCAGCATGGCTACCGGCTTTTTGAGGCAGGATCAGGATGCACGCAACGATGAAGGCCGCGAGAATCGCCGAGGCATAAAATCGGCTCACTGCCAGTCCGCCATCGGTGACCGGCTTGTCGAGCAGGTCGCCGACCGTTGCACCGAGGGGGCGTGTCAGGATGAAAGCGCCCCAAAACAGAAACGTGCGCGAGACATCCGTCCAGAAATACAGACCGGCGAGCACCACGAGGCCGGCGCCAAATACGAGAGCCCCGCCTTCGTAGCCGAGCCCGTTTGTGTCAGCCATCCAGTCGCCAAGCGCGGTGCCCAAGGTCTGTGAGAAAAGTATCGTCACCCAGTAGAACATCTCGGCCTTGGGCGACGTGATCGAGTCCACGGCAACGGAGCCGACCGACCGGTACCAAACGTACAAAGACGCGACGAGAAGCACTAAAAGGATCGATGCCCCGCCGGGATAGCCAATTCCGAGCGAGCGATCCGAGAAATCCGCCATCGTGGTACCCGCTGTCGTGGTCGCGACGATCACGAACCAGTACAGGAAGGGGTGGAATGATTTTGCCGATATCTGGGCAGTGACCGCGGCGACAAAGATTCCAATAAAGATGATGCTGCTGATTGCGTAGCCGAGGTTTAGCGACATGGAAGCGGCATCGCCGCCGGTTTCACCCAAGGTCGTCGCTGCAATCTTGATCACCCAAAAAATGAGAGTAACTTCGGGAACTTTGCTGAAGCCTTCTTTGGCAAACCTATTCATCGACTGTCTTTCAGTTCCTTACAAACGCACGCAAGGCGCGGGGACGCCTGCCACTCGCTGCGGGAAGAACGCAGACGACGATGGCTAGCGTGAGGCAACCGTGGCAGAAAAATCGCCCGCCGGATACCGTGATAAAAAATTGAGGGTAGCGACGACGGCCAGCGAACGGCAGGCCACCGTTTGTGCGCCCGACCCGCACGATTTAATTGGCCTTATGGTTAAGGCTCCTACTTTTCGCTGGTCCCGATCGGTGAAAACGCGATAACGGCCCTCACGGCGAATTGACTCGATGGCGGATTCGAAATGTTGGCAGTACTGCATCACGCCTCACTGAATGGTGAGATGTTCGCAAGCAATCGATTTATGCGCGGCCGCATCCGTTGGGCGATGCCTGTGTGCTGACCCGGCGCCATCGGCTGCTGCGATCAATGCCTTCGAAATTTCCCGTTAGCGATAGGCAGCGGCGCGACCATATGCGGCCGGGGCGAGAAATGATCACAATGGCTCTGGCGGTTGAAAAGGAAAATGCCATGACTGGATGAAGAATTATGATGGTATTGGCAACCGCCTCGCTGGCGGGGTCACTGCCTGCGACGGGTGCGCAGGCTCGCGGCGGAGGCGCTTCCACAATTACCGACTTACGGCCGATCGAGAGCCATAAAGCCGTCCGTCAGCGTCTGCATGAAGCTCACGATCGCATCCTCTTCTGCCTCCGACAGGCCGAGGTGCCCGACTTTGCTCCTGTTCATGTTTTGGGTCGATTCCGGCGCGGGCCAGCAGGTCGTGCCTTCACCGGCATCGTGGGGCTGGCAGCGCGGCAGCACGTCGCGCGTGTTGTAGAAATGCACGATCTGCTTCAGGCTCGTGAAATATCCGTTATGCCCGTAGGCCTTGACGAAGGACGGATACGGCCGCTTGTCCACGTTGCGAAGCGTCGGCACCTGAAATCGTGCCTGGTTGTCCGGCGCCAGCTTGAGCCATCGCGCATCGACCGCCGAGGGCTGGCTGAGGACATGTCCGTTGCTGAGAAAAGTGCCGACACCGCCATCGACGTATGACGATCCCAGCGGATTGGCGACATAGCCCAACGCGTCGGGCCTATTCTCCTCATAATAAGGAAGCCTCGGGTTGGCGGGAGTGCCGATATTGCTGGCGGTGAAGTCGGTGAACAGCGGATCCTCGCCAGGTCCGCCGTCACGGTGGCATTCGTTGCATCGCGCCTGGCCTCGGAACAGAGCGTATCCTTGTTGCTCCTGCGCCGTGAACTGGACCTTGTTGGCGCGCACCGCGTCGAATTTCGACGTGAACGGGGTCACCTCGGCAGAGGCTTCGTAGCCGGCGATAGATTGCGCCATCTGATCGAAGGTCGTGCCGACCCGACCGCGATCTGTTGGGCTTAGGTGAACCGGCAACGGCTCCGCGGCCGCCGGCGGCCCGGGCCGGTCGCAGACCTTCTCCACATCAATCGGCCACGAGATCGCGAACGCCTGTGGTCCCCACACGCTTTCGAACAGAGCGCGGTAAGGCCGCTGCGAGGCGCGATAGACTGCGCAGGCGATATCGGGCAAGCCCATTTCCACCGGGTTGGTCGGCGGGCCTTGCGCCTGCTCAGCGGCCGGGTTGCCCAGCCG
>Ga0210410_10006026_pt1 | contig 10537 bp, 11 predicted proteins | sample IncBWC4MmetaG_FD_161058 | JGI IMG/M metagenome (GOLD analysis project Ga0210410, IMG submission 161058) | Forest soil microbial communities from Barre Woods Harvard Forest LTER site, Petersham, Massachusetts, United States - Inc-BW-C-4-M | ecosystem: Environmental > Terrestrial > Soil >... | reverse complement strand
CTTTCCGGCGCGATGAGTGAGGCCGCAGGGCCGTCGCAAAGCGCCGGTAAACTACTGACGAGGTTGAATTTCCGCCCATGGCCCGGTAAGGGCTGGTTGGTTTGGGGCGCAAGGCGGCACAGGTGGCGCATGATCCGCGGTTTTTTCCGGCTTATCGGGGTGTTGCTGCTCGCCGGCGGATTCATCTTCATGGTCTATGACGGGGCGCGCTGGGTCGCCGACCAGAACCTGCGCTTCACCCGCTTCGGCCAGTTCTGGAACGACATCCATCAGTCCAGCCAGCAGGCCTTCCGCACCTGGGTCGAGAGCAACGTGCCCTGGCTCTGGACCAGCGTGGTCAAGGTGATCCTCGACCAGCCGGTCTTCGCGGTGATGGGTGTGCTCGGGATCGTGCTGATGATCCTGTTCCGGCCGCGCAAGCCGCTGATCGGCTATTCCCGGGATTGATCGCTGACCCCGTAACGGGGCTGCCTCGGTCCGCGTAAACACCTATATAATGGGAGCCGTCACAGAGGCCCCGGCGGAAGCGCCCTTCGCGCTCTGCCGAACGTCCCGCCCGGAGAAAAATCCATGCTGTTCATGCGCAAGACCACTGCACTGCCTGACGCAGCCGATGCGCTGCCCGGCCGCGCGCAGGCGATCCCGACCGCGACCACCCATTTCGTCAACGGCCACCGGCTCGAGCCGCCCTATCCCGCAGGCCTCGAGCAGGCGGTATTCGGACTCGGCTGCTTCTGGGGTGCCGAGCGCAAGTTCTGGGAGCTCGGCGACGGCATCTACGCCACCGCCGTCGGCTATGCCGGCGGGCACACGCCGAACCCGACCTACGAAGAGGTCTGCTCGGGACGCACCGGCCACACCGAAGCGGTGCTGGTCGTGTTCGATCCGAAGAAGGTCTCCTACGAGCGCCTGTTGAAGACGTTCTGGGAGAACCACAACCCGACCCAGGGCATGCGCCAGGGCAACGACGTCGGCACCCAGTATCGCAGCGCGATCTACACCTTTGGCGATGCGCAGCGCAAAGCCGCCGACGCATCGAAGGCGGCCTATCAGAAGGCGCTTGGCGCGAAGGGCATCGGCACCATTACCACCGAGATCGCGCCGTCGGGCGAGTTCTACTTCGCCGAGGGCTATCACCAGCAATACCTGGCCAAGAATCCGGCCGGCTATTGTGGGCTCGGCGGCACCGGCGTGTCCTGCCCGATCGGGGCCGGCGTGTCCGCCTGATCCCTGAACATGATGTGAGCCGCTGGGCTTATCCCTCCCCCGCGAAGCGGTGGGGAGGGTGGCTCATCGTGAGCGCGAGCGAACGATGAGACGGGTGGGGGAGCCTCACTACGAGAGTCTGCATACGGCTACCCCCCGGCTCGCTCTGGCGCGCAAGTGCGCTACCGAACTCGCCGACCCTCCGCACCACTCGCTCAGGCGCGCAAGTGCGCTGCCGAGCTCGCGGGGGAGGGATAGGAGAGGGCCGCTGAAAACCCTTTATTAACCATAACCGGTGCAAGACTTAGGCTGTCTCTGCTTTGAGGACAGCTCTGGTGCGGGTAGTTCGCGCGTCTTTCCTGCCGGTCATCGCCGTCACGGCTGCAATCGCCTTGTCGGGCTGCATGCAGACGACCTACCCGGCTGCCGTCGCTCAAAGATCTGATCTCGACGCCATGGCTTACGGCGCGCCGTCACCGGCGACCGCGCCGGTCGTCGCCGACAACAGCGGCGGCGGCGCGATCTCCGCTTTGCGCAGCGCGATGGCATCCTCTCCGCGCACCTACATGGCCGCCGCGCCGGCACCCGCGCCCGCCGTCTACGCGGCGCCGCCGATGGCGGAGCCGGTGCGCTATGACAGTTCCTATCACCTCGGTGCCGGCGACAAGCTTCGCGTCGTGGTCTACGGCCAGGAAGGCCTGACCAACACCTACGCGATCGACGCCGCCGGCTCGATCACCATGCCCCTGATCGGACCCGTGCCCGCGCGCGGCCGCACGCCCGCAGGCCTTGCCGCCGAGATCAGCGCAAAGCTTCGCAACGGCTATATCCGGGATCCTTCGGTCGCGGTCGAGATCGACTCCTACCGGCCGTTCTTCATCCTCGGTGAGGTGCAGGCGCCGGGTCAGTATCCCTATGTGCCCAACATGACGGTCGAAAGCGCGGTCGCGATTGCCGGCGGATTCACGCCGCGCGCCCAGCGCAACACGGTCACGGTCACGCATACCGACGCCGGCGGCTCGGGACGCTACGTCGTGCCGCTCGGCACGTCGGTCAGCCCGGGCGACACCGTCTACGTCGGCGAACGCTGGTTCTGACCAGCACTCACCTCTCTCCACGCGTCATTGCGGGATGCGCCGTCAGGCGCAGACCCGGAATCCATTTTGCAACTTGTCGTGCCGATAGATGGACTCCGGGTTCGCGCGCGCCCCGGAATGACGAAGCGGAGAGAAGTCTTCTTTCCATCCCGCCAGCCTGCCGTCGCGGAATTGCAGGAACAGCCGGTCGTGATGGTTGATCAGACCGCTGCCGCCGAGATTGCGGAGCGCCAGATAGATTTCGTTGCCGGGCGGGCCAGAGACATATTGCAAGGGTTGCTTGAGCGCCGCTGAGGCCTGCTCGACGTCCATGCCGAACACCAGCGGCCGTTGGTTCGACAGGGTCGCGGTGAAGGGCGGGCGGCCGTCCATCGTGGTGCCTTGCGCGGCCACCTCTCCGGTCACGAGGGCGAGGGCCGCCGGCAGCAAGGTAAATGTGGTGAGATGTTTGATCATTGTACGAGCCTCTACGCAGCCACGGCTCTTGGCAAGCGGCTAGTGGTCCGATTCCAACATTCGCACGCTATCGCGGCAAGGACTTTTGCGAATGTTGGAATCAAAGGACCACTAGCGATTATTGTTTCTAGTGGAGCTTTGGATTTGACGTTCGCTTTCCGGTTCGTGGCTGACATGGGAGCGAAACGTCAAATCCGCGCCACTAGGAAGGGCAGCACGGCGTCGATGAACGCCTGCGGCTGGTCGATATTGACGGCGTGGCCGGCGGCGGGAATCACCACCTTCCTCGCGCCGGGGATTTTCGCCGCCATATAGTCGGACGCGGCGAGGAACGGCGTGTCGTCGGCGCCGACCACGACCAGCGACGGCACCTTGATGTCAGGCAGCACCTCGATCACCCGCGCATCGCGCTGGGTCAGCATGCCGCGCGCGGCCCGCGCCAGTCCGGTGGCGTCGCGATGGCTGACGCTCGAGCGTTCCCGGCTCGCCGATTTCAGAACGTGCAGTCCCTCGCGCTCGAAGCGATCGGCGGTGTCGAACGCGCGCTTGTTCCACGCCTCGCGCGCGTCGTCCTTCTTGAAGCCGGGACCGGTGTCGATGATGAGCAGTGCGGAGACCCGCTCGGGATGCGCGCGATAGAACGCCAGCGACATGTAGCCGCCGAGCGACAGCCCGCCGACGATGGCGCGCCCGGCGCCGACCGCGTCGAGCAGTGCGGCGATGTCGCCGACGGTCGCCGCCTCGCTATAGGCCTTGGAGTCATCCGGATAATCGGACTGGCCGTGGCCGCGCATGTCCCACAACACCAGCTTGTGATGGCGCGACAACGCCTCGACCTGGCCCTTCCACATCGCCGATGTCGATGAATAGCCGTGGGTCAGGATCAGCGGTGGCCCGTCGCCGTGGACCTCGTAGTAGATCTTGACCCCGTCGCGGTCGATTTTCGGCATTGCGTGGTCTCCGCTGATTTTTGTTGCGGTTGATTGTAGCGCGATCTTTTCGCGGGTGTGAACCCGGGTTCGCTGTTCAGCCTGGCCGCAAACGCAGACATGAACGCGCATTCCGCAGAGCGGATTTTACGACAGCGACGTCGCCGCAACGCACAACAGCAGTTTGCACCATTCGATCGCTAAAATTGTAGGCTCTGCGCTAAGCGCGCATTGATGATGCCTGTTAAGCCGTGTGGAACGGCTCTTCCGCTAGCGTAGCAATACAAGCGCTACCAAGAGCGGAAACCGATGACAGCCCTCGCCCGACAGACCCAATCCAAGCGCCGCCTGCTGCTGGCCTCCGACCGCAGCGATCAGAGCAGCGAGCTGGCCAGCATCCTGCGGCGGGTCGGCGAGGTCGATACCATCCCGACCGCGGACATCCCCGCATCTCCCAACGGCGAAATCTCGGGCATCGTGGTCGACATCAATCTGCGCTCGCCGGAGAGCGTGCAGCTCGTGCGCAACAAGCTGAGGTCGGACGCGTATAGCTCGATGCCGCGGCTGTTCGTGCTCGCCGAAGCGTTGCACCACGCCTCGATGCAGGCCTGGGCGCTCGGAGCGACCGACACCATCGCGCGGCCGCTCGATGCCGGCGCGGTGATCCAGCGCATTCATGCCGCGTTTCCGGACACCGGCGGCTATGACGCAACCGACCGCGGCAAGGCGGTGAACCGCGGCGTCGCCGCCGCGCATGCGGTGATCGTGAAGATGTTCGAGAAGCTGCCGGCCGGCGTGCCACTGAAGCTGGAAGATCTCGAGCAGGCCGAGACCAAGATTCTGAAAGCGATCAAGCATTCCTCGCTGCGGGAATGGCTGACCGCGGTCGGCTGCCACCATCAGGCGAGCTATCGCCACTGCCTGTTCGTCACCGGCTTTGCGGTCGCGTTCGCCCAGCATCTCGGCATGCGCGAGGACGACCAGCGCCGCCTCACCCGCGCGGCGCTGCTGCACGACGTCGGCAAAGCCTTCGTGCCGGTCGCGATCCTCGACAAGCAGGGCAAGCTGACCGAGGAAGAGGTCGCCGAGATCCGTCAGCATCCGCGCCGGGGCTACGATGCGCTCGCAGCCCAGGGCGGCTTCCCGCCGGAAATGCTCGACGTGGTGCTGCATCACCACGAGCTGCTCGACGGCACCGGCTATCCCAACGGGCTCGCCAGCAACCAGATCAGCGACATCGTGCGGCTCACCACCATCGTCGACATCTATGCCGCGCTGGTGGAGAAGCGCGCCTACCGCATGCCGTTCACCCACGCGAAAGCGTTCTCGATCATGGAAGGCATGGGCGGCAAGCTCGACCAGCAATTGCTGCAGGCGTTTCGCCCGGTCGCGTTCGGGTGTTATTAGTTTCGTCGCGTGTAGTTTGCGTAGGGTGGGCAAAGCGAAGCGTGCCCACCTGTTCAAGTCGACGCTGTGGATAGATGGTGGGCACGGCGCTATGCGCCTTTGCCCACCCTACACATTGTTGCTGACGGCTACTGTCTCACCGGCGGCTCGAGCGCCGCAAAAGGCGGCGCGGCGTAGACCACATTGCCACCGACCATGGTCAGCAGCGAGCGGATCTTGCCGATCTCCCTGACCGGCGCGGTCAGATAGTCGGCCGACAGCACGGCGAGGTCGGCGAATTTGCCCGGCTCCAGCGTGCCGCGTCTATCATCGTCATTGGCCGCAAAGGCGGTGTTGCTCGTGTACATTTCCAGCGCCTGGCGGCGGCTGGGGGCCTCCGTCTCGCCGCGGGTCTGCACCCCGCCGATGGTGGTGCCGTCGAGATACCATTGCAGGGCGACAAAGGGATTGTAGGACGACACCCGGTGCGCGTCGGTGCCGCCGGTCACGGTGAGCCCGAGCTTCATCGCGGTGACGATCCGCGGCATTTGCTTCGCCGCCTCGGTGCCGACCTCTTTTTGCAGCCGCTCGCCGCCGAAATAGAGTCCGTCCTGCACGCCCCAGATCAAGCCCAGCGCCTGCATCCGTTTCAGATTGGCCTCCGACACATTATAGAGATGCAGCACGCTCCAGCGCAGGTTGCGGATCGCGTAATCCTTGGTGATGTCCTCGACCACGTCGAGCAGGTCGTGGACGGTGCGGTCGGGATTCCAGTGCAGCTGGATGCTGTAGCCCTTTGACGCCGCCCAGCGCAGCAACTCGGCGAGCTTTGCCTTGCCGTCGCCCGTGATGTCGCCGTCGGTCCAGTCGGCCCAGATCAGGATCTCGCCGGGGCCGTTGAAGTGCAGCATGTCGTCGCCGAAGCCCTGTGGCAACAATTGCGTCAGGTTCTGCTGGTCGGCGAATTCGCTGCCGGGCTTGGGCGAGCACAGATGATAGGCGACGCGGACGGTGAGCTGGCGGTCGTGCCAGAGCTTGAACACGGCCTGGTAGCTCGCCGGATACATGCTGACGCCGCCGCCATCGACGATGCCGGTGATGCCGAGCGAGTTCATCTCGCGGAAGAATTTCTTCGAGCCCGCGACCTGCTGCGCCAGGGTCGGCTTCGGCAAATGATCGAAGATCTTGCCGAGCGCGTTGCCGTTCGCGACGATGATGCCGGTTGGTTTGCCGTCGCCATCGAGATCGACCTTGCCGCCGGGCGTCACGTCGGCATCGCCGTGGATATTCAGCTCGGTCATCGCCTTCGGCGTCAAGAGCAGCCAGTCATAGAGATGCTGGATATAGACCGGGTGGTCGCCGGCAGCCTCCGTCACCTCCTGCGGTGTCGGCCGGCGCTTCTCGGAAAACTGCTCTTCGGTCCAGCCGCCGGCGACGATGATCCAGGTGCCCTGAGCTTGCGCGTTCGCGGCGTCGCGGATTTTCGCCAGGCCCGCTTTCAGCGAGGGCACGCCGATCCAGTTCACCTCGGTGCCGAAGGTCGCCGCGGCGCGGATGCCGTGGATATGGCCGTCGGTCAGGCCGGGAATCACTGTGCGGCCGCCGAGGTCGATCTGCTTGGCGCCCTTGTCGGCGAGCTTCCTCATCTCGGCCGAGCTGCCGGTCGCGAGCACGCGACCATGCGCGATTGCGATCGCCTCGCGCACCGAGAACTCCTTGTCCACGGTGACGATCTTGCCGTTGTAGAGCACGGTGTCGGCGGTCTCGGCGGAGGCCGCGGTCGCGGCGAGCAGGAGGCTTGCGAGGAGAGGGGCGAGGGTGGGACGCATTGTTGTTGTCCTTCTTTCAATCGTCATTGCGAGGAGCGAAGCGACGAAGCAATCCAGAGTGTCAACGCGGGGCAGTTTCTGGATTGCTTCGCGGAGTTTATCATCGGGCCGCGCTTCGCGCGGACCCGTTGGCTCGCAATGACGATGAACTATTTCTCGTAAGACGAGATCTCGATCAGGCTGCCGTCGGGATCGCGGCAATAGACCGAGAGCAGGATGCCACGGGCGCCCTGCTTTTTGGTCGGGCCTTCCTCGATTGCGACACCGTTGGCCTTGAGGTGTGCGACCACTTCGTCCGGCGTGCTGGCGGTGAGGAAGCACAGATCGTCGCTGCCTGCGGCTTCGTGATCGGCGGTGAACCATTCGACCTTGTCGGCACCCTTCGGCCGCACGTTGATCTTCTGGTTGCCGAACAGCAGCGAGGTCCGCTTGGTCTTGCCGGCGCCGGGGTCGAACACCCTGATCTCCATGCCGAGAATTGTGGCGTACCATTCGGTCGAGCGCGCGACGTCGCTGACATTGATCACGAGATGGTCGAGCGCATTGACCTTGACCGGCATGGCCTCATCCTTTCGTCGCAGCAGTCCCGCGCCTGCGTATCTTTCCGGGCTGGATTTTGCTTGTTACAACGCGGCCCATTGAAATCCAAGAACAAGCAAGAACAGGAGTTACTGCAATGATTTCACGCCGTGCCGCGCTCGGATTGGTTGCCACTTCTGTTCCAGCCCTGCTGTTGCTGCGTGGTGCTGATGCCGCCGACTACCCGACACGGCCGGTCCGTTTCCTGGTCGGCTATCCCCCGGGCGGCGCCACCGACATCATCGCGCGGCTGATCGGCCAGAGGCTGTCGGAAAAGCTCGGCCAGCAATTCGTGATCGAGAACAAGCCCGGCGCCGGCAACAATATCGGCACCGAAGCTGCAGTGCTTGCCGAGCCCGACGGCTACACCGTGCTGCTGGTCAACCCGGCGAACTACATCAACACCTCGCTCTACACCAATCTCAAGTTCAACTTCGTCACCGATATCGCGCCGATCGCCTCGTTCAACCGCGTGCCGAACGTGATGACGGTCAACAAGGATGTGCCGGCGAACAACGTTCCCGAGTTCATCGCCTACGCCAAGGCCAATCCCGGCAAGATCAACATGGCCTCCTCGGGCAACGGCACCTCGGTGCATCTGTCCGGCGAGATGTTCATGGCGATGACCGGCGTGAAGATGCAGCACGTGCCCTATCGCGGCGCGGCGCCCGCGATCACCGATCTACTTGGCGGCCAGGTGCAGGTGATCTTCGACAACATGCCCTCGATCATCCAGCATATCCGCGGCGGCGCGGTGCGCGCGCTCGGCGTCACCACGACGCAGCGCTCGCCGCAACTCCCCGACGTGCAGGCGATCGCCGAAACGGTTCCCGGCTATGAGGCGAGCGCGCTGTTCGGCATCGGCGCGCCAAGCAAGACACCGAAGGAGGTCATCGCCAGGCTCAACACCGAGATCAACGCGATCATGGCCGAACCCGACATGACAAAGCGGCTTGTGGAACTCGGCGGCGCGCCGTTGATCCAGGCGCCGGAAGCCTTTGGCGAGCAGATCAAGGCCGAGACCGACAAATGGAAGAAGGTCGTCGACTTCGCCGGCATCAAAGTCGAGTGAACGGACTCAACGCAGAGTGAACTCCTGAACCCGGTGGCGCGTTGTGTCGTCTCACGAAAGACGAACTGCGCGCTTTTGGCGCGAAGGAGATGACGATGCGCAAGCTAGTACTGACAATGTTGGCGTTGAGCGCGGCCGGAGTTGCGACGATCGCGACATCGGCGCCCGCTGCGGCCTACGATTATCCATGGTGCATTCAGGGCAGGGGCGTCGGGATTCCGGGCGACTGCTCCTACCAGACCTACGCACAGTGCGAGGCGTCGGCTTCGGGTCGCGCGGTCTATTGCAACAGCAATCCGCGCGCCGCACTCAACCAGATGCCGCGGCGCCGCGCGCAGCGCGGCTATTATAACTACTGACAATTCTGCCGGACCTGTCCCCGACAGGTCCGGAAATTTTGCCAGCCAATCCGGCTTGACACCATTTTGTTTGCGCCTATACTAAACCGTATGGTTAAGTATCAGGATGCAGCCCTCGACCGTACCTTTGCTGCGCTGGCGGATCCGACCCGCCGCGCGCTGTTGGCACGGCTGCAAGCGCGCGACACGCTGTCGGTCAGCGAGCTGGCGCAGCCATTCGTGATGTCGCTGCCCGCGATCATGAAGCATCTCGATGTGCTCGGCGATGCCGGCCTGGTGGCGCGCGAAAAGACCGGCCGCGTGGTGGCGTGCCGCCTGACCGCAAAACCGATGGAGCAGGCGATGGAATGGCTCAACCGCTACCAGCGCTTCTGGTCCGACAATCTCGATCGCCTTGCCGCTTTTGTAGAGGAGAAACAACCATGGCCAGTTCATCAGCCGCAGCCAACCTCGCCGCGCGCCCCAGCCTCACGCTCACCCGCCGGCTCCGCGCGCGGCCGGAAAAAGTCTACGCCGCGTGGGCCGACCCGCTGAACCTGGTGCAATGGTTCGCGTTGACGCAGGCGAAGCCCGGCTCGCTGCGCGCCGATCTCGACGTTCGCGTCGGCGGCCGCTACCGCATCAGCTTCTCTGACGAGAAGGGCGAGTATTTCGAGGTCGGCGGCGTCTATCGCGAGGTGGTGCCGAATGAGCGGCTCACATTCACCTGGGCCTGGCATTCGACGCCGGAGCGGGAGTCGCTGGTGACGGTGCAGCTCAGGCCCGACCCGGTCGGCACGCTGCTCACCTTCCACCACGAGCAGTTCGCCGATGAGACCGCCCGCGACAATCACAAGCGCGGCTGGAGCACGTTCTTCGACGTCCTGGAAAAATTCGTCGCCGCGTAAGAAGGAGCATCCGATGCAACCGCACAAGATCGTGTCCCGCCAGGAGTGGATCGAGGCCCGCAAGGCGCATATGGCGCGCGAGAAGGAGCTCACCCGTGCCCGCGAGGCGCTCAGCGAGGAGCGCCGCAACCTGCCCTGGGTCAAGGTCGACAAGGATTATGTCTTCGATGGACCGCAGGGCAGGGTCACGCTCGCCGATCTGTTCAAGGGTCGACCGCAGCTCGTGGTGCAGCACGTCATGTTCGCGCCGGAATGGGACGCCGCCTGCAAGAGCTGCTCGTTCTGGGCCGACGGGTTCGAGCGCATGGTGCCGCATCTGGCCGCGCGCGACACCACGATGGTCGCGGTCTCGCGCGCGCCGCTGGCGAAGCTCGAAGCGTTCAAGAAGCGGATGGGCTGGACCTTCGACTGGGTCTCATCCGGCAACAACGACTTCAACTACGATTACGGCGTGACGTTCACGAAGCAGCAGATCGACGCCGGGAAGCCGATGTACAATTTCGGAACGACGCCGTTCTATGGCGAGGAGCTGCCCGGCATCAGCGTGTTCTATCGCGACGAGCCAGGTGCGGTGTTTCACACCTATTCGACGTTCGCCCGCGGCCTCGACATGATGAACGCCGCCTACCACTATCTCGACCTGACGCCGCTCGGCCGTCACGAGAGTGGCTTGCCTTATCCGATGGATTGGGTGCGCCTGCGCGATCAGTATCAGCCGGACGTCGAGAAGGCGGCGT
>Ga0210410_10006023_pt1 | contig 10538 bp, 8 predicted proteins | sample IncBWC4MmetaG_FD_161058 | JGI IMG/M metagenome (GOLD analysis project Ga0210410, IMG submission 161058) | Forest soil microbial communities from Barre Woods Harvard Forest LTER site, Petersham, Massachusetts, United States - Inc-BW-C-4-M | ecosystem: Environmental > Terrestrial > Soil >... | reverse complement strand
TACGAGTTCCATATCAAAAGAGGAAAAAGCAAAAGCCCCTAAAGAAAAAGTAGACCACCCCTGCCCGCGCGTGACGCGTAATCGCGAAGGCAGCATCGGCGTGCGATTCTTTCTTTCCGAATCCTTCACGCAAGTCGGCCACACCGTGCCGTTTTATTTTCAGCCCACGCTTGGTGGCGGGGACCTAAACGGTAACACCTCCCTGTCGAGCTATCAGGATTATCGCTTCCGTGCGCCAAATCTCATGCTCGTGCGCCAAAGTTTTGAGCATTCCATCTATGGCCCGCTTGGATTCGCGTTCATGGCCGACGAGGGAAAGGTCGCCCTTGGTGGCGGCGACTTTGGCTCGAGCGACTGGCTGCATAGTTTTTCCACGGGACTTACGCTTCGCGCCGGCGGATTCCCCCAGGTATTCCTGCTATTTTCGTGGGGCGGAAAAGAAGGCACACACACGATCGCGAATGTAAATACTTCGCTGCTGGGGGGTAGCTCTCGACCTTCGCTCTATTGAACTCCCGTGCAGCGGTTCTGTCTCGTTTGGTTTGTAGTGAATCCTCTCGTTCGACTGCGAGAATCGGCCCGACCAAGCGCACCATGAAAATAGCCGCAATGTGCCCGTTGAAAGTAAAGGGGTTATGGCTATTTTCTAAGGAATAGCGGGTCTGTCGGTATCATAAAACGACACGCAAGCAGAGTCTCGTGGCGATTCTAGCTTCAACAGCTTAGATACACGACCGATTTCTCCAGTCGTTTTCCCCCGGTGAGCCCGACTGGCAGGCAGATTGGCGCGAGTGGTCCGATCGGCTAGGGTGGAAAGCAAAAGTTCGTCTTAGCCTGCCGTCGCTAGACTGAAGCAACGCCAACATATAATCCTAATGGTTGCGCTCCCAGTGGCGCGCGAAGAATTTCACTCCAGTTGGAAGTCTCTTTGGAGTACAGAACCCAGATCCAAATGGAGTACAATTCGCGGGCCTGATAAGAAAACATTAGGATATTAGATTGCGCTGAATAACGATGGCGAAAGCCCGACATTTGATTGTCACTGTGCTGCTCATAGGGGGAGTTTGTTCACTTGCGATGAATAGCGGGGGACAGCAGGCCCCTCCACCGCAATCTACACAGACTCAGACGAGTGGAAGCCAGGACACGGGTTCCCAAAAACAGCAGGGTTCCTCAAAAGGTGCGAATCTTGAGGAAACCAAAAAGGTTCAATCTGACCAGATAATGCTAGTTCTCCGTGTGGGAAGGGATCTGCTACGAATAATCTTCTCTTGGCCCGTGATCGTGTTAGCTATCGTTTTGTTCTTGGCTTTTTCTCGGACCGCGTCAGCACGGCTCTTCGCGCTTTTCACACCGTTTCGCTCAATCAAGGTGTTCGGGGCCGAGCTAGTTTTCACCAGAGAAGCGAAGGCTACCGCAGACGAGGTTTTAGAGAGCTATACCAAACAGGTTAAAGGTGAGTTCGACCGTCGGGCTGAAATTTTGCGTCTTTGGGACAAACTGCAAAACGTCGTCGAACTCCATCTGTTGAAAAAAGTGTTGGAAAAGGAAAAACACTTTCGTTCCACTATCTATGTTCCTGATGTCTTATTTCAAGACACGCTGTACCAGCTCTTAGACTACTACCCAGAAGGCGGGGGAAGAGGCCGGAGAAAATCGTTGCGATTTGGAGTCATTGGTTTGGCTTGGCGTAGTGCACAAGCTCAAGTCGAGGGAGAAATATCGACAGATCCTCAGGAGCTCTTGAAAAAATGGGGAATGAAAAGGCACGAGGCCACAGCAGCAGGCAGGGGACGGCAGTCTTTTGCGTGCGTAGTGCTTGTTGACGAATCGCAGACCCCGGTGGGGCTGTTTTATCTAGACTCCAAAGAAAAGAACGCATTTGGAGTGGAAAAGCACGAGAGTTTAATTGAGGCAATCAACAAAGGAGCGAGGGAAACCGGCCTGATTCGGGACCTGGCCGACCTGGGTAAGGAACTTCGGCAATGGAGCCCCGTGATTAGACCTTATGAGGAATAATAGCTGCGGCACTTACGAAGAACTTGCCCGCGAGTATTACGACACGTCGAGACACCCGACCTGCGCTAACTTCCGACAAGCGAGTGCTATTTTGTTTCGCAAATGGAATTCAAGCTTAGCTTCGGGTTTGTACTGGTCTTGTGAAATTGGTGCGGGCAAGTCTTTACTTGCAGAGTTTATGAGCCTAGAGGAGTTCCGCAGCGCAAGGTTACTCTTAATTGATTCTTCGCCTGCAATGTTAGAACACTCCAAGGCATTTTCCGTTCCTGGACAGACACCCATCATCGGCGCAGCAACTGCGTTGCCCCTCAAACAAGATAGTACTGATTTTGTGGCTTCTTTCCTGGGTGATCCTTATAATGTTTCTAAGTTTTGGCGTGAAGTGTTCCGCGTGCTGCAACCAGGTGGACAGTTTGTTTTCACGGCGCCATCCTATGAATGGGCGTCGGCATTCAGGGAAGGCTTGGCCCCCGAAATGCAATCGACGGCAGAGTTTGTGCTCGCGGACGGGCGCAGAGTATTTGTTCCGTCGTTTGTCTTGCCGGAAGAAAAACAACTTGAATTGATAAAGAGTTCCAATTTCCGAATTCTGGACATCGCGAGTGTGCGAGTCTCGGACTTGAGCGAAGACGGCCTGTCTCCCAAACTTATGGTTAAACGCAGTAAGAAACTTGTCGTGGCCAGTGGTTATCTCTGTGGAAAACCGCACGAAGCAGCGAAATGACATGACCATTGACAATCTCGCTGTACGCAGCAATCTCGCTAGAGCAGGGTTCTTGGAGGTCGTTGGTCAGGCGTCCGCCATGTCGACGCTTACTTTGGGCTCTCTTTCGGCTTTTCAGTCGTCTTCGAAGTCTCGGTCGAGCATTCCGAAGAAAATAGTAGTCGTTCACGCTTCCATTCGGGCCATCTTGAGACTGTGTTGCTCGCTTCTTCAACTGTCTTCATATAGCCCAACGGGGATACGTTCTTAAGAGGTACTTTGGCCATCTCGGTTTTCTCCTGGCTCCGCCAATACTCTCAGTTTCGCTTTACTTTCGTCAAGGGCTTTTTGTTCTCTTTCAAGGTAATTAAAGGGCTCCATCGCAACCCGTGGACCCCTATGGCTTCGTTTTTCCCATTTCACCGGTTTGCCATCTGTGCCCTTTCTCGCGACGGGGACACCACCACTCAGTTGAGTTGAAAACAAATCGAGATATCTCCTCGGCCCTATTCCGACAAAAGGCGAGAAAGGGATTTTCCCCGATTTCATTGCTTCTTCCTCGTCGAAGCAAATGGCATCTGAATGCAAATCTTTTGCTTTGCTCTTGGGGTATGGTTCTATGTAAACCAATTTGCGAATTCCGGATGCAATTATGTGGCGGGTACAGTTGTGACAAGGAAATGTGGTGGTGTACAAGCAATTTCCGGATACAGTTATGCCGAGACGTGCACACGTCAAAATAGCATCCATTTCCGCGTGGACGGCTCGACCATATTCCGTAATCTCTCTCAAATCACTAGTGTCGATCAGTCGTTTCACTTCCTCCAAACTGCTAGTTATTGCTTCGCTTTTCAGACTGTGCATAACTCTCGCTACTAAACCTTCGATATCCTGGCTTGCACCGGCGACGTGCCTGATAGCAAGTCGGACCAATTCCTTCACTTTCGCCTCATCGAGAATTGTGCCTTCCAATTTGTGCAGTATGCTCTCGACAATCTTCTTGCGATTCTCAAGGTTAGAGTCGCTACCTTCTTTGTGATCTCGATGATCTTCCGCGTCGCCTTCCCAATAAGGACCACCGTGTCTTGACGGCACTTCGTTGAAGCCTACTGCAATCACCTCGCCCCTTGGCGTGGTGATTGCGGAACCAACCTGCCTGCCTACCTGCGCCGACCTCGCCGCGGAAGCATACGCCATAAACATGGCATGTTCGTCCTTTGTAGGAGTTATGAACGGACGTCCAAAGATCAATTCCAAAAACCGCTCAAGCTGTGCTTCGTATCTCGATTCGCGCAGTTCCAGAAACACATCGGACAGGTAAAAGGTGTCTCTCATTCGTTGACCATGGAGTTCGTGCTCGCCTTGGTCTCGCTCGATGAGAGTCCTAGCTTCTACAGAGCTCAGGCCCTTGCGCTTCACAAGAAACGATTCTTGCTCGTCATCATCTGCGGCGATACCTATCAAATAGAACCCAGGCCTGTAGATTTGTCGCAGCAATGCCACTTCTTCAGGCCTCTTCAAGGACCTGATGACGTGAGCTACGTTGAATGAAGCAGCCCGATCTCCGTGCTCGTCCTTAGGTCTGTGATCGAGAACTTCTTTAATCGCGCTGAGCGCTAGGATTTCGTCCGAATGTGCTTTCGATCGCGCTTCATTTCCTGCATCCATAAGCGCATGCATCAGGTTTACCGGTGAAGCGTCATCGAATTCAATTCCCAAATTTAACGATCGAAGGTGCTGACTTATTCGAAATGGATGCGTTTCATATCCAAACTGCTGGAGGTAGTCTTTCAACAGATGGACAACCTTCTCGGCGTCCGTTCCGATACCGTACACAAGTCCAAACACCAATTCCGCATTGTTATCCGCAGGAAGTTGCGAGTGCTTGTCTTTGGAGAGTCCCACGAGGCTATTATGAGGCTGGTAAACGACTATGCATCAAATGCGGTCACGCTTCTGTTCTCAGAACATAAACAACCTAAGCTGCCAATGTCAGAAGTATTTAATTGAAATTCTAAGTTACCAACCCGCCGGCTCAGAATTCACTATCGACGACGTGCGGCCCGAATCTGTGCCTCGACGCCGGTGACTCGACGGCGAAAATGTACAAGCTTTTCACTGACATCATATCGGTCAGCTACCTGATGATGCCAAGTATTCGCTCTAAAGCACTGTCAAAATCCTACACATGCTCGCGCCGGTCGGAGTCGCTATGGCGGGGCGAACGAATTCAATCCGTACAAGGATTGACCGTGCTGGCGGGGATGGATACTATGCACGGTGAGCCGGGAAGCGGGGAATCAAGACAATCGATAGGGGCTTAGCAGTGAAGACCATTCCCATTGGCACTGCGCTTTCCGGAACGAGAAGACAAAGGAATACAAATGGCTCAGTTGTGAAAGCTTTCATGGTGGGAGCAGTCGGTATGTCCGCGAGTCGAGCACCGACACGTTGGACCCGCCTCCACAAGGACCTTCCGACGCTGTATCGAATCCCGGATCGCTCATAGATTTCGACAGCGCCGTCAATCGCATTTGCCTAGATGGCTATGAAGTCGTCACACGGCGATGAACAACCCGGTTCGACCAAAGATATGCAATTTTCCATTTATATCGAAGCAATCGGAGAAATAGTTCCGATTCATGAGGTCATCGGGGCGCCGGTCCGAATTCCTGTCCCAAGTGCTTGAAAAAGAAAATGGAGACGAATTATCAGATTTCCACTTCTTATCCACAGGCAGGAAGATTGCGTGACGTAAATGGACCTCCCGGAAAGTCAGTATTTGCTAGACTTGTGGTCAAAGAATATCTGTCCCTGGTGCGGGAAAGAGATTCCCGAAGGGCAGCGGGTTGGGAGCGGACGCAAGAGTCAAGGCGGGTTTTGCAGTCTGGTATGTTATGGCAATTATTATGCTCTTGAGCTACAAGAGAGAGCCAGAAAAGCCGCGGAGACTGCCAAGAGACATGGGAATTCCTAAAAGGTGTGAGGTCAATTGATGATGAGTAATGAAGTGAGCTTGTTTCCAGAGCTTACTACCGCAAAGCAACTTGCACATACAACTGGTACTTTGCCCTCGCAGACGATTCAAGAACTAATACGAATTGGCAGGATTAGCGCTCCATCCGAGATTGCCGAGGACCAAATTCAACCCGCGAGTATCGACTTGCGGCTCGGCCCCATGGCCTATCGCGTTCGCGCGAGTTTTCTTCCTGGACAGCATTCAACAGTCGAGAAGAAAATTGCGGAACTCCAAATCGAAAAGATGGACCTCACAAAGCCCACCGTCTTTGACAAGGGCTCTGTTTTCATTGTTCCCCTTCTTGAGGAGGTATCTCTTCCAGCAGATACTCTCGCCAAAGCAAATCCAAAGAGCACCACTGGGCGCCTGGACATATTTACTCGGCTGATCAGCGATTATGGAGCCGAGTTCGACTGGGTCCGCAAGGGTTATACCGGCAAACTCTATGCAGAGGTCGTCTCTCGTACGTTTACTGTTACAGTGTGCGTCGGAACAAAACTAAACCAGTTACGATTCATTCGCGGGAACCCACCCTACACTGACAATATGCTCATGGAGCTTGATGAGAAGGAGACGCTGGTTTTCGAAGATGAAGATAATCCGGTTCAGGCAAACATTGATCGAGGCCTTAGAATATCCGTCGATCTCAGAGGGAACGGAGATACGGAAATTGTGGCCCACAAAGCCAAGAAGCACGCGCCAGCGATCGACTTAAGCAAGAAAAACTTCTATGAGGAATCAGAGTTTTGGGAGCCGATACACGCGACGGCGGGAGGCATAGTTCTTGATCCAGGTGACTTCTACCTACTTGCCTCACGAGAGAAGGTCCGAGTACCGCCGACCTTGGCGGCAGAGTTGGTGCCATACGACCCATCCATCGGAGAATTGCGCGTCCACTATGCTGGCTTCTTCGATCCGGGTTTCGGATACGGACTGAGCGACATTCCCGGGACGAAGGCGGTGCTTGAGGTCAGAGCGCACGAAGTTCCTGTTCTGATCGAAGATAGGCAAATCATCGGTCGGCTCCTCTACAGCCGGATGATGGGACGTCCGGACAAGGTTTACGGCATTTCCATAGGTTCTTCATACCAGAAACAAGGCGCCATGCTGAGTAAACAGTTTAAGAGATCTGCTGGGTAGATTTTACCAGAGCAGCGGGTGCCTGCTCACAGCCTCCTTCCGAAAGGTAGTGGTCTAGTTTGGAAGTAGCGCCACAATGTCTGCAACATCCCAAGCCTCGTCGCTTACTCCCGCAGCCATTGCAGGGGTTACCCGCAAGGTTTGATGAATCCTCGCAAAATTGTAGTACATAAAATGCAGTGCGATTGATTGCTTATGATTCTCGACTTTCTTGCTGAACGCATTCGTCAGGCGAGTAAATCTCCTCATGGACATCATCATCGTGAGATTCTGCCGTTCTACGAAACTGGTGGAAATGTGTCTCGGGTCAGGATTTCCTATGATTGGCACGGCGCGACAGCTATGGTATTCGGCTGGGCTGTATGTTGCTTCCGAATCCCTACCTGCGCCGTACAGCTTGACCAACATCGAATAATCGACCCCGGCACCAAACGCGCTCTCTACGGCGTCTAAGTAAGCGCGATGCCCGTCTGTCGTTGACTGAATCCGATGAGACAAGCGCGACGCCAAATCGTCCATAAGGGCGAACGCGCTTTTCGCGCTACGATCTCCCACAAGCCACGAGACCGCGAGCTTGGAGTCTGCGTCTATGGCAACCCATGTCCAAACGTCGCCGTACCCGAATTCGTCCTGCTTATCGACGGGAACGTTCTTTTGCTTCGCGTACACAAAACTCCAAATTTCATCGCATTGGATGCGTTTGCACTTGACGTTGCGAAGGTGCTTTTCTTGGTATGCGATACAGGCGGCACTAATGTCGCGTAGCAGCTTTTCGACCGTCATGCGCGCCACGCCAGTCATTCGTGCTGTTGCTCGTAGAGAGTTACCCTCAACGAGGGCTTTGATTACGAGGACCCGCTCTTCTATGCTCAACCTGTTCATATTAGACATTATGCGTGCACGAGCATGTTTGTTCAAACACTCTGAAGTACCATAAGTACCATTATTTCAATGGCTTGTGGAAAGCTAAAATCTCCAAAAATAGCCCCTTGCAAGCTGTCCAAACGGCTGGCATATTATGCATACCATGAGTACATCAAACCAGTCTAACTTTCCAGAGAATCCGACATTTGATTTTGTGGTCGGTCGGCTCAAGTCCGTCCTCTTAGATCAAATCCAAGAAGCTATTGAACAAGGGGCACTTCACGTGCTGGAGTACAAAAACTGGCGCGGTGAAACAGTGATAGACTACGCACTCGCGCCGAATCTCGTGCGGCATATCGCCAAAAAATATCTGCTCGACTGTGGCCAAGCGGCCAAAGGCGAGGAAGAAACAGACGCTCCCGGCTTTGAGGCTGAGGACATTCCGAACAATGGTCTGTGCATTAACACGCCCGGCTTCGTGGTGCGGATATTGAAGTCATCCGAAGATGGTAGCGTTCCCCGTCCTGGGATTTCACAGGCACGACTAAATTACTACCGGTACAATCAGGGCATCTTGAATTTTGAGGGGAACGGAAACCAGCGCCCTCAGCCGACTTATAACCTGATCGTTCACTGGACGGTTGACCCTGATTACAATTTCTCTAAAATATCCATCGCACTTCCTTACGATGCTGTTAAAAGCGAGAGCGGTAGGTGGGATGTCCTCTGCCTTTTTGATGAGCCGTACTGGACAAGGCCGCAGTCGAATGTCACGCCGATTACTCACGATATGATCGAACCTTTGGAAAATACAGATATTCCAATCGAAGATGAAAGCCAAGAAAAAACAGGAGAGGATTCCGAGGATAAATGATTTATGGGGAACGCATCAGGCAGGTTCGAGAATTGATGGGGTGGACGCAGAGTGAAGCCGCCAAACTACTCGGGATTACGCAACCATTCATGGCAAAGATAGAAGGCGACCGCCTGCCCCCACCTGACCAATTCATTGAGAAGTTGTCCCTTGCGTCCGGTTTTTCGCCAGCGTTCTTTAGCAGAGAGCCGCAAAGCGATTTCCCGGCTGGTTCGTTGCTCTTTCGTTCGCACATGATCATGACGGTTAAAGAAGCCGCTGAGATGTATCGTTACGCGGAAGCGACTTTTGATCTATTTCGCAGCACAGTAAAGCAGCGGAGATTAAAACCATTTCCCATGAATTTGCCGAGCCGCCCCAGTGATGATCCGCGTGTGGCCGCAGCCGTAACCAGAAGCGAACTCGGGATTTCACCAGACAAACCAATACCCCACTTGACCAATGCGCTAGAAAAAGCAGGGGTCCTAATTCTTGCCCTTCCACGTCCCTTTGAGCATCGGGAGGCGTTCTCGTTGTGGGCCGGGTATGACCGTTTGCGCCCTGTGATTGTATTGGCAGGCGGAAAAGTGGGCGACAGATTGAGGATGAGCATCGCACATGAACTGGGTCACTTGGTCATGCACAAGCCTATCACGAATGCCGTTCACGAAATAGAAAAGCAGGCATTCCAATTCGCGGCTGAATTTTTGATGCCCGAAAAGCAGATGCGCCTAGAGATCACGCCGCCAGTAAATCTAGACAGCTTCGCGCCTCTCAAGCCCCGATGGGGAGTTGCGATTGCTGCGCTTGTCATGCGTGCGAAGGAACTTGGAATCATCAACCAGAGAAAATACACGTATTTGTTTCAGCAATTATCCGCTCGTGGCTGGCGAATACGCGAACCAAGAATGTACGACGTGCCAGTCGAAAAACCCCGTTTGGTGCGGCAGATTGCGGAGATGGTTTACGGCAATCCCGTTCGTTACAAGAAAATAGCTGAGGACTTAGGAATGCCGGAGAGTCTGGTAAGGGGAATTGTCGAGGCGCATGCGACTAAAACGACGGCACTATCCGAGGACGTTCCTAAGCCTAAAGCTGACGTTGTTCAATTTGCCCGATCTAAGTCTTTGGTTTCTTAGACCAGCGTGCTTTGGCAGCCCTTGAAGCAATTTGCTTTCGCTTTTGAGAACTTAGCTTGGTAGCCCGAGCATGGCCGCCCCTCGACGCTCCTAACTTTGACAGCGCAACAGCGGCCTGATTCCTGGTATCTGGCGGTTCGGGTGGCAGAGTTATCTGGCCCGTGGCTTCTTGCACGATCTGCCACGCCAGTTGATTGGTGTCGCGTGGTCTTTTGGGTTTGCTTGCCCGAGGAGGCATGGAGTGATTGTGCCATGCCCAAAGACCGGCTTCAACATGGGTCAAAATCAAACTAGACCACTACCTTCCGAAATCATAACTTGACAAAACAAAGTCAAATGGCGCTTTGCGCTGACCGGCTATTCTCAAGCGATCCACGACGACGTGGGGTCCCCCAACCACTTTCTGCGAGCCTTAGCCGTCGTTCATCTTGCCCTTTCTGCTGGAAACCTGGGCCTGGACCGTCTGCTTCTCCTGTCGATTGTTTGGTCCGATCAACAGAATCGTGATGCTCATAGGACTGAAGAAGACAGACAAAGTAATCTTCCCTCCGTGCCAACATTCCAACATTCCTGAGACAAGTCTAGTAACCTATGCGACCTTGTTAAGCCCCGCCAGCACCTCGCGGAAGCTGTTCAGCCCGGCCTCAAGGTTTTCGATGATTTCCTCTGCGATTCCTGCGAAGCTCGACGCGGCACTTTCCACCACGGCCGGGAATGCTCAGGAAGTTGCCGATGCCGTCCTGAAGATTATCGAGACTCCAGCGGGAGAGAAGCAGCTAAGGTATTTCGTTAGCCTCGCAA